>ERZ761602.935-NODE-935-length-57703-cov-5.047981_pt1 | contig 57703 bp, 55 predicted proteins | sample MGYA00512165_ERZ761602 | MGnify/ENA primary metagenome ERZ761602 (study PRJEB28899, sample SAMN02445085) | bioreactor sludge metagenome | biome: EBPR sludge; isolation source: Thorneside wastewater treatment plant | place: Australia: Brisbane, Thorneside Wastewater... | reverse complement strand
CATCCACGGCGGCTACTGGCGCGCCGGCGCGCGCGAGGACCGGCGCTATCCGGCCGGCGTCTTCGTGCCGCGGGGCGTCGCCTGGATTTCGCTCGGCTATCCGCTCACCGGCACGACGCCGCTGCCCGGTATCGTCGACAGCGTCCGCCGCGCTGCCGCCTATCTGCAAGGCAACGCCGCCAGGCTGGGCCTCGATCCGTCGCGGCTCGTGCTCGTCGGCAATTCGGCCGGCGCCCATCTCGCGGCGATGGCCTTGCTCACCGCGCCGGATGCGCCGGCCTGGCGCGGCGCGGCGCTCGTCAGCGGCGTCTACGATCTCGTGCCCTATCTCGATTTCGAGATCGCGCCGGCCAGCGGCATCACGCGCGCGAATGCGGAAAGCCTGAGCCCGCTGCGCCAGCGCCGCCCGCTGTCGCTGCCGGTGGCGCTCACGCTCGGCGAGCGCGAGCCGCCGATGTTCCACCGGCAGACCGAGCTGTTCGCCGCCCATCTCGCCGCGCTCGGTGCCAAGGTCGAGCGCATTCCCGGCGCCGGTCACGATCACTTCAGCATCATCGGCGAGCTGGGCCGCGACGGCGCGCTCACGCGCGCATTGCTCAAGATGGCGCTGTAGGGGCGGAGGAGCCGCCGCTACGCAGGTTCGCGCGTCGGCAGCGCGAGCAGGCGCGGCGCGTGGCCGATCGCCTCCAGGAAGCGCAGGAAATCCGCGCGCGCGATCGCCGTCGTCGCCTCGTTGGTGAGCGGATGGAAGTTCAGCGTCTCGTGCCGCGCCAAGCCCTCGTCGAGCACGAAGCTCACGAGGCCCTCAGTATCGTTGACGAGACCGAATGGCGTCACCGCGCCGGGAATCACGCCCAGGTGCCGCATCAGCCGCTCGGGCGAGCCGAACGAGACGCGCCCGCTGGCGCCCAGCGCCGTACCGAGGGCTTTGAGGTCGATCGGCCGGTCCTCCTCGGCCGTCACCAGCCACATGCGGTCCTTCTTGTCCTTGAGGAACAGGTTCTTGGTATGCCCGCCGGGCAATTCGCCGCGCAGGGCCTTGCTCTGCTCCACCGTGAACAGGGGCGGGTGCTTCACCGTCTGCGTCCGGATGCCGAGGGCGGCCAGCCGGGCGAAAAGGTCGTCGGGCGAGAGGGGCATGCGACATGGCCTACCGCCTTCTGCTGCGCTGCGAAAGTGCCTTGAAAAGAGTCGCTTGGCGGCTAATATCCGCGCCCTTGCTGGCCGCCTGCCGCTTTCGCAGCGCCTGCCGGACCGCGTGGAGCGCGGGAGTAGCTCAGTGGTAGAGCATCACGTTGCCAACGTGAGGGTCGCGGGTTCAAGTCCCGTCTCCCGCTCCATTTCCTTCGGCCGTTAGCCGGAGTCCCATTGCACATTTTGGCCTGTTGCGCCGGCAATCGTGGCGCGCGAGCGGCGCGTTGGGCTGTGCTACAGCCGATCCGTGCAGATATTTCACAATACTCGCGCAATAGGAATTGAGGATATGGTAAACAACATGCTAAGATTCGCATAATAATAACGGGGATTCTTGAGAAAGCGGGCAAGCAATGGTGAAAGCGAGTCTCGGGTTTGTCTTGGCCGCCCTCGTGTTGGGCGGCTGCGTTTATGAGCAATCTGCCTCGCGCGACGAAGGCACATACCGAGACGATCGCTACCGCCAGGACCCCGCCGTGCGGCCGGCCCGCGAGGTGCGCGAAACCGAAATCGCGCCGCGCCCGGTGGGCGCGCCGACGCCGATCACTTCGCCCCCGCCGCGCGGCCCCGCCCAGCAGGCAACGGCGCCCGAGCCGGATCGCGCGCGCGCCGAAGACCTCGGCCGCCTCGCGCCGGGCACCGGCGTCGCCGGGCCGGAGGCCGAACCCGAGCGCGTCGCCCGCCGCACGCCGAATCCGCCCGCTCGGCTGTTCGTCCAGGCCGCTTCGTTCGTCACGCGGGAGGAGGCCGAGCGGACCCGCCGCTCGCTGACCGGGCTCGGCCACACCGGCGTCTATACCGCCTATGTCGACGAACAGCTCCGCTACCGCGTGCGCGTCGGCCCGCTGGCGACGCCCGAGCGCGGCGAGAGCGTGCGCCAGGCCCTCGTCCGGCGCGGCTTCGGCGACGCGATCATCGTCCGCGACTGAGGCCGCGCGCGGTGATTTGCGCCGGGGTCCGCCCCCGGATTCGCGCCATTTCCTGCCGGCAGGCATCGGACTATCGTGTCACGCGCGCGTCGCAATCGGCGTGCAGAGTGTGACCAGGCGCCGCGCGCGCCGATGTTGCCGAGCCTGAGGTGCCGCGAATGGACAAGCCATCCAAGGGTTTCACCCGTCTCAAGGGCCAGCTCGGCACCAAGGCATCGCTGATCGAGGCGGCGGCCGCGCTGGCCGGCGATGCGACTCTCGCCGCCTTCGTTCCGCAGCTCTACGCGCACGTCTCAGGCCGCGATCTCGAAGGGCGCAGCGCCGAAGGGCTGCACGCCGCGGCGGCGGTGCTCTGGGCCGAGGGCGCGGCGCGCACGCCCGGAACGCCCAAGGTCGCGGTAGCCAATCCCGCCGGCACACGGCGCACCGTCGTCTCGATCGTCAACGACGACATGCCGTTCCTCGTCGATTCGGTCAGCGCCGAGATCGCGCGCCAGGGCTTCGCGGCGCATCTCATCATCCACCCCATCCTCCGCGTGCGCCGCGACAGCGCCGGCCGGCTCATCGAGCTCGCGAAGAAGGCCGCCAAGGACGCGGCGGCCGAATCCTGGATGCGCATCGAGATCGACCAGTGCCTCGACGAGGGGCGCCTCGCCCAGCTGCGCGCCGGCCTCGAGCGCGTGCTCGGCGACGTGCGCGCCGCGATCGAAGATTGGCAGCCGATGCTGGCGCGGGCCAAGGCGATCCTGCGCGAGCTGTCCGACGAGCCCCCCGGCCTCGCCGCCTACGAGATCGACGAGGCCAAGGATTTCCTCAAATGGCTCGTCGACAACAATTTCACGTTCCTCGGCTATCGCGAATACGCGCTGGAGGGCGCGGGCGACGCGGCGCGCTTCAAGGTGGTGCCGAAATCGGGCCTCGGCATCCTGCGCCGCGCCGAGGCGACGGCGTTCGAGGCGCTCGGCGAGAACATCGCGCTGCCGCCCGACGTGCGCGCGTTCCTCGTGGCGCCGCTGCTGCTCCAGGTCCACAAGGCCGACCGACGCTCGACCGTGCATCGGCCCGTGCATCTCGACGCGATCAGCATCAAGACGTTCGACGCGGCCGGCGAGGTTTCCGGCGAGCGCCTGTTCGTCGGCCTGTTCACGTCGATGGTCTATGTGCGCTCGCCGCGCAACATCCCGCTGCTGAAATCGAAGATCGAGCGCGTGCTCGCGCACTCCGACCTCACGCCGGGCAGCCACGACGCCAAGGCGCTGGAGCACGTTCTGCTCACCTATCCGCGCGACGAGCTGTTCCAGATCGGCGACGACGACCTGCTCCGCATCGCCACCGGCGTCCTCGAGCTCCAGGACCGGCAGCGCGTGGCGCTGTTTCTGCGCTTCGATCCGTTCCAGCGCTTCGTGTCGGCGCTCGTCTACGTGCCGCGCGACAGGCATTCCACCGAGCTGCGCCAGAAGGTCCAGGCCATCCTCGAGCGCGAGCTGAAGGGCCAGGTCGTCGCCTACTACACGACGATGGCCGACGACATCCCCACCGCGCGCGTGCATTTCATCGTCAAGACCGCGCCCGCGGCGGCGGCGGAAGTCGAAGAGGCGGCGCTCGAGGCGAAGATCGTCGAGGCCGCGCGCACCTGGGACGAGCGCCTGCGCGACGCGCTGGCCGACGCGCATGGCGAGGCCTCGGCACTGGCGCTGCTCGAGCGCTACGGCAAGGCGTTCCCGGTCGGCTACATGGCCGACGTCGCCCCGGCCGACGCGGTGGCCGACATCGCCCGCATCGAGGCGGCGCAGGCCGGCGGCCGGCTGCAGATGCACCTGCACCGGCGCGGCGGCGAAGCGGTCGATCTGCGCTTCCGGCTCTACAACCGCAGCCACCGCATCGGCCTGTCCGACGTGCTGCCGGTGATGGAGGCGATGGGCCTCAAGGTGATCGAGGAGGCGCAATACGTCGCGCGTCCGCAGGGCGGCGAGCCGGTGTGGATCCACGATTTCGGCCTGGTGCCGGTCGGCGCCCTGGCCGGCGACGTGGCGGCGCTTGCGCCGCGCTTCCACGAGGCGTTCCAGCAGGTCTGGTCCGGCGCGGCGGAGAGCGACGGGTTCAACGCGCTCGTTCTCACGGCCGGACTCGCGTGGCGCGAGATCAGCGTGCTCCGGGCCTACGCGAAGTATCTTCGCCAGGCGGGGGCGCCGTTCGGGCAGAAGCTGATCGAAGAGGCGCTCGCCAAGCACGGCGGCATCGCGAAGCTGCTCGCCGATCTGTTCCTCGTGCGCGCCGGCGCAGCGAAGGGCAACGAAACCGCGCTCGCGGCGGAGATCGCGACCGCGCTCGAGCAAGTGTCCGTGCTCGACGAAGACCGCATCATCCGCCGCTACGTCAACCTCATCCGCTCCACGCTGCGCACGAACTACCGCCAGCGCCAGGCGGACGGCAGCCCGAGGCCGGCGCTCTCGTTCAAGTTCGACAGCCGCAAGCTCGACGATCTGCCGGCGCCGCGGCCGATGTTCGAGATCTGGGTCTATTCGCCGCGCGTCGAGGGCATCCATCTGCGCTTCGGCCACGTCGCGCGCGGCGGCATCCGCTGGTCCGACCGTCGCGACGATTTCCGCACCGAGATTCTGGCGCTCGTGAAAGCGCAGACGGTGAAGAACGCCGTCATCGTCCCGGTCGGCGCCAAGGGCGGCTTCGTGCTGAAGCAGCCGCCGGCCGCGGGCGGCCGCGAGGCGCTCCAGGCCGAGGGCGTCGCCTCCTACCGGATCTTCATCCGCTCGCTGCTCGACATCACCGACAACATCAAGGGCGGCGCGATCGTCCCCCCCAAGGACGTCGCGCGCCACGACGGCGACGACGCCTACCTCGTCGTGGCGGCCGACAAGGGCACCGCCACCTTCTCCGACATCGCGAACGCGATCTCGGCCGAATACGGCCACTGGCTGGGCGACGCGTTCGCCTCGGGCGGCTCCGCCGGCTACGACCACAAGAAGATGGGCATCACGGCGAAGGGCGCGTGGATCTCGGTCATGCGCCATTTCCGCGAGATGGGCATCGACACGCAGAGCCAGGATTTCGCCGTGATCGGCGTCGGCGACATGTCGGGCGACGTGTTCGGCAACGGCATGCTGCTCTCGCCGCACATCCGCCTCGTCGCCGCGTTCGATCACCGCCACATCTTCGTCGATCCCGAGCCCGATGCGGCGCGCAGCATCGCGGAGCGCAAGCGCCTGTTCGAACTGCCGCGCTCGTCCTGGGCCGACTACGACCGAAGCCTGATCTCGAAGGGCGGCGGCGTGTTCGAGCGCGGCGCCAAGGCGATCCCGATATCGCCCGAGATGAAGGCGCGCTTCGGCATCGACAAGGATTCGCTCTCGCCGGTCAATCTCATGCGCGCGCTGCTCGCGGCGCCGTGCGATCTGCTCTATTTCGGCGGCATCGGCACCTACGTGAAGGCGTCCGACGAGCGCCACGCCGACGCCGGCGACCGCGCCAACGACGCCCTGCGCCTCGACGGTCGCGAGATCCGCGCGAAGGTGATCGCCGAGGGCGCCAATCTCGGCATGACGCAGCGCGGCCGCGTGGAATACGCGCGGCTCGGCGCGGGCGGGAAGGGCGGGCGTCTCAACACCGACGCGATCGACAATTCCGCCGGCGTCGATTGCTCGGATCACGAGGTCAACATCAAGATCCTGTTCTCGCAGCCGGTGGGCGAGGGCAAGCTCACCCTGGCCGAGCGCGACGCGCTGCTCGCCGGGATGACCGACGAGGTGGCGGAGCTGGTTCTCCGCGACAACTATCTGCAGACCGCCTGCCTTTCCGTTTCGAGCCGCATCGCGGCCGGCGCGCTCGACCGGCAATGGCGGTTCATGAAGTCGTTGGAGAAGGCCGGGCGGCTCGACCGCGCGGTGGAGTTTCTGCCCGACGACGAGGTTCTGGCCGAGCGCCAGGGCGCGGGCGAGGGGCTCACGCGCCCGGAAATGGCCGTTCTGCTCGCCTATGCCAAGATCGCGCTCTACGAGGCGCTGCTCGGCTCCGATCTGCCCGACGACCCGTATCTGGCCGGCGATCTGCTGCGCTATTTCCCGCAGGTGCTGCAGCAGCGCTATCGCGACGCCGCGCTGGCGCACCGCCTGCGCCGCGAGATCGTCGCCACGCACACCACGAACAGCATCATCAACCGCGCCGGCATCACGTTCATCCACGAGGTCGAGGGCGAAACCGGCGCTTCGCCATCCGACGTCGCGCGGGGCTACATTCTCGGCCGCGATGCGTTCGACCTGCGCTCGATCTGGTCCGCGATCGAGGCGCACGACGGCAAGGTTCCGGCCGAAGCGCAGCTCGAGGCGCTGCTCGAGACCGGCCGCTTCGCCAAGCGCGCCGCGAAATGGTTCCTCCAGCATGCCGTGCGCCCCGTCGCGATGGCGGCCGAGATCGAGCGCTATCGCGCGCCGCTGGCGGCGCTCGCCGGCGCGCTGCCCGCGCTGCTCGCGCTCGACGCCGCGGCGGCGCTCGACAAAGAGGCGGCCGGGCGCGCCGCCGCCGGTTTCGCGCCCGATCTCGCGCGCCGGCTCGCGCTGCTGCCGCGCCTCATCGGCCTGGCCGAGATCGTGCGGCTGGCCGGCGCGGCGAACCGCGACCCGGCCGCGGTGGCGCGCGTCTATTTCGCGGCCGGCGCGCGCTTCGGCCTCGATTGGCTGCGCGATGCGGCGTCGAATCTCCGCGGCGCCACCAGCCAGCACTGGGACAAGATGGCGCTCGCCGCGATCGTCGACGATCTCTACGGCCACCAATTCGCGCTCGCCCGCGCGGTAATCGAGGGCGGCGACGCGTCGGACACGATCGAGGCCTGGGCCAAGCAGCGCGGCTCCGCCGTGGCGCAGACCGCCAAGCTCATCGACGATCTGCGCATGGCCGGAACCACCGATCTCGCGATGCTGGCCGTGGCGAACCGGCAGTTGCGGGCACTGGTGGGCGGGTAGGGGCGAGACCGCGACCGGCGCGTCTCGCCGCAGCCTCAGAGTCCGCGGGGCCGCACTGCCAAGGCGCGGGCGCCGTGCCGGCGGAGGCACGGGCGGGTCGGGGACCCTCCCCTACGAGCGAACGCGGTCCTCACCCGCCCCACGGCCGCTTGGTGCCGCCCGGCGCGTCGCCGGCGCGGGCTTGCGGAGCGGGCTCGCCTTCGACGCGCACGGCCGTGCCGGTCGCCACCACCATCAGCATCGAATTGTTGGAGCCGATCGCCTCGTAGGACAGATCGACGCCGATCACGGCGTTGGCGCCGTAGTCCGTGGCCTGCGCGATCATCTCGTCGATGGCCGTGGCCTTGGCCTTGCGCAGCTCGTCTTCGTAGGCCTTCGAACGGCCGCCGACGATGTCGCGGATCCCGGCGAACAGATCCTTGAAGATGTTGGCGCCGAGGATCGCCTCGCCGCTGACGATGCCGAAGTAGTCCTTGATCTTGCGGTCCTGGAGCGTGTTCGTGGTGGTGACGAGCATGGGCCTCTCCCGGCGATGGCGCGCCAGTATCCCGGCCGGACGGGGCGATTCAATGGCGACAATCGGGTGTATTCGGCGGCCGATGCGCGCTAAGAGAAGGGGATCGCGCGGTCCCAGGAGAGTCATGAGCGCCGAAGCCGCCGCCGTTTCGCCGACACAAGCCTCACCGGGCGCTGCGGCGCCGGGCGTTCGCCGGCGCGCGATCTTCTCGTGGTGCCTCTACGATTGGGCGAACTCGCCCTACATCACGTTGATCACGACGTTCGTCTTTTCCACCTATTTCACGCAGGGCGTGGCGCCGACGCCCGAAAAGGGCGCCGCCTGGTGGGGCTGGACGATGGGCGCCTCGGCCATCGTCATCGCGCTGCTCAGCCCGATGCTGGGCGCGATCGCCGATCGCGGCGGGCGGCGCAAGCCGTGGCTGTTCGTGTTGAGCCTCGTCATCGCCGCGGGCTCGCTTCTGCTGTGGTGGGCGAAGCCGGGCGGCGGCTCGGTCGCGCTGTCGCTGGTCTGCGTCGCCGTCTCGATCATCGCGTTCGAGATCAGCATGTCGTTCTACAACGCGATGCTGCCGGGCATCGTGAAGCCCACGCATATCGGGCGCGTGTCGGGCTGGGGCTGGGGCTTGGGCTATCTCGGCGGCCTGTCTTGCCTGGCGCTGGCGCTGTTCCTGTTCATCCAGCCCGAAACGCCGCCGTTCGGCCTCGACAAGAAAACCGCCGAGCATGTGCGCTCGGTGGGGCCGCTCGTCGCGATCTGGCTCGTGGTCTTCAGCCTGCCGCTGTTCCTGTTCACGCCCGACATCGCCGGCGAGCGCCTGCCGCCGGGCCGCGCGATTCGCGAGGGGCTGAAGCAGCTCGCCGATACGGTGCGCGAAGTCCGGCAGTACAAGCAAATCGTGCGTTTCCTGATCGCGCGCCTGATGTTCATGGAGGGCATCAACACGCTGTTCACGTTCGGCGGAATCTACGCCGCCGCAGTGTTCGGTCTCGCGCAGAACGAGATCATCATGTTCGGCATCCTGCTGAACGTCACCGCCGCCGCCGGCGCGTTCGGCTTCGCGTGGATGGACGATCTCGTCGGCTCCAAGCCCACGATTCTGCTGGGTGTCGTCGCGATCTTCCTGCTCGGCATTCCGCTGCTGCTGATCACCAGCACCCTGTGGTTCTGGATCCTGGGCGCCGGCATCGGGCTGTTCTTCGGGCCGGTGCAGGCCGCCGCGCGCTCGCTGATGGCGCGCATGGCGCCGCCCGACAAGGAAACCGAGATGTTCGGCCTGCTCACGCTTTCCGGCAAGGCCATCTCGTTCCTGGGGCCGATCACGGTCGCCACGGTCATCGACCTCACCGGCGATCAGCGCCTCGGCATGGCGACGGTGCTGCCCTACATTTTCGTCGGCGCCGTCATCATGCTGACGGTGAAGGCGCCGCGCCAGCCGCGCGCCGCCTGAGCGCATGCCGGAGCGCTACGATCTTGCCATCGCCGGCGCTGGCTTCGCGGGCCTCGTGGCGGCGCGGCGCGCGGCGCAGCGCGGGCTGCGAACGGTCGTGCTCGAGCGCAAGGCGGAGCCCGGCCGGCCGCTGCACACGACCGGCATCCTGGTCAACGAAGCGTTCGATCTGCTCGTTAGCGAATTCGGCGGCATCCCGGCCGATCTCTGGCGCGCGGTGCCCGGCGTGCGGCTCTATGCGCCGTCCGGGCGCAGCACCGATCTCCATTCGCCGGGCTACCAGTTCTATCTCACCGACACGCCGGGCCTGCTGCGCTGGCTCGCGCGCGCGGCGGCGCAGGCGGGGGCCGAAATCCGCTTCGGCGCGCCGCTGCAGACGGCGCGGCAGACTGCCTCGGCGGTGGAAATTGCGGCGGGCGGCGCCGCGCTCGAAGCGCAATGGCTGATCGGCGCCGACGGCGCCAAATCGGCGGTCGCCGAACTGTTCGGCCTCGGCCGCAATCGCCGCGTCCTGGTCGGGCTCGAGGCGGAATTCTCCGGCGTCGAGGGCGTCGATGCGCGGCTCCTGCACACCTTCCTCGATCGCGCGCTCGCGCCCGGCTACATCGGCTGGGTCGCGGCCGGGGTCGGCGTCACGCAGGTCGGCATCGCGGCGCGGCGCGCCGACCGGCCCGAGTTCGAGGCGTTCCTGCAGCGCGCGAAAACGCTGTTCGATTTCCGCAACGCCGCGCTCGTCGAGCGGCGCAGCGGCGTCATACCGGTGGGCGGCGTCGTCCATCCGGCGGCGTCGGGCCGCGTGCTGCTGATCGGCGATGCGGCCGGAACCGTCTCGCCGCTCACCGCCGGCGGCATCTTCACGGCGCTCGATTTCGGCACGCGCGCGGCCGATGCCGTCGCCGACCGGCTCGCCGGCACGGGCGCCGACCCCGCGCTCTTGCCGCGCCAATATCCGAAATACCGCGCGAAGCGCTGGCTGCGCCGCGCGCTCGATCTCGGCCCGCCCAACTGGCTCGTGAACCTTCTGATCGGAACGCGCCCGATGCAGGCGTTCGCGCGCGTCGTCTATTTCCACAGCAAGGGCCTCGGCTCCAAGGCCGCGTGGAAAGACATGGTCAGGCGGTCAGACGCGTAGGGGCGCACGGCTGTGCGCCCCGGCACTGCGAAGGCGTTACTTCGCTTTCAAGATATCGCGAATCTCCGTCAGCAGCTTCTGGTCCTCGGTCGGCGCCGGCGGCTCGGCGGGCTTGGCCTCTTCCTTCTTGCGGAGCTGGTTGAAGCCTTTCACGACGAGGAAGATGCAGAACGCCACGATCAGGAAGTCGATGCAGGTGTTGATGAACGTTCCGATCTTGATGACCACGGCGGTCTTCGGATCGCCGCCGGTCGCGGATTTGAGAGTGATCGCGATGTTGGAGAAATCCACGCCGCCCAGCAGGTAGCCGATCGGCGGCATCAGCACGTCGCCGACCAGCGAGGCGACGATCTTGCCGAACGCTGCGCCGATGATGACGCCGACCGCGAGGTCGACGACGTTGCCGCGATTGATGAAATCGCGGAATTCCTTTGCAATGGCCATGAACGATCCTCCCTAAGACTCTCCAGCGCGTCTCTCCACACGGGCGACGAGCATAACAGAACGGCGCGGGAGCGCGATATGAACACGCCGACGGAACGCATTCTTTACGGCGAAACCCGGCCCGACGGGTCGATCCCCTACTGGAGGATGGCGACGCTCTGGGCGGCGGCCGCGGGAAAGCCGGCCGCTGAAATTCCCATCGAAACGCTCGGAATTCTCGACGCGGTCGTCTGGTTCGGCGGTCCCAAAGACGTTCAACCGACCGTTCGGAAGGTCGCCGAGCGCGCGCGAGATATATTTGCGGCCGATCTCGCTTATCCGATCATCGTGACGAAATCGGGCGAGGTGCTCGACGGCGCGCACCGCATCGCACGCGCCTATCTCGCGGGTATCACGTCGGTGTCCGCGGTCGTCATCGACGGCTATCCGCCGCCCGACGGCTTCGTCGAACCCGCCGGCTGAGCCGACGCTCAGTGCCGGAAATGGCGCTGGCCGGTGAGCACCATGGCCAGGCCCTTGTCGTCGGCGGCCTTGATCACCTCGTCGTCGCGCATCGAGCCGCCGGGCTGGATCACGGCGGTGGCGCCGGCCTCGGCCGCGGCGAGCAGGCCGTCGGCGAACGGGAAGAACGCGTCCGACGCCACGACGGACCCCACGACCGGATTGGTGCTGCGGCCGGCCGCCTTCGCCGCCTCGGCGGCCTTCCCCACCGCGATGCGCGCCGAATCCACGCGGCTCATCTGCCCGGCGCCGATGCCGACCGTGGCGCGGTCCTTCGCGTAGACGATGGCGTTCGACTTCACGTGCTTGCAGACGGTGAACGCGAACATGAGGTCGGCCAGCTCGGCCTTGGTCGGCACGCGCTTCGTCACGACCTTCAATTCGCCGGCGATCACGCTGCGGTCGCGGCTCTGCACGAGATACCCGCCGGACAGCGAACGCAGCACCCAGCCCTCGTCCTTGGGGTCGGGCATCCGGCCGGTCAGGAGCAGGCGGAGGTTCTTCTTCTTCGCGAGCACGGCCTTCGCACCCTCGTCGGCGTCGGGCGCGATGATAACCTCGGAGAAGATTTCGGCGATCTTGGCGGCGGCGGCCGCGTCGAGCGTGCGATTGAGCGCGATGATGCCGCCGAACGCGCTCACCGGGTCGCAGGCCAGCGCCCGATCCCAGGCGTCGGCGCAGGAATCGGCGGTGGCCACGCCGCACGGATTCGCGTGCTTGACGATGACGATGGCCGGGCGGTCGAACTCGGACACGAGCTCGTAGGCCGCGTCGGCGTCGTTGAGATTGTTGTAGGAAAGCTCTTTGCCCTGCACCTGCCGCGCCGTGGCGATGCCGGGGCGGTCGGTGCCGTCGGTGTAGAACGCCGCGCGCTGGTGCGGGTTCTCGCCATAGCGCAGCGCCTGGCGCCGCACGCCGGCCAGCACGAGGCGCGGCGGAAACTCCTCGCCCTCGACGCGCGCGAACCATTGCGAGATCGCGGCGTCGTAGGCGCCGGTGCGCGCATAGGCGGCGGCGGCGAGGCGCTTCTTGAGCGCGAGGCTCACCGCGCCGTCGTTCGCCTTCATCTCGTCGATCAGCGCCGCATAGTCGGCGGGGTCGGTGACGACGGCGACGAAATCGTGGTTCTTCGCGGCCGCGCGGATGAGCGCCGGCCCGCCGATGTCGATGTTCTCGATGCACTCCTCGAAGCCCGCGCCCTTGGCCACGGTGGCCTCGAACGGATAGAGATTTATGACGACGAGGTCGATCGGCTGGATGCCGTGCGTCCGCATCGCCTCGAGGTGCCCGGCCGCGTCGCGCCGCGCGAGGATGCCGCCGTGGATCTTCGGCTGCAGCGTCTTCACGCGCCCGTCCATCATCTCCGGAAAGCCGGTGTAGTCGGAGACCTCGACGACCGGCACGCCCGCATCCCGCAGCGCCTTGGCCGAGCCGCCGGTGGAGAGGATTTCCACGCGGCGCGCGGCGAGGAACTTGCCGAGCTCAGCGAGCCCCGCCTTGTCCGAGACGGAGATGAGCGCGCGGCGGATCGGGGTGGGGGCGGTCATGGGCCTCAGGCCGGATCAAGGGGGCAATTTCAGCGCCTCGTAGGGGCGGGTCTCCGACCCGCCCGCCTTCGCCGCAGCGCACAAGCCGTCAGCGCATGGTGCGCGGAAACGCTTTCGGGCGGGTCGGGAACCCACCCCTACGAAATGGATCGTCGTTCGGGCTTTTGTCGGAAGCGACGGCGGCGATCAAGCGCGCAAAACGCAGCAGCGCTCAGGTCGCCGCTGCGCTCTCGTCGCCCTTGCCGTTCGGCGTCGGGCGGTATTCGGGCACCAGGTGCTGCAGCAGCGCCAGCGCCTCCGGCGTGGCGCCGGCGCGGGCGTGGCGCTCCATGTCGTCGAAAGCGCGGGCGAGCAGCTTGAGGTCGGAGGTGCGCGGGCTCGCGAGCATGATGCCGGTCGCCGACGTCGGCACGAGGTCTTCCTGCTGGTGCAGCAGTTCCTCGCGCAGCTTTTCGCCGGGGCGCAGGCCGGTGAAGCGGATCTTGATGTCGCGCTCGGGCGTCTTGCCGGCGAGTCGGATCATCTGCTTCGCCAGCTCCACGATCTTCACCGGCTGGCCCATGTCGAGCACGAATACCTTGCCGCTGAAGCGCCGGTCGGCGGCGCCCACGGCCGAAGCCATCAGCACCAGCTCCACCGCCTCGCGCACGGTCATGAAATAACGGTCGACCTCGGGGTGCGTGACGGTCAGCGGCCCGCCCTCGGCGAGCTGCTTCTGGAACAGCGGCACCACCGAGCCGGTCGAGCCCAGAACGTTGCCGAAGCGCACCACGACGTAGTGCGTGCCGCCCGCGCCCGCCGAGGGGCCGGCCTTCCTGGCCTCGGCGAGGTCGAGCGCCTGGCAATACTGCTCGGCGAGGCGCTTCGATGCGCCCATCACGCTGGTCGGGTTCACGGCCTTGTCGGTCGAGATCACGACCATGCAGCCGACGCCGTGCTTGGCCGCGGCGTCGGCCACGATGCGCGTGCCGATCGCGTTGGTGAGGATGCCTTCGTCGGGATGCGCCTCCACCATCGGCACGTGCTTCAGCGCCGCGGCGTGGAACACGATCTCGGGCCGCTCGGCGCCGATCAGCGCGTTCACCCGCCGCGCGTCGCGCACGTCGGCCAGCAGCGCCGCGCGTGGCAGCGCGGCGTGCCGCCGCGCGAGCTCGAGATCGATCTCGTAGAGCTGGTATTCGGAAGAGTCGAGCAGCGCCAGCCGCGCCGGGCCGAAATCGGACACCTGCCGCACCAGCTCGCTGCCGATCGATCCGCCGGCGCCGGTGATCAGCACGCGCTTGCCGGCGCACAGCGCGCGCATCGCCGGCCGGTCGAGCACGGCCTGGGGGCGGCCGAGTAGGTCTTCGATCGCGATCGGCCTGAGTTCGATGTCGCCGCCGGCGCCCTCGCGAAAATCGGTCGCGCGCGGCACGCGGGCCACCGTCATGCCGAGCGCGTCGGCGCGCTCCACCAGCGCGCTCAGCTTCTCGCCGTCGATGTCGGGCACCGTGATGATGAGCCGCCGCGGCTTGCGCCCGCGCCGCCCGAGCCGCGCCGCGATGTCGGCGAGAGCGTCTTCGGTTCCGAGCACGTCGACGCCATGGATGCTGCGGCCGACGCGCGCGTCCTTGCGCGCGACGATGCCCACCGCCTCGTAGGGCGTCGTCGGCTGGCGCGCGAGCGCGCGCAGGAACAGATCGGCTTCGTCGCCGGCGCCGTAGAGCAGCACCGGAATCGCGTGGCCTCGGTCGCGCCTCAGCACGTAGTCCATGCGCCGGTCGCGCAGGATGCGGTAGGCGATGCGCGGGCCGGTCAGCAGCGCCACGAGCACGACCCAGTTGATGATGATCTGCGAGCGCGGCAGGTCTTCGAGCCGCGTCAGCAGGAACTGCAGCGGCACGAAGATCATCATCGCGATCGCCGTCGCCTTCACGATCGCGATCACGTCGTTGAGCGAGGCATAGCGCCAGATGCCGCGGTAGAGCCCCATCGCGGCGAATACGACGGCGCAGCAGGCGACGAAGACCGGCAACGCGTCGGGCGCCAGGCGCGCGGCGTAGTCGGCGAAATTCACGCCGCCGAGGCGGAGATAGAGCGCGATCAGGAACGACAGCGCCGCCATCACCACGTCGTGCGCGAAGGCCACGAAGGCCTGGGGCGAGCGGATCAGATGCTGCATCGGCGCCATACTAGCACGCCGCGGCCCCGGCCCAAGCGCCTCACCCGCCGGGATTTTTCGCCGTATCCGGGCGCGGCCGCGAGCCGAAATAGGCCAGCAGCGCGGCCACCGCGGCGGCGGCGAGCGCCAGCGCCAGCCAATTCCAGCCGAGGCCGGCGACGGCGGCGAGCGCGATCAGCACGGCGTTGAGCGCGCCGATGCACAGCGAAACCTGGCCGTGGGAGAGCCCGCCCTGATGGGCGCGCTGGTAGAAGTGCGTCTTGTGCGCCTGCCAGGGCTTCTGCCCGGCCAGCGCGCGCCGCACCAGCACGACCGTGGCGTCGGCGAGGTAGTAGAGCGGCAGGATCAGCGCCGGCGCCCAGTGGCCGGCCGCGGCGGCCTGTATCAGCAGGCCGCCGACGATGTAGCCGAGCGGCACGCTGCCGACATCGCCGAGAAAAACCTTGGCCGGATGCCAGTTCCACAGCAGGAAGCCGATCGCGGCGCCGGCCAGCGCGAGCCCGGCGAGCCCCTGGCCGGCGACCGAGCCGAGCGTCACCACCGCGAGCGCCACGAGGCCCACACCGATGCTCGCGGTCTCCGTGCCGGTGATGCCGTCGATGCCGTCCATGAAGTTGTAGAGGTTGACGAACCACATCCAGCCCAGCGCCAGCACGATGCCGACGATCCACGCCGGGAGGCCGAGTCGCGCGGCGAGCGGCCCGAGGCCGATCGCGACAAGGCCGGCCGCCACCGCCGCGATCTGCGCCGCCAGCCGCAGCGCGATCGGCGCGCCGCGCCGGTCGTCGAGCCAGGACACGGCGGCAAGGGCAATAACGGCCAGCGTCAGGACGGCGAGGCGCCAGGGCGGCGCGCCCGCGGCGATCTCGATCGCCGCCAGCGCGGCGGCGACGACGGCGACGACGACGATGCCGCCGCCGCGCGGCGTCGGCTGCGTGTGCGAGCTGCGCGCATTCGGGCGGTCGAGCACGCGCGTCCGCAGCCACGGGAGGATGAGCCGCACGCCGAGCGCCGTAGCACCCAGCGGCAACAGGAAGGCGAAGATCGCGGGCCACCAATGCGCCATCGCCGCGCTTATAGGCAGGGCCGGGCCGATTGAAAACGGATGCGGTGGAGCCCCACGCCTTCGGACCGGCTCCGGCCTGGCGGCGGGCAGACGGTGCGCCCCGGCCGCACTGTCCCGAAGGCTCAGGCGCCGTTTGCGGCCGGCGCCAGACCCAGCGCCTCCAATTGCCGCGCGATCACGAGGTCTTCGCGATAGAGCGCCAGCGCGCGCGCGCGGCCGGCGGCGCCCCAGGCGACGCGCAGCGCAGGGTCGGCGGCGAGCCGGCGCAACGCCGCCGCCAGCGCCTTGGCGTCGCCGACCGGCACCAGCGTCCCGGTCTCGCCCTCCAGCACTTCTTCGCGCGTGCCGCGAATCGCCGTGCCCACCACCGGCAGGCCGGTCATCATGGCCTCGATCACCGAGCGCGGCATGCCTTCGCGGTGCGACGGCAGCGTGTAGATGTCGGCCGCGCGCATCAGCGCCGGCACGTCGTTCCGGTAGCCGAGAAAGCGCACGCGCCGCCGCAGGACCGGATCGCGCTCGGCCATCTCGATCGCATGTTCCACCGGGCCGGCATGATCGCTCGCGAGCCGCTCGCCGACGACCCACAGCGTGGCCTCGACGTCGCGCATCGCCTCGATCAGCTCGACGTAGCCTTTCTCCGCGACCAGGCGCCCGACCATGAGGATCACGGGCTCCTCTCCGTCCGCGCCGAGCGCCGTGCGCAGCGCGCGGCGTTCCTCCGCATCCGCCGCCGGATGGAACCGCGCGGGATCGACGCCGTTGCCGATCGCGGCGATCGGTCCGCGCGCGAGGCGGAGGCGCCGCGCCGTGGCCGCGTCCTCCTCGGCCTGCGTGAACAGCACGTCGGTGAGGCGGCCGCCGAGCCACTCGAGCGCCACGAACGCCGTGCGCTTCGGCCAGGCCATGCGCTCGTGAAAATAGAAGCCGTGCGCGGTGTAGACGATCTTCGGCACGCGGGCGCGCCATGCCGCCCAGCGCCCGATCAGCGCCGCCACCGGCGTGTGAACGTGAACGATGTCGAAGCGCTCCTGCCGGAACAGCGTCTTCAGGCGCCGCGCGCTGCCGGAGTGGCGCAGCAGGTTGAACGAGCGCTCGATATAGACCGGCTCCACGCGGAAGCCCTCGGCGCGGATCTTCTCCACGAACGGCCCGTCGCTGGCGATGCCCACCACCTCGTGGCCCGCGTCGCGCATCGCGCGCATCAGCGGCAGCAGGAAATGATAGAGCGTGAAATCGACCGCGCAGAGTTGGGCGATCTTCATGCCGCGGCACCCGGCGTCGCGGTGGCAGGGGCGGCCCCGCGCCGCGCGGCCCATTGCGTGAACGCGATCAGGGTCCAGAGCCTCTCCGACGTGTCGCGCCGGCCGCTGTCGAGCTCCGCGAGCCAGCGGCGCGGCGCCGCCGCAGCGATGCCGTGCGCGGCGAGCGTGCCGGGTTCCAGCGCGGTCTCCACGAGCGAGCGCAACGGGCCTTTCAGCCACAGCGCGATCGGCACTTCGAAGCCCTTCTTGGGGCGCTGGAACACCGCGGCCGGCAGCGCATCGGCGAAGGCGCGGCGCAGGATCGCCTTGCCTTCGCCGCGCTTCAGCTTCCACGCCCCCGGCATCGCCGCCGCCGCCTCCACGACGCGATGGTCGAGGAACGGGCAGCGCACCTCGAGCGAGTTCGCCATGCTCATGCGGTCGGCCTTGGTCAGCATGTCGCCGGGCAGGCCGAGCGCCAGATCGGCGAACAGCATCTGGTTCACGGCGTCGGCGTCGCGCGCGGCGCCGCGCAGCGCCTCCACGCGCGCCTCGAGCGTGGGCGCCGCGGGCGCCGGGCCGAGCAACTCGTCGAGCTCGTCTGCCGGTAGCAGCCGCATCCACCCGGCCTGCCTTACGGCCGCGTCGCCACCGGCATGGGCCACGAAGCGGCGCAGGCGCCGCGCCTTCTCGAGCAGCGGATGGTGCTTGCCCTCGGGCAGCAGCCGCGCGAGCGGCTCGATGAGACTGCGGCGCAGCGGCGCCGGCACGGCGCGATAGCGTTCGGCGAGCAGCTCGCCCTGATATTTGCGATAGCCGCCGAACACTTCGTCGCCGCCGTCGCCCGAAAGCGCCACGGTCACATGGCGCCGTGTCGCCTGCGCGACGAGATAGGTGGGGATCGCCGAGCTGTCGGCGAACGGCTCGTCGAGGCCGTCGAACACCTTCTCGATCGCGCCCAGCGCCTCGGCCGCGCTCACCGCGATCTCGGTGTGCTCGGTGCCGAGGAAATCCGCCACCTGCTTCGCGGCCGGCCGCTCCTCGTAATAGTCGGGCACGCCTTCGAAGCCCACCGTGTAGGTGCGCACGCGGCTGGCCGCCTTGCGCATCGCGGCCACGACGATGGCCGAATCGATTCCGCCCGAAAGGAACGCGCCCACCGGAACGTCGGCGACCAGCCGGTCAGCCACCGCCGCTTCCACGCGCGCGCGCAGCGCGACGGCCGCCTGCGCCTCGCTCTCGAAGCGCGGCCTCGCGGCGGCGGCGAGGTCGTACCAGCGCTCGACCGCGAAGCTGCCCGGCGAAAGCACCGCGCAATGGCCGGGCGGCAGCTTCGCGAAGCCCTGGAGCGCGGCGAGCGGCTCGGGAATGTAGCGCAACGTGAACAGCCAGCGGATCGCCGCGGGATCGATGGCGCCCGCGCCGGCGAGCCGCTCGGCCGCGGCGAGGTCGGAGGCGAAGGCGAGCCGCGCGCCGTTCCGGCAATAGACGAGCGGCTTCTTGCCGAAGCGGTCGCGGGCCAGCACCAGCTCGCGCCGCGCCGGGTCCCACAGCGCGAACGCAAACATGCCGTCGAGCTTCGGCAGCAGCGCCTGGCGCCACTGCCGCCAGCCGGCCAGCAGCACCTCGGTGTCCGAATCGCTCTCGAAACGATGCCCGAGCCCGGCGAGCTCCGCGCGCAGCGCCCGGTAGTTGTAGATCATGCCGTTGAAGACGAGCGCCGCGCCCCCGCGCAGCATCGGCTGCGCGCCGGCCGGGGAAAGATCGACGATCGCCAGCCGGCGGTGGCCGAGCAGGCAGTGCGCGTCGTCCCACATTCCCTCGCCGTCGGGCCCGCGCGGCGCGAGCCGGTCGAGCGCGCGCCGCATCCGCGCGCGCGCGTCGGCGCGGTCGATGCCGCCGAGATCGGCGAGGCCGGCTAGGCCGCACACGGCCTTGACCCTCGAATGGCCCGCTTATAGACCGGCGCGAAAGCGGCGGAATCTCCATGTCCTATCGCGGCAAGCGCGTGCTCGTCACCGGCGCCGACGGCTTCATCGGCTCGCACCTGGCCGAGGCGCTGGTGCGCGACAGTGCCGAGGTGACGGCGCTGGCGCTCTACAACGCGTTCGACCGCTACGGCTGGCTCGACGAGATCGATCCGGAGGCGCGCGCGTCGATGACCCTCGTGCGCGGCGAAGGCCACGACGTGGCGTTCCATCTGGCCGCGCTGATCGGCATTCCGTACTCCTACGATTCGGCGCAGTCCTACGTCGACGTCAACGTCACCGGCACGCTCAACGTGCTCGAAGCCGCGCGCGCACACGCGCTCGGCCGCGTCGTGCACACGTCGACGAGCGAGGTCTACGGCACCGCGCAGGTGACGCCGATTCCGGAAAGCCATCCGCTCGTGGCGCAAAGCCCCTACGCCGCCAGCAAGATCGCGGCCGACAAGCTCGCCGAATCCTACGCGCTGTCGTTCGGCCTGCCGGTCGCGATCCTGAGGCCGTTCAACACTTACGGGCCGCGGCAGAGCGAGCGCGCGGTGATCCCCACCGTCATTCGCCAGGCGCTCGATCCGGCCTGCGACGCGATCAGCGTCGGCGACACGACGCCGACGCGCGATTTCAACTACGTCGGCGACACGGTCGCGGCGTTCCTCGCGGTGGGCGCCGCCGCCGGCCTCGCCTATGGCCGCGCCTACAACGCCGGCACCGGCACGGAGGTCAGCGTGGGCGCCATGATCGAGCTGGTGCGCGCCGCCACCGGCACGAACAAGCCGGTCGCGCACGACGCGACGCGCGTGCGCCCCGAGAAGTCCGAGGTGCGCGCGCTGATCTCCGATTCCCGCGCGTTGCGCGCCGCCACCGGCTGGGCGCCGAAGGTCGAGCTGAAAGCCGGGCTTGCCGGCACCGTCGCCTGGTGGCGCGACCGCCTCGCCAACGGCCAGGTCCGCGCCGGCGCGCACTACATGGTGTGAACCGAGGAAGCGAACAGGAGCCGGCATCGAGCCGCGCCGCCGATCGCGTTCAGAACGCCGCGCGCACGGCGCCGAGCGGAACCGTGAACGGAATCTGCCGGCCGAGCATGTTCAGCAGGATCACGACGCGCTCGCGGTCCGCCACGCGCTGGAACCAGCCCACCTGGTCGCGCAGCGCGCCGTCGGTCACGCGCACTTCCTCGCCGGGCCTGAACGGCGGCGCCACCGGCACCAGACCGCGCTCGTCTTCCTGCGCGCGGATGTCTTCGACGACGCCCGTCGGCACCGCCAGCGGCCGCTCGCCCTGGCAGATCAGGTGGCGGATGCCGATCGTCGAGCGGATCGCGCGCCAGCGCGTCTTCGCCACGTCCATGAACACGAAGAGATAGCCGGGGAACAGCGGCGCCCGCACCGTTTCGGTGCGGCGCGCGTGGCGGCGGTTCTTGAGATAGCGGGGCAGATAGGCGGCATAGCCCTGGCGCGCGAGGTGCTCGAGCGCCTTGGCCTCGGCCTGCGGGTGGGTCTCGGCGACATACCAGCGTTCCATGGCTCAGGCCTTGCCGTTGCCGCGCGTGATGCGGAGCAGGCGCGGGGTCAGGATTCGCTCCGGCGCCATACGCGCCTTCACCTCGTCGAAGGCGAGCTGCGGCCGGGCGAGATCGGTCACGATCACCGCGTCGAGCGGTCCCGCCTCGGCGAGCGCCGCAACCGCCGGCACGCCGGCCACACGCGCGCCCGCGCCCGGCGCCACGACGACGAGATCGAGCTGGAACTCGGCGTTGCACAGCGCGCCGATCTCGGTCAGCTCGCCCTTGCCGTAGAGCGCCACGCGCTTCCAGCCGCGTGCCGCGCAGGCGCCCATCGCCTCCTCGAGCTGCGCGCGGGCGCGGCGGAAGAAATTGAACGACGAGCCGAGATACTCGGCGGTGAGCCGCGATTTTTCGGCGAAGCCCTTGGGCGTGAGATAGTAAAGGTAGCGATTGGGCGGGATCTGTTTCACCTTGATCCAGCCCTTGCGCATGCAGCGCTTGAGATACGCGTTGGCGAGGCCGAGCGCGATGCCGAGCTCGCTGGCCACGCTGCGCTGCGTCACCTGCGCGTTCTGCTCGACCGCGTCGAGCACGCCCAGCGTGATCTCGGTCTCCGCGCCGGCGGGCGCGGCGGATGGGGTCGGCGCATCGGCGGCCATTCCGGGCCCCTCGTTCAACCGCTGAACAATACCGTGTTCACGAATTGAACGTCAACGCTGCGGGCCGCGCGCGGCGGGCGGGCGGGCCGCGTTGACAATGGCGGCGGCGGGCGGCTAGACGGGCGCTCCCGCCCGGACCTCCTTTTCCAGCCAAAACAATGCATTCGCCCAAGCTCATCGCCGTCGTCGGCCTCGGCTATGTCGGCCTGCCGCTGGCCGTGGCGCTGGCGCGGCACTTCCCGGTGCTGGGCTACGATCTCGATGCGCGCCGCGTCGAGGAGCTGAAGCGCGCCTACGACCGCACCAACGAGGTGGACGAGGCGGCGCTCGAGACGACGGCGGCGCGCTTCTCGGCCGCGGCCGGCGATCTCGCCGCCGCCGACGTCTACATCGTCACGGTCCCGACGCCGGTCGACGAGCGCAACCTGCCCGATCTCGGCGCCGTGCGCGCGGCCTCGGCCGCGATCGGGCGCCATCTCAAGAAGGGCGACACGGTCGTGCTCGAGAGCACGGTCTATCCCGGCGTCACCGAAGAGGTGTGCGGGCCGGAACTGGAGCGCGCCTCGGGCCTCGTCTCGGGCCGCGATTTCTTCCTCGGCTATTCGCCCGAGCGCATCAATCCCGGCGACCGGCAGCACACGCTCGAGCGCGTGACGAAGGTCGTCGCCGGCCAGACGCACGAGACGGCCGCGCTGCTGAAGCGGGTCTACGGCGCCGTCACCGACGGCAACGTGTTCGTGGCGCGCGACATCCGCACCGCCGAGGCGGCGAAGGTGATCGAGAACGCGCAGCGCGACATCAACATCGCGTTCATCAACGAGATCGCGCAGATCTTCAACAAGATGGGCATCTCGGTGCACGACGTGCTCGACGCCGCGCGCACGAAGTGGAACTTCCTGCCGTTCGTACCCGGCCTCGTCGGCGGCCACTGCATCGGCGTCGATCCCTATTACCTCGCCTACAAGGCGCAGCAGTTCGGGCACAATCCGGAGGTGATCCTGGCCGGCCGGCGGATCAACGACGGCATGGGCGACTACATCGCGGGGCAGATCGATGGCGCGCTCGGCAAGCCGTCTTCGATTCTCGTGCTCGGCCTCACCTTCAAGGAAAACATCCCCGACCTGCGCAATTCCAAGGTCGTCGACATCGTCGCCGGCCTCGAGGCGCGGGGGCACACGGTGGCGGTCCACGACGCGTTCGCCGACGCCGAGGAGGCCCGGGCCGAGTACGGCATCGCGCTGGCCGGCGATCTCGCGAAGCTCGGCGCGTTCGACGCGCTGGTCGGCGCCGTCATGCACGCGCCCTACGCCGCGCTCACCGTCGCCGATTTCGCGCGTCTCGTCCGGCCGGGCGGGCTGATCGCCGACGTCAAAGGCATGTGGCGCAGAGCGACGCTGCCGGAAAACCGGAAGCGCTGGAGCATCTAGCGCGGAATCAGTCCGCGAAATCGACGACGACGGGCACGTGGTCCGAGGCGCGCGCCCAGTCGCGCGCGTCTTTGAGGATCGCCGTGCCCGCGAGGCGCTCGACCAGGTCCGGCGTCACCCACACATGGTCCAGCCGCCGGCCGCGGTCCGAGGCGCGCCAGTCCTGCGCGCGATAGCTCCACCACGAATAGAGCTTCTGCTCGGGCGGCACGAAATGGCGCACCGCATCCACCCAGCCGTGCGCCTTCTGCAGGGCGCCGAGCAGCTTCACCTCGATCGGCGTGTGGCTCACCACGTCGAGCAATTGCTTGTGCGACCACACGTCGTTCTCGAGCGGCGCCACGTTGAGGTCGCCGACGAGGATGCGCTTCTTCGCCTTGCCGCGCCCTTTCCACCACCGTGTCTGCTCGCGCAGGAACGAAAGCTTGTGCGCGAACTTGTCGTTCTCGTCGGGGTCGGGAACGTCGCCGCCGGCCGGAATGTAGAGGTTGTGAACCTCGATGCCGCCGGGCAGCGTCGCGAACACGTGGCGGCAATCCTCCTTGTCGCACCAATGCAGGTGGCCGGATTTCGCCAGCGGCAGGCGCGAGAGGATCGCCACGCCGTGATAGCCCTTCATGCCGACGATCGCCTGATGCGGATAGCCCATCTTCGCGATCGCGTCGCGCGGAAACAGCTCGTCCGGGCATTTGGTTTCCTGGAGGCAGATCATGTCCGGCGCCCAGTCGCGCGCGAGCTGCGCGACGAGGTCGATGCGAAGGCGGACCGAATTGATGTTCCAGGTGACGAGGCGCATGCGCGGGCGGCGTTCGATGATGGCGCCAATCTAGCGGCGGCCCCGGCGCGCTCAAGAGCGGTTCACGCGGCGCACAAAAGAGTGGCGCGTCGTGAGGGGGATCACGACGCGCCCGGAAGGACCGTATACGGTTCCGCGTTCGCCGGGAGGGGACCGGCTCCGCGGACGGCTCCGGCCTGAGGGATCCGAAGCCGCTTCGACCCCCGATATGGGTGCCGCCGCACGCGCGAACAAGAGATGCGTCGTAACGCCTCTGTGAGCCGGAAATTGCCGAGGTGCTGCAGGCCTTTGCCCGCGCCGCACCGGGCGGTCAGCGCGCGGCCGCGCCGGCGAACAGCGCCGCGATGCGCCGCTGGATCTCGGCGGCGGCGAGCGCCGGATCGGCGGCGGCGCGGATCGGCCGCCCGACCACGATGTAGTCGGCGCCGTAGCGGAACGCGTCCTCGACGTCGACGGCGCGCTTCTGGTCGTCGGGCGCTTGGCCCGGCGTCAGGCGAACGCTTTTCGTTCGGCCGCCGTCGCTCGGGCGATTCTCGAACGGGCGGATGCCGGGCGTCACGAGCAACAGGTCCGGGCCCAGCTCGCGCCGGATGGCCTCCGCCTCCTGGCCCGAGCACACGATGCCGTCGCAGCCGCGGGCCAGCGCGCTCCGGGCGCGGGCGAGCACCGTCGTGCGCACGTCGTGACGATAGCCGGCGTTCGCCAGGTCCTTGTCGTCGAAGCTCGTCAGCACGGTGACGGCGAGAATACGCGTGCCGCCCTTGTTGGCGAGCGCCGCCTCGACGACGGGATCGTAGGCGTGCACGGTGGCAAAATAGGCGTTGCGCTTCGCGAGATTGCGCACCGCGGAGCCGACCGTCTGCGGGATGTCGAAGAACTTGAGATCGACGAACACCTTCTTGCCGCGCGCGGCCAGCCATTCCATCAGCTCGAAATAGCCGCCGCCCATGAACAGCTCGAGGCCGAGCTTGTAGAACCACACGGCATCGCCGAGGCGCTCGACCAGCGCCTTGGCCTCGGCGGCGCTCGGCATGTCGAGCGCCACGATGAGCCGCTCGCGCGGCGGGATCGGCTTCTTCGAGAGGAATTCGGTCATGGCCGCGTTGTGCCATCAAGCTCGCGGCGACACAACGGCGGGGCTGCGATCGCGCTACGCAGCGCGAATTTCGAACCCGCCCGCAGGGACTACACGCGGACGCCCGTGACGCGTGCCCGCGCGCGGGCGCGGCAGGCGTCGCCGAACGCCTTGAACAGCGAGACGCTCAGCGGATCCTCGGTGCACTTCCATTCGGCGTGCCACTGCACGCCGATCGCGAAGGCGCGCGCGGATTTCACGCTCACCGCCTCGATCGTGCCGTCGGCCGCGTGCGCCTCGGCCTGCAACGCCGGCGCGAGCCGGTCGATCGCCTGCGCGTGCAGCGAGTTCACGACGGCCTCGCTGGCCCCGGCGAGCACCGCGATCGGCCCGCCCATGCGCAGGCTCACCGGGTGCCGCGGCTCGTAGCGCTCGAGCGGCGGCTTGGATTTGTCGGAGCGGTGGTCCATGCGGCCCGGCACTTCCCAGAGGCGCTGGTGCAGCGTGCCGCCCAGCGCCACGTTGAGCTCCTGGATGCCGCGGCAGATCGCGAGCAGCGGCACGCCGTCGCGCACCGCCATGCGGATCAGCGGCAGCGTGGTGGCGTCGCGGTCCGGATCGTGCGCGGTGCCTTCCACGCTCGGCGGGCCGTCGTATTGCCGCGGCTCGACGTTGGAGGGGCTGCCGGTGAGCAGCAGCCCGTCGAGGCGCTCCAGCAGCGCGTGCAACTGCAGGTCGCTGAGCGCGGTGCCGCCCAGCGCCGGGATCTGGATCGGCAGCGCGCCCGCGGCCTCGGCCACCGCGTGCAGATAGCGCTCGGCCGTCCAGTGGCCGGGAAAATGGCTGTCGCGGATGATGCGGCAGGCGCTGACGCCCACCAGCGGAAGCGGATCGCCGCCGCGCGGCGGCCTTGGCATTTCGTTCATCGTCTCACGTCGCTCGTGTCATGCCTCGAAAGGCGCGTCCGCTCAGTATACGCCATTCGTGGCGGAAATCGGCCCGGTCGCAAGCGCAAAAGCGGTCAGCCGCCGGCATCCGGCGAGGCCGGTCCGGCCAGCCGTCGGCGCCTTGCGCGCGCCGGCCGCTGGCCGCGTTCGAGCGGCAGTCGGCGCGCCGCGCGGCGGGTCTGGCGCACGAACTCGGCGCTGCCGAGGATCGAGCGGTTCGCGAGCCGCCGCTCGATCGCGCGAACCTCGTCCGGCGCGGCCATGCTCCGCGCGATGTCGGCGCGCCAGGCCTCCTGCGCCGCCGGCACGGGCAGGCCGAAGGCGGCGCCCAGCCACGACAGGTCGACGATGCCCGGCGCCGGCGCGGTGCCCGCGGTCGCGCGATAGCTGCTCCAGCGCCAAGCCGCGGGATCCGGGGCGAGGCCGGCCAGCACCGGCGCGAGGACGAGGTAGCGCACGAGCGGAACCAGCGCGGTCTCGCGCTCGACGACGAGGGTATGAAAGCGGCCGCGAAACAGCGGGCCGTCGCGGCCGTGCCGCCGGTTGAACGCCTGCGTGTAGCGGCCGCCCAGGGCCTGCATGCCGGCGGAAAGGTTGGGCTGCGGCGTCTCGAGCACGAAGTGATAGCGGTCGGTCATCAGGCAATAGGCCTGGACGCGCCAGCCGAGCGGCGTCGCCGTCTCGTCGAGCAGCGCCATGAACCGGCGCGCGTCGGCCGCGTCCGCGAAGATCGGCTGCCGCCCCAGACCGCGGTTGGTCACGTGATAGACGGCGCCGGGAAGCTGAACGCGCCGCGGCCGCGGCATGGCTGGCTCCCGTAAATGGGCCGCAAGCATGCAATAAATATGAATTAAACACAAGGTAAAAAGGGGTCAGACCCCTGTCTTGGTCAGGTGCGCGGCGCGTTCCGTTCGGCTACTCGCACCTGCTGATGAAGCCGAACTGGTTGACGTCCAGCGCAATGCCCGCCTGCACGTTCTCGAGCGAGACCTGCGTCGGCGCCCCGGTCTGGTCGACGACGGTCCAGCCGATGAGCTGCAGCGGGTTGGCGCGGAACACGAGCCGCATCTGGCCCTTCTCGGGCGCTTTCGTTTCGACGATCGTAAGCGTGATCCACTGGTTCTCGCGCTTCACGCTCGTCACCGTGAAGTCGCCCGAAAGCGCGATGCGCTCCTGGATCAGGATGCCGGCCGGCGTCGAGCGCAGCGGCAGGTATTGCGGCTCCTTCACCTTGCAGTCTTCGACGATGAGCCACTGCGGGGTCGCGAAAATGCGCAGCTTCACCGGCGGGCGGTATTCGACGCGCAGCCGCCCCGGCCGCATGATCCACATCGTGCCGCGCGCGGTCGCTCCGTTCGGCGCGATCTGCACGAAATCCGCCTTGAACGTCGTGATGCGGTTGACATAGGCCTCGACCTGCGCGACCTGCGCCTGATCGGCTGGCGAAAGGCCCTGCGCCTGGGCGCGCGGCGCCGCCGCGGCGAGCATCATCGAGCCGGCGATCACGATCGACTGTGCGAAACGCATTCCAACATCTCCACGTGGCGTCCCGAGAGTAACGCGCGGCGAGGCGAAATCTTGCGCTCACTGTGGCGCCGCCACGGCGCGCGATCGGCCGAATGATGCTGCAACCCCCAGGCTTCGAGTCCCGAGGAGGCGCCGTTCAAATCTCGCGCAGGATGTCGCGTTTGCCGGCGTGGTTGGCGGGGCTGACGATGCCTTCCTCTTCCATGCGCTCGACGAGGCGCGCCGCGCGGTTGTAGCCGATCTGGAGCTTCCTCTGGATGAAGCTCGTCGAGGCCTTCCGCTCGCGCAGCACGATCTCGACCGCCTGGCGATAGAGCCCGCCGTCCTCGCCTTCCTCCTCGCCGCCGCCGCCGAGGCCGAGCGGATCCTCTTCGTCCTCGTCCTGCGTCACCTGCTCGATGTAGGAGGGCTGGCCCTGCGCCTTCAAGTGCTTCACGACCTTCTCGACCTCGGCGTCGGACACGAACGGCCCGTGCACGCGCGTGATGCGCCCGCCGCCGGCCATGAACAGCATGTCGCCCTGGCCGAGCAGTTGCTCGGCACCCTGCTCGCCGAGGATCGTGCGCGAATCGATCTTCGAGGTGACCTGGAACGAGATTCGCGTCGGGAAGTTCGCCTTGATCGTGCCGGTGATAACGTCGACCGACGGGCGCTGCGTGGCGGTGATGAGGTGGATGCCGGCCGCGCGCGCCATCTGCGCCAGGCGCTGCACGGCGGCCTCGATGTCCTTGCCCGCCACCATCATCAGATCCGCCATCTCGTCGACGATGACGACGATGAACGGCAACGGATCGAGCGGCAGCGGCTTGTCCTCGAAGATCGCGGTGCCTTCGGGGTCGACTCCGGTCTGCACGCGCTCGGTCGGCTGCTCGCCCTTGGCCTTCAGGTCGAGCAGGCGCTGGTTATAGCCGTCGAGATTCCGCACGCCCATCTTCGACATCGCGAGATAGCGGCGCTCCATCTCCTTCACGGTCCAGCGCAGCGCCACGATCGCCTTCTTGGGCTCGGTGACGACCGGCGCCAGAAGCTGCGGAATGCCGTCGTAGATCGACAGCTCCAGCATCTTCGGATCGACCATGATGAACTTGCACTTGTCCGGCGGCAGCCGGTAGAGCAGCGACAGGATCAGCGTGTTGATGCCGACCGACTTGCCCGAGCCGGTGGTGCCGGCGATCAAGAGATGCGGCATGCGCGCGAGATCGGCGATCACCGGCGCGCCGCCGATGTCCTTGCCGAGCACGAGCGCCAGCGCGGCGTTGGTCTGCTCGTATTGCTGAGAGGCCAGCAGTTCGCGGAGATACACGGTCTCGCGGTTGGCGTTCGGCAATTCGATGCCGATCACGTTGCGGCCGGTGACGACGGCGACGCGGCAGGCGACGGCGCTCATCGAGCGCGCGATGTCGTCGGCGAGCGCGATCACGCGCGAGGACTTCACGCCCGGCGCCGGCTCGAGCTCGTAGAGCGTCACGACCGGCCCGGGGCGCACCTTCACGATGCGGCCCTTCACGCCGAAATCGTCGAGCACGGTCTCGAGATAGCGCGCGTTCTCGGCGAGCGCGGTCTCGTCCGCGACCGCGGCCGGCTGGCGCGAACCCTTCTGCAACACGTCGATCGGCGGCAGCTCGTAGGCGCCGGGCTCGAGCGAGAGCTTCTTCTGCCGGCGCTCCTCCTCGAGCTTGCCGGCCGGCGGCTTCTTGGGCGGCGGGGCGACGATCGCCTCCTTCGTGCGCTTCTTGCCCGGCGCGAGCGGCGGCTCCTCGGCCGGCACGGTCTCGAAAGTCGGGCCGGTCACGATCGGATCGCGGTCTTCGGCCGGCGAAACGCGCGCGCGCGGATGCGCGGCCACCTCGATCGGGCGCGCCGGCGCCGACGCGCCTTCGCGCCGCCGCGTCAGCAGCGCCACGAGCCAGGCCGCGGCCGCGAACAGCGCCATCGCGCCGGTGCGCAGCGCGATCCACAACGCACGTCCGATCCGCAGCCAGGTGGCGCGCGCAACGCCGAGCACGATGCCGAGCGCGGCGAGCGCGCACAGCGCCGCGATCGCGGCGATCGCCCAGCGCGGCGCCGCCCAATCGGCCTCGCGCACGATGTCGCCGGCCGCGCTCAGCAGCAGTCGGCCGGAAATGCCGCCCATGCCGGCCTCGACCGGCCACGGATAGAGCGGGAACGCCGCCGAGAGCGCGACCACGGCGAAGATCACGAGGACCGGCAGCGCGAGCAGGCGCCACGGCGAAACCGGCGGCATGTCCGTCGCCGCGAGGCGCACGCCCCACAGCAGGGCCACGGCCGGCGGCAGCAGCGCAGCGAGGCCGAGCCACTGCCAGATGAAGTTGGCCGCGAACGCGCCGGGGCGGCCGAGCAGGTTCTTCGCCGCCGCCGCGGTCGCGTGGTCGCCCGAGGGGTCGCTGCGGTGATAGGTGAGCAAGGCCACGAGCGCGGCCAGCGCCAGCGCGACCAGCGCCACGCCGCAGAACTGGCGGAAACGGCGCCGGCCGAGATCGCTCCATTCTTTCGGCAGCAGGCGCAGGCCTTCGGACTTGCGTCCGCCCCGCCGCCTGGTGCCCATCGCCGCTGCGCGTCCGCTCATCGCCCGTTTGCCCGCTTGCCCCGACGTCAGCATTCGAACCAAGCCGGGCGGATCGATCCGCCGGCCCGAAACCGCACTATACCGGATTCAGACTTCAACGCCCACAATAAACAAACCGGACAACAATCTGAAAACGCGCGGATTCATTGTCCGATAACAGAGCCACGCGTCGGCCGGATTGACGTTTCCGATCCGTGGCCCGACGCGACCCGCCGAGCGCCCCGATCCTGTGGTTTGATCAAAGCAATATGATTTATCATGCCAGTATTTAACAATAAAAACGGGTCAGACCCTTTTAGAAAAGCTCGTTCCCACACTATCGTACCGGCTCGTTTCGGTCCCGGCGAATCTTCCCCGCTATCCGTGTTGCGACGGCGATCGGACTCGCGCGCTGGCGTTTTGGTTTGAAGTCGTTCGGTCAACAGGTCAAAACCGGCTCGTTAATCTTGGACCCCTTGCCCGCGTTGCCATGACCCAGACCGTCCGCCTCGATCTCGCCAAGCGCACGCGCCTCAAGGCGCTCATCGCCACCAAATCCGTGCTCAGCGGCGGCGACTTCAAGCTCGCCTCGGGCGGCAAGAGCAGCGTGTTCTTCGACATGAAGATGACGCTGCTCGATCCCGAGGGGCTCAACCTCGTTGCCGACCTCATGCTGCAAATGCTCGAGCACGAGAAGTTCGACGCGATCGGCGGGCTGGTGCTCGGCGCCTGCCCCATCGTCGACGCGGTCACGCTCAAGGCCTTTCCGGCCCGCCGCATCAGCGGCTTCTACGTGCGCAAGGAGCCCAAGGAGCGCGGCACCAACAAGATGATCGAGGGGCCGCTGGCGCCCGGCGCGGCCTGCGTCATGGTCGAGGATGTGACCACGCAGGGCAGCTCGGTCCTGAAAGCCGTGCAGGAGGCGCGCGCGATCGGCTGCACGGTGGCCACGGTCGTCACCTGCGTCGATCGCCAGCAGGGCGCGCGCGATCGGCTCGCGGCGGAAGGCATCGCGCTCAAGCCGCTGTTTACGATGGATGAATTCAAGTAATTGATCATAATGGCGAAAGAGGGGGCACGCCCTCCTCTGGGCGGTTGCCGGCGGAGTTTCGAGAGAATTCGCGGCGATTTCCGGCCGGCACTCCCTTCGCGCTCGTGCGTTTGTTGCTCGATGTTCGGGAGGGAACGCATGTCGCAAGTGCTGATCACCTGCCCCGTGACCGGCCGCCCGGTCTACACCGGCCTCAACTACGAGTGGCCGTCGTTCGAAAGCGCCGATCTGCCGGCGCAGTCGCTGAAATGCCCGCTCTGCGGCAAGGTCCACGAATGGGCCAAGAACGACGCTTACCTGCGCGCCGACGGCGCCGGCTGATCGGCCGACCCCAACCGTCCGGCCGGGTCGAGACACGGTTAACGGCGGTCTTCGAAAAATCGCAAAAATACTTGAGAAACTTGGTAAAACCGTTGGCGCGGCCGCGCATTTGCGGTAGACTGGTTGTATAAGTCATAGCGCATCGGGCAAGGGATGCCGCTCTCGGTCGTCGCCATCGCGCCCGCCGCGCCGGATTGGATATCGCCGCGGTGATTGGCCCACGCAAGTTTCGCACCTGTCGCGCGCTGCCGCTCATGGCGGCCGCAGGCGTCGCACTGCTCGCGCTCGGCGCGTGCAGCGAGAACCGCCCGTTCGAGCGCGAGAGTGCCGGCGCGCAGACGAAGCTCGCCGTTCCCGCATCGCTGACGCCGCCCATCGCCGTGCGCGGCATCGACGGCGCGCCGGACGAGTGGAAGCTGGCCGAGCGCGTCGCGGAAGCGCTGCGCTCGCGCGATATTCCCGCCAGCGCCGCGCTGCGCACCCGATCGGCCTACGTGCTGAAGGGCGAAATGCGGCCCGGCGCCGAGCGACACGGCCGCAGCCGCGTCGAAGTCGTCTGGAACCTCTACGACGGCGTCGGCAAGAAGGTCGGCGAAGTCACGCAGATGGCGGCGGTGCCCGGCGCCGTCTTCAAGACGCCGAACGAGGGCGTGATCGCGGCAATGGCCGACGCCGCGGCCGAAAGCATCGCGCCGCTGGTTCCGTCGAGCTCGCTGGAGCTCGCCGACGGCACGGAAACCGGCGAGCGCAAGCCCAACGACCGCGCGCAGATCGAAGACCGCGATCGCGTCACCGGCGTCGGCAAGATGCCGACGACGAGCGGCGTCGCGCGCAATCTGCTCGCGCCGCCGAAACGCGACGTGAAAGAGACGAGAGCCGAGGCGCGGCCGGCGCAGCCCGCGCCGCGGACGACTGCGCCGAACGCCGCCGCGCCGAAAACGGCGCCGCCGCCGGCCACGCGCAATGCCGCGGCGCCGTCCGCGCCGCCGCCGGCCGATGGCAAGGCGATCACCGCGGTCGGGCGCTATCAGGGCGAAAGCGCGCTCTCGCGCAATTTGCTGCGTCCCGATGCCGATCCGGCAAAGCCGCTGCCGCGGCCGCAACGGGCCGCGCCGCAACCGGCGACGCCCGCGGCCGCGCCGCCCGTGCAGCCGGCGACGCGCGAAAACCCCGAGGCGGAAGAAAGCCTGAGTCTCAGCGCCTTGCCCGAGCCGGCCGCGGATACGCGGCGCGCGCCGACCCGAGTCGCGCCCCAGCAGCACGCCGAAGCGCCGGCGCCGCGCGCCGACGTCGCCGAGCGCCCGCGCCCGGTCGCCGAAAGCCCGGCCCCGCGCCGCGAAACGGCGCCCGACCGGCAGCCAGATCCCGTGCAATATGCCGAGCGTCCGTCGCGCGGGAACTTCCAGTTCTGGATCCAGGTCGGCTCGCACAAGGACGAAGCCATCGCGCGCGCCGAGTGGCAGAAAATCCAGAGCGGCGCGCAGGCGATCCTCGCGAACGCCGGCAGTCGCATCCAGCGCGCCGATCTCGGCGCCCGCGGCGTCTATTACCGCATCCAGGTCGGCCCGTTCGCGTCGCAGGGCGAGGCCGGGCAATTCTGCGCTCAGCTCCGCGCACGCTCGGTCGAATGCTTCCTGGCGCCGCCCGAGCGGACCGCCGCGTCCGTGCGCCCGCCCGAAGAGGCGCCCGCGAAGCCGGCGGCCGTCGCGCCGCAACCGAAGCCTGCCGCGAAGGCGGCGGAGCCGAAGCCCGTCGCCAAGCCGGCCGAGCCGAAACCGGTGGCCAAGCCCGCCGCTCCGGCACCCGCCGCCAAGCCGCCGGACGCCAAGCCGATCGCCAAGCCGGCGGAAGCGAAGCCGGCGCCGGCCGAACGGCCGCGCGAGGCGGCGGCGCCGAAGAAGCCGGAGGCGGAAGCGCCCGCACTGCCCGAGCAGAAACCCGAGGCGAAGCCGCCGCGCAACGCCAGCGCCGAAAAGCCCGACGCGCCGCTCAGCACCGCGCCGGGCCTGCCGGGCGTGCTGGATTGATCGCGCGCGCCCAAGCGCGGCCGATCCGGCGAAACCGGTGAACGCGGCCCGCCGCGCCGCTTGCGCGAGGGCAGCAAGGGTGGTGTGAGACAGGCGCGGCGCGCAGCGCCGTGAAACGGCACCGCCTCAGGCCTCATGTCCAACCGCATTGCCGCGCTCGGCGTGTTCGCGCTTCTCGGCGCATCGTTCGGCGTGAGCCAGTTCATCCGCACCGCGCCGGCGGTGCTGGCGCCGGAGCTGCGGCGCGAGCTCGGCCTCGCGCCAGAGATGCTTGGCCTCGTCTTCGGCCTGTTCTTCGTGGCGTTCACGCTCGTGCACCTGCCGGTCGGCGCGCTGCTCGACCGCTACGGCCCGCGCCGCGTGATGGGCGCGATGCTGCTGCTCTCGGCGGGCGGCACGTTCGTATTCGCGTCCGGTGAAGACGCGGGCATGCTGATCGCCGGCCAGATGCTGTCCGGACTCGGCAGCTCGGCGGCGTTCGTAGGCGGCCTCGCCGTGATCGCGCGCTGGTATCCGCGCGAGCGCTTCGGGCCGATGGCGTCGTGGCTCACCGCGATCGGGGGCATCGGCCCGATCCTGTCCGGCACGCCGTTCGCGGCGCTGGTCGAGGCGATCGGCTGGCGCGACGCCTGGCGCATCGGCGGCGCCGCGCTGGCGCTCGTGGCCCTTCTGATCCTCGCCCTCGTGCGCAGTGCGCCGCCCGGCCATGCCGATCGCGCGCGCGCGCCCGAGCGCCTGCGCGATACGCTCAGGGGCTTCGGCCCTATCCTCCGCACCCGCCAGGTGTGGGGCATCATCGCGCTCGCATTCGCGGCCTTCGCGGTGCAGATCGCCGTCCGCGGCCTCTGGGGCGGGCCCTATCTCGCCGACATCGCCGGCTTCGGCGCGATCGCGCGCGGCAACCTGCTGCTGACGATGAGCGCGGCCGGAACGCTCGGCGCGATCGCGTTCGGCTGGCTCGAGCACCGCGGCGTCCCGCGACTCGCGCTGATCCTGTACGGAACGCTCACGGTGATCGGAACCTACGCGTTCCTCGCCGCCCTGCCGAGCCAGGGCGACACGGCGACGGCGCTGCTGTTCGCCTTCGTCGGGTTTTCCGGGCCCTACACGATCCTGCTGCTCGCGCACGCGCGTGCGCTGTTTCCCGATCATCTCACCGGGCGCGCGATCACGACCGTGAACGTCGCCAACTTCCTCGGCGTCTCGGTGATGCAGATCGTGCCCGGCTGGATCCTCGGGGCGTTTCCCGCGGTGGATGGGCACCCGCCCGAGATCGCCTACCGGACGATGTTCGGCGTGCTCGCCGCGACCTTGGCGGTGGCGCTCCTCGCCTTTCTCCGCTGGGGCGCGCGCGGCCGCAGGTGAAACATCCGTCTCCCCGCGCCGCCGCGGCCCTGTTAGGGTCGGCGCGCGCAGCGAGGGGAGGGCGGGGATGGCCTATTGGCTGGTGAAAGACGAGCCGGACAGCTGGTCCTACGCGATGCATGCCAAGGAGGGCACGGCGTCGTGGGACGGCGTGCGCAACTACCAGGCCGCCAACAATCTGCGCGCGATGCGCACGGGCGACCGTGCGTTCTTCTACCACTCCGTCACCGAGAAGCGCCTCGCCGGCGTGCTCGAGGTGGCGCGCGAGGCCTATCCCGATCCCACCGACACGGAGAAGAAGAACTGGGTCGCCGTCGACTTCAAGGCCGTGATGCCGATCGACAAGCCGGTCACGCTCGAGGACATCAAGAAGGAGCCGCGACTGAAAGACCTCGCGCTCGTCCGCCACTCGCGGCTCTCGGTCATGCCGGTGAAGCCCGAGGAGTGGAAACTGCTCTGCAAGATGGCCGGCATCGCCGCCTGACGCAGCGCCTCATTCCGGCGGCCGCGCGATCGCCACGCCGTGGCCGGCCGCGATGGCGGTCAGCACCTCCGGCGCCAGCGCGCCGCGTGCACCGGCTTCGGCGAATTCCCGAAAGCATCGCTCCAGCGCGGCGCCGGGCGTGCAGATGACCAGGGCGCGCGCCGGCGTGTCGCCGGCATTGCGGAAGCTGTGGAAACGCCCGCGGGGCAGGAAAACGAAGCCGCCCGCGCCGATTCGATGCGCGCCGGCCTCGCCGTCGATGGCAACGTCTCCGGCCAGCACGTACATGGCCTCGTCCTCGGCCTCGTGGCGGTGCGGCGGCACGCCGTAGCCGACCGGAATCGACTGCTCGAACACGCTGAACCGGCCGCCGGTGTCGGCGCTGGTCGCCTTGTAGACGGCGGGCGCGCCGAGCACGTCGACAACGGGGCCCGCGCCGGCGGCGAGAACGATCGTCTCTTTCGGGATCTGCATGGGGCTCTCCTCTATCGGGTTCGCGTTTCGGCTACCGGCTTAGCCCCGCTGCCGCCGCTTGATTAGCCGCGGCCGCGCAAACATACTGTTCGCAAAATTGCACAATATTGGCGATGCCCTCGGTCAATGAGATGGTGGCGTTCGCGCGCGTCGTGGAAGCGCAAAGCTTCTCGGGCGCCGCCGAGCGGCTCGGCACCTCGAAATCCTCGGTCAGCGCGCAGGTTCGCCGGCTCGAAAGCCGCCTCGGCGTGCGTCTTCTCCACCGCACGACGCGCCGGCTTGCCCTCACCGAAGCCGGTGCCGCGTGCTACCGGCATTGCGCGCGCCTTCTCGACGAGGCCGAAGCGGCCGAGCAGGCGGCGGAGGCGTTCCACGCCGAGCCGCGCGGTACGCTGCGCATCTCCGCGCCCGACACGTTCGGCTGGATGCATGTGGCGCCGGCGCTGGGCGATTTCACCGCGCGCTACCCGGGCGTCGCGATCGACCTGTCGCTCACCTCGAAGCACGTCGACCTCATCGAGGAGCGATTCGATCTCGCGATCCGCATCGGCGCACTGCCCGATTCGAGCCACGTGGTGCGCCGGCTCGCGCTGTCGCGGCTCGTCATCTGCGCGGCGCCCGAATACTTCAAGCGGCGCGGCACACCGCGCGATCCCGGCGCGCTGGCAGCGCACGATTGCCTGCGTTTCGCGCCGCTCGGGCGGGGGACGCTCTGGCAATTGCGTGGACCCAGGGGACCGTTTCGCGTGCCGATCGGCGGCCGCTTCGTCACGAACAGCGGCGAGGTGCTGCGCGCCGCGGCGTTGGGCGGGCTCGGGCTCGGCCTGATGCCCGTCTGGATGGTCGGCGACGCGCTGCGTCAGGGCGCGCTCGTGCCGGTGCTGGAGCGCTGGGCGCCGCAGCCGGCGCCGATCCAGGCCGTCTATCCCGGCAACCGCCTGACCGCTTCGAAAGTGCGCGTTTTCGTCGATCATCTCGCCCGGCGCTTCGGCGCCACGCCCTATTGGGAGCGCGGCCTCGAACTCGGCGCCACTCGGCGCAGGTGATAAGGCGGCGGCAAGGCGCTAGATTATGCCTGCCCCTCACCTGCAGCCGACACCCATGGACCATCAGTTCGACGATGCCGCGCTCGAGTATCACCGGCTGCCGCAGCCGGGGAAAATCTCGGTCACGCCGACGAAGCCGCTGACGACGCAGCGCGACCTGGCGCTCGCCTATTCGCCGGGCGTCGCCGCCGCGTGCCGCGCGATCGCCGCCGATCCCAAGCAGGCGTTCGATCTCACCGCGCGCGGCAATCTCGTCGCCGTCGTCACCAACGGCACGGCCGTGCTCGGCCTCGGCAATATCGGCCCGCTCGCCGGCAAGCCGGTGATGGAGGGCAAGGCCTGCCTGTTCAAGAAATTCGCCGGCATCGACGTGTTCGATCTCGAGCTCGCCGAGCAGAATCCCGACAAGCTCGTGGACATCATCGCGGCGCTCGAGCCCACCTTCGGCGGCATCAATCTCGAAGATATCAAGGCGCCCGAGTGCTTCGAGATCGAGCGCAAGCTGCGCGCGCGCATGAAGATTCCGGTGTTCCACGACGACCAGCACGGCACCGCGATCATCGTCGCCGCCGCGCTGATCAACGGCCTGAAGGTCGTCGGCAAGGATCTGAAATCGGTGAAGCTCGTGGTGTCGGGCGCCGGCGCCGCGGCGCTCGCCTGCCTCGACCTGCTCGTGGCGCTCGGCCTGCCGATCGCGAACATCACGGTCACCGACATCAAGGGCGTCGTCTATGCGGGCCGCGTCGAGGAGATGGACCCGATCAAGGCGCGCTACGCGAAAGAGACGCCGGCCCGCACGCTGGCCGAGGTCATCCCCGGCGCCGACGTGTTCCTCGGCCTCTCGGCCGGCGGCGTGCTGAAGGCCGAGATGGTCGAGACGATGGCGCCGCGCCCGCTGATCTTCGCGCTCGCCAACCCGGTGCCCGAGATCATGCCCGAGGCGGCGAAGGCGGCGCGGCCCGACGCGATTCTCGCCACCGGCCGGTCGGACTATCCGAACCAGGTCAACAACGTGCTGTGCTTCCCCTTCATCTTCCGCGGCGCGCTCGACGTCGGCGCCACGCAGGTGAACGAGGCGATGAAGGTGGCCGCGGTGCGCGCCATCGCGGCGCTCGCGCAGGCCGAGCAGTCCGACGTCGTCGCCTCGGCCTATGGCGGCGACGAAGAGCTTCGTTTCGGCCCGGATTACCTGATCCCGCGCCCGTTCGATCCGCGGCTCATCACCGAGATCGCGCCGGCCGTGGCCAAGGCCGCGATGGACAGCGGCGTGGCCGCGCGCCCGATCGCCGATCTCGACGCCTACCGCCAGCGCCTCGCGCAGTTCGTCTATCACTCCGGCATCGTGATGAAGCCGGTCTTCGCCGCGGCGAAGAAGGCGCCGAAGCGCATCATCTACGCCGAGGGCGAGGAAGAGCGCGTGCTGCGCGCGGTGCAGATCGTGAAGGACGAAGGGCTGGCGCAGCCGATCCTCGTCGGCCGGCCCGAGGTCGTGAAGAGCCGCATCGAACGCATGGGCCTGCGCATCCAGCCGGGGCGGGATTTCGAGCTGATCGATCCCAACAACGATCCGCGCTACCGCGAAGTGTGGAGCGAGTATCACCAGATCATGGAGCGCAAGGGCGTGCGCCGCGACGATGCGAAGGCCGCGATCCTGCGCAGCTCCACGCTCATCGCCTGCATGATCCTGCGCCGCGGCGAGGCCGACGGCATGCTGTGCGGCACCTTCGGCCGCTACGCCGCGCACCTCGTGCACATCGAGAACGTGATCGGCAAGCGGCGCGGCGTCACCGGCTTCGCGGCGATGAACCTGCTGCTGCTGCCCAAGCACACGGTTTTCCTCTGCGACACCTACGTCAACGCCGATCCCACGCCGGATCAGCTCGCGGAGATGACGATCCTCGCCGCGGAAGAGGTTCGCCGGTTCGGCTTCGCTCCGCGCGTGGCGCTGCTGTCGCACTCGAATTTCGGCTCGGCCGACACGCCCTCGGCGCGCAAGATGCGCCAGGCGCTGGCGCGCGTCGAGGCGCGGGCGGCCGAGCTCGATTTCGCGCTCGAGGTCGAGGGCGAGATGCACGCCGACGCCGCGCTCTCGCACGCCATTCTCGAGAAGGTCATGCCGCGCGGGCGCCTGAGCGCCGAGGCCAACCTGCTGATCATGCCGAACCTCGACGCGGCCAACATCGCGTTCAATCTCCTGAAGGTCACGACCGGCCAGGGCATCACGGTCGGGCCGATCCTGCTCGGCGCGGCCAAGCCCGCGCACATCCTGACGCCCACCTCCACCGTCCGCCGCATCGTCAACATGACCGCGCTCGCCGTCGTCGACGCGGGGGCGGGGCGGTGACGCCGCAGGGCAAGAGCGCCGCTGCCGCGCTGCGCGCTTGCGGCGAAATCGCGGAAGCCGCGGCTTCGCGGAGGCGCGCGGCTGCATGAGCGATCTTCCGTGGCGCATCTGCGCGCTGGCCGATCTCGAGGCGACCGGCGCCAAGGAGTTCGAATACGGCAATCCGCGCCAGTATTGGGGCTTCGTGATCCGGGCGGGTGATGGCGTGCGCGCCTACATCAATGCCTGTCCGCATGTAGGCCTGCCGCTCAACCTCTCCGGCGACCATTTCTTCGATACCGACGGAAAGCTGCTGCTGTGCCAGATGCACGGCGCGCTGTTCCGGCCCGACGACGGGTTCTGCGTCTCCGGTCCCTGCGAAGGCGAGGGCCTCAAGCGGCTGAACGTCGAGATTCGCGACGGCGCCGTCTGGCTATGTCCGTGAGGAAACGCCGAACGGAATGGGCGCGCGCTTTTCTACCGCCGCTGGCCGTCGCGATGGCGATCGCCGCAGGCGCGGCGCCGGCGCACGCGATATGGGACGGCGTGCGCTGGAACATGAGCGAGGCCGAGGTGCTGCGGGCCACGCGCGGCACCCGCGCCGAGGGCTGGGCCGGCCGCCGCGTGAAGCCCACGCGCCAGCCCGCGACGATGCTCAAGGACCGGGTCGAGGCCGAGCGCACGATCGGCGAGGTGCGCGTCCAGGCCGTCTTCTGGTTCGATCCGAAGGGGCGGCTCTGGTCGGTGACCGAGGAGCCGGCCGAGGCCGACGGGCCGCAGGCCACCTGCGGCGCGCTCGAAGCGGCGCTCGTCGCCCGCCACGGCGAGAGCGACATCGTCACCGACAAGGGCGCCTTGCGCCATCTGATCTGGCGCGACGAGCGGCGGAAGACGCGCATCCACTTCCGCGAGGACGAAGGCGGCACCTGCGCGATCGAATACCGCGAGCTGCGCGGCCCGCTCGACCGCTAGAGCGAAGCCGGCTCGGCCTCCGTGTGGCGGCGAAGCCGGCGGTCGAGGCGCAGCAGGGCCCAGCCCACCGTGGCCGATGCCGCGAACAGCAGCACGGTGAGCGCCAGGATGGTTTCGCCGTCGTTGTGCTCGATGCTGCGGATCAGCAGGAAGCCGAGCCCGCGGTCGGACGCGAACAGCTCGCCGATCAGCGTGCCGAGCAGCGTGAGCGAGAAGCCGATGCGGAAGCCGGTGAAGATTTCCGGTAGCGCCGCCGGGATCAGGATGTGCCGGATGCTCGCGGCCGGCGAAAGCCGCATCGCGCGCGCCGCCTTGAGCAGAACCGGCTTCGCATTCTTCACGCCGCCCATCGTGAAGATGATCATCGGAAAGATGCCGTGCAGCGCGCCGAACGCCACCTTGGCCGAAAGCGTGAGCCCGAACAGCAGCAGGATGATCGGATAGAGCGTGATCTTCGGAATCGAATAGACGGCGCCCACCACCGGCTCGAACACCTCGCCGGCCAGCCGGAAATAGCCGAGCGCGAGGCCGATCGCGAGCCCGCCGGCCAGCGCCACCGCAAGCGCGTAGACGAAGGCGAGGCCGGTGGCGCCGGCATGGGGCCAGAAGCTCGCGCTGCCAAGCAAGGCGCCCGCGCGCGCGAACGTGGCCAGCGGCGAAGCGAGGCCCTCCTTGCCGACCAGCTCGTGGGCGCCCTGCCACAGCGCCGCGAGCGCGGCGACGAACAGGACGGCGTCCGCCGCCTGGCGGCCCGAGATCGCGGGCGGAACGGAGGCCCTCACGGCCGCCACCGGCGGTGGACGCGCCGCTCCCAGCCGTGCACGAAGAAATAGACCAGCACGGTCGAGGTCAGCACGAACAGCAGCAGCGCATACATGCCCGGATTGTCGAGATTGTCGTAGGCGAGCTTGATGCGCCGGCCGAGCCCGGCGACCGACAGGATGAACTCGCCGGCGATCACGCCGATCACCGAATACGTCACCGCGAGCTTCACGCCGGTGAACAGCGAGGGTGCCGCGGCCGGCAGCTTGATGCGCCACACCGTCTCCCAGCGCGAGAGGCGGAACACCCGGCCCGATTTCACCAGCGCGCGCGGAACGCGGTCGAGGCCGTTGATCGTGTTGAGGATCATGGCGACGACGCCGAACATCGCGCCGATCGCGACGAGCGGCCAGCGCGTCAGGCCCAGCAGCACGATCAGGAGCGGATAGAAGACGAAGGTCGGCACCGAGTAGTAGGAAGCGAGCATCGGATCGACGAGCCGGCGCACGCGCGGCAGCGCGTGGATGACGAGGCCGAGCAGGGCGCCGAGCGCGATCGAGATCGCGATGGCCGCCCCGATGTTCGCGAACGTGAAGCCGATGTCGGCGAGATATTCGCCCGACCAAAGCCCGCCGGCGAGACGCGCCGCCATCTCCGACGGCGGGATCATCGTGAGGCGCGGAATGCTCCCGGTGCGGCAGAGAACCTCGAGCGCCGCGGCGAGCCCCAGCAGAAACGCCAGGCGCAGCCAGAACGCCAGATGGCGGCGGGGCACCGCCCTACTTTTCCTTCACCAGCGCCTGGAAGCGGTCGTCGAGAAGCCGCTTGATGTCGAAGCCCTTCTCGAGCTCGCCCACCAGCTCCATGCCTTCCAGCATCGTGGCGAAGCCCTTCATGTTGAATTCGCCGCGCTTCCAGTGCTTCATTTCGTAGAATTTCGGCAGGATCGCCTGGGCGTCGGCGTCGGAAAGGTTCCACACCTTCGCGTAGATCCGCGCAGTCTCCTCGCGGTTCGCATAGATGAAGTCCACCGCCTTGGCGCGGGCGCGCACGATCTTGCGCACCTTGTCTTCGTTCTCCGAAAGGTATTTCGCCGTCGTCACGAACACCGCCCAGGAAAGATCGGGCAGCTCCTCCCGGGCATGGAACACGATCTGGTACTCGCCGCCGCGCTTGGTCAGAACCGGGTCGACGAGCGTCGCCGCGTCCACGGCGCCATTGTTGAGCGCGGTCAGCGCCGCGCCGATGCCGCCCGCGGCGATCGTCTGCGTGTCGTCGAGCAGGCCGCGCCGCTTCAGGACGGTCTTGATGATGATCTCGGTCACCGAGCGCGGGCTCGTGAACGCCGCCTTCTTGCCCTTCAGGTCGGCGACCGTCCTGACCGGGCTGCCCTTCTTCGCGACCCAGACGAGTTCGCCGATCGTATGCGCGTCGTCGCCGATGATGCGCACGTCGATGCCCTGCTTGAACGCGGCGATCGCGGCCGGCAGCGCCATCTCGGCCACCGGCAATTCGCTCGCCAGCATGTTGCGCACCGAGGTGCCGCCGCCGTGGCTCTGGATGATACTCTCGATCGCGAGGCCCTCTTCCCTGAAGAAGCCTTTCTCGAGCGCCACCGCATAGGGCAGCGTCGGCACCAGGATGCCGTATTGGCTCACGGTCAGCCGCTCGGCCTGCGCGGGTGCGGCGGCGATCGCGGCAGCGGCCAATGCGGCGGCGCACACGGCAGCGCGAAGCATCGTTTCCTCCCGTTTCGTTTCGTTTTTTTGCAGCGCGCCCGCGAGGTGCGCGCAATCCCCGAACCTTGACATGGGGAAGCTTCGATTTCAAACTTTTCGGCGTTTGCGCAGAAATGCGGGCGCGGATGCGCGCCATGCCCGCTCCGAGGGAGGCCGCCATGAAGGTCGTTCACGCCGACGCGATCCCCGTCACCGAGCGCGTCAATCGCCACCGCCAGGGGCGTTTCCTCGAGCGCCGCCTGCTCGAGGGCGAAGACGGCGCGATCGACAATTTCCAGTTCACCCTGGTCAGCACCGGCGGCGATTTCTTCTCGCCGCGCCACCGGCACAATTTCGATCAGTTCCGCTTCCAGATCGAGGGCGACGCCGGCTTCGACCGCGACGGAACGATGACGCAAGGCACCGTCGGCTATTTTCCGGAAGGCACGCGCTACGGGCCGCAGAGCAACAAGGGCGATCTCACCACGCTGGTGCTGCAATTCGCCGGCGCCAGCGGCAACGGCTACATGTCGGAGGCGCAGGTTTCGACCGCGTCGCGCGAGCTCGGCCAGAACGGGAAGTTCGAGGGCGGCGTCTATTATCCCAACCCCGGCACCGGCCGTAAGCAGCAAGACGGCTACGAGGCCTGCTGGGAGCACATCGCCAAGCGGAAGCTCGAATATCCGCCCGAGCGCTTCCATCATCCGGTGTTCATGAATGCGAATGCGTTCGCGTGGAATCCGCTCGAAGGCCAGGCCGGCGCGTTCGAAAAGGTCCTCGGCACGTTCGACGAATACGGCACCGGCATCCGCTTCGTGAAACTCGCAGCGGGCGCGTCGTACAGGGCGAAAGGCCGGCGCCTCTATTACGCGCTCGGCGGCGCGGGCTCGGCCAACGCCGGCGCCGGCGGTTCGGGCGCGTGGAAAAAGGGCGACGTGCTCTACACGCTGGTCGACGAGGCGCACGAGATCCGGGCGAGCGAGGCGGCCGAGTTCTACGTGATCCTGATGCCGCAGTTCAAAGCCGCGCGGCTCGCGAAGGCCGCCTAGGACGCGCAGGCCTCAATTCAACCAAAGAGTGGTTTCTCCGAGCTGAATGCCATGTTAGCGTGTTGCCGTTCGGGCAATGCGGTAATGCGCCATGACCGGCCGACTGCTCTTCGCGGCGTTCCTGCTCCTGGGAGTTCTCGTTGCGCGCTCGCACGCAGAGGCGCCGATGTCGCGCGACCGCTCTACCGCCCTCTATGCCGAGGCCGCGCGCAGGGCGATGCCGTCCGCGACGGTGCGGATCACCGGCCCGCTCTCTCTGCGGATCGACCACCCGAACGGCAAGTACGCAACGCCGTACCTCGACAATGCCTATGCGGCCTACTTGCAGGAACCCGACCGGCGCGACGAAATCATCGCCGCCCTTGCCGATAGCACTCTCAAGAATCTCGCCGACGACGACCTCAAGATCGATCCCGCTCGGATTATTCCCGTGGTCCGAAGCCGAACATTCGCCCCGGTTGGCGAGGCCGAGAAGGATCCCGCGGCAAGCGATACCGTGGTGTTCGAGCGGCTCGGCCCGGATTTGGCCATCGTCTATGCCGAAGACCTGCCCAACGAGTTGCGTTTCTTCACGGCCAAATATTTCGCAAGAATAGCGATCGAGCGGCCTCGCCTGCGCGCGCTCGCGATCGAGAATCTGCGCCGCATCGTCGGCGACATCGAGTTTCGGGACTACGGCGGCACTTACATGATCACGGCCGACGGCGCGAACGAAGTCAGCCTGATCCTGCTGCCGGAACTGTGGACGAAAGAAAAAATGAAAGTCTTGGGCGATTTCGTCGTGGCACTGCCGACGCGCGATCTGCTCGTCGTCACCGGAAGCAACGACGCCGGCGCGCTCCGGCGCGTGCGCGCTCTGGCGAGAGAAGCTTTCGCGAAGGGGCCGTACTCGGTTTCGCCGAGACTTTATCTCTTCCGCGACGGCCAACTGACGGCGTTCTGAACGAGGCGCGGACACCGGCATGGCGCAGAACCCGTCCTATGAAAGCGTCGCCGCGACCGACGGCTTTCCCTTGGCAGCCCGCTTCTTCGCGCCGGCCGAGGCGCCGCGTGCGGCGGTGCTGATTGCCTCGGAAGTGGGAACGCCGCCGGCGCCGAGGGGCCGGGCATGCGCGGGCGCTATGCGGCGGTGACGACGCCGCTGGTCTCGCTTTCGTTCACCGACGACGAGTACATGTCGCTCGCGAACACGCGCGCCTTGCACGCGCTCCATTTCGGCGCCCCGCAGACGCTGAAACGCATCGCGCCCGCCAAGATCGGCCAGAAGCGCATCGGGCATTTCGGCTTCTTTCGCGCGCAACACGAGCACGCGCTCTGGCGCCCGCACCTGTTGCCGGAACTGGCGTAAAGGGCCTTACGCGCGCTTGTCCGCGAGGGCGTCGATCGGGAAATAGTCGTAGGGCGCGCCGGCCTGCACGATGAGGTATCGCGCCGGCGCGGCGCCGGGGTTGAGCACGCGATGCGCCTTGCGCGCCGGCACATGGCAATGCTCGCCGGGCCGCAGCTCGTGGCGGACGAGCGGCATCCGCGTCTCCACCACGACCGTGCCGGAAAGGCAGTACATCCGGTCGAAATTCGTATGGAAATGCCAGGGCAGCGCCTGGCGCGGCGCCAGTTCGAGCTCGGCCACGCGCGTCGCCTCGTCGTCGACGAGCAGCACTTCGCCGGCCACGTCGCCGACTCCCGGCGGCCGTGCGCAAACACCTCTGGTCATCGCCCCCTCCGTCCGGTTTCGGCCATGCAACGCTAGCGCCCGCGCGGAGCGGGGGCAAACGCGTCCCGTTGCGCCAGATCAACGCCGCGCGCCAAGAGGGCACGCCGTGGTCGCACGCCGGCCAGTTCGTCACCCTCGCGCAGACGGTCGGCTATCCGGCATAGCCGGGGCGCCTATTGGGCGCGCTGCACCGTGATCAGGCTGCTGCCGCCCACCGTGGCTTGCAGCACCTGGCCGTCGAAGCGGCTGACCACCCAGGTGTCCGACATCGGCCGCGTCATCGGCCGGTTCATGTAGACTTTCGGCTCGTAGTCGCGCAGCTGGAAGTGGATCCAGTTCTGAACGATCGAGTAGCTGCCGACGTCGCGCGTCATCAGCGATCCCGCGACGGCGGCGCGGCTGTAGGTTCCGTTCGGGAAGAAGATCACCTCCACCGCCCAGGTTCCGATCGGCGACTGCTCCTGGCCGCGCCACATGCCGGCGAGGGTCTGCGGAGAAAGCGGCGCCTGCGCCGGCGCGGGCGCGGCCGAGAGCGCGAGCAGGGCGAGCGCTCCGGCGAAGCCGAGCACCGCGGCGTGCCGCGGGATGGCGCGCGGCGCGTGGAAGGCGGGGAAACGTTCGTCGGAAACGGCGCGGCGCTGCATGGGCGGCCTCGTTGACACCGCGCCACGCTGCGGCGCCGTTCGCGCCGCCGCATTGACGTGCGTCAAGCCGGTGCGGGCGCGCGCTGGCGGGCGAGCCGGATGATTTCTTCGAGCGACATCGGCAGCAGCGCGTCGTCGCCGGGCCAGTCCATGTCCTCGGTCAGCCGCGTCTCGAGCGCGGTGCCGTGAAAGTCGCCGAGATAAAGCGGCATCGCCGGCGGGCCGTCGGCGCTGAAGCACCAGGGCCCGGCGAGGCCCGGGAAGCGATACCAGTGCCAGCGCTGAAAGAAGAGGCGGTTGTCCTGATAGAGCGCCCAGCGCACGTCGTCGGAAACCGAGCTCACGTCGAGCAGCAGCGTGGCGTAGGCGCCGGCGTGCGCGAACAGGAACAGCCCGTGCTCGTGGGTGGCGAGCGCCGGCGGCGTCTCGTGCCAGATCTCCACGTCTTCGCAGGCGCGGCGGCCGAGCACCGCGCGCGCCTTGGCCGCGCGCGCCGCCAGCAACTTGCGGTCGAAGGCCGCCGAGCGCAGGCGCGACCACAGCCCTCCCGATGGCGGGGCCGCCGGGGTGACGATGCCTTCGAGGACGCGCTCCGCATCCTGCGGCAGCGGAACGACTCGCACGGCGAGCACTGTGTAATTCCTTCCGGGGGTCTGCCCAGGAAAAATCGCGCAAAATCCTTAGGGATCGGTAAGCGCCGGGCGCGCGCGTCAAAGTGTGACGAGATCGGCGTGCGCGAACCCCTTGGTATAGTCGAGGACCGAAATAACCTTCGGCGTCAGGCGGAAGATTCGGATCTGGCGCATGTCCGGCGCGGGCATCGCCATGTATTCCGGATACTTCTTCTTCAGCATGACGATGAACCTTTCCACCTCGGCCGGATCGTGTACCGGCGTCGCCAGCGCCGCCATCGAGAGGCCGGTGATCGCCATCGGGTCGTCGGTGTCGCGGTCGATGGTCAGCGAAACCCGCGGGTCGCGCGCCAGGTTGTGCGCCTTCTGGCTCTCGGCGCCGCAGAGGAAGTAGAGCGTCAGGCCCTCGCTCGCATAGCCGACCGTGGTGGCCTGCGGCCAGCCGTCGGGGCGCAGCGTCGCCAGCGACAGGATGCGGTGCCGACCGAGGATTTCGAGGATCTTGCGCTTCAAGGCGTCGTTCATCGCCGCGGACTCCGACAGAGCGGTCTCGCGGCATCGATAGGCCGCCGCGCCCGGCCGGTCATTGCGGCAGGTCAAGCGGCCGGCCGCGGCGCGCCCTCGTGACTCTTTGCCCCTTTGCCGGATATGAGAGGCGCTGTCATTCTCGGCCGGCCGGCCGGCCGGGCTTTCGCCCCCGCGCCGGCAGCGGGCAACGAAAAACTCGGGAGAAACGCGATGACGGGCAACGTCTATCCGGTACCGGAAAATTGGCACGGCAAGGCCTGGATCGACGCCAAGACATACGCCGCGATGTATGCGCGCTCGGTGAAAGACCCGAACGGCTTCTGGGCCGAGCAGGCCAAGCGCATCGACTGGATCAGCCCGCCCACGAAGATCAAGAACACCAGCTACGATCCGCACAACGTCTCGATCAAGTGGTACGAAGACGGGGTGCTCAACGCCTCGCTGAACTGCCTCGACCGGCATCTCCAGAAGCGCGGCGATCAGACGGCGATCCTGTGGGAGGGCGACGATCCCAAGGACAGCCGCAAGGTTTCCTACAAGGAGCTGCACGAGACGGTCTGCCGCCTCGCCAACGCGATGAAGTCGCTCGGCGTGAAGAAGGGCGACCGCGTCACGATCTACATGCCGATGGTGCCCGAGGCCGCAGCCGCGATGCTCGCCTGCGCCCGCATCGGCGCGGTCCACTCGGTCGTGTTCGGCGGCTTCTCGCCCGATTCGCTGGTCGGCCGCATCCAGGACTGCGATTCCAATCTCGTCATCACCGCCGACGAGGGCCTGCGCGGCGGGCGCAAGGTGCCGCTCAAGGCGAACGCCGACGAGGCGCTCAAGAAATGCCCCACGGTCAAGCACTGCATCGTGCTGAAGCGCACGGGCGGCAAGATCGGCTGGGTCGAGGGCCGCGATCTCTGGTGGCACGACCTGCTCGCGAAGCAGTCGCCCGCCTGCAAGGCCGAGCCGATGGGCGCGGAGGAGCCGCTGTTCATCCTCTACACCTCCGGCTCCACCGGCAAGCCCAAGGGCGTGCTGCACACGACCGGCGGTTACATGGTCTACACCTCGCTCACGCACCAGGCGGTGTTCGACTATCGCGAGGGCGAGATCTACTGGTGCACGGCGGATGTCGGCTGGGTCACGGGCCACAGCTACATCGTCTACGGCCCGCTCGCGAACGGCGCCGTCTCGCTGATGTTCGAGGGCGTGCCGAACTATCCGAGCCCGTCGCGCTTCTGGGAGGTGTGCGACAAGCACAAGGTCAACATCTTCTACACCGCGCCCACCGCCATCCGCGCGCTGATGCGCGACGGCGAAGGCCCGGTGAAGAAGACGAGCCGCGCCTCGCTGCGCCTGCTCGGCTCGGTCGGCGAGCCGATCAATCCCGAGGCGTGGGAGTGGTATCACCGCGTCGTCGGCGATCGCCGCTGCCCGATCGTCGACACGTGGTGGCAGACCGAGACCGGCGGCATCCTGATCTCGCCGCTGCCCGGCGCCACGGATCTGAAACCCGGCTCGGCCACGAAGCCGCTGCCGGGCGTGCAGCCCGTCATCGTCGACGGCAACGGCAAGGTGCTCGAGGGCGCCTGCGAGGGCAATCTCTGCATCGCCGACAGCTGGCCGGGTCAGATGCGCACCGTGTTCCGCGATCACGAGCGCTTCGTGCAGACCTACTTCAGCACCTACAAGGGCTACTACTTCACCGGCGACGGCTGCCGGCGCGATGCCGACGGCTACTACTGGATCACCGGCCGCGTCGACGACGTGATCAACGTCGCCGGCCACCGGCTCGGCACCGCCGAGGTGGAAAGCGCGCTGGTCGCGCATCCCAAGGTCGCCGAGTCGGCCGTCGTCGGTTTCCCGCACGACATCAAGGGCCAGGGCATCTACGCCTACGTCACGCTCAAGGCCGGCATCGATCCCACCGAAGATCTGCGCAAGGAGCTCGTGCAGTGGGTGCGGAAAGAGATCGGCCCGATCGCGACCCCGGACGCGATCCAGTGGGCGCCGGGCCTGCCGAAAACGCGCTCCGGCAAGATCATGCGCCGCATTTTGCGCAAGATCGCGGAGAATGATTTCTCCAATCTCGGCGACACGTCCACCTTGGCCGACCCGGCCGTGGTCGACGATCTCGTGAAGCATCGGGGCAAGTAGCCTCGTATAGAATGCGGTCGGCCCGTGCGCGGCGAAGGTCGCTTCGCCGCTGGGGACGATCGAAGGGGAGTTCCGCGTGCCCGCAAGCCAGCCCGATTCCAACCGAACCGTCGCGTCCGCCTTCCGCACATCGCTCGGGATGAGGGTGTGGGGCGGGATCGCGGCGCTCGGCCTCGCCGTCGCGCTCGCCGCGCCCGCCTCGGCGCAGGCCCGCAAGAGCTACAACTTTCTCGATCTGCCGTGGGGCGCCGACATGGCCACGGCGCGCGCGAAGCTCGACAAGGCGGGCTTCCGCGTCGCGAAGCCGCCGGTCGAAGGGCATCAGGAAGAGTTCGTCGTCAACGGCCTCCACGCGGCGATCGGCGCGGTCGACCGCGGCAAGCGCCTCGTCGCCGCCGGCAAGCTCGCCGGGCAGCCGGTCCAGGTCGATCTCGCCTTCGACAAGGACGAGCGCCTCAATCACGTGATCATCACGTCGAAATACTGGGACGGCACGATCCCCGGCGCGAAGACGATGGTCGATCTCTCGACGCGCGTCGTCATGCTGTACGAAGAGCGCTATGGCCCGGCGATCAAGCGCAAGGAAGACGGCTGGGTGGATACCGCGCTGTGGCCGCGCGCGGCCGACGGCAGCCTGCTCGCCGTCTACGTGCGCGGCGTCGAAGGGTTCATGTTCAGCCCGTCCTACAAGACGGCGCTGCGCGTCGATTTCGTCGGCGGCAAGATCGCCGAGGCCAGCAGGATCGAGATGCCGCCCGAGGCGGAAAAGGAACCGCCCAAGCCGAAGCCGCTGACCAAGAACGAGCTCCGGCGCGAATACGAGAAGAATCCGTCCGAATTCATCCCGCCGCCGCCGCGGCGGTAAACATCGTCGATTATGGTAACGCTTGCGAAATCAAAGTCTTGTCGCGAAACCGGCAGGGTCGTGGTATAAGCAGGCACAATCAGCGGCACCGGGGATCGGGCAGGGAGAGGCTGGGGACAGCACGCTCCGTCCACCTTTCGAGTGTCGCAACGATTTCAGGGGAGAATACCGGCGGCCCGCGGTTGAAGGGCAGATGGCCCGCAACCGCATCGGCTCGCCTTTGTCGCGTTTGAACATGTCCACTTGGGGGCACGAAATGGGTTTGAAGGAGCAAGGGTTGCGCGCGCTGGCCGGCGTGCGCGGAGCGATGGCTGCGGCGCTCGGCGCGGCGGTCATGATGATCGGCACGTCCGCGTTGGCTCAGCAGCAGGTCGCGAGCTACACGTTCAAGGGCCTCAAATGGGGCATGGGATCGGCGGACGCGCAGAGGGCGCTGGCCGCGGCCGGCTACAAGGTCACCGGCCAGGCGATGGGCAAGCGCAAGGAATTCGCCATCGACCGCCTGCACGCGGTCAATGCCGTCATCGATCGCGGCAAGCGCGTGATCGCGGTCGGCAGCTACGAAGGCTACCCGGTCACGGTCGAGATGGCGTTCGGCAAGAACGATCAGCTCAACCACGTCTACATCATGTCGGCCTACTGGAACCGCACGATTCCCGGCGCGCGCCAGATCATCGCGCAGGCCGAGAAGACGGTGGCGGCGCTCGAGAAGCAGTACGGCCCGGCCAAGAAGCGCATCGACGACCGCTGGCCCGACACGGCCTACTGGGGCAATGCGGCCGACGGCAGCACGCTTTCGGTCCACGTTCGCGGCATCAACGGGTTCATGTTCAGCCCGAGCTATCAGACTGCGATGCGGATCGATTTCGCGAATCCGCGGTTCAACAACGGCGCGGTCGCCGGCGTGAAGATGGACCTCAACTCCACCGGCTGGAGCGACGGGCCGATGGCGCCGGTCGGCCCGGCCTATGCGCCGGCCGCGACGACGGGGCGGCCGAGCGTCAGCGTCGATCAAAGCTCGCAGCGCTGAGCGCGTTCGCGCGAATTGGAAAGGGCGGCTCTCGGGCCGCCCTTTTCGTTTGGGCTCATTCTCCGCACCACGGCGCGCGGCGGCCGCCGTCGTAGGCGCGCGCCAGTTTCTCGGCGAGCAGAATTTCGCCGACGTCGCGGCCGTCTTCGGTCAGCACGCGCGCCACGACGCGCCCGGCAAACTTGCCGTAGCGCACGTCGGCCAGCAGCAGCCGATGGCCGGTCAGCAGCGCGGAGAGGCGCGCCTTCGCGCGCTCGGCCAGCGCGATCTCTTGGGCGCAGCGTCCGCGCAGCTCCGGCGCGTCGATGCCGGCCAGGCGCACGCGCGCCTCGACATAGTGATCGGGCCAGATGCGCGCGAGCACCTCCACCGTGTCGCCGTCGATCACGCGCACGAGGTGCGCGCGCACCGGGCCGGCGATGGAGCTGCGCGATTCCGCTTGGGCGGCAGCGGCGGCGAGCAGCGCGGCCGCAGCGGCGGCAAGATGGGGCAAGCGGCGCGTGCAGTGGCCAAGGTACATCGTCCCATTCTATGGGCGAATTTAGAACAAAACAAGAATATCAACGGTGGTTTGCCGCGCGCTCCGGCACAACCGTGCCGCGCCGCGGGTTCAGAAGTCGACGCAGCGTCCGTCTTTTTCCCAGTCCCCGTAGCGGGTGGGCTCGGGGCCCTTGCGCCCGCCGATCTCGGGGGTCGCGGCGTCGCCATTATCCTTGGGCGCGCCCGCGCCGGCCGACGGGGGCGTCTTGGCGGGCGGCGCTGCGGTGTCGGGTTTGGAGGCCATAAATCGGATATAGGCCCGCCGCCGGGCCGCCGCAATCGATCGCGCAGGATGGCGCCGTCCTTGACGGTAAGGTGGCCGTCTTTATCTATGCGGGGCGCGTTCCGCGCCTGAAAACGGAAGCCATGAGCTACTTCAAGACCGCGCTGCTGCTCGGCGTTCTCACCGCGATCTTCGTCGCCGTCGGCTATCTGCTCGGCGGGCAGATGGGCATGCTGATCGCGTTCGGCGTCGCGCTGGCGATGAACCTCTTCGCCTATTGGAACGCCGACAAGATGGTCCTGCGCATGTACAACGCGCAGGAGGTCGACCGGCGCAGCGCGCCCGAGTTCTACGGCATCGTCGAAGACCTCGCGAACCGCGCGCAGCTTCCCATGCCGCGCGTCTACGTCATCGACGAGGCGCAGCCCAACGCGTTCGCGACCGGGCGCGACCCGAACCACGCCGCCGTCGCCGCCACCACCGGCCTGCTCAACATGTGCTCGCGCGAAGAGATCGCCGGCGTGATGGCGCACGAGCTCGCCCACGTGAAGAACCGCGACATGCTGATCATGACGATCACCGCGGTCATCGCCGGCGCGATCGGCATGATCGCGCAGTTCGGCATGCTCTTCGGCAGCTCCTCGCGCGACAACAACAACAACGGCAATCCGCTCGGCGCGGTCGGTGCGATCCTGCTGATGATCCTCGCGCCGCTGATCGCCATGATCGTGCAGATGGCCGTCTCGCGCACGCGCGAATACGCGGCCGACCGCGAAGGCGCCGCCATCTGCGGCCAGCCGCTGTGGCTCGCCTCGGCGCTCGCGAAACTGCAGAACGCCGCGCACCAGATTCCGAACCAGCAGGCCGAGGCCAAGCCGGCCACGGCGCACCTGTTCATCGTCAATCCGCTCTCGGGCAAGGGCATGGACAATCTCTTCTCCACCCATCCGCGCATGGAGAACCGCATCGCCGCGCTCGAGGAGATGGCGTCCGAGATGGGCCGCGGCGGCTACGCGCCGCACGCGCCGGCCGGCCGGCCGGCGCCGCGCGCGTCGGGCCGCGGCAGCGTGCCGAGCTCCGCCCCGCCGCGCCGCAGCCGCGGGCCGTGGAGCTGAACGCGCTGGCCGCCGCGCCGCAGCCCGCTGCATCCTCGCCGCCTCCGGAGGCCGTCGCGCGCCGCGCCGCGCTGGCGGTGCTCGACGACGTTCTGGGCCGCAATGCGCCGCTCGACGAAAGCCTCGCCGCCCGTCTGGGCGCCCGCCTCGAAGCGCGCGACCGCGCGTTCGCGCGCCATCTCGCCGCCACCACGCTGCGCCGCCTCGGCCAGATCGATGCGCTGATCGCGGCCTTCGTCGCGCGCCCCTTGCCGAAGGAAGCGCACACCGCGCGCAACATCCTGCGCCTCGGCGCCGTCCAGCTCGTCTTCCTCGACACGCCGCCGCACGCCGCGGTCAACGAAACCGTCGCACTCGCCGGCGCGCGCGGCGCCGAGCGCTACCGGGGCCTCGTCAATGCCGTGCTGCGCCGCCTCGCCGCCGAAGGAAAGGCGCGCGTGGCCGCGCAGGACGCGGCCAAGCTCGACACCCCAGAATGGCTCTGGAATTCGTGGCGCGCGGCCTACGGCGAAGGCACGGCCCGGCGCATCGCCGACGCGCATTTGGCGGAACCGCCGCTCGATATCAGCGTGAACGGCGACCCCGGCCCGTGGGCCGCGCGCCTCGATGCGGCGCTGCTGCCGACCGGCTCGCTGCGCCGGAGCACCGGCGGCCTCGTTACGGACTTCCCCGGCTACGCCGAGGGCGGCTGGTGGATCCAGGATGCCGCCGCGGCCCTGCCGGCGCGGCTGCTCGGCGACGTGCGCGGCCGGCGCGCGATCGATCTTTGCGCCGCGCCGGGCGGCAAGACCGCGCAGCTCGCCGCGTCCGGCGCGCGCGTCACCGCGGTCGAGCAATCCCAGCCGCGTCTCGCGCGCCTGGGCGAGAATCTCGCGCGGCTGAAACTCGCCGCCGATCTCGTCGCCGCCGATGCGGAGCGCTGGCGCCCCGCGGCGCCGGCCGACGCGGTCCTGCTCGATGCGCCGTGCAGCGCCACCGGCACGATCCGCCGCCACCCCGACTTGCCGTGGCGCAAAACCGCGAAAGACATTCCCGCGCTTGCCGCGGCGCAGCTGCGCCTGCTCGCAGCTGCCGCGGCGATGGTGAAGCCCGGCGGGCGGCTGGTCTACGCCGTCTGCTCGCTGCAGCCCGAGGAAGGCCCCGGCGTCGTCGCGCGCTTCCTCGGCGAGAACACCGCGGTCGTTCCGGAACCCGTGGCGGCGGCCGAGATCCCCGGCGCCGCGGAGTTCCTGGCCGCCGACGGCACGCTGCGCACGCTGCCCTGCCATTGGAACGAGCGCGGCGGCCTCGACGGCTTCTACGTCGCCCGGTTCCGCCGCCGCTGATGGCGTGTGGACAACGCGGGCCTCGTCCCTTTCTCGGCCGCGGCAAAGCTGTTAGCTATGGCCCGAGGGGCTGCAACCGCATGAAGCGCCGGGTCAAGATCGCGCCGTCGATACTGTCCGCCGATTTCGCGCGGCTCGGCGAGGAAGTGCGGGCGCTCGGCGAGGCCGGCGCTGACTACGTCCACATCGACGTCATGGACGGGCACTTCGTGCCGAATCTCACGATCGGTCCGCTGGTCGTGAAGGCGCTGCGCGGCCATTCGAAGCTGCCGTTCGACGTGCACCTGATGATCTCGCCGGTGGATGCATACGTTCCGGCCTTCGCCGAGGCCGGGGCCGACATCATCACCGTGCACCCCGAGGCGGGGCCGCACGTCCACCGCACGATCCAGCTCATCAAGTCGCTGGGCAAGAAGGCGGGCCTTTCGCTCAATCCCGGCACGCCGGTCGAGGCGGTCGACAATCTCCTGCCCGATCTCGATCTCGTGCTGGTGATGAGCGTCAATCCCGGCTTCGGCGGGCAGTCCTTCATCGCCTCGCAGCTCGAGAAGATCGCGGCGCTGCGCAAGCGCATCGACGCCCAGGAACGGCCGATCGATCTCGAGGTCGATGGCGGCATCAACGCCGAGACGGCCAAGGCCGCGGTCGCCGCCGGCGCCGACGTGCTCGTGGCCGGAACCGCCACCTTCACCGGCGGCGCCGCGCAATACGCCGGCAACATCGCGCGGCTGCGCGCCGCGTAGCGTCCGATGTCGCGGCAGCGGAGAAGCGGCGCGCCCGAAGCCCAGGCGGCGCGCGCCTCCGCCGGCTTCGCCTACCCGCTGTTCCGCGTCGGCGCCAAGGCGCGCCAGCTCTTGTTCGCGCCGCCCGATCCCTGGCCGCGCGATGCCGAGCTCGGCCGGCGCATGGTCGCGTCGGGCGAATCGCTGGCCTGGGGCGCCGCCGCCGAAACCGGCGAGATGGGCGCGCACCGCTTCGGCTGGCTCGGCGATCTGCGCGCCGCCGGCGGCGATGCGGCGCGCGCGCGGGGCCAGAGCCTGGTCAAGGATTGGACCCGGCGCCACGGCCTCAAGGCCTGGCGCCCGCTCTGGACGCCGCCGCTGCTGGCGGACCGCATCGTCAACTGGATCGCGCATTTCGACTTTTTCGGCCGCCCGGCGCCGCAATCGTGGAAGGGCCCGTTCTTCGCGAGCCTCGCGCTCCAGGCGCGCGCGCTGGCCCGCGCGGTGCCGGGCCTTTCCGCCACCGCGGAGCGCGTGCGTGCGCTGCACGCTTTGGTGGCGTTCGGCGCGGCCGTGCCCGGCGCGCAGGCGCGGCTCGATCGCGCGCTCGCCCTGCTGCGCCCCCTGCTCGAGAACTGGCCGCCGCACGGCATCGTGGCCGAGCGCAATCCCTCCGATCAGCTCGCGGCGCTGCGCGGCCTCGTCGGGATCCGCGCGGTGCTGGTCGCCGCGCATCACGAGCCGCCGCCGGCGCTCGAGGCCGCGATCGCGCGCGCCGGCCGCGCGCTCGCCGCGCTCCGCCACGGCGATGGCGGGCTCGCGCTGTTTCACGGCGGCGTCGAGGAAAGCCCGCGCGTCGTCGCCGCGGCGCTGGCGCTGTCGGGCGCGGCGGCGGCGGAGCCGCACGCGTTCAGCGGCGGCTTTGAGCGCGCCGCGGCCGGCGAAACGCTGCTGCTGCTCGATGCCGGGCCGCCGCCGCCGCGCGGCCACGATCGCTCGGCGCATGCGGGCCTGCTCGCGTTCGAGCTCGGCGCCGGCGCCCAGCGCCTGGTGGTGAACTGCGGCGCCTATAGCGGCCGCGACGCCGGCTGGCGCGCGGCGGGGCGCATGACGGCCGCGCATTCGACACTCACGGTCGGCGACCGCAACGCGGCCGAGCTGCGTCCGGACGGCGGCATCCGCCGCGGCCCCGCCGAGATGACGCTCGACCGCCAGGAAGAGCAGGGCGCCGTCTGGATCGCGGCCAGCCACGACGGCTATCTCGGCCGGTTCGGAATCCTCCACCGCCGGCGCCTGTTCTTCGCGGCCGACGGCGCCGATCTGCGCGGCGAAGACCGCATCGCGCCCGCGCCCGGGCGGCGCATTCCGAAAAAGACGCTGGGAACCCCGTTCGCGATCCGCTTCCATCTTCATCCCGGCCTCGCCGTCGGCGACGCCGAGCGCGATCCGGACGGGATCGTCGCGGTGCCGTTCGCGAGCGCCGAAAGCGGGCCGTGGCACCTCGTCGCCGGCAGCCGCCTCGCCGCCACGGTCGAGGAAAGCTTCTATCTCGGGCGCGGCGGGCCGCCCAAGCGGACGCGCCAGATCGTCCTCACCGGCACGATCGACGACGAAACGGGCATCGACGCGCGCTGGGCGATCAAGAAAATGAGTTGAGGAATTGCCGCCTCTGCGAGAGGGCCGCGTCCGGCCGACCGCGGATCAGTCGGCGGCGACGCGGTACAAGTAATACGGCCACGCCGCGATGCCGTCGGGCCGCGCGATGGCCGGCGCCGGCAGCGGCGCGAGCCGCGGCGAATCCATCGGCCGGTCGCCGAGCACGATGCCGCCCGGCGCCATGAACCCCGGCAGCGCCGCCGCGAGATAGCGGGCGAAGTCCATGTCGCGCGCGGGCTTGCGCGTGCCGATGTCGCAATGGGCGAGCGCGGCCCCGGCGCCGAGCCGCGCGGCGAGCGCGGGCAGCGTCGCCTGAATCTCGCCGAGCACCAGGAACTCCGCCGCCGGGCTCTCCTCGGGCGGCGCGTGGTGCTCGCGATCGAAGCAATAGATCGCGCGGCCGGGCAGCAGGCGGCGAAGGTGGTCGTAGGTGCGCCCCTTGCCGAGGCCGATCTCGAAGACGGGGCCCGGGACCGCGGCGATGCGGCGCGCGGCCTCGGCGAGAAAGGCGCGCTGCGCGAGCAGGCGAGCGGCCAGGCGCTCGAGCGCGCTGCCCTCGGCCCGGCCGGGCTCGAGCGTGGCGGTCAAGCGTTCTTGGCGGTGAGCTTGCGGTTGGTGGCGTCGAGCCGGCGCGCGAGTTCGCGCATGATCTCCACCGCCATCTGCGGGAATTCCATGATCAGGCGGAAGAACAGGTCCTTGGCGATCACCATCGCCTCGAGCTTGGTCGCGGCCCTCACGGTGGCCGTGCGCGGCACGTCGCAGAGGATCGCGATCTCGCCCACGATGTCGTTGCGCTTCAGCTTCGCGACGGTGAGCGGGCCCTTGGGCGTGTCGACGATGACGTCGGCCTCGCCGGCGATGATGACGTAGGCGCTGTCGCCCTGCTCGCCCTGGCGGAACAGCATGTCGCCGTCCTTGAAGGCCATGCGCTCGCTCGTGAACGCGAGCAGCTTGAGCTTCGAGGGCTCGATGTTCGCGAACATCGGAATGTTGCGCAGCAGCTCCACTTCTTCGTTGAGACTCACGATCGCTCTCCTGTCTGCGGTATTATGCCTTGGGCTTGCGGTAGAGGAAATACCGGGACTCGGCGATTCCCGGCGGCAGCGGCAATTTCTGCCACCCGGCGATGACCAGCGGCTGATCGCTGGCGACGAGCCCCGCTGGCGCCACCGCCTCGGCCAGCAGCGGCGCCACGCGCGCCGACAGCGCACGGTCGCGCGCCTCGTCGCCGCTGCCGAGGTCGCTGTGCACGAACGCCACGCGCGCGCGGAAGCGCAGTACGGCGCGCGGCAGCGTCTCCAGGATCTCGCCGGCGATCAGGTGAT
>ERZ761602.934-NODE-934-length-57710-cov-4.641696_pt1 | contig 57710 bp, 47 predicted proteins | sample MGYA00512165_ERZ761602 | MGnify/ENA primary metagenome ERZ761602 (study PRJEB28899, sample SAMN02445085) | bioreactor sludge metagenome | biome: EBPR sludge; isolation source: Thorneside wastewater treatment plant | place: Australia: Brisbane, Thorneside Wastewater... | reverse complement strand
ATATCAACCGGGCCCTCGGGCCCGGCGCCCGGCGCAAGGTCGGTCAGGGCGATCTTGTCGCCCTTGGCGAAGTAGACGCCAATGCTCTTGTTGTCCTTGAGAGCACTGTACCCTTCGAGGGTGAGAACGGCGCCGTCCTTGAAGGTGAGGACGAGGTTTCCATCCTTGTCGACCTGCGATTTCGCCACCTGGCCGAATCCGAAGTTCAGCGCCATCGGCTTGTCGTCGGTGAGCTTGAAGCTCTGCTTTTCGCCGGCCGGCGGTTTCTGGATGATGACGACGTCGCCGGGCGTGCCCGGAGCGGGCTTCTCGGCCGTCTTGCGAGGGCCGGCGGTGGGCGAAAGCAATTCCGTGAAAGCGTAGTGCTTGCCGTCCGGCTGGATGATGGTGGTGCGGACTTCGCCCAGCATCCCGAACGCGGTCATGTACTCCTTGAGAACGACCTTGCCGCCGTTCTCGAACTCGAGCACGAGGTCGTCCTTGACCACCTCGCGCGCCTTCACGTCGGCCGCGTCGAATGCCAGTTTCAGCGGCCGGCCGGCCACGACGGTGACGTTGACGGTCTGGCCCGCATCCGGTTTCGGCACGTCGATCGGCGTCACGCCCGACTGAGCGATCTCGATGCGACCGATGCCGGAGTCCCTCGTCGCGCCGATTTCGGGTCCGTCCGTTTCCTCGGCGGCTCCCGCTCCCGTGCGGCCCTTGTCTGTCGTCATGGCGACGCTCCCAGCGTGCAATTCCCGGTCGAGTTGGGTATTCCCGGTGCGAGCGCCGATTGCGCCGCGCGATAACGCGGCGCCGTTTCAGCCGAGCCGGAAGAAGAACCAACCCATCGCCGCCGCCTCGGGGAGCGGTCTCGTCGGTCCCAGCAGGGACCGGAGGCGGCCGCGATGACGGCCCCGCGGGGCCAGTCATCCATTCTGCAGGCGGGCGTTAACCAATGTCGTTAGGCCCGCGGCAAAGACGAGGGTGCTTATCCGAGGAAATCATGGGCGTCAAACGAGATCATCGTTAATTTCGCCAATATTTCCGGGCGAACTGGTTAATTCGCCCGGCGCCCAGCGAAATCCCCATAACGGATCACGCCCCGCCTTTCGGCGAGGCGTGATTTTCCTTCGCAGGATCCCGAGGCTGTCGGCGCTACTGCTGCGGCGGCTGGCCAGGCTGCGCCGGCGGAGCCGGATCGGTCGCCGCAGGGGGCGGCGGCGCGGGTTGCCCGCCGCGCGGGCCGAGCGCCGGCGTGCGCCACGTATGAATGAAGTCGTCGCGCCGCGGCGTGAGGTCGTCCACCGTGCTGTGGAACACGCTGCTCGGCGGCGGACGCGTCGCCTCGCCTGGCGCCGCGATGCCGAGCGTATCGAGCAGGCGGCCCATGCTGGCCAGAGTGCGGAAGACTCCGAACCTCACCGTCGCTTCTTCGGTGACGATGCCGGTCTGGTTGTTGAAGACCTCGTTCTGGATGTCGAGCAGGTCGAGCAGCGTGCGGCGGCCGCGATCGAACTGCTGCGAATAGGCCACGCGAACCCGCTCGTTCGCCGCCAGCTGCTGTTGCAGCGCCACGCGGCGCTCGCGCGCCGACTGAACGGCGTTCCAAGACACGCGCGTCTGCTGCGCGACCTCGCGGCGCGAACGTTCGAGCGTCTCGCGCGATTCGTAGAGGCGCGCGACGGCTTCGCGCTTTCGCGCCACGTCTGAGCCGCCGCGATAGAGATTCCAGCGGCCCTGCAGCATGAGCGAGAACTGCTCCGCCTGACCGCGCGCGCCGTCGGCGTTATAGAGGAAGTTGTAGTTCGCTTCCGCCGTGATCGTCGGGAACCAGCGCGAATCGGCGACGCCGATCGCCGCGTGCGCGACCCGCACGTCCGCGGTCGCGGCGCGTACCGCGGGAGCCTGCTCGGTCGCCGCCGTCACCGCTTCGTCGACGCTCGCCGGCAGCGCGCTGTCGGGCGAGCTCGTGTCGGTCAGCGCCGTCGGCTGTTCGCCCACGGCCTGGACGTAGAGGGCCACCGCGTCGCCATACTGGCGGCGCGCCGTTGAGACGTTGGCTTGCGCGTTCGAGAGGCGCGCCTGCGCCTGATCGACGTCGGACTGCGGACCGCGGCCGCCCCGTGCGCGCGCCTGCACACGGCGCAGAATTTCCTCATGCACGCGCACGTTCTGGGTCGCGATCTCGAGGATGCGCTGCGTGCGCTGGACTTCGAGATAGGCCTCGATGGCGCGCAGCGCGATCACCTGCGCCGTGTCCATCGTGCGATGCGCCGACGATTCCACGCGATGGAATTGGCGGCTCACCTCGCTGTCGGTGTTGAAGCCGTCGAACAAGAGCTGGCGGAGGCTGACGCCCGCCTCATAGCGGTTCATGTCGACCCAGCCGCCCTCGCCGTTGATCCGCCCAGGGCGGGAGCGCGTCGTGACGTTGTTGATCCATTCGTGACCGAACGCGCCGCGCACGTCGAGTTGCGGCAGATAGCCGCCGCGCGTCGCGCGTAGCTCCTGCTCGATCGCGCGCCGCGAAAAACGCAGCTGGCCGACTTCGGGATGGGTGGCGACCGCGGCTTCGGCCGCTTCCTTGAGGGTCTTCGCACCGGCGCCGCCGGAGGAAAGGGCGAGAGCGCCGATCGCGGCCGCGGCAGCAGCCGCCATGCGCGCAGATTTCGTGGCAAGGCTCTTCATGATTTCCCCGCGAGTCCCCTTTTCGTCACCGAGTACAAGCGCGACATGGTTCCACGCGCTCCCCCGTAACACCAGCCACTATTGGTTCAGTATGCTCGGCTAGTTTTGAGATGAACAAGTAAATAATTGATTAACCAGAGTGCAAGCGAAATCGTGGTTAAGGTTCTGGCCCGAATTTACACGGATTTGGCCCACCCGCCCGGGCATTTCGGTGCCCCCGACGCTCGCGCCTCTGCCCATGGTGATGTATCACTTTGCGATCCTCATGGGTACGACCCACCCGTTTACTTTACCGACCGATCCCACGGCGCTTGGAAACGAAGTGTTAACTTTGCTGGCTCAGGTTCCGTAGTTTAGGAGGCGAGGGCTAGTGCGTCCCCAATTGCCCCCGGCGATGCTGCGCCGAGGCCATCGGGAATGCTACTGTGGCCCCTAGCCCCGAACGCCGTCGCGCTGGGCGTGGCGGTGGCCTGATCGGAAATCTTCTCGTCGGCGGAGTTTCGGGGGAGCGCCAGCGTGTCCACTGCCAGTGTCGGGAGAGTCGTGCAAGACCACGCCGCCCAGCAGCAACGAGAGGAAACGGCGCTGCCGCCCGGTCAAGTGCCGTCGACGCGCCGTGCGCCGCCGCCGCCCGGCGAGGCGTTGACGCCCGGCATGTCGGCGCCCCCCGTTACGGAGCCTGCGGCGCCCTCTGCCCCTGCCGCGCCGACTCCGATCCCGCAGTCGGGCGGCGATTCGCGCCGCGTCGCGCCACCCGCACGCCCGCTCGTGTCGCCGGCGCAACCGATCCAATTCCCGTCGCGGGTGGACGAGGCCACGCCGCATTTCGAAGCGGCGCGCGGCCCCCGGCACGACGGCAATGTCACGCCATTGCGCCCGGCCCCCTCGCCCTCCAATCCGTTTCCGGTGCCTCCGGTACAGGCGCACGCTGCCTCTGCGCCCGCGGCCACGACCATTCACGTTCCCGCGGCACGCGCGCCCCACGCGGCCCCGGCCGAGGCCGTGCGGGATGCGCGCCCGGCCGCCGAGCCGCGGCCGGCGCCGCCGCGTGCCGCAGCGGCGATCCCGCCCCCGCCCATCGTGGAGCGGCGCGGGCCGGCAGACGAGGCAGCCGTCGCCGCCGCGGCTGCCGCTTCGAATTGGCGCATTCCGCAGCAGACGGCGCGCGCCGACGACCCGCTGCTCGACTGCCTGATCGTCCTGACGGCAATTTTCGAGCGCCCGCATTCGGCCGAAGCGCTGACGGCCGGCCTTCCGCTGGTGCAGAATCGCCTGACCCCCGAGCTTTTCATCCGCGCGGCCTCGCGCGCCGGCCTGGCGGCGCGCATCGTCAAGCGCCCGATCGGCGAGATTTCCGATCTTTCGCTGCCCTGCGTCCTGCTGCTCAAGGACGCGCGCGCCTGCGTGCTGACGGCGCTCAGCGGAGGCAAGGCGACCGTCATCGTGCCCGAAACGGGACACGGCACGGTCGAACTGCCGCAAGACCACCTCGCCCAGCGCTACGCCGGCTACGCAGTGTTCGCGCGGCCCGAATACCAGTTCGACGCGCGTTCGGATGCGACCGAGCTGCGCCCCACGCGCAAGTGGTTTTGGGGAACGCTCGGGCGCTTCTGGCGCATCTACACGCAGGTGGGCCTGGCCGCGATCTTCGTGAACCTGTTCGCGATCGCGCTGCCGCTGTTCACGATGAACGTGTACGACCGCGTGGTCCCGACCAAGGGGCAGGAGACGCTGTGGGTGCTGGTGCTCGGCGTCGGCATCATTTTCGCGTTCGAGTTCCTGCTCCGCCTGCTGCGCTCGTACTTCGTCGACACGGCCGGACGCAGCGCCGACGTGATCATGGCCAGCGCGGTCTTCCAGCAGGTGCTGGGCATCCGGCTCGACCAGCGCCCGCAGTCGGCCGGCGCCTTCGCGCAGCAACTGCGCGAATTCGAGAGTCTGCGCGATTTCTTCACTTCGGCCACGCTCGTCACGTTGATCGACCTGCCTTTCGTGCTGCTGTTCATCGCCGTGGTCGCGATCATTGGCGGGCCGGTGGCGCTGGTGCCGCTGATCGCGGTGCCGCTGATCATCGGCGTCGGCTGGTTCCTGCAGGTGCCGCTCAACAAGGTCGTGACGCAGTCCGCGCGCGAATCCGCCCAGAAGCACGCTCTGCTCGTCGAAAGCATCGTCGGCCTCGAGACGATCAAGGGCCTCGGCGCCGAAGGCCGCACGCAGCGGAACTGGGAACGCTTCGTCGGCATGACGGCCAAGAGCGCCCAGCGCGCGCGCGAACTCTCGCAATTCGGCCAGTATTTCACCGGCCTCGTGAGCCAGATCGTGAGCGTCGCCGTCGTCGTGGTCGGCGTCTACCTCATTTTCGAGGGCCACTTGACCGTGGGCGCGCTGATCGCCTGCACGATCCTGACCGGCCGCGCGATGGCGCCGCTAACCCAGGTCGCCGCGCTGCTGACGCGATTCGACCAGTCGATGGTCTCGCTCAAGACCATCGACAAGATCATGTCGATGCCGGTCGAGCGGCCGGCCGGCACGCAGTTCGTCCACCGCCCGGTGCTGCGCGGCGCGATGGAGTTCCGCGACGTCGAATTCACCTATCCGAACCAGCCGCTTCCGGCGCTGGACGGCGTCTCGTTCTCGGTGCGGCCGGGCGAGCGCGTCGCCATCATCGGCAAGATCGGTTCCGGCAAGAGCACGATCGAGAAGCTGATCCTCGGCTTCTATCAGCCGCAGAAGGGCGCGATCCGCATCGACGGGACCGACATGAAGCAGATCGATCCCGCGGATTTGCGCCGCAACATCGGCTACGTGCCGCAGGACGTGTTCCTCTTCTTCGGCTCGGTCCGCGAGAACATCGCGATGGGCGCGCCCCATGCCGACGACGCCGCGATCCTGCGCGCCGCACGCATCGCGGGGGTGGACAGCTTCGTCGCGCGCCATCCGCAGGGCTTCGATCTTCAGGTCGGCGAGCGTGGCGAGGCGCTCTCGGGCGGCCAGCGCCAGTCGATCGCCATCGCGCGCGCGCTCGTGCGCGACCCGAACATCGTGATCCTCGACGAGCCCACCAGCGCAATGGACAAGGGCTCCGAGGACTGGCTGATCGCACGCTTGCGCGAGATCCTCGAGGGCAAGACGCTGGTCTTGGTGACGCAGCGCCTTTCCCTGCTCACGCTGGTCGAGCGCGTGATCGTCATGGACAGCGGCAAGATCGTCGCCGACGGGCCGCGCGACAAGGTGTTGGAGACGCTGGCCAAGGGCCAGATCAGAGGAGCGAACTAGGACCGCGTCATGGCCAGGATCCCGGGCAACGGCGACTTGATCGAGGGCGCGAAGGCGGCCTCGCGCGGCGCGTCGGCGCCGCCACGGCACCGCGAGGACGCGGAGATGATGCCCGAGCTGTATGCGGCGTCGATCCGCCGCCCGCACCGTCTCGCCACCTGGGCCCTCGGCGCGGTCGGCGCCGGCCTTCTCCTGTTCGCGGTCGCCGCCTCCGTCGTGGATCTCGACGAGGTGACGCGGGCCGACGGCAAGGTGATTCCCTCGGGCCAGACGCAAATCGTGGCGCATCTCTACGGCGGCATCGTGCAGGATATTCTCGTGCGCGAGGGCGACGAGGTGAAGCCCGGCCAAGTGCTGCTGAAGATCGACAACCGCGATTCGCAGGCCGAGTTCGGCGAGAATCGCGCACGCATGGCGGCGCTCGCGGCCCGTGCGGCGCGGCTGCGGGCCGAGGCCGAAGGGCGCGACGAAATCGAAATCCCCAGCGACATCGAGGCGGCCTCGCCGCAGGCTTCCGCGCTGGAGCGCCGGCTGTTCCAGGCGCGGCGCGAAAGCCTCGTCTCGGAGCTGAAGGGCCTCGACGAGCAGCTGCGGCAGCGCGAGCAGGAGCTTGCGCAGCAGGAGGCGATCGTCGCGAGCCTCGAGAAGAAGCTCGCCTCGCTGCGCGCCGAATACGGCAATGCGCTGCGCGTCGGCGTCAACGTGGTCGGCCGCCTCGAATTGCTGCGCCTACAGCGCGAGACCAAGGACGCGGAAGGCGAACTCGCCACCGAGCGCCTGAAAGTGCCCCGCATCCAGGCCGCGATCCTCGAGGCGCGGCAGAAGCACGCGGACCGTAAGAACGCGTTCGTCTCGGAAGCGCGGCGCGACCTCAACGACAGCGAAAGCGAACTCGCGCGCCTCAAGGAGAAGCTCGAGAAGCTCACGTTCGACGTGAAGACCAACGAGGTGAAGGCGCCGCTGCGCGGGATCGTGAAGCAGCTGCGGGTGGCCACGAAGGGCGGCGTGGTCAAGGCCGGCGAGCCGCTGGTCGAGATCACCCCGCTGGACGATACGCTGGTGATCGAGGGCCGCGTGCGGCCGAGCGACATCGCGTTCATCCGGCTCGGCCAGCACGCGCTGGTGAAGATCACCGCCTACAATTACGCGACCTATGGCGGGCTCGAGGGCCGCGTGTTCGAGATCAGCCCCGACGCGATCGAGAGCGCGGAAAAGCCGGGCGAGACGCACTACCGCGTGAAGGTGCGCACCACGAAGAGCCACCTCGAGAGCGACGGCAGGACCCTGCCGATCGGGCCCGGCATGACGGCGCAGATCTCGATCAAGATCGGCGAGAAGTCGTTGCTGGCCTACATCCTGAAGCCGCTCACCAAGTCGTCGCGACGGCTGCAGGTCGACGATCCGAGCCGCCCGGCCGAGACCGGCCGGCCGAGCGCCGAGAGCCTTTGAGCCATGGACGGATCGGCGCCCAAGCCCGACACCTTCAGCTACACCGATCCCGCCATTCTGCATTCCAGCGCGGAGGCGGTGGCCACCGAGGGCGCGCGCCGTTTCGGCGGCTATCTGGCCATGGCATTCGGCGCGCTGGTGCTGGCGCTCCTGGTATGGGCGCGGCTTTCCTACATGGACGACATCACGCGCGGCGAGTCGCGTGTGATCGCGTCGGGGCAGAACAAGGTCGTGCAGGCGCCCGATGCCGGCGTCGTCAAGGCGATTTTCGTGAAGGAGGGCGACACGGTCGCCGCCGGCCAGCCACTGATGCGGATCGACGCTACGCCTTCCAAGGCCACGCTCGACGAGAAGCTGGCCCGGCTCTACGCGCTGATGGCCCGGGTGGCGCGCCTCACCGCCGAGGCCGAAGACAAGGATACCGTGGCCTTTCCTGACGAAGTGCGCCGCAACGCGCCGCGCGAGGTGGAGCAGGAGACCGCCGCGTTCCGCAGCCGCGCGCAGCAGCAGAAGGGCGAAATCGCGACGCTCGAACAGCAGGTCGCGCAGAAGGAGCAGCAGCTCCGCGAGGGCGAGAGCACCGTGGCGCGGCTCGACGCCCGACTGCGGCTCAACCGCGCCGAGGAATTCGACACCTGCCGCGCCTACCGCACCGGCTCCGCGTCGCTTTCCGAATGCCAGGTGGCGCAGCGCGCGTCGCTCGAAACCGCGGGACAGCTCGAAAGCGAGCGGCGCGGCATCCCGCGCGCCGAGGCCGCGCTGCGCGAAGCGCGGCAGAAGGTGGAAGACAAGCGCACGCAGTTCCGCTCCGAGGCACGCAAGGACCTGAACGAGTCGCAGGCGCAGATCGACCAGCTTCGCCCGCAGATCCAGAAGGAGGGCCAGACGCTGGCACTGACCGAGCTCAAATCGCCGGTGCGCGGGATCGTCAAGACGGTCGGCGTGGCCACGATCGGCGGCGTCGTGAAGGCCGGCGACGCGCTGATCGAAATCGTGCCGGCCGAGGACACGTTGCTGGTCGAGGTTCGCATCAAGCCCGCGGACATCGCCTTCGTGCGCCTCGACCAGGACGCGACGGTGAAGATCAGCGCCTACGACTATTCGATCTTCGGCGGAATCGAGGGCAAGGTCGTCGAGATCAGCTCGGACGCCATCGTCGACGAGAAGAAGAATTCGCATGGCGAGCGCGACACCTACTACCGCGTTCGCGTGCGCACGCAGAAAGCCTATCTCGAGCGCGACAAGCAGTTACTGCCGATCATCCCCGGCATGACCGGCCAGGTCGACATCCGCACCGGCAGGCGCACGGTGCTCGACCGCCTGCTCGACCCGTTCCACCGGCTGCTCAGCGATTCGCTCGGCGAACGCTGAACCGGCCGCACCCGACGGCGGATGCCGCGTTTGCCGCCATGCCGCGAGTGGGCGCGGCTGGTCGAGCGAAGGTTGGTCTGCAGCGAGACTGTCGGGGTGTATCCGGCGGCGCGCGGCCGACTGAACGGGAGCGTGCGGCTCAGTTGACCGTGCGCTGACGCGGCGTGTAGCGGCCGTTCTTGAACTCGGCAAACATGTCGTCGACCTGCGGATGGCCGACGGGTTTGCCGGTTTCGTCGGGTAGCAGGTTCTGCTCGGACACGTAGGCGATGTACGTCGATTCCGCGTTCTCGGCGAGCAGGTGATAGAAGGGCTGATCCTTGCTCGGCCGGATCTCGGCCGGGATCGACGCGTACCACTCCTCGGTGTTCGCGAACACTGGATCGACATCGAAGATGACGCCGCGGAACGGATATACGCGGTGCTTCACCACCTGTCCGATACGGAATTTTGCCGTGCGCAATTCGTGCGGCGGCGCCGGCGGGGTCGTGAGCGTATCCTTCATCAGGCCATTCATAGGTGAATTGCCGCGCCGCGCAAGGGGTGCCCCGTGTGGATAGCGCGATGAGCGGGGTTAACGGTTGCGTCCGTGCGCGCGAGAAACCAGAGTCGCGGCGCGAACGATGAGTCGAGGGCGATGAGCGCGGGCGCGGCAGGGAGCTTCGGCATCGGACAGCCGGTGCGGCGGGTCGAAGACCGCCGCCTCGTCTCGGGCCGGGGGCGCTACGCCGACGATTTCGCGCCGCCCGGCATGGCGCACGGCTACGTGCTGCGCGCACCGCATGCGCATGCGCGCATTCTCCATATCGACGCCGCCCGCGCACGCAGGGCCAAGGGCGTAGTCCTCGTGCTCACCGCCGCCGAACTGGAACGCGAAGGCGTGAAGCCCATTCCGAGCTGGTCGCGGCAGCCGCCGTCGACGTTTCCCAACCGCGACGGCTCGCCGCTGCCCGATCCGCCCAATTATCCGCTGGCCCGCGGCAAGGTGCGCTACGCTGGCGAGGCGGTCGCGTTCGTCGTCGCCGAGACGCGGACGCTGGCGCAGGACGCCGCCGAGCGAATCGAGGCCGCCTACGAAGAGCTGCCGCCGGTCGTCGCGCCCGACGCGGCGCTGGCTGCCGCGGCGCCGCGCATATGGGAAGACATCCCGGGCAATCTCTGCTTCGACACGGAGCATGGCGATGCCGGCGCCGTCGAAAGGGCCTTCGCGGCGGCCGCGCACCGGGTTCGCGTGCGGCACGTCAACAATCGGCTCGTCGTGCATTACATGGAGCCGCGGATCGCGCTGGCCGAGCACGATGCGGCCACCGGGCTGACGAAGCTGCGCTGCGGAACGCAGAGCGTGCAACGCCAGCGTCTTGTGCTCTCGCAGACGCTCGGCATGCCGCCGGAGCGGCTGCGCGTGATCGCCGACGACGTGGGCGGCGGCTTCGGCGCGCGCAGCTATCTATACCCCGAGCACGTCCTGGCCGCCGTCGCGGCCCGGCTGACCGGCCGGCCGGTGAAATGGCGCGCCGACCGCTTCGAATGCTTCCTGACCGACACGCAGGGGCGCGACCAGCGCATCGACGCGTCGCTGGCGCTCGACCGAGACGGGCGCTTCCTGGCGGTCAGGCTCGAGGCGCTGCACAACATCGGAGCCTGCATCACCACGCTCGGCCATTGGGCGGCGGCCATCAACATCATGCGCCTCGCCACCAGCGTCTATGCGATACCGGCGGCCTATCTGCGGCTGCGCGCCGCCTTCACGAACTGCGCGCCGGTGAACGCCTATCGCGGCGTGGGCCGCGCCGAGGCGATCTACGCAATGGAGCGGCTCGTCGAGGCGGCGGCGCGCGCGACCCGAATCGATTCGGGCGAACTGCGTCGGCGCAATTTCGTGCCGCCCGGTGCCATGCCCTACAAGACTGCGACGGGCTCCACCTACGACAGCGGCGATTTCGCGGCCGTCATGGCGAAGGCGCAGGCCGCCGCGGACTGGGCCGGCTTTGCCGCGCGCAAGGCCGCGGCGAAGGCAAACGGCAAGCTCTACGGCCGCGGCATCGGGTGCTACATCGAGAGCGCGGGCGGCCAGCCGCTCGAATACGCGAAACTGCGCGCCGAGACGGACGGCGGCATCACCGTGCTGGTCGGCACGCACAATCACGGCCAGGGGCACGAAACGAGTTTTGCGCAGCTCGTGGCCGAACGCCTCGGCGTGCCGTTTGAGACCGTCCGCGTGGTGTTCGGCGATACTGCCCTGGTCGACAAGGGCGCCGGCACGCACGGCTCGCGCTCGATGCGCATGGCCGGCAGCGCGATGCTCGGCGCGGCCGCGGCGCTGATCGCCAAGGGCACCGAGGTCGCGAGCCATTTGCTCGAGGCTGCGGCCGACGACATCGAATTCGCGCAAGGCCGCTTTCGCGTGCGGGGTACCGACCGCGCCGTGACGTTCGCCGAAGCCGCGCGCGCCGCGGTCCGGGGCGCGGCGCCCGGCAAGCCGCCGGCCGAACTCGCCGGCGACCTCGAATACCGTACCGAGGGGCTGACGTTTCCGAACGGATGCCACATTTGCGAGATCGAGGTCGATCCGGAAACGGGTGCGGCGCGCATCTCGCGCTATGCGGCGGTGGACGACGTGGGCCGCGTGATCAATCCGCTGATCGTGCATGGCCAGGCGCATGGCGGTATCGCCCAGGGCGCCGGCCAGGCACTCACGGAGCGCGTGGCATACGACGGCGAAACCGGCCAGCTCCTGACCGGCTCGCTGATGGACTACGCGCTGCCGCGCGCCGGCGATCTCCCGATGCTGACCGTGGACACGCACGAGGTGCCGTGCCGGACCAATCCGATCGGGGTCAAGGGCGCCGGCGAGGGCGGCGCCACCGGCGCGCCGCCGGCGGTCATCAACGCGCTGCTCGACGCGCTGGCGGAAGCCGGCGTAACGCACATCGACATGCCGGCGACGCCGGAGACGGTCTGGCGCGCGCTCACATCGGCGGCCGGAGCGCGATCGCAGTCGTCGCGCAGACGGCCTTCCCGGTCCATGCCGTCGGGCTAAGTCTTGGCGAGAGCCGCCAACTGGTCGGCATAGGCCTTCGTGAAGACTTGCGATCTCGCCGCCAGGTTGGCTTCGATGATCCGATCGATCTCGTCGCGGCGGAGATCCAGCTCGTCCAGCGGCTCGGGATACAGGGTCGTTCTGTCGAAACCGAATTCGCGATAACGGCTGGGCGTGAAATGGACGCCTTCCGCGCCGATGTAGCGGCCGAGAGCCGGGTAGCAGGACGCTCGCCAGAGCCCCATCAGGTGGGTCGCGAGGTCCCTGGCCGAGTCCTGTGACGTGGCGGGATGGGTTTGGGTCTTTCCCCACGACCGGAACAGCGCCCTGACCGGCGCGCCTCGATCCGCTCGTCGCGGCCGATCACGAGGCGATGGTATTCGTCGAGGAGCGGCTGCATGCGCAGCCAGTGACTGCGCTTCAGGGCGAAACCCCAAAAATGCCCCATGAAGATCAGCTTTCGCGCGTTGCTGCGCTGCTGCTCGAGGCTGGCGCCGTAGGCGCCGTTGGCATTGTAGTAGACGATGCGATCGAAGCGCGCGAAAGCGCGGCGCATGAGGTCGAGCGCGGCGACGTAGTGCGGCGAAAGCACCAGATCGTCTTCGAAGAAATATCCGACCGGGGCGCGCAGCTCTTCGAACAGCATTTTCTCCGCGCGGAAAACGTTCTCGGTAATGCCGATGTTGTCGGGGCTCGCGTGCACATGGCCGTGCGGGAAGAACTCACGAAACGCCGCCAGAGAGGCTGCGATCTCGCCCTCGTCGGCGTACCGGATGCCGCTGTAGCGGTTGACCGCGCCGTCCTGGAACACATGAACCCGCCGCTGCGCGACGGCGGGTTGCTGTGCCGCGAGGCTGGCGAGCAGCTGCCTGAGATAAGCGGGCCGGTTGAACGAAATCACGGCGATCGGCGGCGTGCACAAAACCTCGCCAAGCCAGCCGAGCGCGCTAAGCATCCCGATGCTCCCGACTTCGGCCGGAAGGCCCGTGGCGTGTTGGCTGCAACCTGCTCATGTGTTCGCCGAGTCCGCGCTCGCATCGCTGGTTAACATATCGCGGGCGCAATTGGAGCAAGAACAAGATCTTAGCTCGGCACTTGACAAAGTGAGTGTTTACTTACATTATGTCGGCAGCAATTCTCCATCGAGGCTTGCCATGACCACGACCATCGACCGCTTGCGCGACGTTTCAAGCTTTTGCCGCCAGGGTACGGCGCTGCCGCCCGATCTCGCCGGCTGGCTGGCTGCCGGCATCGAGCGCTTTCTCGGCCGCGAGGCGCGCGACCTCGACGGCGCCCTCGGCCTGATCCAGGCGCAGGGCGGCATCCCGTGGTGGCGCGAAGACGCGATCCGCCGGCGCGACGCCGCGCTGCGCCGGCTGCGCGAGATCGCGTGCCCCGCGGCCGGCGTCACCGCCCGCGCCCGCCGCGTCGCCGAGTTGCTGCGCCGCTACGCCGGCTCAACCTGGCGCATCGACCGCGAACACGGCGCCATGCCCGCCCACTATGCCGGCACTGCGCAGGAGCAGCTCTGGCGCGCGTTCAAATCCGGCGCCGCCATGCCGCTCGGTGAGCGGCAGCTGCGGACGATCCTGGGCGATTGATCGCCCCCGGCGCCGCGCCGGCTTGGTGCACCGGAGGCTCTTGCCCGCGCGCCGCGGACACGCGATTGATCGCGCCATGCAACGCGCGCTGCCCGCCTCGGCCTATTGGATCGAGCCCCAACGCCTCGCCGCCGGCGCCTATCCGGCAGCGCCCGCCGATCTTGCCGCGCTGATCGCGGCCGGCATCGGCGGCTTCATCGATCTCACGCCGGCGGGCGACCATCGCGGCTATGCGAGCGAGGCGGCGCGACTGGCGCACGCAGCGGGGCAAGAGGCGCTGCACCGGCGCTTCCCGATCCGCGATTTCGGCCTGCCCGAGATCGCGACGATGCGCGCGATCCTCGACGCGATCGATGGCTGGCTGGCGGCGCGACGCCCGGTCTACGTCCACTGCCACGCCGGCCTTGGCCGCACCGGCACCGTCGTCGCCTGCTGGCTTGTGCGCCATGGTCGCGCAGCGACCGACGCGCTTGCCGAACTGCAGCGCCTTCGGCGCGGCACCCGCGATGCCGCCGCGGCCTCGCCGGAGACGGACGCGCAGCGCGCGTTCGTCGAGGCATGGCGGCCGGGAATCTGACCGTCGCGGCCACGGCGGGGATTCCCTTGGCCGCCGCCGCCCCCTATGTTCGCGGCCCCACACCGGAGATCGCGACCGATGGTTCTTAGCCGCCGCCTATTCGCCGCCACCGCCATCCTCATGGGAGTTGCCGCCGCCATGCCGGCCGAAGCACAGCAGGAAAAGACCACCGCCAGCGGACTGCGCTACACCGACACCAAAGCCGGCACCGGCAAGACGGCGGCGGCCGGCCGCACCGTGGAGGTGCACTACACCGGCTGGCTGTATCTCGACGGCCTGAAAGGCAAGCAGTTCGATTCCTCGCGCGCCCGCGGCCCGTTTTCGTTTCCGCTCGGCGCCGGGCAGGTGATCAAGGGCTGGGACGAGGGCGTGGCCGGCATGAAGGAAGGCGGGCAGCGCACGCTGATCATTCCGCCGCAGCTCGGCTATGGCGAACGCGGCGCCGGCGGCGTCATTCCGCCCAATGCCACGCTGCTGTTCGAGGTCGAGTTGCTGCGGGTGAAGTAGCCGGCGCTGCGCACGCCCGGGCCGCATGGACTCGGGCGCGGGGCTGACCATATAAGGCGGCCATGCAGCCGCGCGATTTCATCAAGATGCACGGGGCCGGGAACGACTTCGTCGTTCTCGACCTGCGTCGTGGCGGCGAGGCGCCGACCGCGAAGGAAGCGGTCGCGATCGCCGACCGGCACCGCGGCATCGGCTGCGATCAGATCATCCTGATCGGCCCCGCGCCGACCGGCGTGGCCGATCTGGGACTGACCTTCCTGAACAGCGACGGCTCCGCGTCCGGGGCTTGCGGCAACGGCACCCGCTGCGTCGCCGACTTCCTGATGGCGGAGCGCGGCGCCGACCATCTCGGGCTCGAGACCGCGGCCGGCATCCTCGATTGCGCGCGCGGCCGCGACGGCCGCGTGACGGTCGACATGGGCCGCGCGCGCACCGAATGGCGCGACATACCCCTGGCGGAGGCGCGCGACACGCTGCATCTCGGTATCGGCGAAGGGCCGGTGAAGGATCCGGTCGGCGTGAGCATGGGCAATCCGCACGCGGTCTTTTTCGTGCCCGAGGTGGCGAAGGTACCGATCGCGGCGATCGGGCCCAAGCTCGAGCGCAATCCGCTGTTTCCCGAGCGGGCGAATATCGGCTTCGCCGAGGTGCGCGCGCCCGACCGCATCCGCCTGCGCGTGTGGGAGCGCGGCGCGGGCCTGACGCTCGCCTGCGGCTCGGGCGCCTGCGCAGCGCTCGTCGCCGCGGTGCGCCGCGGCCTCGCACGGCGCAAGGCGGCGCTGGAGCTCGACGGTGGGACGCTCGAGATCGAATGGCTCGAGAACGGCCATGTGCTGATGACCGGCCCGACCGCGATCTCGTTCCGCGGCACGATCGACCCCGCGATGCTCGACGAGGCCGCGCGATGAGCAAGGTCGACGTCATCACGTTCGGCTGCCGGCTCAACGCCTACGAGTCCGAGCTGATCGCCGCGAAAGCCGCGGCTGCAGGCCTCGCCGACGCCGTGATCGTCAATACCTGCGCGGTCACCGCCGAGGCCGAGCGCCAGGCGCGCCAGGCGATCCGCAAGGCCCGCCGCGCGCGGCCCGATGCGAAGCTGATCGTCACCGGCTGCGCCGCGCAGATCGCGCCCGAGAAGTGGGCGGCGATGGCCGAGGTGGATGGAGTGATCGGCAACACGGAAAAATTGGAGGCACAGTCCTATTCGCCGGCTGCCGTCGAGGGAGTAGACGATTCCTACGGTCACGAAAGAATTCGCGTGAACGACATCTTCGCGGCCCGCGAGACGGCCTCGCATCTGGTCGGCGGCTTCGAAGGCCGCGCGCGCGCGTTCGTTCAGGTCCAGAACGGCTGCGACCACCGTTGCACATTCTGCATCATCCCCTACGGCCGCGGGAATTCGCGCTCCGTGCCGCTCGGTCCGATCGTCGAGCAGGTGCGCGCGCTGGTCGCCGGCGGCTACGCCGAGATCGTCCTCACCGGCGTGGACATCACCGCCTACGGCGCCGACCTGCCCGGCAAGCCGAGCCTCGGCGAGACGGCCGCTCGGCTCCTGAAGGCCGTGCCGGAGCTGCGGCGCCTGCGCCTAACCTCGCTCGATCCGGTCGAGATCGACGATGTGCTCTGGCGGCTGATCGCCGAAGAGCCGCGGCTGATGCCGCATCTGCACCTCTCGCTGCAGTCCGGCGACGATCTCGTGCTGAAGCGCATGAAGCGCCGCCATTCGCGCGCCGATGCCGTCGCCGCGACCGAGCGCGCGCGGCGCTTGCGCCCCGGCATCGCGTTCGGCGCCGATCTCATCGCCGGTTTTCCGACCGAGAGCGAGGCGATGTTCGACAACACGCTGGCGCTCGTCGCGGACTGCGAGCTCGCCTACCTCCACGTCTTCCCCTACTCCGCGCGCGAGCGCACGCCGGCCGCGATGATGCCGCAAGTGCCGGTGCCACTGCGCCGCGAGCGCGCCACGCGCCTGCGCGCCGCCGGCGATGCGGCGCTCGCGCGCTTTCTCGCGCGGCGGGTGGGCGGCGAGGCCGAAGCCCTGGTCGAGACGCCGGGGCGCGGGCGCACCGAGCACTATGCGCCGATCGCGCTCGCGCTGGCGCACGCTCCGGGCACCGTCGCCCGCGTGCGCGTGACGGGCTCGACCGGCACGATGCTCGTGGCCGAGGGCGCGGAACGCGAGCGCGCCGCATGAACTGGTTTTCGCGGCTCAAGTCGGGGCTTGCCAAATCCTCGGCCAAGCTCGGCGACGGCATCGTCGGCATCTTCAAGGGTGGACGGAAGCTGGACTCCGCCTCGATCGGCGACCTCGAAGAGCTGCTGATCCAGGCCGATCTCGGGCCGGCCACCGCCGCGAAGCTCGCGGCCGCCCTGCAAAAGCGCCGCTTCGAGCGCGAGGTGAGCGGCGACGAGGTACGGACCGCCCTGGCCGAGGAGATTGCCGCGATCCTGGCGCCGGCGGCGAAGCCGCTCACGCTAGAGGCCGCCAAAAAGCCCCATGTCGTCCTTGTGGTCGGCGTGAACGGCAGCGGTAAGACGACGACGATCGGCAAGCTCGCGCAGCAGCTTCGCGGCGACGGCAAGCGCGTGCCGCTCGCCGCCGGCGATACCTTCCGCGCCGCCGCGATCGACCAGCTCAAAATCTGGGGCGGGCGCACGGGCTGCCCCGTCGTCGCCAAGCAGCCCGGCGCCGACGCCGCCGGCCTCGCCTTCGAGGCGCTCGAGCAGGCGAAGGCGCGCGGCGACGACGCGCTGCTGATCGACACCGCCGGCCGGCTCCAGAACAAGACCGAGCTGATGGCCGAGCTCACGAAGATCGTGCGCGTACTGAAGAAGCTCGACGCGAGCGCGCCGCACACGGTGCTGCTCGTGCTCGACGCCAATATCGGCCAGAACGCGCATGCACAGGTAGAGGTTTTCAAGTCCGTCGCCGGCGTCACCGGCCTCGCCGTCACCAAGCTCGACGGCACGGCCAAAGGCGGGGTGGTGGTGGCGCTCGCCGAGCGCTTCGGCCTGCCCGTGCACGCGATTGGCGTCGGCGAGGGCGCCGACGACCTCCGCCCGTTCGACCCCCAGGAGTTTGCCCGCACGCTCGTGGGCCTCGGGTGAAGCAAGAAGGCGAACGGGAGCCGGAGAGTAGCAAGCAAGGCCTACCGCCAAGACACCATGGCACGAAGCGGGAAAGATCGCGCGCCAAAGGTGCACGATGAGCAAGGCGAGCTCCCTGGCGCCGCCTTCCCGCGGCGCAAGCTGCCCTTCAATCATCTTGGTGTCTTCGTGTCTTGGTGGTGATTCTCCATTCCTTTTTCTTCTCTCCGGCTCCCCGGCCCCCGTTCACTTCCCTTTGACGCCCACCGCCCCTCGGGTAGGATGGGAACAAATCCGCAGCACCCCTTAGGGAACGCCCATGTCCGCACCGCTCATGGCCGGCAAGAAGGGCCTCATCATGGGGGTGGCCAACGACCGCTCGATCGCCTGGGGCATCGCGCGCATGGCCGCCCAGCACGGCGCCGAACTGGCCTTCACGTTCCAGGGCGAGGCGCTGGAGCGCCGCGTGCGCCCGCTCGCGGCCTCGGTGAACTCGCCGCTCGTCCTCCCCTGCGACGTGACCGACGACAAGAGCCTCGACGCGACCTTCGCCGCGATCAAGGAAAAGTGGGGCCGGCTCGATTTCGTGGTCCACGCGATCGCGTTCTCCGACAAGGAGCAGCTCAAGGGAAAATACGTCGCCACGACGCGGGACAATTTCGCGCGCACAATGGACATCTCGTGCTTCTCGTTCACCGACGTGTGCCGGCGCGCCAGCGCGCTGATGGACAAGGGCGGCAGCCTCGTCACGCTGACCTATTTCGGTGCCGAGCGCGTGATGCCGCATTACAACGTGATGGGCGTGGCCAAGGCCGCACTCGAAGCCAGCGTGCGCTATCTCGCGGCCGATCTCGGCGACCGCGGCATCCGCGTGAACGCGATCTCGGCCGGGCCGATCAAGACGCTGGCCGCCTCGGGCATCGGCGACTTCCGCTATATCCTCAAATGGAACGAGTACAACGCACCGCTGCGGCGCAACGTCTCGCTCGAGGACGTGGGCGGCTCGGCGCTCTACCTGCTCAGCGACCTCTCGGGCGGCGTCACCGGCGAGGTGCACCATGTCGATGCCGGCTACCACATCGTCGGCATGAAGTCGATCGACGCGCCCGACATCGCGCAGATGCAGGCCGGCAATTCCAAGAACGAAGCGGCCTGACGCTGCCGGGGCCTGAGACAGGTGCGGCCGGGCTTGCTATTTGTGACGAACCTCACTTTGCGATCCCCGTGATCTCTGGTTTCTGAGCCCGCGATGTCCGGCAACTGGTTCGGCCACTCTTTCCGCTTTGCGACCTGGGGCGAAAGCCACGGACCGGCGATCGGCGCCATGGTGGACGGCGTGCCGCCGGGGCTGCCGCTGACCGAGGCCGATATCCAGGTCTGGCTGGACAAGCGCCGGCCGGGCACGAGCAAGTTCGTCACGCAGCGCCAGGAGCCCGATTCCGTGCGCATCCTCTCTGGCGTGTTCGAGGGAAAGACGACGGGGACGCCGATCGCGCTGATCGTCGACAACGTCGACCAGCGCTCGAAGGACTATTCCGACATCAAGGATCTGTTCCGCCCCGGCCACGCCGATTACACCTATTTCAAGAAATACGGCCTGCGCGACTATCGCGGCGGCGGGCGCTCGTCGGCGCGCGAGACGGCGATGCGGGTCGCCGCTGGCGCGATCGCGCGCAAGATCCTGCTCCAGGCGTTTCCGGAGTTTCGCGTGCGCGGCGCCATGACCAAGATCGGGCCGCTGCGAATCAATCCCGACAAGTGGGACTGGGCGCAGGTGGATCAGAACCCGTTCTGGTGCCCCGATGAATCGGCGGTGCCGATGTGGAGCCGTTTTCTCGACATGGTGCGGAAGGAAGGCTCATCCGCCGGCGCCGTCGTCGAGATCCACGCGAGCGGAATACCGGCCGGCCTCGGCGCGCCGATCTATTCGAAGCTCGACGCCGATATCGCCGCGGCGATCATGGGCATCAACGCAGTGAAGGGCGTCGAGATCGGCGACGGCTTCGGCATCACCGCGATCCCCGGCGAGGACGCGCACGACGAGATGCGCATGAGAGACGTGCCCGGCAAGAACGCGCGCGAGCCGGAGTTCCTTTCCAACCACGCCGGCGGCATCCTGGGCGGCATCTCGACCGGGCAGGACATCGTCGTGCGATTCGCGGTGAAGCCCACCTCTTCGGTGCTCACGCCGCGCCGCACCGTCAACGCGCACGGCGAGGACGCGACCGTCGCCACCAAGGGCCGCCACGATCCCTGCGTCGGCATCCGCTCGGTCCCGGTCGGCGAGGCGATGGTGGCCTGCGTGCTCGCCGATCAATGGCTGCGCCACCGGGCGCAGTGCGGTTGATCTCCCGAATCTCGTCATCCTGAGCGAAGCGAAGGATCCCTCTCCACGTTCGAAGCGACTATCGCTGCGGTGAGATCCTTCGCTTCGCTCAGGATGACGGTGGCTACTCCCCGCCCTTCTTCGCGTATCCGTCCCGCGTTTGCGGAAGCTTGCGGTTTAGGATGCGCGAGGCGACGAGCGTGCGCAGGATCTGCGCGGTACCGCCCGCGATCGCGAACATGCGGGCGTCGCGGACATAGCGTTCCATCGGGTTGTCGCGCGAATAGCCGGCGGCGCCCCACACCTGGAGCGCGTCGTTGGTGACGCGGATCGCCATTTCCGATGCGAACACCTTGGCCTGCGCAGCCATCGCCACGTCGGGAAAGCCGCCCGGCGAATGCGCGGCGCTGGCGGCGGCACGCTGGATCATCAAGCGCGCGGCGGCGAGCTGGATGCTCATATCGGCCAGCATCCAATGGAGGCCCTGGAATTCGGCGATCGGCCGGCCGAACTGCTCGCGCTTCTGGCTGTAGCCGAGCGCCAGATCGTAGGCGCCCTGCGCGAGGCCGAGCGCCACCGTGGCGGCGCCGACGCGCTGCGAATTGTAGGCATCCATGAGGTCGGCGAAACCTTTGCGCAGGCCGCGCGGCGGGATCACCATGCGGTCGGGCGTGATCTCCATGTCCTCGAACCGCACCTGCGTTTCGGGTATGCCGCGCAGACCCATCGCCGGCTCGCGCTTGCCGATGACGAGGCCCGTGGTCTCGTCGCGGATCGCGATGAAGCCGCCGATGCCCTGATCCTGGCCGTTCTCGAACACGCGCGCGAAGACGAGGTGGAGCCGCGAGACGCCGCCCCCGGTGATCCAGTGCTTCATGCCGTTGACGACGTAGACGTTGCCGCGCTTGTCGGCACGGGTCGTCATCTCGGTAGCGGCGCTGCCGGCGCCGGGCTCGGTGATGCAGATCGCGGGCTTGTCGCCGCCGAGCACCATCGACGCCGCAAGCTTCTTCTGGTCCTCGGAGCCGTAGGCCATGATCGCGCCGATCGCGCCCATGTTCGCCTCGACGACGATGCGCGCCGACGGGCCGCACACCTGCGCCATTTCGTCGATCACCAGCACAGTATCGAGATAGCTGCGCCCCTGCCCGCCATAGGCTTTCGGGATCGTCATCCCGAAGAAGCCGGCCTCGACGAGGTCCTTCACGTTGCCCCAGGGATACTGCTCGGTGCGGTCGATTTCCGCGGCGCGGGCCGCGAAGCTTCCGCGCGCGAGATCGCGCGCTCTGGCTTGCAGGGATCGCTGGTCAGCAGTCAGTTGGAAATCCACGACGGTTCTCCCGCATGTTTCGGTGCCGCCCCCGCGCAAACGGAGAGCCACTTCACAGAATAGTCGGCCGTCTCGCACCGGCGGAAGCGCCGTATTGCTTGCCGCAGGCGTGCGATTGGCGATTCTCGGTCGTTCGGAACGGCGACAAGCGCAGCGGACTCCGCTATCAAGTGAACGGGGGGACGAAGATGCCCAAGGATTGCCGGGGACTGGACATGACCGCCGCCAGCGATGCGGCGGCCGGGGCTTACGACCTGACGATCCGCGCCTATCTCGCCTTTGCGCGCGACACCGGCGATCGCCTGAAGGCCGCGTACGCGGCCGACGCCGACATGCCGATGGCGCACTGCCTGAAAGGCTATTTCTTCCAGCTGTTCTCGAATCCGGCGCTGCATTCCAAGGCCGACCAGGCGTTGGCGCAGGCCCAGTCGGCGGCGGACGCGCGCGGCGCCAACACGCGCGAGCGCATGCACATCGCGGCGCTGGCGGCATGGCGCGCGGGCGATCTCCGGAAAGCCACCGCGCTGTGGGAAGCGATCCTGATCGAGCATCCGCTCGACATCCTCGCGCTGAAGCTCGGCCACTTCACGCATTTCTATCTCGGCGATACCGCCGAGCTGCGCGATTCCGTGGCGCGCGTGCTGCCCTGCTGGAGCGAGAGCACGCCCGATTACGGCTACGTGCTCGCCATGCGCGCATTTGGGCTCGAGGAAGCCGGCGACCCTGCCGAGGCAGAGAAGACCGGGCGCCGCGCGGTCGAAATCAACCGCGGGGATAGCTGGGGCGTGCACGCCGTGGCGCATGTCCTGGAAATGCAGGGCCGCGCGAAGGAAGGAATCGCCTGGGTTTCCGGCCTGCGCCCTTTTTGGAGCAAGGCCAACAATTTCCGCTTCCACGTGAGCTGGCACCAAGCGCTGTTCCACTTCGAGCGCGAGGAATATGGCGAGGCGCTCGCGCTCTACGACGGCGAGTTCCGGGCCGAGCGCACCGACGACGTCCTCGACCTGAGCAATGCGATCGCGATGCTGTGGCGGCTCGAGGACGAGGGCGTAAGCGTGGGCGGACGCTGGGACGAGCTGGCCGCGATCGCCGAGCGACGCAGCGGCGATCGCGTGCTCGCCTTCGCCGACGCGCATTTCGCGATGGCGCTGGCGGCCGGCGGGCGGGCCGAGCGCGCGGCGGCGATGGCGCAGGCGATGTCCGCCGCCGAGGCAGGCGGGCGCGTGACGGAGGCGCCGATCCTGCGCGGCATCGGCGCCGCGCTCGCGGGCGCGATCATCGCGTTTCGCCGCGGCGACTTTGCCGCCGTTGTCGAGCGGCTCTATCCGCGCCGCCACGAGGTTCGCGACATCGGCGGCAGCCAGGCGCAGCGCGACGTCTTCGCGCGCCTCCTGATCCGTGCCGCGCTCGCGGCCGGCCGGCCGAAGCTGGCGCGCGCGCTGGCGGCCGAGCGCGCGGCGCTCAATCCGAATAGCGCCTGGACCTGGAAGCGCAGCGCGGACGCGCTCGAGGCGCTCGGCGCCGCGGCCGGCGCGGCCGCGGCGCGCGCCCGCGCGGTGCGGCTGCTTGCGGCATGATTCCCTCCCCGACCCGCGCCGGGCAGGGCTAGGCTCGGCGCGACAACCGATTCCGAACGGAGAGCCCCATGCCCCAGCCCGACCACGTCATCAGCCTCGGCCTCACCGTGCCCGATTCGCCGGCCGAGGCCGACATCAAGAAATACTTCGACAAGTGCGCCGAGAAGATCGGCTTCGTGCCGAACGTGATCAAAGGCTATGCGGCGCGGCCGGCGCGCTGGCGCACGTTCGTGGCGATGTATCACGCGCTGATGGACAAGGACGGATCGAAGCTTTCGCCGCTCGAGCGCGAGATGATCGCCGTCGTCGTCTCGTCGGTGAACCGCTGCTACTACTGCCTCGTCGCGCACGGCCAGGCGGTGCGCAAGCTTTCGGGCGATCCCGAGCTCGGCGAGATGCTGGTGATGAACTATCGCGTGGCCGAGCTTTCCAAGCGCCAGCGCGCGATGCTGGACTTCGCCTGGAAGCTCACCGAGACGCCGTCGCGCGTCGAGGAGCCGGATCGTGCGGCGCTGCGCGAAGCGGGCTTCAGCGAAGAAGAGATCTGGGACATCGGCGAGACGGTCGCCTTCTACAATTTCTCGAATCGCATGGCCTTCACGACCGAAATGATGCCGAACAAGGAGTATCACAAGCTCGATCGCTGAGCGGCCGAGTCTCCACGAACCGAGCTGCGGCGCGGCCGGCGTCCCTCAGCCGGCGGCGAGCACCACGCACCGCTCGCGTCCGGCGATGTCGCGTTTGACGTCGAGCACGGCAAGGCCGGCTTCCCGGGCGATGGCCGACACGGCGGCGGCCTGGGCAGCGCCGATTTCGAACAACGCCCGACCCTCGGGCGCCAGAACGTGCGCAAGGCCGGGAAAGATCGCGCGATAAGCGTCGAGGCCGTCCGCACCGGCGAAGAGCGCCGCCGGCGGATCGTGGCGCGCGACCTCGGGTGCCAGCGCCGCGCGCTCGCCGTCCGCGATGTAGGGCGGATTGCAGAGGACGAGATCGAAACTCGCGCCGAGGTCGCGGAGCCAGTCCCCGCGCGCGAATTGCGTCCGCTCCGCAAGTCCGAGTCTCTCCGCATTCTCGGCCGCGACGGCTAGCGCCTTCTCGCTGACATCGACGCCAAGGCCCACGGCATTCGGGAATTCCGAGAGCGCCGCCAGCAAGAGGCAGCCGCTGCCGGTGCCGAGGTCGAGCACGGCGAGCGGCGCCGCGCGGTCCGGAACGCACGCCACGGCCGCTTCGATCAGCGTCTCGCTGTCGGGGCGGGGGTCGAGCACGGCCGGCGTGATGCGGAACGCTAGGCTCCAGAACTCGCGCTGGCCGAGGATGCGCGAGACGGGCTCGCGCGTCTTCGCGCGCCGCCGCAGGAAATTCTCGATCCGCTGCCCGTCACGCGCTTCGACCGGGCGGTCCTCGGCGAATCGCAGTGCGCCGGGCTCGCCGCCGAGCACCGCGGCGATCAGGATCTGCGCGTCGAGGCGGGCCGATTCGATGCCGGCTTCGACAAGGCGCCGCTCGGCCTCGGCGAGCCAGCCGCGCAGCGTGTCGGGCTGCGGCGCGAAGGCCGGCGCCGGCGGCCGGGCCGGGCCGGAGGCCGGCGCGGTCTTCGCTTCCGCCGCCGGCGCAGGCGGGTCCACCCCGCCGCGCGCGGACTGCCGGGACGTCGCTGGCGGAGGCCGCTTGGACGGCTTCGCTTTCGCGGCCGGTCGGGCCTTCGTGGGGCGCTTTCGCTTCGACTTGGTTTTCGGCGTCCGCTTCGCCATCGCGCTCACTGCAGCGTGGCGAGCCGCTCGGCCTCGTCGTTGGTGACGAGCGCCTCGACGATCTCGTCGAGCGCCTCGCCCTCCATCACCTTGTCGATCTTGTGCAGCGTGAGGCCGATGCGGTGATCGGTGACGCGGCCCTGGGGAAAATTGTAGGTGCGGATGCGCTCGGAGCGGTCGCCGGTGCCGACCTGACTCTTGCGGGCCGCGGCGCGCTCGGCATCCTTCTTCGACCGCTCGGCCTCGTAGAGCCGCGCGCGCAGCACCTTCATCGCCTTGGCCTTGTTCTTGTGCTGCGATTTCTCGTCCTGGATCGCGACGACGATGCCGGACGGAATGTGCGTGATGCGCACGGCGCTGTCGGTCGTGTTCACCGACTGGCCGCCGGGCCCGGACGAGCGGTAGACGTCGATGCGCAGATCGGCGTCGTTGATCTGGATGTCGACCTCTTCCGCCTCGGGGAGCACGGCCACGGTGGCGGCCGAGGTGTGGATGCGGCCCCCCGCCTCGGTGGCCGGCACGCGCTGAACCCGGTGAACGCCCGATTCGAATTTCAAGCGCGCGAAGACGCTGCGGCCCGAGATCGTCGCCTGCGCTTCCTTGATGCCGCCGAGACCGGTGTCGTTGACGCTCAGCACCTCGAATTTCCAGCCCTGGAGCGCCGCATAGCGCTGATACATGCGGAACAGCTCGGCCGCGAACAACGCCGCCTCGTCGCCGCCGGTGCCGGCGCGGACCTCGAGAATCGCGTTCTTCGCGTCGGCCTCGTCCTTCGGCAGCAGCATCACCTGCACCTGCCGCTCGAGCGCCGGCATTTTCGCCTTGAGCTCGCGCAGCTCGGCATCGGCCATCTCGCGCATTTCCTTGTCCGACGACTTGTCGGCGCTGATGGCTTCCAGGTCCTCGATCTCCTTCTGCGCCTTCTTGAGTGCCTCGATCGCCTGCACGACCGGGCCCATGTCGGAATACTCCTTGGACAGCTGGCCGAACTGGCGCGCGTCGCGGCCGGGGCCTTCGGCGAGCGCGCGGCCGAGGTCGTGATAGCGCGTCAAGACGCGGTCGAGAGTGGCGGAGAGGTTCATTTCCGGGGCGCGGTGGGGGTGTGGTCGAGCGCGAACAAGGCGGCCAGCAGGCGTTCGGCCTCTTCGCGCGCGACGGGATCGTCGGCGGCCAGCGCGCGGAGGTTCACCGCCGGCCCGTGCAATAGCCGGTTGACGAGCAGGCGCGTGGCCTCGGCGGCGCCGTCGCCCGACACGGTGGCGAGCACCGCAGCGCGCTCGGCCTCGAATTTCGCGCGCAGCGCCGAGATGCCGGCTGCGGCCTTGCGCTCGTCGCGACCGCGCAGGAAGGCGGAAGCGGCTTCGTCCACGATCCGGCGCGCGGCTTCGGCGGCGTCCTGCCGGCTCTGGCGGCCTTCCAGCGCCGCGGCCTCGAGATCGCCGAGATCGTAGCGGAACACGCCTTCGATCGCATCGATGGCCGGATCGAGATCGCCGGGAACCGCGGCGTCGATGAGGAACATCGGCTTGCGCTTGCGGCGGCGATGGGCAGCGCGCGCGAGATCGGCGGTGACGACGAGGCGGCGGCTGCTGCAGGCCGAGACGACGATGTCGGCGCGCGCGAGCGCCTCCTCGAGCCTGTCGAACTCCTCGATGTGGCAATCGAGCGCGCGCGCAAGCTGCTCGGCGCGCGCCGGCAGCGGGGCCGCGACGGCGACGCGCATCAAGCCGGCGCCGGTGAAATGGCGGATCAGGAGCTCGCCCATCTCGCCGTCACCGATGAGCAGCGCAGCGCTGCGCCCGATGTCGCCGTGAATGTCGCGGGCCACGCGCAGCGCCGCGGCGGCCATCGTGACCGGACGCTCGGCCAAGCCGGTCTCGCTGCGCACGCGCTTGGCGGCGGCGAAGGCGGCGGCGAACAGCGCGTCGAGCTCGGGGCCGGCGGCGCCGGCGGCGGACGCGATGGCATGCGCCTCTTTCACCTGCCCCAACACCTGGGGTTCGCCGAGCACCTGGCTTTCGAGCGACGCTGCGATCGCGAACAGCCGGCGCACCGCCTCGGGGCCGGAGCGCACCTGCAGCTCGGCCGCGATCTCGACGTCGGGCACGCGGCCGGTGCGCGCGAGCGCCGCGGCGAACGCGGCGCCGGCCGCTTCGGCCGAAACATGGCGCACGACCGCTTCGACGCGATCGCACGTGGACATCAGCACGGCCTCGGGCAGCCCGGCGTCCCGCAGCCAGCCCAGCACCACGGGAAGATTGGCCGCCTCGACGAAGACGAGATCGCGCAGCCGCGCGCCCGACGCGCGGTGATCGAGCCCGATCGCGTGGAACTCAGGCGCGCCCGCCGCGGCCGCGACCAAGTGGGGGGCCGCAACGGTCATCCCGACAGCGCCTCGGCCAGCGCCGCGAGCGCCACTTCCTTCTGCTCGCTCTTGTCGAGGTCTTTCACCGCGGCGACGCCCTTGGCCAGCTCGTTGTCGCCGAGGATCACGGCGGCGCGCGCGCCGGCCTTGTTGGCGCGCTGGAGGCGGCGCTTCATGTTGCCCTTGTAGTCGAGCTCGACCGCGATGCCGCGCCGGCGAAGGTCGCGCGCCAGCGACAGCGCCCTGCGCTCGGCCGCTTCGCCGAGCGGAACCAGCGCCACCGGGCGCGGCGCCGCTCCGGGCGCGCCGGCCAGCATCATCAGCCGCTCGATGCCCGCGGCCCAGCCGATGCCGGGCGTGGGCGGACCGCCGAGCTGCTCGATGAGCCCGTCGTACCGTCCGCCGGCGAGCACGGTGCCCTGCGCGCCGAGATTGGTGGTCACGAATTCGAACGCCGTGTGCGTGTAGTAGTCGAGACCGCGCACGAGATGCGGGTTGACGCGATAGGCAATGCCCATGTCGTCGAGACCGCGCAGCACCCCGGCGAAGAAACCTTGCGCAGACGGAGTCAGGTATTCCTTCAGCAGCGGCGCATTCGGCAGCAGCGCACGGTCGCCCTCGTCCTTCGAATCGAAAATGCGCAGCGGATTGCGCTCGAGACGCGACTTGCTGTCTTCTGAGAGCTTGGCCTCGTGCGCCTTGAAATAGTCGATCAGCACCTTCCGGTGCGCGGCGCGGCTCTCGGAATCGCCGAGCGAGTTGAGCTCGAGCACGCAGTCCTTGAGCACGCCCAGCCGGTCGAGGATGTCGGCGCCGACCGCGATCACCTCCACGTCGGCGCCGGGCTCGGGCGAGCCGATCACTTCGATATCGAGCTGGTGGAACTGGCGGTAGCGGCCCTTCTGCGGGCGTTCGTAACGGAACATCGGCCCCCAGGCGAACACCTTGAACGGCACGTTCTGCTGCTGGCCGTTGGTGATGAATGCTCGGCAGATACCGGCGGTGTATTCGGGGCGCAGGGTGAGCGGATCGCCGCCGCGGTCGACGAAGCTGTACATCTGCTTCATCACCACGTCGGACGTTTCGCCCGAGGTGCGCGCGAACACCTCGGTCGTCTCGAAGACCGGGGTCGCCATCTCGCGATAGCCGTAGAGGCGCGTTACCGCGCGCGCGGCCTCCACGACGTGGGCGAAGCGCGGATACTCGTCGGGCAGGATGTCGTGCGTGCCGCGGATGGGCTGGAGCGAGGTCATGGCGAAGGATTGGTTACAGGCGAAGCATTTACAATGAATTGGCGTCCCCGCGAAAGCGGGGACCCACGCGGCGTTGACGCAGGGCGCAGCTGCGGAGCGGTGCCGGGCCTATGATTTCCAGCGCGCGCGGGAGCGACAAAGATGGCCGGTCGAGGGCTATTCCGCCGCCCGGACCTGCTTCGCCGCCTCTTCCTTCGCCTTCGCGGACTCGATCTCGGCGGCCTTCTTTTCGACCAGCTCGACGAGATGATCGACCATGTTGCCGTCGCGCAGCACGTGGTGCCGCTCGCCGTCGATGTAGATCTGGTGGCCACTGCCGCCGCCGGTGAGCCCGATATTGGTCTCGCGCGCCTCGCCCGGGCCGTTGACGACGCAGCCGATCACCGAGAGCGACATCGGCGTACTGATATGCGCGAGGCGCTTCTCGAGCTCGGCGATCGTCGGGATGACCTGGAACTCCTGCCGCGCGCAGGAGGGGCACGAAATCACGTTCACGCCGCGATGGCGCAGGCCGAGACCCTTCAGGATCTCGAAGCCGACCTTCACCTCTTCCACCGGATCGGCCGAGAGCGAGACCCGGATTGTATCGCCGATGCCGGCCCACAGCAGCGAGCCGATGCCGATCGACGACTTGACGGTGCCGGTCATCAGGCCGCCCGCCTCGGTGACGCCGAGATGAAGCGGGTAGTCGCAGGCCTCGGCGAGCTGCTGATAGGCAGCGACGGCGAGAAACACGTCAGACGCCTTGCACGAGATCTTGAAGTTGAAGAAGTCATTGTCCTCGAGAATCCGGATGTGGTCGAGCGCCGATTCGACCATCGCCTCGGGGCACGGCTCGCCATATTTCTCGAGCAGGTCCTTCTCGAGCGAGCCGGCGTTGACGCCGATGCGCATCGAGCAATTGTTGTCTTTCGCCGCCTTGATCACCTCGCGGACGCGTTCGGAGGTGCCGATATTGCCCGGATTGATGCGCAGGCATGCGGCGCCGGCCTTGGCCGCCTCGATCGCGCGTTTGTAGTGGAAATGGATGTCGGCGACGATCGGCACCTTCGCGGCCTTGACGACGGCCGGAAGCGCCTTCGTCGAATCCTCGTCCGGGCACGAGACGCGAACGATGTCCGCGCCGGCCGCCTCGGCCGCCTGCACCTGCGCGATCGTCGCCTTGGCGTCGCTGGTCGGCGTGTTGGTCATCGTCTGCACGGTAATCGGGGCATCGCCGCCGACCGGCACGTTTCCGACCATGATCTGGCGGGATTTCCGCCGCAGGATCTGGCGATAGGCGCGGACGCTGCTGCTCATGGGGAACCTTGTCTCCGCTCAACGCGAACCGACCCGCGCGGTCGCCCGGCGGGCCATCGTGACACCCGAACTAAGCTAGTGAGCACAGCGCGGCCGGGCAAGCGGCGCGCCCGCCGTTGTGCCCTAGGGGAGCTTGGCCAGCTCTTTGGGATCAAGGCTGATCCGCCGGGCCTGGCCGGCGCCGGCAACGGGTTTCTTCACCTGGCCGTCGACCACGATCTGCAGAGCCGCAGGGTTGCCGAGTTCCATCACTAGATCCGCGCGCTGGTCGGGCAGCGTGAACTCGTCGCCCCTGTGCATCGTCTTATGGAACACGACCTTGCCCTTCTGGTCGTGGATATAGACCCAGCAGGTGCCTGTCGCGCGGATCACGACCTTGCCCCTGATCGCGGCCGGGCCGGCGGACGAGGTGGTGGCGCCGGTCTTGCCCGGCTCCGCGGCCTCGGCGTTGGGCTCGGCGGCGGCGGTATCGGACGCAGGCGGCGCCGAAGCCTGGTTCAATTTCTTCGCCGTGTCGGCGTCGATGAGAGGAACCGGCGCCATCGGCGCATGAGCGTCGGCGGAGGTGACCGGAACGGTCATCTCTGCGGGGCGCTCCGTGTAAAAATACCAACCGCCATAGCCCGCTGCGGCGACGAGCAGCGACGCCGTGACGACGGCGCGGCCGGGGAAACGGCTCGCACGCAGCGGCTGCGGGGGCGCGAGCTTGGCGGTCTGCGGTACGTCGCCGATTTCGCCCTTGAATCGGCGCACCATTTCCTCGGGCTCGAGGCCGAGATGGCGCGCGTAGGTGCGAACGAAGCCGAAACAATAGGGGACTTTGGGCAGCGCGCCATATTGGCGGCTTTCCAGTGCGCGGAGCACGTCTTCCTTGAGGCAGAGATCGCGGCTGACCTGCGGCAGGCTCAGACCGCGCTTCTCGCGTGCCCTGCGCAGCGCGGCGCCCACGCTCTCGGCGAGATCGGCCGCGCCCTCGGCGGAGATTTCAGCGGCGGAGAAAGTGCGCGTCGCATCGCTCATGGGTCCACCCGATATCGGCCCCATCCCTGGGAAGCGGAACAGCCCGCTTCCAGCCCACCCTTATCGGGAAACCCGCCGGCGTCGTCGGCGCCTGCCAGACGTTCGCTCCGAGTCCCGCCGATCGGACGAACGCGCGTTTTCGGTCGAGAAGCGCTGCGGTTTCCCTGGTCCGTCGCCGGCGTTTTGCGCCGCGCGTCCCTTGCATCGGTTTCTAGCCTCACTCTTTTCGACCGGCAAGATGGGAAGCGCGCTTTTAACACTGTTTCTGCATTCGCCGTGAAGATTCCGGCGGAACGAAACGGGCCGTCAGAGCGCCACCCCGTGGTCGCGGGCGAACGCCAGCAATTTCGAGCGCAACGAGTGATCGCAGCTCTCGCGAAGTTCACCTAAGTATTCGGCAAGATGGCCGAGCGCCACGCTTCGCACCATCGCCTTGACCGGGCCGACATTGGGCGCGGCCATCGATAGCTGGCGGAATCCGAGGCCGATCAAGGCCATCGCCTCGAGCGGATCGCCGGCCATTTCTCCGCACAAAGTCAGCGGGATGCCCTGGCCGCCTCGCGCGGCGCGGCAGGTTTCGGCGAGCTGGCGGAGCAGGTTCAGAACCGGCGGCGCCAGGACGTCATAGCGCTGCGCCAGGCGCGGATTGCCGCGGTCGCAGGCGAACAGAAACTGCACGAGATCGTTGCTGCCGACCGACACGAAATCGGCGCGTTCGGCCAGCGCCGGCAGCTGGAACAGCAGCGCCGGCACCTCGATCATCGCGCCGACCTTGATCGACCGGGGCGGCTCCATGCCGCGGGCGGCGCACCGCGCCAGCTCGAGATCGAGCAGCCGCCGAGCGGCCGCGAATTCGGCCACCTCCGCGATCATGGGGAACATCACGCTCAGCTCCCGCCCGGACGCGGCGCGGACCAGCGCGCGCAGCTGGCGGCGTAGCAGCGCCGGGTGATCGAGCCCGATCCGGATCGCCCGCCACCCCATCGCCGGATTGTCTTCGGTCTTCTCGCCGAAATAGGGCAGCATCTTGTCTCCGCCGATATCGAGCGTGCGGAACACGACCGGCCGCCCGCCGGCGAGATCGATGATGCGGCCGTAGAGCGTCGTCTGCTCTTCGGCGCTCGGGAAAGCGGGCCGCACCATGAACGGGATCTCGGTCCGATAGAGGCCGACGCCGTCGGCGCCCGTCTCGGCCAGCATCTGCAGGTCGACGAGCAGGCCGGCGTTGAGCCGCAGCGAAATCGCCGCGCCGTCGCGCGTCACCGAGGGCAGGTCGCGCATCGCCGTGTAGGCCGCGCGGCGCGCCACGCGGTCCGACGCGGTCTGACGGTAGAGCGCCAGCACGTCTTCGCCGGGGCGCACGAAAACCTGCGCATGATCGGCGTCGACGACGATCGGATCGTTGGGCTCGATGCGCGAGAGGGCGCCGCGCGTCCGACCGACGACGGGGATGTCGAGCGCCTTCGCGACGATGGCCACGTGCGCCGTGGGCGAGCCCTCTTCCAGCACGAGGCCGCGCAAGCGGGAGCGGTCGTAGTCGAGCAGCTCGGCCGGCCCCATGCTGTGCGCGACGACGACGATGTCGGGCGGCATGTCGGCCGGCTTCTGGACGTCGGCGCGCCCGTCGCCGCCGGCCAGGTGCAGCAGCAGCCGGCGCGCGAGATCGTCGAAATCGGCCATGCGCTCGCGCAGATACGGATCGGCCACGGCCTGCATGCGCGCGTTGTTCTCGTTGCGCACTTTCTCCGCCGCTGCCTCCGCCGTGAGGCCGCCCTCGATCGCCTCGCGGATGCGGCCGAGCCAGCCGCGGTCTTCGGCGATCATGCGGTAGGTCTCGAGAATCTCGCGATGCTCGCCGCCCTGCGCGAGCGCGTCGTCGGCCAGCATCGTGTCGAGCTGGGAGTACATGCCGGCGAGCGCGGCATCGAGGCGATCGAGCTCGAGCGGCACGTCTTCGGCGATGAGGCGCTTCACGACGATGCGCGGCTCGTGCGGGACGGCGAGGCCGATCGCGAGCCCGCCGTTGAGCCGCACGCCGTTCAACCGCAACGGCAGCAGCGCGATGCCGTCGGCCTCGCGCAGCTCCTCGGCGTTGACGAGTTCGCCGCTGGCGACCATCTCGGCCAGCACCATCGCGACGGTCTGCAGCGTCTCGATCTCGTCTTCGCTGTAGTGACGCTGCGCGCGGTTCTGCACGGCGACGACGCCGACGACCTTGCCGGTGCGCAGGATCGGCACGCCCATCATCGACTGATAGGGCTCTTCGCCGGTTTCCGGGCGATAGGCGAAGCGGGGGTCGGCCGGCGCGTCGGAGAGGGCGAGGGCGCGCGCGTGCGCGGCGATGTCGCCGATGATGCCTTCGCCGATCCGGAGGCGCGTCTTGTGCACGGCCTCGGGATTGAGGCCTTCGGTCGCGAACAGCTCGAGCACGTCGCCGGCCCGGCGGAGGTAGATCGAGCACACCTCGGCCACCATGTTGGTGGCGATGATCTTCGCGATGCGCTCGAGGCGCGGCGCCGCGGGGCCGCCGCCGGCCATGATCTCGCGAAGACGCTTCAGCAGCAGCCGCGTGTCGCTGGCCGCGCCGTGCGCGGCGCCCGGCGGCTTCTGCCCCGCCGGCTTCGGCCCCGGCGGCGTCTTCGGCTTCCTGGACGGCAGGTCCGTCATTCCTCCCCGCTCCGGCGGAGTTCGAGCGTCGCGCGGCCGGGGCTCGCCTCCATGACGGGCACGTCGAGCCTCGGCCGCCGGCGCTTCCGCTTCCAATCTAGCAAGATTTGGGCCGAAGTTTGATTCGGCCTTCTTCGCTGCTTTTCGAACGCCCCTTCGGGGCGGCCGGCGCCGGCGCCGAGACTATTCGCCGTCGAGGCCGTAGGCCGTGTGCAACGCGCGCAAGGCGAGCTCGGTGTATTCCTCGGCGATCAGCACGCTGATCTTGATCTCGGAGGTCGAGATCACCTGGATGTTGATGCCCTTGTCGGACAGCGTCTTGAACATGCGCTGCGCCACGCCGGCGTGGCTGCGCATGCCGACGCCGATGACCGAGAGTTTCACGACGTTGGAATCGCTCTTGATCGCCTCGTAGCCGATCGAGGCCTTCAAGCCCTTGATGCAATCGACCGCGCGCTCCTTGTCGGCCTTGGGCACCGTGAAGGTGATGTCGGTCTTGCCGTCGTCCGACACGTTCTGGACGATCATGTCGACGTTGATGTTCGCGTCGGAGAGCGGCCCGAACAGGCCGGCGGCGACGCCGGGCCGGTCGGCCACCTTGACGACGGTGATCTTCGCTTCGTCGCGGCTATAGGTGATGCCGCTCACCAGGGCCTTTTCCACGATTTCGTCCTCGTCAACGATGAGTGTGCCGGGCGCGTCGCTGAAGCTCGACAGCACCTGGATGCGCACGTGATGCTTCATGCCCATCTCGACCGATCGGACCTGGAGCACCTTGGCGCCCTGCGAGGCGCTCTCGAGCATCTCCTCGTAGGTGATGCGGTCGAGCTTGCGCGCCTTGGCCACGATGCGCGGGTCGGCGGTATAGACGCCGTCCACGTCGGTGTAGATGTCGCAGCGGTCGGCCTTGATCGCGGCCGCGAGCGCCACGGCGGACGTGTCGGAGCCGCCCCGCCCGAGCGTCGTGACGCGCCCCTCGGCCGTGACGCCCTGGAAGCCGGGCACCACCGCCACGACGCCCTTCTTCATGTCGGCGATCATCTCGTCGCCGCGGATCGCTTCAATGCGTGCCTTGGCGAACGCGTCGTCCGTGCGGATCGGGATCTGCCACGACATCCAGGAGCGCGCCGGGATGCCGATATCCTGGAGCGCGAGCGCCAGCAGGCCGGTCGTGATCTGCTCGCCGGTCGAGACGACGACGTCGTACTCGCGCGGGTCGGGGTATTTCTGCGCCTTCAGGATGTCGTTCGTCCATTTCACGAGCTGGTTGGTCGTCCCGGCCATGGCCGAGACGACGACGGCCACCTCGTGGCCGGCATCCACATCGCGCTTCACCTTCTGCGCGACGTTCCGGATCCGATCGACATCGGCGACCGACGTGCCGCCGAACTTCTGCACGATACGCATTGACGTCCCTTCGCCGGCCCGCCGCACGCCGGGACGCGGCACGAAAGCGGCGCCGCGGGCATCCGCGACGCCGAGGCATGACGCTACCGTTGCCGTACCGGCTATTGCTTACGGGGCGGGCAAGTCATACTGGCTTGGCCGCGGGGATTCAACGCCGCCGGGAACCCAAGAATGTCGCAAGCGCCGAACCACAGCAGGACGAGGCCGGACCGGCCCGCGGAGCCGCCGGGCATCGGCACGGCAGGCACCGTCGACCCTGCCGAGATCGCGCGTTTCGAAGCGCTGGCCGAGACTTGGTGGGATCCGAGCGGCCCGATGCGGCCGCTACACCAGATGGCGCCGGCGCGCATCGGCTTCGTGCGCGACCGCGCGGCCGAGGCCTTCGGCCGGGATATCTCGGCCGACCGGCCGTTTGCCGGACTTTCGCTACTCGACATCGGCTGCGGGGGCGGCCTCATGGCCGAGCCGATGGCGCGCCTCGGCTTCGCCGTGACCGCGATCGACGCGGCCGAGAAGAACGTCGCCGTTGCCCGCCGCCACGCCGAGCAGATGGGCCTGGCGATCGACTACCGTGCGGAGACCGTCGAAGCCCTGGCCGCGGCCGGACAGACCTTCGACGTCGTGATGGCGCTCGAAGTGGTCGAGCACGTGGCCGATCTCGACGCATTCCTGGCCGCCTCCGTCGCGGCACTGAAGCCCGGCGGCCTTATGGCGGTTTCGACGCTGAACCGCACCGCCAAGGCCTTCGCGCTGGCCATCGTCGGCGTCGAATACGTGCTGGGTTGGCTGCCGCGCGGCACGCACGACTGGCGGAAATTCGTCCAGCCGGCCGAACTCACCGCCGGCCTTCGGCGCGCCGGCGCGCGCGTGACCGAGATCTCGGGCCTCGTCTACAGCCCCCTGTCGGGCCGCTGGAGTCTCTCGCGCGATCTCGGCGTGAACTACATCGCCGCGGCCCTGAAAGGGCGGTGACCGATGGCGGGCAATGCCCGGACAATTGCCGAAACGGGCGCCGCGCAGTAGATGATGGATACCGAAGCGAACGGCGCCGCGAAGCCCGCCCCTCCGATGAGACCATGACCGCAGCCAAGACCCTCGACGCCAAAGGCCTCTCCTGCCCCCTGCCCGTCTTGAAGGCGCGGCGCGCGATGCAGGAGCTGAAGCCCGGCGACATCCTCGAAGTGCTCGCCACCGACCCGGCCGCGCCCAAGGACTTCCTCAATTTCTGCGAGGTGGGCGGCCACGAGTTGATGGCGTCGTCTGAAGCGGCCGGCGTCTACACCATGCGCATCCGCAAAGCCCGCTGATGCCGGCGCAGGGCCTCATCGGAGTCGTGGCCCTGCTGATTCTGGCCTGGCTCCTTTCGGAGGACCGCAAGGGCGCACTCGCCGGCGCGCAGCGCCGGCTGATCCTGGTCGGCATCGCGCTGCTGTTCGGGCTCGCATTGTTGCTGTTGAAGGTGCCGCCCGTCCGCGATTCTCTGCTTGCCCTCAACGGCATCGTCAACGCCCTCGACCGTGCCACTGCGGCCGGAACCTCGTTCGTTTTCGGCTTCATCGGCGGCGCGCCGGCGCCGATGGACATCAAGCCCAATCAGAGCGCGGCCATCCTGGCGTTCCGCTACCTGCCGCTGATTCTCGTGATCAGCGCGCTTTCGGCGGTGCTGTTCCACTGGGGCGTAATGCAGGCGATCGTGCGGGTGTTCTCGTGGGCGCTGCAGAAGACCCTCGGAATCGGCGGCGCGCTCGGCGTGGGATCCGCGGTCAACGTGTTCGTCGGCCAAGTCGAGGCGCCGATCATGATCGCGCCCTACATGCGGCGCATCACGCGCGGCGAGATGTTCGCGCTGATGACGGTGGGCCTCGGCACCGTGGCCGGGACCGTGATGGTGCTCTACGCCACGATCCTGGGCCGCACGGTGGACGGCGCGCTCGGCCACATCCTGGTGGCATCTTTCCTCAACGTTCCCGCCTCGCTCGTCATCGCCGCACTGATGGTGCCGTTCGCGACGACGGCGACGGAGGGCGGCTTCGACCCCGAGCGCGGGACGTCCAGCACGATGGACGCGATTTCGCGCGGCACCGCCGACGGCGTGATACTGCTCATCAACGTCGTAGCCATGCTGCTGGTGCTGGTAGCGCTGGTCGAGCTGGCCAACATCCTTCTCGACCTGCTGCCGAACGTGGGCGGCAAGCCCCTCAAGCTGGAGCGGATCATCGGCTGGATCTTCGCCCCGCTGGCCTTCGCCATCGGCATTCCCTGGGAAGAGGCGGCCGCGGGCGGCCAGCTCCTCGGCACCAAGACCATTCTCAACGAGCTCATCGCCTATATCGACCTCGCCAGCCCCGAGAACGCAGCGCTGTCGGACCGGAGCAAGCTGATCCTCGTCTACGCGCTGTGCGGCTTCGCCAATCTCGGATCGCTCGGCATCATGATCGGCGGCATGGCGACCCTTACTCCCGAGCGCCGCGCCGAGATCGTGGAACTCGGTCCGCGCTCGGTCCTCGCCGGCCTCATGACGACCTGTCTTACCGCGGCGGTGGTGGGGCTGCTGATCTAGGGAAGTTCAGGCGTGCCAGACGAGCACGCGGCGCCGCGCCTGGATCACCAGCCAGTCGGCGAGAAACGCGATCAGCGAGATGGTGACAAGCGCCGAGAACACGTCTTTGGTCTCGAGGGTTCGCAGCGCGTAGATCATCACGTGACCGAGACCGCTGCTCGAAGCCACCATTTCGGCGAGGAAGACGACCAGCAGCGATACGGTCACGGCCAGGCGCAGGCCGGTGAAAATCTGGGGCAGCGCCGCCGGAAGGACGACGCGCCAGAGGATGCGCCGTTCGGAATCGCCCATCGCGCGCGCCGACCAGATCAGGCGCCGGTCGGTGTGAAGCGCGCCGTGATAGGTGGCCACTACCAGCGGCAGGAGAGCGTCGGCAAATACCAACGCGATCTTGGAGCCGTGAGCGAATCCGAAGAACAGCAGCGCCAGCGGGATCAGCCCCACCTTCGGCACCGGGAACCAGAACGCCATCACCGGATCGAGGACTGCGTCGGCGAGCCGGCTGCGCGCCTTCCACAGGCCGAGCGGAATGCCGGCCGCGACGGCCAGACCCAACCCGGCCGCCACGCGCAACAGGCTCTCGGCGAGGTGAAACAGGAGCCGGCCCTCGGTGGCGAGGTTCCAGAGATTGACCAGCACCTCCGACGCGGGCGGCAGCAAGAACGTGTTGACGGCCCCCGCGCGCGAGGCGGTTTCCCAGGCCGCGAGCACGAGCAGCACCGAGTAGCCGCGCCGCAGGCGCAGGAGCGCGCGCCAGGCCGGGCGTGCGGCGGCCGCGCTCATTCTTGCTCCACCCAGTGGAGGAGCCGCCGGCTGATCGCGAGAAAGAGCCTGTCGTAGCCGAAGCCGATGGCGGCGATGGTCAGCATCGCGGCGTAGGTGACCCGGTAGGCGCCGGTGTCGAGCGTGTAGAACACAAGCCAACCGATGCCGCCGCGCCCCGCGAGCATCTCGGCGCCGACCAGCACGATGAGCGAGATGATCAGCCCCATGCGGATGCCCGACATGATCTCGGGCAGCGCGGCGCGCAGGACGACGCGGCGCAGGAGCTGCGCCTCGCTGTCGCCCATCGAGCGCGCCGACCAGAGGAAGACCTGATCCACGCTGCCGGCCGCGTGATAGGCGCTCACCACGACCGGAAGGATGGTGCCGAGGAAGACGACGATCGTCTTCGCGACGTCGCCGATGCCGAACCAGAGCATGACCAGCGGAATCAGCGCGGCCTTGGGGATCGGCAGGATCATCGTGATGAGCGGGCCGGCGAAGTCGTCGATCGCGCGGTAGCGCGCCATCGCGATGCCGAGCGCGACGCCGACCACGACGGCGATCGAGAAGCCCGCGGCCTGGCGGCCAAGGGAAGAGGCGACCTGCGCCGGAAGCTCCCCGCTCAGCAGAAGCTCCCACCAGGCCGCGGCCACGACGGTGACGCGCGGCAGCACCTGCTCGTCGACGAGGCCGCCCGCGGAAACGCCCTCCCAGAGCGCGAGGACCGCGACCACGATGGTGGCGCCGCCGATGCGGGCGGCGCGGCGCTTGCCCGCCGCTTCCTGGGCGCCGTTCACCCGGCTCCCCGCGCGCGCACGACTTCCTCCTTCACGAGCCGCCACAGCTCGGCGCGAAGCTCGATCGCCACCGGATCGCGCACGAGCGCGTCGTAGTCGCGGGGGCGCGGCAGCGGCACGGCGATGTCGGCCTTGATCCGGCCCGGCCGGGCGGTCATCACGACGACGCGGTCGGCGAGGATCACCGCCTCCTCGACGCTATGCGTGACGAACAGGATGGTCTTGCGATCGGCCTCCCAGATGCGCAGAAGCTCTTCCTGCATGAGCGTGCGCGTCTGGGTGTCCAGCGCGCCGAACGGCTCGTCGGCGAGCAGGATTTCGGGATCGTGGGCGAGCGTGCGTGCGATCGCGACGCGCTGCTTCATGCCGCCCGAGAGATGGCGAGGATAGTGGCCCTCGAAGCCGTTGAGATGCACCTTGGCGATGAGCGCCTCGGCCCGCGCGCGCCGCTCCGCGGGGCTCGCGGCGCCGCGAATGCCGTACATGACGTTGTCGAGCACCGTGAGCCAGGGAAAAAGCGCGTATTCCTGGAAGATGATGCCGCGATCGGGGCCCGGCGGGCCGACGGGCTTGCCGTCGACCACCACCGTTCCGGCCGTAGCCGACACGAAGCCGCCGAGGATGTAGAGGAGCGTGCTCTTTCCGCAGCCGGACGGGCCGAGCAGACATACGAACTCGCGCGCGCGCACGTCGAGATCGAGGCCGCCGATCGCGGGAACGGCCCGCCCGGTTGTGCGGTCGGCGAATTCCTTGGCGAGACCGCGGACGACGATCTTGGCCGCGGCGGCGGCCACGTTCAGCGCTTCGCCCTCGGATGCAAGCTCACATCCACCATCGACTTGGCGTCGAGCTGCGTCTTGAGCACGCCGCCTTCTTTGAGGAAGTCGAGCGTCTTCTGAATCGCATCGACGTCGGGCATCGCGTCGGCGCTCATGAAGTAGTCCTGCGGCGTGAGCAGGAACGTCGCGAGCACGTCGCGCGGCAGTTTGCTCACTTCGGCGACGATGCCGACGACTTCGTCGCGGTTCTTGGGATCGCGCGCGAAGTCGAGCGCGGTCACGTAATCTTCGAGGAACGCCTTCACCGCCTGCGGATGGGCGGCCATGAAATCGGCGGTGAACGCTTCGACGAGCAGAGGCAGCACCGGCAGCACTTCGTGCGCGGTGAACAGATCGCGAATTCCGCCGCGCGCCTTGGCGTTGGCGTAGAAGGGCTGCGCCAACTCCCCGGCAACGACATCCCCTTTCCGCATCGCCGATTCCATCACCGGAAACGGCACCTCGACGCGCTTGACGTCGCGGTCCGGATCGATGCCGTTTTTCCGGAGGATCGCGCGAGCAAGCAGATCGGTGGTACTGCCGTAGCCGGCGACGCCCATCGTCTTCCCTTTCAGGTCGGCGATGGTCTTGATGCCGGAGCTTTCGAGCGTCACCCAGGTGGTCTGGAAGCCGCCTTTCCGCTCGCTCATCATGTCGGCGACGATCTTCAAATTCGCCGCCTTTTGTTCGATTGTGCGCGCGAGCGGCACGATCGAGATGCCGCCTGCGTCGAGGTTCTTGGAGGCGATCGCCTGGATGATCGCGACCGAACCCGGAAAATTCACCCAGTCGGCCTTGTAGGCTTTCCCGTAGTGCTTGAGGATGCCCGGCTTCTTCATCATCACGTAGTGCTGGGTCTGCGCCGGCACGCTCCAGCCGATGCGGATGACCGGCGGGTCGGCGGCACCGGCACGGCCCGAGGCCGCCAGCACCAAGCCCAGCACCAGCGTCACTGCTGCGATCCGTTTCATGGTTCCCTTCCTCGCGCTGGCGGCGCGCGGCCGCGCCGTCGCCGGGGATCGTGAGCTTGCGCCGAACGGGGCGTCAAGGTGGAAAATCGAACGACGTTCGGTGTTTGGCCGGCCAAATGGCTGCGCGGGGCGGGAATCGAACACCCTGCGCAGGTTTTCGTCGCGCCGCGGCTCTTCGAAAGACGAGCCTGTCGAGCGATCGCCAGGCACGCACGTATGCGTCGATGCCCCGGGCCCCGTCAGGCAAGACGCGCAGGCGCGAGATCGGCGGGGACGATGCCGTGGGCAACAATGTCCGCCGGCAGCGGCTTGGATTGCGCGAGCGCGGCGGCGACGCGGCCCATCGCCGGGCTCGTCATGATGCCGTAGCCGCCCTGCCCCGCCAGCCAGAAAAAGCCCGGCGCCTCGGGCGCGAAACCGGCCACCGGCGTCTTGTCCTTCACGAAGCTGCGCAGGCCCGCCCATTTGCGCTGCACGCGGCGAATCGCGAGCGTCGACGCCTGCTCGACGCGATCGATACAGATCGCGATATCCATCTCTTCGGGCTGGATATCCTGCGGCTCGACCGGGGTTTCGTCGGCCGGCGAGAGGATGAGCTGTCCGGCATCCGGCTTCCAATAGAAGCGCTCGTCGACGTCGATCACCGCGGGCCACCCGCGAAAGCCGCTTTCGGCCGGCGGCTCGATCGTGCAGGCGGTTCGCCGCTTCGGCACGAGACCCACCGGCCGCGCGCCCGCCATGCGCGCGAGCGCGTCGCTCCAGGCGCCCGCCGCGTTGATGACGATGTCGGCGGTGAACGTTCCGGCACGCGTCTCGATCGTCCACCCGGTGCCGTCGCGCCGGAGCCGGATCACCTCGGCGTCGCAAACGAGCCTCCCGCCGGCCGCCCGGAAGCCGCGCAGGAAGCCCTGATGGATCGCGTGCACGTCCATGTCCCGCGCATCTTCTTCGTAAAAGCCGCTCGCGACATAGCCGGGGCGCAACGCCGGGCATAAGGCCTGCGCGCGCGCGGGATCGACCGCTTCGACGCTCGGGAGGATCGCCTTCGATTCGGCGAGCGCGGCATCGAGCTGGGCGCGCTGATCGGCGCGGGCGATGACGAGCGTGCCGCGGGGCTTCAGCAGCGGATGCTCCGTGAAGCCCCCGGGCGGCGCCTCGAAGAACGGGCGACTGGCGATCGTCAGCGCGCGGATGATGCGGTTTCCGTAGGTCTCGGTATAGAGCGCGGCCGAGCGCCCGGTGCTGTGATAGCCCGGCTGGCTCTCGCGTTCGATCAACAGCGTGGGGCCCTGCCCCGCGAGATTGTAGCCCGCAGAAGCGCCCGCGATGCCGGCGCCGACGATGGCGAAACGGTACTGAGACATTCGAACCCGAAGCCGTGCGTGTGCTGGAAAGACTCTACTCGGCCGGCGCCGGCGCCGGCTGCGGCGGCGGCGCGGTCTCTTGCCGGTCGAAGGGGCGCCAGTGCTGCAGGCGGTCAAGGTAGATGAAGATGACTGGCGTCAGGAAGAGGGTCAGGATCTGCGAGACGGCAAGGCCGCCGACGACCGCGAGGCCGAGCGGAATGCGCGCCTCCGAGCCGCCGCCCGCCGCGAGCGCGATCGGCAGCGTGCCGAAGAACGCCGCCATCGTCGTCATCATGATCGGGCGGAAGCGGACGAGGCAGGCCTCGTAGATCGCCTGCTCGGGGTCGGTCTTGCCTTCGCCGCGCATCCGCTCGAGCGCGAAGTCGATCATCATGATCGCGTTCTTCTTCACGATGCCGACGAGCATGATCACGCCGACGAACGCATAGAGAGACAGCGGCGTATCGAACGCCATCAGCGCGACGAGTGCGCCGACCGCCGCCGACGGCAGGCCGGAGAGAATCGTCAGCGGGTGAATGAAGCTTTCGTAGAGAATGCCGAGGACGATGTAGACGACCAGGATCGCCATCGCCAGCAGGACGCCGAGTCCCTGGGTCGACTTCTCGAAAGCCTGCGCCGTGCCCTGGAGCGCCGTCGATACCGTCGCGGGCAGGCGAATCTCGCGCTCGATCGCCTTGAGCCGGTCGATCGCCGTGCCGAGCGAGACGCCGGGCGGAAGGTTGAACGAAATCGTGACGGCGGGAAGCTGGCCCGAATGGTTAACGGTGAGCGGCCCGACGTCGCTGCGCATCGTCGAGAACGCGCCGAGCGGCACGAGCTGGCCGGACGAGGCGCGCACGTAGAGCTTCTCGAGCGCCGAGCGGTCGTTGCGGTACTCTTTCATCACCTCGCAGATGACCTGATACTGCGTATTCGACGTGTAGATCGTCGAGCACTGTTGCGAGCCGTAGGCGAGATTGAGCGCGAGCTGGATCGATTCGGCGGAGACGCCGAGCGTTGCCGCCTTGTTGCGATCGATCGTCACGAAGATGTTGGGGCTCGAAATGTCGAGGTCGCTGCTCACGTCGGCGAAGAGCGGGCTGCCGCTGGGCAGGCGTGCGGCGCGCACCGCCTGCTCGAACCGCGTCGACCACTCGTAGAGCGGCTCGAGTTCGAGGCTCTGCAGCGTGAACTGATATGCGCCGCGGCTGCTGTTGGAGCCGAGCGGGATCGTCGGCGGCACCTGCGGGAAGATGTTGAGGCCCGCCACCGCGCGCGCGGCGGCGCGGATGTCGACCACGATCTGCTGCGCCGTAACCGGCCGCCCGTTGCGGATCTCGCGCTCTTCCATCGCCTTGAGGCGCAGGAACATCGTGCCCGAATTGGCCGAGGCGCGTGGGCCGCCCGCGCCCACCGAGGACATGAAGCCTTCGATGTTCGGGTTCTTCAGCAGGATTTCGGCGACCCGCTGCTGCAGGCCGACCATCGCTTCGAACGACGCGTCCTGCGCGCCGACCGTCGAGATCGAAATGCGCCCGGTATCCTCGAGCGGCAGGAAGTCCTTCGGCACCACGCGGAAAAGGTGAACCGTGGCCCAGACCGACAGCAGGAACGCCAGGAATACGAGGAACTTGTTCGACGGCGCCCAGCGCGACTTGAACTTGAGGCCGAGGAACTTCGTGCTGAGGCACCACTTGAGCGAGACATCGTAGAGCTTGAGGAGCGCATCGAAGAACCACTCGCTCGCGCGATAGAGCGCCCCGTGCTTCTTGCCGTGATGGGCGCGCAGGAAGCGGCTGCACATCATCGGCGTGAGCGTGACCGAGACGATTCCGGATACGATGATGGCCGCCGAAATCGTGACCGCGAATTCGTGCAGCAGACGGCCGACGAGGCCGCCCATGAACATGACCGGGATGAACACCGCCACGAGCGAGACGGTCATCGAGACGATCGTGAACGCGATCTCGCGCGAGCCGACGAGTGCCGCCTCCATCGGCTTCTTGCCCATCTCCATGTGGCGCACGATGTTCTCGAGCATCACGATGGCATCGTCGACGACATAGCCGACCGCCAGCGTGAGCGCCAGCAGCGAGAGATTGTCGAGGCTGAACCCGAACGCGGCCATCGCGCCGAACGTGCCGGCGACCGAGATCGGCAGCGCGAGACTGGGAATGATCGTTGCCGACAGATTCCGCAGGAACAGGAAAATCACGAGGATCACGAGGCACGCAGCCAAGACGAGCGTGAATTGAACCTCGTGGATCGAGTGTTTGATCGATTGGCTGCGGTCGTAGAGGATTCCGAGATCGACCGAGGCCGGCAGCGATTCGCGGAATTGCGGCAGGATCCCGCGCACCGCCTCGACGACTTCGATCGTGTTCACGCCGGGCTGGCGGTAGACCGCGAGGATCATTGCACGGTCGCTCTTGTACCACGCGGCGACCTTGTCGTTCTCGACGCTCTCGACGACCGTTCCGATCTCGCGCAGGCGAACCGGCGCGCCGTTGCGTACCGCGACGATCTGGTTGAGGAACGCCTCCTGGTCGAAGAGCTGCCCCGTGGCGCGCACGGTCAGGGTCTTGTCCGGCCCGGAAAGCTGGCCGGTCGGCAGGTTCGAGTTGGCCTGCGCCACGGCCTTCTGGACCTCGTCGATCCCAATGCCGCGCGCGGCAAGGATGCTGGGATTCACCTGTACGCGGATGGCGCGCTTCTGCGAGCCGAACACGAGAACCTGCGCCACGCCGCTGATCGTCGAGATCTGCTGGGCAAGCAGCGTCTCGGCGTATTCGTTGACCGTCTGGAGCTGCAACGTCGGCGAGCTCAGCACGAGGAACAGGACCGGGAAATCGGCCGGGTTAACCTTCCGCATCGTCGGCGGCGAGGGCATCGTGGCCGGCAGGCGCCGCTGCGCCGCCGCGATGGCGGCGACCACGTCCTGCGCGGCGGCGTCGATGTCGCGGTTGAGCGCGAACTGCAGCACGATGCGCGTCGTGCCGGTCGCGCTCGTCGACGTCATCGAATCGATGCCGGGAATCGTCGAGAACTGGCCTTCCAGAACCGTCGCGACCGAGGACGCCATCGTCTCGGGGTCGGCGCCCGGCAAGCTCGCCTGCACCTGGATGGTCGGGAACTCGACGTTGGGCAGTTCGCTGACCGGCAGCGAGCGGTAGCCGAAGGCTCCGAAAATGACGAACGCCGCCATCAGCAGCGTGGTCATGACCGGCCGGCGGATACAGAGCTCCGGAAGAGACACGGGCGCGGTTTCCTCAGCCCGGCGGGCCGTTGGGGGTTGTCGCGCGGCCCGGCGGCACGCCCGAAGTGGGGCGGACGGCGACGCGCGCGCCGGGCCGCAGGCGCAGCTGGCCCTCGGTGACGACGCGCTCGCCCGGCTTCAGGCCGTCCTGGATCACGATCTCGCGCTCGTTGGCGACGCCGGACCGGACCAGGCGCAATTCGACCGTGCTGTCTGGCTTCACGACGTAGACGTAGTGGCCGCGCTGTCCGATCTGCACCGCGGCGGCGGGAACGACCACCGCGTCGTTCAGCACCGCCAGTTCGACCGTGACGTTGAGGAACTGGCCCGGGACGAAGCGATCGTCTTCGTTCGGAAACGTCGCTTTCAGCTGGATCGTGCCGGTCGCCGTGTCGACGGTGTTGTTGATGAAGGTCAGCGTACCTTCGGCCGCGACGCGGTCTTCCTGCGGCGCCTGCGCCTTCACCGTGATCTTGCCGGCCGCCATGCGCGCGCGAATTGCGGAGAGATGGCTTTCCGGCACCGCGAACTGGACGTAGATCGGCCGGATCTGGTTGATGAGAACGAGCGTGCTCGCAGCCGAATTGTCGTTCGCGCGGACGAGGTTCCCGGCGTTGACGAGAATGCTCCCGACGCGCCCGTCGATCGGCGCGGTGATAGCCGCGAATTCGAGTTTGAGCCGCGCCTGCTCGACCAGTGCCTCATCGGCCTTGATCGTGGCCTCGAGCGAAGCGACGTTCGCTTTCGCAGTGTCGTAGTTCGCCCGCGACGTGAAATCCTTGGCGACCAGCGTCTCGAGCCGCTTCAGGTCGGCGACCGCCTTGTCGAGCAGCGCCTTGTCCTTGGAGAGATTCGCCTCGGCCTGGCGCAACGCCGCCTCGTAGGGCCGCGGGTCGAGCGTGAACAGCAGGTCGCCCTTCTTGACGTTCTGCCCGTCGCGGAAATGCACTTCGCGGATCTGCCCGTCGACCTGCGACTTGACCGCGACGGCCGAATAGGCCTGCGCGTTGCCGATGACGCTCAGCGACACCGGCACGGTCGCCAACCGCGAAACCGCGACGACGACCGGCGCCGGCGGCAGGCCCGGCGGGCCGCCGGGACGCGCCTGTCCGGGCGCCGGCGGCTGCCCGGCTTGAGGCGCGGTCGCGGCCGGCTTCGGGCTCTGGTTCAAGAGCGCATAGCCGCCATATCCGACGGCCGCGAGCCCGACCGCACCGATGACCAAAGTCACGAGTTTCATGTTCGGTCGCTCGACTCCGGCCGGGACGCCCGCTAATCAGTATACGTTCATTCTATCGGAACCCGTCGCTGGCGCAAACGCACGGAAATGCCCGATTAACTCTGATCCCGGAAACGTGATGGCAAGGCCATCCGCCGCCCGATGAACCGGGCGGGACATCCCGGAACCGCCCGAGGCCGACTTGACCACCCTGCTGTTTTCCCATGCGGCCTGCCTCGATCATGACCCCGGCCACGGCCATCCGGAGCGCCCGCAGCGCCTCAGCGCCGTCCTCAAGGCCCTGGAATCGCCGGAGTTCGCCGCGCTCGGACGCCGCGACGCGCCGCTCGCCGATCCTGGCCTGCTGACGCTCGGCCACCCGCCCGAGTTCGTCGACCGCATCCTGGGCATGATCCCGCCGATGGGGCGGGCGATGATCGACGGCGACACGATCGTGTCGCCCGGCTCGCGCGAAGCCGCGCTGCGCGCGGCCGGCGCCGTGTTCGCCGCCGTGGACGCGGTGGCGGCGGGAGAGGCGAAGAACGCGTTCTGCGCCGTGCGGCCGCCCGGCCACCACGCCGAGCCGGATCAGGCGATGGGATTCTGCCTGTTCAACAACGTGGCGCTGGCGGGCCTGCATGCGCGGGCCAATCACGGCCTGCGCAGAGTCGCCGTGATCGATTTCGACGTCCACCACGGCAACGGCACGCAGGCGATGTTCGAGCGCGACCCCGACCTCTTCTACGCCTCGACGCATCAATGGCCGCTCTATCCCGGCACCGGCTCCGAGCGCGAACGCGGGGTCGACGGCAACGTCGTCAACGCGCCGCTGGCAGCCGGCAGCGGGTCGGCCGAATTCCGCCGCGCGTTCGAGCGCGCGATCCTGCCCGCCCTCGACGGGTTCGCGCCCGACATCGTGCTGATCAGCGCCGGTTTCGACGCGCACGCCGACGACCCGCTCGCCTCGCTCAATCTCGTCGAGGACGATTACGGCTGGGCGACGGCCGCGATGTGCGAGATCGCCGAGAAGCACGCGAAGGGCCGCGTCGTTTCGGCGCTCGAGGGCGGCTACGACCTGCATGCGCTCGCCGTCAGCGCCGCCGCGCACGTCCGCGCGCTGATGGCGGCGTGAAGCCGCACATTCGGGAGCTGCGTCATGGCGGTTCCGGCGTCGGCAACGCATCCATCCAGTGGGGGAACGGCGATGAGCATGCTGGCCCGCGGCACGCGGCAATGGCCCGCTCGGGCGCGATGGACGCTTCTCGGCCTCGCGTTGGCGTTGGCGCTGGCGCCGCGGCCCCCTGCGCAGACCCAGAGCGGAGAACCGGCCGGCACATGGCACTACACGAAAGTGCCCGGCACCGATATCAGCGTTGCCTGGCTTCATGCGCGCGGAACCGTCGCCGTGCCCGATTTCTGCGGCGCCCTCGCCGAACTCCGCGATGCGCCGGCGTTCCGCCAGCCGCCGTTTCAGGCGGCGGTCGAGCGGCAGCGGCTTGGCTGCATGATGATTCATTGCGGGCTGCCTTCGCCCTCTCAGCCGCGCAGCTACATGCTCGACCTGATCCTGTGGGGACAGGCGCGCATCGTCGACGCGCCCCAGCCGAACGACGCGCGCAACATCACACTCGAGCTTCGCAGCGGCGGGCGGTCGATCGCGCTGGCGACCGAAGGCGAAAACCGCATCGAGCCGCTAGTTTTCGCCGAGAGCCGCGCCGAACCCCGGCACTACGTGAAATTCGGTTTCGGCCCGCTGCCGCGCGGCGACATCGAACGGATCCTTGCCGGACCCGGCCTGACGCTGGGGCCGATACGCGGCCGCTATGCGAACATGGCCGGTCCCGCCGAAATCGAAATCGGCGCGTACGAATTCGAGACCCAGGGCGGCCCGGAGGCGCTGGCGCGCCTCGATTCGTCCTGCAAATAGCTCTTGCCGCCTCGCGCCGCCTGCCGCCCTGATATCGGCCGGCTCGGCTTTGCCTACGCCGCGTCCGCCTCGGCCTCTTCCAGCGCCTCGCTGGCTTCGAGCCAGCGTTCCTCGGCTTTGGCGAGCGCACGCTCGACGTCGGCGCGCTTCTTCATGAGGTCGCTCATCGTGGCGCCCTTGAGCGAGCCGGCGGCGCTGGCGGGCTCGAACAGCGCGCGGTCGATCTCGGTCCGCTGGCCGGTCAATCGCTTCACCTCCAGCTCCGCCTCCTCGACCGCCTTGCGCAGCGCCTGGCGCGGCGGCGCTCCTCCTTGCGGCCCGCGCGCGCGCTTTCCTTGGCCGTATCGGGCGCCGCCTCCGCGCCGCGGCCCAACACGAGATCGCGATAGTCGTCGAGGCTGCCGGCATACTCCTTCGCCGTGCCGTCGGCGACCAGGACGAGCCGGTCGGCCGTCAGCTCCAGCAGGTGCCGGTCGTGGCTGACCACGATGACGGCGCCGGTGTATTCGTTGAGCGCCTGCACGAGCGATTCGCGCGCATCCACGTCGAGGTGGTTGGTCGGCTCGTCGAGGATCACGAGATGCGGCGCCTCGCGCGTGATCAGCGCCAGCGCGAGCCGCGCCCGCTCGCCGCCCGAGAGGTTGCCGACCTTCACCTCGGCCTTATCGCCCGAGAAGCCGAAGCGGCCGAGCTGCGCGCGCACTTGCGCGGGCTTGGCGCCCGGCATCTGGCGCGCCATGCACTGGATTGGCGTTTCGTCGGTGTCGAGTTCCTCCACTTGGTGCTGCGCGAAGAAGCCGACCTTCATCTTGCTGCTGGCGGTGAAGCTTCCGTCCATCGCCGGCAGGCGCGCCGAGAGGAGCCGCGCCAGCGTCGTCTTGCCGTTGCCGTTGCGGCCCAGCAGCGCCACGCGGTCGTCGGGATCCATGCGGAGGTTGAGCCGCGCGAGCACCGGCTTGCCGGTGTGATAGCCGACCGAGGCCCCGTCCAGCGTGATCATCGGCGGCCGCAGCGCCTCGGGATTCGGGAAATCGAACACCAGCGTCGGATCGTCGATCGTCTCGGCGATCGGCTCCATCCGCGCCAGCGCCTTCATGCGGCTCTGCGCCTGGCGCGCGGTGTGCGCCTTGTAGCGCCAGCGGTCGATATAGGCCTGGAGCTTCTGCCGCCGCGCGTCCTGCTTGGCGCGCGCCGATTCGACCTGCGCCTGGCGCTCGCGGCGCTGGCGCTCGAACGAATCATAGCCGCCGACGTAGAGCGTGGTCTTGCCGCGGTCGAGGTGCAGGATGTGATCGACGACGTTGTTGAGCAGGTCGCGCTCGTGGCTGACAACGATCAGCGTGCCGCGGCACGATTTCAGGAATTGCTCGAGCCAGATCGTGGCTTCGAGGTCGAGGTGGTTCGAGGGTTCGTCGAGCAGCAGCAGATCGGGCTCGGAGTAGAGCAGCGCGGCCAACGCCACGCGCATGCGCCAGCCGCCCGAGAACGAGCGCATCGGCTGCGCCTGCGCCGCCTCGTCGAAGCCGAGCCCGGCGAGGATGCGCGCGGCCCGCGCCGGGGCGGTGTAGGCGTCGATCGCCTCGAGCCGGTCGTGAATTTCGGCGATGCGATGCGCGTCGTGCGCGGTTTCGATCTCGGCCAGCAGCGCCGCGCGCTCGGCGTCCGAGGCCAGCACCGCCTCGAGCGGCGAGCTCTCGCCGCCGGGCGCCTCCTGCGCGATGTAGCCGACGCGCGTGCCGCGCGGCATGTCGATGCTTCCTCCGTCGATCTCGTTGATGCCGGCAATCGCCTTCAGCAACGTTGACTTGCCCGACCCGTTGCGGCCGACGAGGCCGATGCGCGCCTTGGCCGGAATCGCGGCCGAGGCGCCGTCGAGCACCGCGCGCGTGCCGAGGCGAATCGTGACGTCGTTGAAGGTCAGCATGGCGCGGCTGTTAGCACGGCGGCGCCGGCAAGTCAGCGCGGCGCCGAAGCCGATGGCGGAACATGCATCCTGTCCTGATGCGCTCCGCTGCCCGCCTTGCTTTCGTCGTTGCGCTTGCTTCGGCCGGCGCTGATGCCCAGCAAAGGGACGCACCCGAACGTTTCGACGCATAGCAGTTCGCGAGCGGCCGCCAAGGCGAGATGATGCTTTGGAACAGGGCGCGGGGCACCGTGGCGTCTCCCGATGTCTGCCGCTGGTTCGCGGTGGACGGCCTGCCGGAATCGCTTCCGCCCGCCGAAGCGGCGGCGATTTGGGCCGCGCGGCCTGCCTGCCTGATCTTTTCGTGCATGCCTGAACAAGACCGCCAACCGCCGCGCTACGAGGCGATCCTCGTGCTGTTCGGCGCCACAGAGCCTGCATACGACAAATTGCCCGGAGGAGCGCCAAGGCTCAACGCCCAAGTCCGCCTGCGGCTCGACGATGGGCAGCTTCCGCTGAGCGTGGGCCTGATCGAGCCGATTCATGTGCAGCGTCTGCCGAAGGGCAACTCGAGCCTCGTGCCGTTCCGCGCGGCGCCGGTCGAACGCGCGGCGCTGGAGCGCGTCCTCAAGAGCCGGAGCGTCGCAGCCTTGCCGGTCAACCAGTTCTTCGCTGCCTTTATTTGGGTCGTTCCGTTCACGTCGGGCGCCTATGCGTTCGATCTGTCGGGCGGCGCCGCGGCGTTGGCGCGGCTCGACGAGCGCTGCCGGTGACGGGAAGCCGCCTTGCCCATGGCGGCCCCACCGTGCTTTAAGGCGCGCTTGCACCTTGGGGGATCACGCCATGGCGGAAGAGCCCCTCCCGCCCGACATCGCGAAGCTGAGCTTCGAGGAGGCGCTGGCCGAGCTCGAGAAGATCGTGCGCGCGCTCGAAGAAGGGCGCGGCAAGCTCGAGGATTCGATCCGCGCCTACGAGAAGGGTGCTCTCTTGAAGCGCCATTGCGAGCAGAAGCTGCGCGAGGCGCAGGCCAAGGTGGAAAAGATCGTGATCGGCTCCGACGGCAAGCCGGCTGCCGAGCCCTTCGCGCGCACCTAGCCGAGCCCCACGCCCGATGCCGGACACGCCGCTTCCGATGGATTCGCTCAAGACGGCCATGGCCGAAGCCGCCCTGGAGATCGAGCGCGAGCTCGACCGCCTGATTCCGAGCGATGCCGGCCACGAGAGGCGCGTGTACGACGCGATGCGGTATGCGTGCCTCGCCGGCGGCAAGCGGCTGCGCCCGTTCCTCGTGCTGGAGAGCGCGAGGCTGTTCGACGTGCCGCGCTCGCGCGCGCTGCGCGCCGCGGCGGCCATCGAGTTCGTGCACTGTTATTCGCTCGTCCACGACGATCTGCCGGCGATGGACGACGACGATCTCCGTCGCGGCCGGCCGACGACGCACCGGCAGTTCGACGAGGCGACGGCGATCCTCGCCGGCGACGCGCTGCTGACGCTCGCCTTCGAAGTGCTCGCGCATCCCGACACCCATCCCCTGGGCGGCGTCCGCGCCGAGCTGGTGGCGGCGCTCGCCGCCGGCGCCGGCGCGCAGGGCATGGTCGGCGGGCAGATGTTCGACCTCGAGGCCGAGCAGCATGGCCGCACCTATTCGCTGGCCGACATCACGCGGCTGCAGTCGATGAAGACCGGCCGGCTCATCGCGTTCTCGTGCCAGGCCGGCGCGATTTTGGGCGAGGCTTCGGCCGATGCGCGCCGCGCGCTGGCCGCCTACGCCGACGATCTCGGCCTCGCGTTCCAGATCGCCGACGACCTGCTCGACGCCGAAGGCACCGAGGCCGAGGTCGGAAAGAAGGTCGGCAAGGACGCCGCCGCCGGAAAAGCCACGTTTATCACGCACTTAGGCATCGAGGGCGCACGCCAGCGGGCGGCCGCGCTGGCTTTACAAGCCGCTAAGCATCTGGATTTATACGGCACAAGGGCTCAGATACTGACAAGTGTCGCGCGGTTCGTCGTAGAGCGGCGCGCCTGAGCGTGCGTACACAATCCAAGCGATCTCTTCGGGGACTTGGGTGGGAGATAAAGCGTTGGCCGAAAGCAAGACTCCACTGCTCGACCGCGTGCGCGGCCCCGCAGAGCTGCGCAAGCTGGATGCGAAGCAGCTGCGCCAATTCGCCGACGAATTGCGCATCGAGACGATCGACGCCGTGTCGAAGACCGGGGGGCATCTCGGGGCCGGCTTGGGCGTCGTCGAGCTCACCACCGCGGTGCATTACCTCTTCAACACGCCGGACGACATCCTGATCTGGGACGTCGGCCACCAGTGCTATCCGCACAAGATCCTGACCGAGCGGCGCGACCGCATCCGCACGCTGCGGACCGGCGGCGGCCTGTCCGGCTTCACGAAGCGCGCGGAGAGCAAGTACGACCCGTTCGGCGCCGCGCACAGCTCCACTTCGATCTCCGCGGGCCTCGGCTTCGCCGTCTCGCGCGACCTCCAGGGCAAGAAGAACAACGTCATCTGCGTGATCGGCGACGGCGCGATGAGCGCCGGCATGGCCTACGAGGCGATGAACAACGCCGGCGCGATGGATTCGCGCCTGATCGTGATCCTCAACGACAACGACATGTCGATCGCACCGCCGGTGGGCGCGCTGTCGGCCTATCTCTCGCGCCTCATCTCGTCGCGCAGCTACCGCTCGATCCGCCACCTCAGCAAGATCGTCGCCGAGAAGTTCCCGCGCCCACTGCGCAAGGCCGCCGAGCGCGCCGAGGAATACGCGCGCGGCCTGCTGACGGGCGGCACGCTGTTCGAGGAGCTCGGCTTCTATTACGTGGGCCCGATCGACGGCCACAATCTCGAACACCTCGTGCCGGTGCTGAAGAACGTGCGCGACGACAAGGAGGGCGGGCCGATCCTCGTCCACGTCGTCACGCAGAAGGGCAAGGGCTACCCGCCCGCCGAAAGCTCGGCCGACAAGTATCACGGCGTGAACAAGTTCGACGTGATCACCGGCCAGCAGGTGAAGGCGCCGGCCAACGCGCCGACCTACACGAAGGTGTTCGCCGAGGCGCTCATCAAGGAAGCGAAGAAAGACGACAAGATCGTCGCCATCACCGCCGCGATGCCGTCGGGCACCGGCCTGGACCTGTTCGGCAAGCAGTTCCCGAAGCGCACCTTCGACGTCGGCATCGCCGAGCAGCATGCCGTGACCTTCGCCGCCGGCCTCGCCGCCGACGGCATGAAGCCGTTCTGCGCGATCTACTCCACATTCCTGCAGCGCGGCTACGACCAGGTGGTCCACGACGTCGCGATCCAGCAATTGCCGGTGCGCTTCTGCATGGACCGCGCCGGGCTCGTCGGCGCCGATGGGCAGACGCATGCCGGCGCGTTCGACAGCGCCTATCTCGGCTGCCTGCCCGGTTTCGTGCTGATGGCGGCGGCCGACGAGGCCGAGCTCGTGCACATGATCGCGACGCAGGCCCGGCTCGACGATGCGCCTTCGGCGGTGCGCTATCCGCGCGGCGAAGGCGTCGGCGTGGAAATGCCGCAGGACGGCGTGCCGCTGCCGATCGGCAAGGGCCGCATCATCCGCGAGGGCACGGCGATCGCGATCCTGTCCTATGGCACGCGCCTCGCCGAGGCGCTCAAGGCCGCCGACGAACTGGCGGCGCGCGGCCTCTCGACGACGGTGGCCGACGCGCGCTTCCACAAGCCGCTCGACACGGATCTCGTTTCGCGGCTCGCGCGCGAGCACGAGGTGCTGATCACGCTCGAGGAAGGCTCGATCGGCGGCTTCGGCGCGCATGTGCTGCACTATCTCGCGCATGCCGGCCTGCTCGACCGCGGCCTCAAGATCCGCCCGATGGTGCTCCCCGACGCGTTCCAGGAGCACGACAAGCCCGAGAAGCAGTACGACGAGGCCGGCCTCAACGCGAAGCAGATCGTGGCCCAGGCCCTGCTCGCGCTCGGCGCCGAGGAAAAGGCGGCGGTCATCAGGCCGGTCAGGGCGTAGCGGCCGCATCGCGTCGCGCACTTCGCGCGGCTGCGGCGTGGAGGGTTCCTGTCGCCGCTGCCGCACGATCACTCCGCTCCGCGAGCTGAAGGCAGCTCGCTCCGGTCGGGATGACGGGTCCATGAGCGTGTGCTGGAATTGAAGGCAGGTGGCGCGGCTTTCCTATGCCGTCGCGGCGACTATATTCACGCGACCCATGCCGAAAGAATCCACCATGGCCGCCGCGGGCCGCGAGCCTGCGCGTCGCGGAATTCTGCGTGCCGAACTCGGCGCGACGGTGACGCTCGCCCTGCCGATGGCGCTCACGCAGCTCGGCCAGGTGGCGATGCTGACGACCGACGTCGTGCTGCTCGGCCGGCTCGGCGCGGATGTGCTCGCCGCCGCCGCGCTCGGCATGAACGTCTTCTTCGTGTTCTTCATCTTCGGCCTCGGCCTGGTCACGGCGACGGCGCCGCTGGCCGCGCAGGCGCACGGGGCCGGGGACGCGCGCGGCGTGCGCCGCGTGACGCGCATGGGCCTCTGGGCCACGCTCATCGTCGGCGTGCCGGCGAGCGCGATCCTGGCTTTCGCCGAGCCGATCCTCGTCGCGGTGGGCCAGGAGGCGAAGCTCGCCGCCATCGCCGGGGAATACGTCTCGACCCTGCTCTGGTGCATGATCCCGGGCATCGGCCTCATCGTGCTGCGCAATTTCGTCTCGTCGCTCGGCCACCCGCGCTCGGCGATGTGGGTGATGCTGGCCGGAATTCCGCTGAACGCGCTTTTCGTCTATGCGTTCGTGTTCGGCCATTTCGGCATGCCGCAACTCGGCATCGCCGGGGCCGGGCTCGCGACGGCGCTGGTGCAGCTCGCGATGTTCATGGCGCAGCTCGCGATCGCCCTCTGGGCGAAGCCGTTCCGCGACTATCGCATCCTCGACCGCTTCTGGCGTGCGGATTGGCGGCGGCTCGGCCAGATCTTCGCGCTCGGGACGCCGATCGCGGTCTCCATCCTCCTGGAAATGGGCGTGTTCGTGGCCGCCGTGATGATCATGGGCTGGCTCGGCACGGTGCCGCTCGCCGCGCACCAGATCGCGATCCAGATCGCGTCAGTTACGTTCATGATCCCGTTCGGCATCGCGCAGGCGGCGACGGTGCGGGTCGGCCACGCAGTGGGCCGCGGCGACCGCGCCGGCGTGCGCCGCGCCGGCTGGACCGCGGTGGCGCTCGGCGTGGTGTTCATGGCGGCGATGGCGGTGCTGCTGTTCGCGGCGCGCTTCGATCTGCCGAAGCTGTTCCTCGATCCTGCCGCCGCGAACGGCGCCGAGGTGGTGGCGCTCGCGGCGACGCTGCTGATCTATGCCGCGCTGTTCCAGATGTTCGACGGTGCGCAGGCGATCGCAATGGGCTCGCTGCGCGGCTTGAGCGACGCGCGCATCCCGATGCTGATCGCCGGCTTCAGCTATTGGGTGGCGGGTTTCACCCTCGCCTACCTGCTCGGCATCGGCGCTGGGCTCGGCGCGGTCGGCATCTGGATCGGGCTCGCCACCGGCCTCGCGCTCGCGGCGATCCTGCTTTCGCTGCGCTTCCAGAGCCGCGCGCGCCGGGGCTATCTTCCCGAGGTAAACGTCTCCCATACGTAGGGGCGGGTCCCCGACCCGCCCGTCTCGACGCCGCGTCAATGCACGCGGTTCTCGCTGGGCGGCACCGCGGGCGGGTCGGGGACCCGCCCCTACGAAATTGCGGACCTGTTCATCGAGATGCCCAAACAGCGCGTGGATCAGCTACTCGTCGAACGCGGCCTGGCCGAAAGCCGGGCGAAGGCACAGGCGCTGGTGATGGCCGGGCTGGTGTTCAGCGGCGAGAAGCGCATCGACAAGCCCGGCGCGGCGCTGGCGGCCGAGGCGCCGCTGTCCGTCAAGGGCAAGCCGCATCCCTGGGTCTCGCGCGGCGGCGTGAAGCTCGCGCATGCGCTGGAGCATTTCGGCATCGACCCGGCTGGCCAGGTCTGCCTCGATGTCGGCGCCTCCACCGGCGGCTTCACCGAGGTCTTGCTCGCGAAAGGCGCCGCAAAGGTCTACGCGGTCGACGTCGGCCACGGCCAGCTCGACTGGAAGCTGCGCGAGGACAAGCGCGTCGCCGTCCTCGAGCGCACGAATGCACGCCATCTCACGCGAGAATTGATCCCGGAGGCTGTCGACCTCGTCGTTTGCGATGCGAGCTTCATCGGCCTGCGCACCGTGCTCCCGGCACCGCTGGCGCTGACCAAGCCGGCGGCCGCGCTCGTCGCGCTGGTCAAGCCGCAATTCGAAGCCGGGCCCGGCCAGGTGGGCAAGGGCGGCATCGTGCGCGACGACGCCGTGCGCGCCGAGGTTTGCGAAACGATAAGCGCCTGGCTCGCCGCCCAGCGCGGCTGGCGCGTACTCGGCATCGTCCCGAGCCCGATCGAAGGCGCCGACGGCAACAAGGAATTCCTCATCGCCGCGCGGAAATCGAATTGAACCGCGGCGGACAACGAGGGCACGGAGCTGAAGGCTTGCGCGCCTCCGGCGCGCGTGAATTTTTCTCTGTGTCCGCCGTGCCCACTGTGGTTATTGCTTCTCTTCGATGACATCCGACACCGACATCGAGCTCACGATCGAGGCGCTGGGCGCGCGCGGCGACGGCATCGCGTCGTTCGAGGGCGAGCGCGTGATCGTGCCGCTGGCCGCGCCCGGCGACCGCGTGAAGGCGCGGCTTTCGCGCGACAAGGACGGGCGGCTGATGGGCCGCGTCCGCGCGATACTGGCGCCCGGCCCCGTGCGCGCGGCGCCGCCCTGCCCCCATTTCGGCGATCACCCGCACGGCGGCTGCGGCGGATGCACGCTGCAGCACCTGGCACCCGAGGCCTATCGCGACTGGAAGCTGAAGCAGCTCGAGGCCGCGCTCGCGCGTCACGAAATCCGCGCGGACTCAATCGAGCCGATCGCGATATCCCCGCCCGCGAGCCGGCGCCGGGCCGATCTCACCGCATCGCGCAGGAAAGAGGGCGTGATCCTCGGCTTCAACGCACGCGGCAGCCATCGCGTCGTCGGCCTCGCCGGTTGCCCCGTGCTGCGGCCGGGCCTTGCGGCGCTGTTCGAGCCGCTGCGCGCGCTGCTGGCGCCGCTGATGAAGCCGGGCGACAGCGCCGAGGCGCGCCTCGCCGCCACCGACAGCGGCGCCGATCTGCTGCTCGTGACCGCGATCGAGATGGGCCTCGGCGCGCGCGAGCGCATCGCCGCCTTCGCCGCGCAGTACGATATTGCCCGCGTCGCGCGCGCGCACCCGAAGCATGGCGGCGCCGAGACGCTGCTCGAACGGCGGCCGGTGCGGATGATGTTGGGTGGCGCGCCGGTGCCGCTGCCGCCCGGCGCGTTCCTGCAGGCGACGGCCGAGGGCGAGGCCGCGCTGCGCGACTTCGTCGTGGAGGCGGCGTCGGGCGCGCGCCGCGTCGCCGATCTTTATGCCGGCATCGGCACCTTCGCGTTTCCGCTCGCCGCGGTCGTGGCCAAGGTGCACGCGGTCGAGCGGGACAGGGCCGTGGTCGCGTCGATCGAGGC
>ERZ761602.933-NODE-933-length-57714-cov-45.106540_pt1 | contig 57714 bp, 47 predicted proteins | sample MGYA00512165_ERZ761602 | MGnify/ENA primary metagenome ERZ761602 (study PRJEB28899, sample SAMN02445085) | bioreactor sludge metagenome | biome: EBPR sludge; isolation source: Thorneside wastewater treatment plant | place: Australia: Brisbane, Thorneside... | reverse complement strand
GTGTAACCCGCGCTTCAAGCGCGGACCCTCGCTGCCTTCTCATCTAATCTTGTTCTGCCTCGATTTGTATCCAGTCGCCATTTTTCCACTCTCCTTTCTCATGCTCTACCTTTATATGTGTCATTTTATCGGCGGAAACATCAAGAAATATGCGATGGATTAAGGGATCGTTGCCAGTCAAAGAAGGCAGCGGAACGGCAAATAAATTGTAAATCAAGCGATCATCCTTGTCCCATCCTTCGACAGTCGCTCGTCCGCGGGGACGCAAATGCTCACTGTCTGGAAGAGGAAAGCCTGTCATGATCTGGTAGCTTGGAAACGAGACGCTGACAAACTTCGAATCTTCGTTCATTGCGAAGACCATGCTCGACGAGTAAAACCTGTCGTCAATTGTGATGGCGAATGCCCGCGAGTCAGACCTCCAACTCACTCGGACGTGGTCTCGGAGCGGACGCTCGTCATCGCCCGGCGAGCCGAAATACGCGATGGAAACCAGAACTTGTCCGGCCTCCTTCTCCGTAACCTCAATTTGTGGCAAACTGTCATCGTTCCATTTCGGGGAAATTGCGGGGTCTCGATCCACATCCATCACTGCGTGAATCTTGCCATCAGGGGAGAGAGATCCTGGCACCGTTGGTATGTCAGCAACTGCAATCACCGGAAGGACAAAGAGTGTGAGGAGGGCGGCTTTCATTTCTTGGCAGAACGTTGTTTATCCACAAAAAATTGTGCCCTAATCAGATTCGCACACAAAAAGCTGTGGACGAATTGGATTTAAAGTGTTCATTTGAATAAAAAATCTCAAAGCCTCACGACTCGCCCAGTTTTCTCAAAAAGGCCTCCCGAAGTCAAGCCTCGGGTGAAACACGGTGTCGGTGCCGCGCCAAGGACATCCCATCCAAGAGGGTCAAGCGCCCGACCTGATCCTGTTGGATGATTGGACGACAACAAAAAAGCCCGGCCCCCTTCCGGGAACCGGGCTTTTTCGAAATCGCTTGGCACCCGCTCAAGCCGCCACTTCCTCGCCCACGGCGAAGCGGTGGAAGCGGACCACCGTGACGGTGTCGCCGCTCGCCTTGGAAAGCTCGTCGAGGAGGGCCTGGATGGTCTTGTCGTTGTCCTTGATGAAGGGCTGGTCGAGGAGGCAGTTGATCGAGTAGAACTTGCCGAGCTTGCCGTCGATGATCTTCTCGATGATCTCGGCGGGCTTGCCCTTCATCTGCTCGCGGAAGATGTCGCGCTCGGCCTCGACCTTGTCGGTCGGCACTTCGTCGCGGCGGACGCAGATGGGGTGCGCGGCGGCGATGTGCATACAGAGATCCTTGAGGAGAGCGGCGACGGCGGGGGAGGCGGCGGTGTCGGCCTTGCCGAAGGCGAGTTCGACGAGCACGCCGACGCGGCCGGCCATGTGGATGTAGGAGCCGACGAGACCTTCGCCCGCGACCTCGTATTTGGCGAAACGGCCGAGGCCGAGGTTCTCGCCGAGCTGGCCGACCTTCTCCTTGATGAAGACTTCGAGGGTCTTGCCGGGTTCGGAGGCGAAGGGCTGGGCGAGGAGTTCGTCGAGGGTGGCGACGCTGGGGCTGGCGGAGATGTGGTCGAGGATGGCCTCGACGAACTCGCCGAATTTCTCGTTCTTCGCGACGAAGTCGGTCTCGCAGTTCACTTCGACGAGGACTCCGGCTTTGCCGTCGCCGACGAGGCGGGCGGCGCAGACGCCTTCTTTCGCGGCGCGACCGGCCTTCTTGTCGGCGTCGGCGATGCCTTTCTTGCGCAGCACGGTCTCGGCGGCTTCGAGGTCGCCCTGCGCCTCGACGAGGGCGGCCTTGCAGTCCATCATGCCCGCGTTGGTCTTGTCGCGGAGGGTCTTGATCAGTTCAACGGTGATTTCAGCCATAGCAATATGCGTGTTGGGTAGTCGGTTTCTGGAATTCCGCTAGCGGGATTCCGTGGCAATCTTGTGAAGGGCGGGGAGGGCCCGCCTCCCCGGAGGAGAGGCTCACACAACCGGGAGGACCGGGTCGATGAGCTTTTTGAGGACCACGCGGATGGAGCGGATCGCGTCGTCGTTGGAGACGATGGGGTAGTCGACGATCTCGGGGTCGGCATTGGAGTCCACCATCGCGACGATGGGGATGCGCAGCTTGCGGGCCTCGTTGACGGCGTTGTATTCGCGGGCGGAATCGACCACGACCATGGCGTCGGGGATGCGGTCCATGTGGCGGATGCCGGAAAGGCGGAGGTGGAGCTTGCTGCGCTCGCGGTTGAGGGAGGCGAGCTCTTTCTTGCTCATCTTCTTGAAGTCGGGCGACTTCTCAAGGTTCTCAAGGGACTCCATGCGACCGACGCTCTTGCGCACGGTGGGGAGGTTCGTGAGGATGCCGCCGAGCCAGCGGTGGTTCACGTAGTATTGGCCGGTGGCCTCGGCGGCCTCGCGGACGGCGTCCTGGGCCTGGCGCTTGCAGCCGACGAAAAGGACTTTCTTGCCGCGCGAGACGATGTCGCGCAGGAAAGCCCCGGCGGAGTCGAGCTGCTCGGCGGTCTTGGCGACGTTGATGATGTGGACGTTGTGACGCTCGCCGAGGATGTAGGGGCGGATTCTCGGGTTCCACTTGCGGGACTGGTGGCCGAAGTGGACTCCGGCGTCGATGAGCTCGGTGATGAGTTCGTTGGACATGTCTGGGGTGGCCGCCTTTTGGCAGGGGGCCGGGGGGAGTGAAAAGCGCCATCAATTCCGGTTTTGCTCCCGGGGCCGGAGGGCCTTCGCTTTTCGGTGGGTGGGGGGATGGCCGGGAGCGGGCGGTATTAACGGCGGGAATCCAAGAAAATCAAGGGGAAGATTGCGGGCTGCGGAAAGGCTCCCGGATTTCCATCCGTCACCCCGCCACCCGCCCCCGCACCCGCAGGTTGTCGCCGATGGCCATGAACTCGGGTTTCTCCAAGCGCGCCACGAGGCCGTCGCCCGCGACGAGCCGGGTCGCGCCGCCGCCGAGGATGGGCGCGAGGTAGAGGATGACCTCGTCGACGAGCCCCTCCTCCAGCGCGTGGGTGAGGAGCCGCCCGCCCGACTCCAGCAGGACCGAGGACACGCCGAGCCCCCCGAGCCGGGCGAGGGATTCGCGCAGGGAAATGCCTTCGTGGACGAGGGTGCGGTTCTTGTGGAGGTCGGTGAAGAGCAGGTGCGTCTCCGGCAGATCGACGTCGGAAGTCAGGACGACACGCCAAGGCTGCGGGCGGCCCTCGGCCCATTTTCCGCGCAGGGTCAGGGAGGGATTGTCCCGGCGGAAGGTCTCGCCCCCGACGAGGATGGCGTCGCATTGCCGCCGCCAGAACTGCACGTCCTCGCGCGCCGCCTCGCTGGAGATCCAGCGCCCCATCCCGGCGGGCAGGGTCGTCCGTCCGTCGAGGGTGGACGCGGTCTTCGCGATCACCCAAGGCCTTCCCGTGGTGACATGCCGGGCGAAGAAGCGGATCAGCTCGCGCCCCTCCTCCTCCAGCACGCCCGTCGTCACTTCGAGCCCGGCACGGCGCAACAATTCGAGTCCGGCTCCGGCATGCACCGGGTTCGGGTCGGTCGCGGAGACGACGACCCGGACAATGCCCGAGGAGAGGATCGCATCCGTGCAGGGCGGGGTGCGGCCGTGGGTGGAGCAGGGTTCGAGGGTCACGTAGAGGGTCGCGCCGCGCACTGCCCCCGCACCGTGACGGCGCTCAGCGTCGCCGAGGGCGTATCGCTCCGCATGGGGTTCGCCGGCCCGCTCGTGCCAGCCGCGTCCGAGGATTTCACCATCGCGCACGACCACCGCGCCGACGGGGGGGTTCGGGCTGGTCGTACCCAATCCCTTCGCCCCCTCGGCGAGGGCCTCGCGCATGTATCGCTCGTCTGCGGAGCATCTGGTGTCCATCGTCGCGATCCTACCCCGATCCAGTCGCTTTGGCGAATCCAGCCTTTGCCCCGCCAATTTCCGCAGATGGGGCGACCGCCGCGATCAACGATTGCCCGTACCGTGCCACCGGGTTACGCTGGCGCATGATTCCGCGGCTTTCCCTCGTCTTGTCGGGCGCCCTCTGCTTCGCCACGTCCGTCCATGCCGACTTGCCGACCCTGCGTGTCACCGCCGACGGGCGCCATCTGGAGACTGTCGATGGCCAGCCCTTCTTCCTGCTCGGCGACACCGCTGGAGAGTTGTTCCATCGGCTCACCTTCGAGGAGGCGGAAACCTATCTCGCCACCCGCGCCGCCCAAGGCTACAACACCCTCTTCGCGGTCGCGCTGGCGGAACACCACCTCGGCATCCCCGACGCCTACGGAAATCCGATGCTGCACGACAACGACCCCGCCCGTCCCAACGAAGCCTATTTCGCCCACGTCGATGCGGTGATCCGCAAGGCGGAGGAACTGGGGCTCTACACCGCCCTCCTCCCTACTTGGGGCGACAAATGGAATCAGAAATGGGGCAGCGGCCCGGAGATCTTCACGCCCGAAAACGCCCGCGCCTTTGGCGCATGGATCGGCCAGCGCTACAAGGAGTCCGCCATCCTCTGGATCCTCGGAGGTGATCGTCCCGTCGAGAACGACAGCCACCGCGCCATCCTCCGCGCCATGGCCACCGGTATCAAGGAAGGCGATGGCGGCAGGCATCTGCTGGGCTTCCATCCCAGCGACGAGCGCAACTCCAGCGACGACTGGCCCGACGAAGCATGGCTGGACTTCCACATGTTCCAGAGCGGCCACGGCAAGGCCAAGGACAAAGCCACCTACGAGATGAACCTCCGCAACCGCGCCCTCCAGCCGGTGAAGCCCACCTTGGACGGCGAACCGCGCTACGAAGACCATCCCGTGCGCCGCATCCCGGACGAAGGCTCCGTGTGGTACGACGCCTTCGACGTGCGTCAGGCCGCGTGGTGGGACCTGCTGAGCGGCTCCTGCGGCCATGTCTATGGCGATCACAACATTTGGCAGTTCTACGACGGCAAGCGCGCGCCCATCACGCTCGCCCGCACGCCTTGGCGGGAGGCCCTGAAGCACGAAGGAAGCGTGCAGATGGGGCATCTGCGACGCTTCTTCGAGGCCCTGCCTTGGCAGACTTTGCAGCCCGACGACTCCGTCCTGCAAGGGGACAAAGGCAGCAAGGGCTCCCGCATTCTCGCGACACGCTCCGGCGACGGCTCCCCGCTCGTCGCCTACACGCCCCACGGCCTGCCCATCACCCTCGACCTCTCCAAGCTCGCCCAAGGCTTGAGTGCGACGTGGTTCAATCCCCGCAGCGGGGAAAACGGCCCCGCGACCGCGCTGACGACGGTTTCCGCCCGGCACACCTTCACCCCGCCAACCCCGGACGGCCCCGCCCGCGGCGAGGATTGGGTGCTTCTTTTGCGGGCCGAGGCTCCGACCGAGTGAGCGAAAGGGTCGGAAAAGGGAATTCCCAGTAGTCGGTGATGACTGAGATTGCAGAGGCTTCGACGCTTCCCGTGAAAACTTCCCGGGTGCGGATATGGATGGAGTTCGCCCTCTTTGGCGGCGTTTTTGTTTGGGCGGGATTGGCTCCAATCCACTTGCCGATCTCGTGGGGGGAGTCCCGCTTTTCGATTGAGCAACTGCAAAGCAACCCTCCGGCCCTGGCTTTGCTGGCTGCTGTCTTGCTCTGGATCCATGGAGGAATCCACGAACTCAATTTTTCCTGGCCGACACCGTGGAAACGCTACCTGTGGCAGTTGCCCCTGATTCTAGCAGGTTTCTTTATTCTTTTAGCCGCCTTCAGCTGGATCAATCACCTTTTGTTGGGAGGCTCTCCCCAAGCCGATGAAATGAACAGGAAGATCGCCGGTCCTGAATTGAGGTCCTTTTTTCTGCTCATCTTTCCTCTCTGGGCTTTTGCTGAGGAGATGTTTTACCGAGCTTACCTGATCCAACGGTTGGAGCGAATCACCTCAGGCTGGCGACATTCCACTTTGCTAGCCGTCTTGCTCTCTTCCGTGGTCTTTGCGTTGTGCCATCTGCAGTATGGGCCGATCAAACTGCCGGTCTATGTTTTCACGGGACTCCTCTTCTCAGGTATCTACCTTTACACCAAACGAAGCATCTGGTTCGTCACTCTTGTGCATTGGCTGAGCAATACATTGATGGTCGTATTGTGACAAAAACCGACCCCCAGCGAGCATGACGGGGATCAAAATTGCCCAGAAAGCAAAGGCTCAGCACCGCCGACGTGTCGGAAACAACAGTCACCGCTGGAAGAGGGTGCGGATCGAATCCATGTCCTCCGCGAGGGATTCCGCAGTACAGCTTGGAATGTTGCGCCGCTCCAATTCGCTGTCGAACTCGAACAGCTCCACTCCGGCAACCCTGGCGGCGACCAATTTCGAAACCTGCCCCCGTGCAAGCAGAGCACAAGCCAAGTCGAGGCAAATGTCGGACTCCGTCAGAGAGTTCGTTCGCTGGAGGCGCAGATCTCGCCGAGCAGAGCGGAGAAGGCGGGGATCGACGGAGAAGCGGGCGGTGGATTTCATGATGGGGCTTCTTGCAATGTTCTCAAAAAGCGCACCCAATCAGCGAAGTGTGGGCATTCGGCATTCATCGCTTCGATGCCGATGCGGCGGGCGATGAGGGTTCCGAAGAAGGGTTTGCTGTAGCGGGGATAGAGCTTCTCCAACCTTGCCGAAGGAGCGGTTTCGGGATGGTCGTTGATCTCTTCCGGCGTCGCGAAAGCGGAGCGGATGGCAACCAAAGCAGACTCCAGTTCCGGCTTGGCGAAGCCTTGGGCGATCTCGGCGGGTCTGGAGAAGAGCAGGGCTTCAAACTCGTGCAACGAGAGGTAGGCGCGAAAACGCGGGTGGTTGATGTCCGCTTCCCAAGCGGCCTCCACGCTGCGCACCCGCTCGATGGAGGTGCCGCCCTTCGGTTCCGCCCTTCCGGGGAAAGTGGGCGGCAGCGCGTAGTAGTCGAGCATGGTGGTAACACCCACGGCGCTGGAGTCGGCAAGCAAGCGCAGCACCTCGTTCCGCACCTTCGGATAGCTGGGCACGCCGCCTTTGAACTTGCCGCCGGAATTGACGCGCTTGGTCGCGACGATGACCGGCTGGAGGAAAAGCCCCGTCTGCATGGATTCCGAAAGCACTTCCTTGACGAAGGTCTCCTCGGTCTGCCCCTCGACCAGAATGAAGGCTTTCCGAATGCTCATGGACGCCCTCCCAGCAGGTTCTTCTCCCAAAGATCGCCCAGGCCGTAGTCTTCCAGCCAAGAGTCCATCGCCCCCTTGTCCAAGCGCTTGAAGACGCTTTGGCCGCCTTCCCGCTCGACTACCAGAACGTCTTGCGGCTCGAACTGGTTGACCAGGCTGGTGGATTGGGTCGAGGCGATCACTTGGGTCTTGGTCGAAGCGCCCCGCAACAAATCGGCTAGCAGAGTGATCGCATACGGATGGAGGCCGAGTTCCGGTTCGTCCAAAAGAATGGTGCTGGGCAAAAATGGCTGGAGCAACAGGGTGGCGAGGCAAGTGAAACGCAAGGTGCCGTCCGAGAGAGCGCTCGGCCCGAACACATGATCGCTTCCCTTCTCCTTCCACTCCAGACGGATCATCTGCCGGTTCAGGGCCAGCGGCTCCAGAATGAAATCCTGCAAAAAGGGAGCCACCATGCGCACAGCGTCCACGATGTTCCGGTAATGCGCGGGATGCTGCGCGCGCAGCAGATAGAGAAAGGCCGCGAGATTCGAAGCATCCCCTTTGAAGATCCGGTTGTCGTGGAGTTCGCACGCCTGCTTGACCTTCGCTTCCGGGCTGGTGTCGTGGAAGTGGTAGATCCTCCAGTTTCGCATGGCTTCCACGACATAATCGGCGATCCCGCCGCGAAGGTTCCCCTGCGAATCGAGCAGCTTGGTTTCTTTGTGCCCCCCTCCCAGCCCGGAGGTATAGGGGCGAGGATAATTCCTCTTGTCGTGGAACCACGTCCCTTCCCCGGCGAAGATAAGCGAGTCCTCGTCGGTTCCCCGCAATTCGCAGGTGTAGCCGTTCACCGCATCGGAAAAGACGAACTCCGCCTTTATGCCCGGCGTCTTTTTGCGACCGAAGTGGAGAATGCCCCCGGCTCCCCCGGCGGTTCCCACATAAACCTGCAAGTTTCGTTCGATGACCTCATGGACGAGCTTGAACAATCCGATGAAATTGGATTTCCCCACGCCGTTCGGACCGATGAGCACGTTCAGAGGGTTCAAGGCGACATCCGCTTGGCGGATGGACTTGAAGCCTTCGATTTGAATGCGGTCGATGGAGCCTCTCATAGGGTTGCTTCGATAATACGGGTGATTTCAAAATTGACCAGCGCGATGGCGGGAGATCATGCCCGGCCCTCCTCTTTGATGACAGCCAGTAAATCGGGGCTGTCGGCGGTATGGCGGAGGAGGCGATTGCGGACGGGGTGGGTGGGGGCGTGGCAGGCGGCGAGGTGCGGGGTCACGAGTGGTTCATTCCAGCAAAGTTGATGGGTGGGAGTGTGGAAGGACTTCGGAGGACGCGTCAGCGCTGTAGCCGCGTCCATTGGGCGCGGAACGGACGTCCTTCCGACGTTCAACCGAGGCCAATGGCCTCGGCTACAGGGCTTCGCCTTCGGTGGAATCACCCATCAGCTTTGCTGGAACGAACCACCAAGTCGCGAATGAGCAGGCCGCGTCCGCCATGTGCCCGCGAAAGCAGCACCCCATCGCGCAGGTGTGAAGGTTGTCGTCGAGGCATCCCGGATGCGGATCACGGAGGGACGGGAGGCGCCGGAGACCGCAAGAAGCATGTGGAAGTCGGCGTCCAAGGTCACGACGATGCGGCCTTCGCGCTGCCCGAGACGGAGAATGGCCTCGTCCGAAGCCTCGGCCATTCCAATATCCCCGACATGAACCGCGTCGTGCCCGGCCTCGCCGAGAAGCGGGGCCGCGCTTCTCGGAAGCCTTTGATCAAGCAACCAGCGCATCCGGATCGAGCGACAGGACTTGATCGGGGAGATGGAGGGCCGCGTAGCGGAGGGCTTGGCTCACGTCCTCGTCCTCAAGTTCCGGATATTCGCTTCGTCGCTCGACCGGATCGGGATAAAGGGCGGCGATCTCGACGACCCGCCGGACCGTCAGGCGGAGTCCCCGGAGGCAGGGCTGGCCGTTCATCCGCGCGGAATCGACAAGGATTCGGTCGAGAGGATTCATGGAGGAACCCTAGCGTGAAAGGGACCGATCAACAAGCCTCTTCATGCGCGCGCAACGGGTAACTGGGATGGACTGAAAGGGAATGCCCGGCATCAAAGCCGCCGCCACTCGTGCCCGTCGCCTTGCAGCAGCTCGTCCGCCTCTTTCGGTCCCCACGAACCCGCCGGATACTCGGCCATCTTCGGCGGGCTCGGCGACTTGTGCCAAGCGTCCTCGATCTGGTCGACGTAGCGCCAGGCCGTCTCGACCTCGTCCTTCCGCGCGAAGAGGGTCGCGTCCCCGGCCATGGCGTCGAGGAGGAGACGCTCGTAAGCCTCGGGGCTGCTCTTGCCGAAGCTGGTCTGGTAGAGGAAGTCCATCTTCACCGGTTGCAGGGTCGCGGCGGGGCCGGGGCGCTTCGAGCGCATCCCCAGCGAGATGCCCTCGTTCGGCTGGATGCGGATGACGAGGACGTTGCCGGGCATCTCCTCGGCCCCGGCGGCGGCATTGAAGAGCACCTTCGGTGCCTGCTTGAAGTGGATCGAGATCTCCGTGCCCTTGCGGGGGAGGCGCTTGCCCATGCGCATGTAGAAGGGCACGCCCTCCCAGCGCCAGTTGTCGATCATGATCTTCAGGGCGACGTAGCTCTCCGTCATCGAACCGGGGTTGACGCGGTCCTCGCGGCGGTAGCCGGGCACCTCGACGCCGTTGACCGTGCCGGCGGTGTATTGCGCTCGCACCACGTTCGCCGCCACGTCCTCGACGCTGCGGAAGGGACGCAGCGACTTCAGCACCTTCACCTTCTCGTCGCGCACCCCGTCGGCGGAGAGGTCGGCGGGTGGCTCCATCGCGACGAGGCTGAGGAGCTGGAGGAGGTGGTTCTGCACCATGTCGCGCAGCGCTCCCGACTTGTCGTAGTAGCCGCCGCGCCCGCCCTCCATGCCGAGGTGCTCGGCGCAGGTGATCTGGACGTGGTCGATGAAGCGGTTGTTCCACAGCACCTCGAAGAGCTGGTTGGCGAAACGCAGCACCATGATGTTCTGCGCCGTCTCCTTGCCGAGGTAGTGGTCGATGCGGTAGGTGTGCGCCTCGGCGAAGGTGTCGGCGACGACCTGGTTGAGGTGCTGGGCGGTGGCGAGGTCGGTGCCGAAGGGCTTTTCGACGACGGCGCGGCACCAGCCGTTCTTCGAGCGGTTCAGGCCGGACTGGCGCAGGTGGAGGAGGATATCATCGAAGAACTCCGGGGCCGAGGCGAGGTAGAAGAGGCGGTTCGGGCTGGCCCCCTCCTTCTCCATGGCGTCGAGCCGTTTCTTCAAGGCGAGATAGCCCTCGTGGTCGCCGAACTCGCTGGTGTGGTAGACGATGCTCTGCGAGAACTGCGCCCAGAGATCCTCGTTGTGGCCTTGGCGGGAGACTTCCCGGTTCAACTCCTCAAGGCCCTGGCGGAACTCCTCGTCCGTCTTCTCCCGGCGGGCGAAGCCGACGACGCGGAGGCCCGCCGGCAGGTCGCCGTCGGCGGCGAGGTTGTAGAGGGCGGGGACGAGCTTGCGGTGGGTGAGGTCGCCCGTCGCCCCGAAGATCACGAGGATGCAGGATTCGGGGTGGTTGCGGATGCTGAGGTCGGCCTCGCGAAAGGGGTTGTCTTCCATCGGGCGGAATCAACCCGCAGTTTTCCCGCCAATGCAACTGAATTGACCGTCGAAAAGGGATGCGGGGTGCTCATGGATCACGCGAAACGGGGCCACCCCATCCACACATCGCGCACGCCTTCGCTGAAGACGGCCCCGGCGAAGCGCAGACCCTCGGTCCAAGGCTGCCGCAGATGTCGCAGGAAGGCGTCCATCGTCGAGGACTCCATCTCCAGCGTACGAAAGTGCCAAGGTTCGTGCCAGACGCGGAAGGAGAGGGGGCGGAAGCCTCCCGCCGTGTAGGCGGTGTAGCGCTCAAGGAGGAATTCGTCCAAGCTCCCCGCGAGCGCGATCCGCTCCGCGCCCGCGAGCCGTCCCGAGAAACCGCCCGCGGCCCCGCCCGCCCGGATGGTCCCCGAGACCTCCTCGCGGCGGCTGCGCCAGGAATGCCGGGCGCGTCGATAGGGCAGGCCGAAGGTGGGCGGGCCGAGCGCCGCCGCGAAGGGATGGTCGATCCACTCGCGCATGAAGAAGATGCCCGGGCCGTGGACGCCGCGCACGTAGGTGCGGAGATTGAGCAAGGGCTGCGTCGCGATCGGCGCGGTCGCCCAAGCCGTGGCCCGCCCGCCCCGGGCGGAGCGGAAGCGCCGCATCGTGAAGGCGACGAGGGAGATCAAGGCCCTCCCCTCCCGGAGGTCGAGGGGCCAGGGGACGAATTCTTGCAGCCGATCAGGGTCAGCCTCGTAGTGGAGGAAAGCCGCGTCGATCCAGTCGGCGAAGAGGAGAGGTCCGCCGTCGCCTTCGAGCCTCCGCCTCGCCTCCTCCTGGCGGTTCGACAGGGTCGAGTCCTCCGCTTGACCCTCTCCGGTCGCAGGATGGAGGAGCTTCGGGTTCATCGCGGATCAGCGGGCGTAGGTCTCGACCCACTCGCGTTCGCGCGCCTCGGCGGGACGCGGGAGGAGCAGGTCGGCGAGGGCCTCCTCCAGTTCATGGAAACGGAAGCGGAAGCCGAGCTCGTGGACGCGGCAGGGCAAGCCGCGGCGTCCGCGCAGGGCGAGGTCGGGGTCGGTGCCGATGACCGGGGCGGCGGCGCGGACCAGCCAAGAGGGGCAGGGCAGCCCGACGGGGATTCCCAGAGCGCGGCGCAGGGTCGCCATGAACTCCGCGTTCATGACCGGTTGCAGGCCCGTGGCATTGCAAATTCCGTGGATGGCGGGGTTGCGGATCGCTTCGAGAAAAAGCCGCGTCATGTCCTCCAGATGGATCCAACTGATCCATTGCCGCCCCGGGCCGATGCGCCCGCCGAGGCCGAGGCGGGCGAGCCGCGCGAGCGTGGGCAGCGCCCCGCCCTCGCGCCCGAGGACGAAGCCGATGCGCAGGACGGCCCAGCGCATCTCCGGCCGGATGGCGCGGCCCAGCGCCTCCTCCCAGGCCACGCAGACATCGGCGGGGTATTCGTCCGGGACACGGGCCGATTCCCCGCAGACGCGGTCGCCCGCGTTACCGTAGATGGCGAGGCTGCCCGCCTGCACCCACACCGCCGGGGGGCGGTAGGCGAGCCGCAAGGCCGCGCCGAGGGCTTCGCAGGAATCGACCCGCGAACGCAGGATTCCCTCGCGGTTCCCCTTCGTGCGGCGGCAATCGACCGATCTGCCCGCGAGATTGACGAGGGCGGCGGCCCCGTCGAGGAGCGCGGCCCACGACTCCTCGACCGAACGCCCGTCCCAGCGCACCGCCCGGCCCGGCCCGCGGTAGCCTACGGGATCGCGCGTCAGCACGACGACCTCGTGGCCCATGGCGACGAGCGGCTTGGCGAGGGCTTGGCCGAGGAAGCCGCTCCCGCCCGCGAGGACGACGCGACCGGGATTGCCGATGGCTTTGTCAGGATGCCCGTTCATTTCACCAAGGAGACGATGGATTTCGCGATCTTGTCGCCCATGCGGATCGCGTGGACGGCCGATTTCGTGGGGAGGCGGTTCATCTTTTCGTAGAATTCGCTGACAAGCTCGAAGAAGCCAAGGAGGGATTCCAGTTGCTCCTTCGCGTAGGCGTCGGCGGGATCGTCGGTGGCCCCGGCCTCCTTCGCGCAGGCGCGCAGGCGCACGAGGGTCGGGTCGATCTCGCGCCGCTTCCGCTCGGCGGCGATGACGCGGAAGAGCTCGTGGACATCGCGGATCGACTCGAAGTGGTCGCGCCGGTCGCCGGGGAGGTGGACGACCTTCGCGATGCCCCAGTTCTGCAATTCCTTGAGGCTGTTGCTCACGTTCGACCTCGCCACCCCGAGCCGCTCGCAGATCTCCTCGGCGTTCAGCGGCGTCTCGGAGATGAAGAGCAGGGCCTGGATCTGGGCGACGGTGCGGTTGATCCCCCAGCGGGCACCCATCTCGCCCCAGTGGAGGATGAAGTGCTGAGCGAAGGGTGGAAGTCCTTTCATTTATTTCTGTCGTTACAGAAATAAAGAAATAGGAGGATGCAAGCGGTTTTTTGAGCCCGTCGAAGGGGCAAGACAGAGCCGCCCTGCGCAAATCCCCGGTTTCCCGTTTGCGAATCTCCGCGCCCCATGCAAGGGGTGGAAAATTTTACCTTCGCCTCCAGAATGCCCCGTGACTCCTCGATTCAGAAGATCCTCCTCATCGGCTCCGGCCCCATCGTGATCGGGCAGGGATGCGAGTTCGACTATTCCGGCGTCCAAGCCTGCAAGGCCCTCAAGGAGGAAGGCTACGAAGTCGTCCTGGTGAACTCGAATCCGGCCACGATCATGACCGATCCGGAGTTCGCCGACCGCACCTACGTCGAGCCCATCACCCCCGAGATCGTCGAGAAAATCATCGTCAAGGAGCGGCCCGACGTCCTCCTGCCCACCCTCGGCGGCCAGACCGCGCTGAACACCGCGATGGAGCTGCACCGCCGGGGCATCCTCGAGAAGCACGGCGTGCGCATGATCGGCGCGAAGCCCGACGCCATCGAGAAGGGCGAGGATCGTCTCGCCTTCAAGAACGCGATGCTCAAGATCGGCCTCGACATGCCCCAGTCGGGCGTGGCCCACACGATGGAGGAGGCCCACGTCATCCGCGAGGAGATCGGCACCTTCCCCCTCATCATCCGCCCCGCCTACACCCTCGGCGGCACCGGCGGCGGCATCGCCTACAACCGCGAGGAGTTCGAGACCATCGTCGCCCGCGGCCTCGACCTCTCGCCTGTCACGGAGGTTCTCATCGAGGAGTCGCTCCTCGGCTGGAAGGAATACGAGATGGAGGTGATGCGCGACAAGGCGGACAACTGCGTCATCATCTGCTCCATCGAGAACCTCGACCCGATGGGCGTCCACACGGGCGACTCCATCACCGTGGCTCCGGCGCAGACCCTGACCGACCGCGAATATCAGGTGATGCGCGACGCCTCCTTCGCCGTGATCCGCGAGATCGGCGTCGAGACGGGCGGATCGAACATCCAGTTCTCCGTGAATCCCGACACGGGTCGCATGATCGTGATCGAGATGAACCCGCGCGTCAGCCGCAGCTCCGCGCTGGCCTCGAAGGCGACCGGCTTCCCCATCGCCAAGATCGCGGCCAAGCTCGCCGTCGGCTACACCCTCGACGAGCTGCGCAACGACATCACCCGCGAGACCCCCGCGAGCTTCGAGCCGACCATCGACTACGTCGTGACGAAGGTGCCGCGCTTCACCTTCGAGAAGTTCCCCGGCGCCGACGAGACCCTGACCACGCAGATGAAGTCCGTCGGTGAGGCCATGGCCATCGGGCGGACCTTCAAGGAGAGCTTGCAGAAGGCGCTGCGGAGTCTGGAGATCAAGCGCTTCGGCCTGATCGGCGATGGAGCCGACAAGGAGATCGACGACGAAGCGCTGACGACCAAGCTGAGCGTGCCGAACGCCGAGCGCATTTTCTGGCTCGGTCAGGCCTTTGCGAAGGGATGGGATGTCGAGCGTGTTTTTGAGCTGACAAAGATCGACCGATGGTTCTTGCGGCAGATTGAGGAAGTGGTTGAACAACAGAAGGAGCTTTTCCAATTACAGGATATCTGTAATTTGATCGGTCACTCTGAATTGAAGGATGACTTAGAACTGATGGGGAAAGCTGATAGCGAAGCATTGCATTCGCTATTTTTGAAAGCGAAGAAACGTGGTTTCTCTGACGCTCAGCTCTCTGAGTCTGCTGACTGGCAGCAATGGGGCATTCGCAAGTTGCGCAAGGATCTCGGCATCACCCCCACCTACCGCCTCGTCGATACCTGCGCTGCGGAGTTCGAGGCCTTCACGCCCTACTACTACTCGACCTACGGCATCGAGGACGAGGTCCGCGACAGCGACAAGAAGAAGGTCATCATCCTCGGCGGCGGGCCGAACCGCATCGGGCAGGGGATCGAGTTCGACTACTGCTGCGTCCACGCCAGCTTCGCCCTGCGCGAGCTCGGCTACGAGACCATCATGGTCAACTCCAATCCCGAGACTGTCTCGACCGACTACGACACCTCGGACAAGCTCTACTTCGAGCCCCTCACCCTCGAGGACGTGCTGAACATCTACGAGCGCGAGAACCACGACGACCAGGTTCTCGGCGTCATCGTCCAGTTCGGCGGCCAGACTCCACTCAATCTCGCCAAGGGACTCGAGGAGAACGGCGTCCGCATCATCGGCACCTCGCCGAAGAGCATCGAGCTGGCCGAGGACCGCAAGTATTTCGCCGCCCTCCTCGACGAGCTCGGCCTCGACCAAGCCCCCAGCGGCACCGCCACCTCGCTGGAGGAGGCCCTCGAAATCACGAAGCGCATCGGCTACCCGAGCCTCGTCCGCCCCAGCTTCGTCCTCGGCGGACGCGCCATGCAGATCGTCTACAGCGACGAGGAGCTGACCCACTACATGCGAAACGCGGTCGAGGCCACGCCCGACCGTCCCGTGCTCGTGGACCGTTTCCTCGAGGACGCCACCGAGGTCGACGTCGATTGCATCAGCGACGGCGAGACCACCGTGATCGGGGCGATCATGGAGCACATCGAGGAGGCCGGCATCCACAGCGGCGACAGCGCCTGCGTCATCCCGCCCTTCAGCCTCTCCGCCGCAATGCAGGACCGCATCCGCGACGCCGCCAAGAAGCTCGCCAAGGCCCTCAACGTGCGCGGCCTCATGAACATGCAGCTCGCGGTGAAGGGCGACGACCTCTACGTCATCGAGGTCAACCCCCGCGCCAGCCGCACCGCGCCCTTCGTGAGCAAGGCCATCGGCGTGCCACTGCCCAAGCTCGCCGCCAAGATCATGGCCGGGAAGACGCTGAAGGAGCTTGGCTTCACCGAGGAGGTCGTGCCCTCGCACTACAGCGTGAAGGAGGCCGTCTTCCCCTTCAGCAAGTTCCCCGGCGTGGACATCATCCTCGGCCCCGAGATGAAGAGCACCGGCGAGGTCATGGGCATCGACCCCGACCTCGGCCTCGCCTTCGCCAAGAGCCAGATGGCCGCCGGAGGCTCGCTGCCGACGGGCGGGAACGTCTTCATCAGCGTGAAGGAGGCCGACCGCGCCAACGTCGAGCGCCTCGCGAGGGGCTACCACGAGCTGGGCTTCACCATCTACGCGACCGAGGGCACCGGCGGCGTCATCCGCGCCGCAGGCATCCCCGCGAACCTCCTGCCCAAGCTCGCGAGCGGCCAGCGTCCCAACGTCATCGACCTGATGAAGAACGGCGAGATGGCCCTCGTCATCAACACCCCGAGCGGGAAGAACCCCCGCGCCGACGAGGTGAAGATCCGCACCGCCGCGATGCAGTGCCGCATCCCCATCATGACGACCCTGCGCGGGGCCGACGCGGCCCTGAAGGCGATCAAGTCGCTCCAGGCCAGCGAAGTCGAGGTGCGGCCTTTGCAGGAGTATCAGGGGTGAGGACGGGAACCGGGTTCCCGCAAATCGAAGAATCCGCTTGGCATCCGCCGGAGAGGGAGTAGAATCATTCTGTTCAAAAGAATACTCATGTTCTACGACCAAAGCGACTCGGATGCGGACGGGGGCCTGCTGGCCCTTTCGGAATGGCGGACTGTGTCCGGCGATTGCGAAGAGGGAGCCATTCTCGCGCCTTCGGAGATTCCGCAGGGGGAGGTGCCCGCTTCCGATGGGCCGGAACCGATCCCGCCTCACCGGGCTTACGAACGCGAACTGGTCCAGAGTGTGTGGGAGTTCGCCGAGGCCGTACCGGGGACCGATCCCTCGCTGTGGCGCAAGGACGAGTTCGGCGACTGGATCCACCGTTTCGACTACGGACGGCGCGGCTCCGCGTTCGGCTGGGAGATTTTCGATCCGGGCATCGGCCGACGCGCCCAAGGCGTCTACGCGATGCGCCCGATGCAGTGGGAGAGCTACCTCCGCCAATACGGAGCCTTCGCGTGAGCGAAGGACGAAAGCGGACCGACCGATCTCAGCGGAGGAACTGCTCGATCCAGTCGTAGGCGGCTTCGCGAATTTCGTCCGGGAAATCGTGGCCGGCGTCGGGATGGATCACCCGGATCAGGTCGGGCACGCTGTGGAGGCGGTAGATCTGGGAACCCGCTGCGGCGATCCGGTCCACGCTCTGCCAGTGGAAGTTGGTATCGCCCACCGGGGCGTTGACGAAGAAGGCCCGGGGAGCGAGCGCTCCGACCAGCTCGTGGAAGTCGAAGGGGATGTCCTCGCGAGCATAGTCGAGGAGCCTGGGCATGTAGCGGTCGTCGCACCACCCCTTTTTGGGTGCCCAGTATTCCGGTATGTAGTCGAGAAAGGAATCGAAGCCGCAACTGGCCACGATCACTTTGATGCGGTCGTCGAAGACAGCAGTGAAGATCGAATTGTGGCCGCCGAGGGAATGCCCGATGGCGCCGAAGCCGCTTTTCTTCACGAAGGGCAGTTCGGCGAGCACATCCAGAGCGCGGACATTGTCCCAGACTGCCTTCATGGTTCCGCTTTTGTAGCCGAGCTGCCGCCAGTCGGGATCGTAGGGAATGTCGAGGCCGGAACGGCTCCCAAAGCCCAGCGAAGGATAGGCCGGGGCGATCGCGACGAGACCCCGCTTTGCCAGCGCCTCGCCGTCCTGCACGTTGCTCCCGATGTCGGGGCCGGGCGGCACGTCCTCCAGCTTGTGTCCGCCGGTGCCCATCAGGCAGAGCACGCCGGGGCGCGGGTCGGAGCCGTCGCCATTTACCACGTCCTTGGGGAGGAAGAGGTGGGCTGGCGTCCGCGAACCCGGCTCGGAGGTGTAGGTGATGCGCCGCCGGATGTAGTCGCCGAAGTCCTTTTCCTCCTCGATCTGCACGTCGAGCGGCACCCGTTTCCCGGGACCGGGCAGGGGACCCATGACGGCTTGTGCTCCCGCGAGGATCTCCGCCCGCCTTTTTCGCCAGTCGGCCACCGACCGCACCGGGCGGGTCTCGCCTTGTTCGTTGCGGAATTCGAGCAGGTTGGCCCGGTCGAGGCGCTTGGGAGGATCGGCGGATTCGGCGGGGTGGCAGGCTCCGAGGCTCAGGAGGATCGCCAATGGAAGCGTGCCAAGCGGGATGCGGTATTTCATGGGAGGCACGACGCTACCGCCGGGAGTCCGTGCGCTCAATGGCGCTCTTCCGCCGTGGATGGGCAGCCTCGGCGTCCCGCTTCACGCTGGTAGCGGCGGCGGAGTCCTCCGCGTCGGGGGCAGGGGCGGGGGAAGGTGCTTGCCGGGGCGGATGCGCCCGGAGAGGACGAGCGGATCCGTCTGGCTCAGCGTCCGCACCTGTTCGCGCAGGACGGCGATCCGCGAATGCTCCTCCGCCGTGGGCGTGCGGGTCGCTTTCTGCTTTTGATAGGCGAGTTCCGCCGCCGTTTGGAGGAGCGTCCGACGTTTCCACGCGGCGGAGACCCCTTTCGACAGCATACTGACGGGCCCCCGCTGCCAGAAGCTCGCAGCGTCGATGGCCTGTTCGGCGAAGAGGGTGCCGTTTTCGACCTCCTCGGAGAGGTGGATGCGCACCCAGCGGTTCTCGTGGTAGAGGCAGATGGCCACGGTGACGATGAACCAGATGACGCCGAAGCTGACACCTAGGATGGCGAGGAGGATATGGGCGCCGCCGAGGGTGGCGAAATAGTTGTGGAGGGCGTGAGTGGCCATGCCAGCGCCGAGGCCCAGCACGGGCCAGAGGAGCTTCATCGGGAGGTGCCGGGAAAATTTCCCGAGGGCGAGTCCGACGCCGAAGAGTCCGGTGAACAGCGCGTGCAGCATCCCGAAAATGAAGGCCCGCAGGAAGAAGAGGACGATGAGGCTGATCGCGTTCGGCTGGCCGGAAAAGTAGAGGATGTTCTCGACGGCGGCGAAGCCGAAGCCGACCATGCTCCCGTAGATGAGCCCGTCGAGGACGGAGTCGACCTCGCGGTGGAAGAGGAGGAAGATAAGGAGCACGCCGAAACCCTTGATAAGCTCCTCGGTGACCGGGGCGAGGAGGCTGGCCTCGTAGAGCTGGCTCGTGAGGGTGACTTCCGCGATGGCCGTGGGTTTGAGGAAGCCAAGAATGCCTTGGGTGACGAAGGCGAAGACGATGGAGGGGATCGCGCCCCAGAGGAAGGCGGCGAAGAGAAGGGGCAGGGGCTCCTTCTCCCAGCGGTCGATGCGCCAGAGGATGAGGGCGTAGATCACCATGGGGACGATCCCGAGCACGATGGAAGCGAGGAAGAGGGTCATAGCGGTGCAGGATAGACGTTTCCCGTCCGTCTGCAAAACAATGAAAACGCAAGAGGCGGCCCGGAGGCCGCCTCTTGCGGGGTTTTCGGAACGGCTCCGGGGAGCCGCCCCCCGGAGCGCCCGACGCGGCCCCGCCTACTGGCAGGCCTCGCACTCGCCGCCATTGAGGAGCGCCTCGAGGGAGCAGGCCTGCTTCTCGGCTTCGGTGTGGAGGCGCACCTCCTTGTTCACCTTGATGGAGGCTTTCTCGATGTTCGAGGCCTGCTGGGTGCGGAGGTAGTAGGTGGTCTTCAGCCCCTTGCGCCAAGCGGCTCGATACATGTGCGAGAGGGTCTTCAGGTCCGGGGTGGCGAGGAAGAGGTTGACCGACTGGGACTGGTCGATCCACTTCTGCCGCCGCGCCGCGGCCTCGACGAACCATTCGTAGTCGATGGAGAAGGCGGTGGCGTACTTCTCCTTGAGGTGCGCCGGGATCTCCTCGATGTCGGCGAGCTCGCCGTCGTAGTACTTGAGCCGCTCGACCATGTCCTCGCCCCAGAGGCCGAGGGCCTTGAGGTCGCGGACGAGGAAGGTGTTCAGCACGATGAAGTCGCCGGAGAGGTTGCCCTTCACGAAGAGGTTCTTGAAGGTCGGCTCGATGCAGGGCGAGCTGCCCATGATGTTCGAAATGGTCGCGGTGGGGGCGATGGCGAGCACGTTGCTGTTGCGCATGCCCTGGCGGCGGATCTTCTCGCGCAGGGCGTCCCAGTCCATGCGACCGCCGCGGGGGACGTCGACGGCTTCGCCGCGCTCCTCTTCGAGCAGGTCGACGGTGTCGGGGGGCAGGAGACCGCGGCTCCATTTCGAGCCCTCGAAGGTGGAGTAGCTGCCGCGCTCGGCGGCGAGGTCGCTGGAGGCCTCGTAGGCGAAGTAGGCGATGGCCTCCATGAACTCGTCGTTGAACTCGACGGCGGCCTCGCTCGCGAAGGGGGTGTTGCGGAGGAAGAGGGCGTTCTGCAGGCCCATCACGCCGAGGCCGACGGGGCGGTGACGGCTGTTGGCGTTCTTGGCCGCCTCGGTGGGGTAGTAGTTGATGTCGATGACGTTGTCGAGGGCGCGCACGGCGATGCGCACGGTCTCGCGCAGCTTGTCTAGGTCGAGGGTGCCGTCGGCCTTGAGGTGGGTGTCGAGGATGACGGAGCCGAGGTTGCAGACGGCGGTCTCGTCGGCGGAGGTGTTCAGGGTGATCTCGGTGCAGAGGTTCGAGCTGTGGATCACGCCGACGTGGTCCTGGGGGCTGCGGACGTTGCAGGGGTCCTTGAAGGTGATCCAGGGATGGCCGGTCTCGAAGATCATCTTCAGCATCTGCTTCCACAGCTCGATGGCGGGGACCTCGCGACCGAAGATCTTGCCGGCGCGGGCGTCGGCCTCGTAGGCGAGGTAGCGCTCGGTGAAGGCGCGACCGTAGAGCTCGTGCAGGTCGGGCACCTCGTTGGCGCGGAAGAGGGTCCAGTTCTCCCGGGCCTCCATGCGCTGCATGAAGAGGTCGGGGATCCAGTTCGCCGTGTTCATGTCGTGGGCGCGACGGCGCTCGTCCCCGGTGTTGCGGCGCAGTTCGAGGAAGTCGGCGATGTCGTTGTGCCAGGTCTCGAGGTAGGCGCAGCCGGAGCCGTTGCGCTTGCCGCCCTGGTTCACGGCGACGAGCTGGTCGTTGTGCAGCTTGAGGAAGGGGATGACGCCCTGGCTCTCGCCGTTGGTGCCCTTGATGTAGCTGCCGGTGCCGCGCACGGCGGTCCAGGAGCCACCGAGACCGCCGGCCCATTTCGAGAGGTAGGCGTTCTCGGCGATGCCGCGCTGCATGATGGACTCGATGCTGTCGTCGATCTTGTAGAGGTAGCAGGAGGAGAGCTGGCTGTGCATCGTGCCCGAGTTGAAAAGCGTCGGGGTCGAGGAGCAGAAGCGGCGGCTCGCGTAGAGGCGGTAGAGGTCGATGGCCTTGCCCTCGCGGTCCGTCTGCTCGCCGATCATGAGGCCCATGGCGACGCGCATCCAGAAGATCTGGGGCGTCTCAAGGCGGCGGTGGGTGCCCCCGGTCTTGTCGACGATGAGGTAGCGGTCGTAGAGGGTCTGGATGCCGAGGAAGTCGAAGTCGAGGTCGGAGGTGGGGTTGATGGCCTCGGCGAGGCGGTCGAGGTTGTATTCGAGCAAGGCCGGGGAGAGCCGTTCGATCTCGACGCCGCGGACGAGGTTGGCCTTGAAGGCGCGGCGGTGGGCCTCGGCCAGCTTGGCGACGCCGTCGCGGGAGATGCTCCAGTCGAGAACCTCCTCGTAGAGGTAGGTCAGGAGGATGCGGGCGGCGAAGCGGGCGAAGTCGCCGTCGCGCTCGATGAGGCTCTTCGAGTTGAGGACGATGGTCTTGCGAAGGTCGGCCTCGGTCATCTCGTTGAAGAAGGCGCGGCGCAGCTCGTGCTCGATCTGCTCGGGGGAGAGGCAGAGGTCGAGGCCGGTGAGGGCGAAGTCGATGCGGCGGCGCAGGTCGGAGCCGTCCCAGAGGTCGCTGCTGCCGTCGGCGCGCTTCACCACGATCATCGACTCCTGGGTCGCCTCCTGATGGCGGACCTCGGCGACCTCCTCCTGCTGGCGGAGGAGGGAGCGGTGGGCGCGGTAGAGGATGTAGGACTCGGCCACTTTGTAATGGCCCTGGCGCATCAGCTCCTCCTGGACGCGGTCCTGGAGGTCCTCGATGCGGATGAACTCCTGCCCGCTGCGGGCGATGCGCTCGGTGAGGGCGGTGGAGATGTCCTTCGCCGGGGAGGAGTCCATGCCGAGGGAGAGGAAGGCGCTGCGCACCGCGATCTCGATCTTGTTGGAGTCCCAAGCAGCGACTTCGCCGTTGCGGCGGATGACGCGGCAGAGGGGCTTCTCCAGTCCCGGGCCGCGCGAGTCGCGGCGGGCGATCTCGGTCTTGCGGCGGATGAGGAGACTTTTGGCGACGTCGTGCGCGTTCTGGCGCACGAGGGCGGTCTCGATGATGGAGGTCAGCTCGCTCCCGGTGAGGAGGACGGTGCCGTCGGCCTCCTCGGTGTCGGCCTTGCGGGAGAGGATCTCGGTGACGATGCGCACGATGTTGGCGACGAGCTGCCGGTTGCGCTCGTTGAAGATGTCGTCCTGCTTGCGGGAGAGGGCGAGGTCGGTGACGGCTCGACCCACGGTCTCGGCGATCTTGGCGATGTTGAATTCGGACTCCTCGTCGTCGGCGCGGACGACGATGCGGGAGGACGGGGCGGGATGGCTGGAGGCCATGCCGCTCCAGTCGAAGCGGGGCTTCATCTCCTGCGGCGTGGCGGCGGCGCGCTGGAGTTCGAGGTCTTGTTCGATGAGGTGGCGGGTGATCATGGGGACGGGACGGGGAAAGGGTGCGGTTTTCGGTAGTCAGCTTTCAAGCGGCGGGGAGTGGACAGGGTCGGGTGTGCGGCGCGACCCCGTCCGGTCCGGGGTCAAAGATCGTCGTCGTCGCCGACGAGGACGGTGGCTTTCGAGTATTCGGTGACGCGACCTTCGAAGAAGTTCTGCTCCTTCTTGATGTCGATGGTCTCAGCGAGCCAAGGGAAGGGGTTGCGCACGCCGGGGTTGAGCGCGTTCAGCCCCACTCCGGTGAGGCGGCGGTCGGCGATGTAGTCGATGTACTGGCAGAAGTCCTCGGCACTGAGGCCGACGGAGCTGACGGGGAGGCAGTCGTTGATGAACTCCTTTTCGAGGGCGACGGCCTCCTTCATCGTCTCGACGAGCTCCTGTTTGAACGCAGGCGTCCAGATCTCCATGTTCTCGCCGACGAGGTCGAGGAAGAGCTTGCGGCAAAGCTCGATGTGGTTCGACTCGTCGCGCAGGGTGTATTGGAACATCTGCCCGATGCCGGTGAACTTGTTCTGCCGCCGCAGGGCGAGGATCATGCCGAAGAGGCCGTAGAACTGGGTGCCCTCCATGCACTGGCCGAAGACGAAGATGTTGCGGGCGAGCTTGCGCTTGTTCTCCGGGTCGGTCAGGTCGACGTCGCGCCGCAGCTCGTGCGAGGTGCGGGTGACGAACTCGTTCTTGCGCTTGATCGTGGGGATCTGCTCGAACATGGCCTCGCACTCGTGCGGGTTGATGCCGAGGCTGCTGATCATGTAGAGGAGGCTGTCGGCGTGGATGTTCTCCTCGTGGGCGTGGCGGCCGAGGACGAGCTTCAGCTCGGGCGCAGTGACGAGCTCGCGCACGACGTGAATGATGTTGTCGCCGACGATGCCCTCGGCGGCGGAGAAGTAGCCGATGCCCATGCGGATGATCCAGCGCTCGGAGTCATTCAACTCGGAACCCTGCCACTGCTCGATGTCCTTCTGCATGGGGATCTCCTCGGGTTCCCAGTGGTTGGCCTTCATCGTCCGGTAGAGGTCGTAGGCCCACTGGTATTTCAGGGGGAGGAGGTTGAAGGCCTCCGACTTGCGGCCGTTGATGACGCGCTTGGCGGCGTAGGCCTGCTCGGCTTTGTCCTGGTCGAGGACGAAGGTGCGGTCTCCGATGGTGAATGTCTTTTCCATGGTGCGAACAGAGGGGATCGGGGTTGTGCGGGATGGATGAACGGTTCTCTAACTTCCGAGAACCACCCGGTTTTTCAGGTTTTCGGCGACCCGTTGGAACGGAACGGGCGTCGAAAAACCATGAAATCAGGCAATTCCCGAGGCCGCTATGAGTTTGGTAAAAACACCATATCTTGTTGGCCGGTCTCCAAGATGCACAATATGTAGTGGTCGTTCAAGGTTTTTTTGCCGAAACGGGTCGATTCTGCCAGATCCCTTGTGTCGCAAGCGATTCGCTTGCCAAGGGGGGTGGAAACTGGTTCGAAAATTCAGAAAATCAGGAGTTCCGAGACAATTTCAGCCCCTTCCGCCGGACTGGATTCGTGCCCATTCGCGGGCATTTGCGGCCATTCGCGTCAAAAAAGGAACGCAGATTTTCGCGGATGAAACGCGGATTTTCGCAGATGGGGTGCGTGGGAGATCCTTCGCCCTTCCTGCCGCAGCCGGGCTTCACGGCGGACAGGAAAATATCGGCCCTTCTTGGGTCCGCAAATCTCATCGAGGCCGCCGACCTCCACAAAAAAGCGGACCGGAAGCCTGTCCGGTCCGCTTTTTGGGAAGACGGTCGCGTCCGCGAGGTCCGGGGATCACTTGGCGGCGGAGAGGCGCTCGGCTACGGCGTCCCAGTTCACCACGTTCCAGAAAGCCTCGACGTAGTCGGGGCGGCGGTTCTGGTAGTTCAGGTAGTAGGCGTGCTCCCAGACGTCGAGCCCGAGGATGGGAGTGCTGGTCTCGAGGCCAGCGGCGGCGCCCATGGTCGGGTTGTCCTGGTTCGGGGTGCTGACGATGGCGAGGGTACCGTCGCCTTTCACGACGAGCCAAGCCCAGCCCGAACCAAAGCGACCGAGGGAGGCGGCTTTGAAGGCGTCCTTGAACGCATCGAAGGAGCCGAAGGCCGCGTCGATGGCGGCGGCGAGGTCGCCGCGGGGGGCGCCGCCGGAGTTCGGGCCGAGGATGTTCCAGAAGAGGGTGTGGTTGACGTGGCCGCCGCCGTTGTTGCGCACCGCGCCGCGGATGGACTCGGGCACGGCGTCGAGGTCGGCGATCAGCTCGTCGGCGGTCTTGGCGGCGAGGTCGTCGTGGCCTTCGAGGGCCTTGTTGAGGTTCGCGACGTAGGTGGCGTGGTGCTTGCCATGGTGGATCTCCATCGTCTTCGCGTCGATGTGGGGTTCGAGGGCGTCGGCGGAGTAAGGAAGGGGGGGCAGTTCGTGGGCCATGATGGGGATGGGTTTGTCGGGTTCGGGTTTCGCGCGGCTGGCGCAAACGCCTCCGCAAGGACACGAGAGCGCCGCCCCGCCGGATTGTCAAAACCCGATGGATGGAACGGGCGATATTTCCCCATCCACCCCGTCCCACCGTCGATGGCTAGAACAGGAAGACGAGGGGCGGCACGGAGACGTCGAGGCGGGCGTTCGAGTAGTCGAAGCCCTCGGACTCGGAGATGGAGGTGGCGACGTCGTTGGTGAACTCGACGGTGATCCGGCCCGACTCGACCTCGATGTAGCGGGTCGCGGTGATAGGCCGGCCAAAGGGGTCGATGGTCGTGTAGGTCTGGGGGACCCGCTGGTAGGAGATGTATTCGAGCGAGTCGATCCTCCCGCCTTGGTTCATGGTGGAATTGCGCTTGTCGGGTGGGCCGATGGAGGCGGCGACCTCGGCGACGGTCATGCCGAGGGCGATCTGCTGCTTCTCGATCAGTTCGGAGACGACGAGATAGCGCTCGTGGTAGAGGCGAAGGTTCTCCTCGAAACCCTCGGGCAGGCCCGCGACGGAGGCCTTGCTGACCCAGCCGGCGACTTGGCCCTGCTTGGCGCGGGCGCGGACGCGGTAGGCCTTTTCGCTCACGGCGAGGAGGACGGCGTTCTGGTCGGGGAGGAGGTTGCCCATCCAGCGCTCGCCTTTCAGGTTCGCGTAGACGGGCGCGGCGACGGTGACGCGCACCGGCACCTCCTTCTCGACCATGCCTTCGAGGTAGATGGCGCCGTCCTCCTTCACCAAGTTGCTTTTGGAGCGGTCCTCCCGCTTGACGATGACGATGCCGGGGCGGCGGAGCTGGGCTTCGGCCCAAGTGGCGGGCAGGGAGACGAGGAGACCGAGGGCGAGGAGATGTCGCGCGTTCATAGGAGAGGGGGAGCGCAGGGGAAAGCCCCAGAGGAGGGACGAACGGAGTGGCCCGTTCATGCGGCATCATGCCCGCCGCGATCGCGGGAGGCAAGCATTTTCGGCGGATGCGCCGCCTTGTTCTCGGGCGTATCGTCCCCCGTGCCCAGCGACGCCAAACCGGATCTCCAGAGAAAGCTGCGGGAAGTCCCCCACAAACCGGGGGTCTACCTGCACAAGGATCGGCTTGGCTCCGTCATCTACGTGGGCAAGGCCCGCGATCTGCGCAAGCGGCTCGCCTCCTACTTCACCCCCTCGCGACAGCGCCTCGCCGAGCACAAGACGCGGGCGCTGATCGAGAGCATCTGGGACTTCGACATCCACGAGGTGCGCAACGAGCCCGAAGCCCTGCTCCTCGAAGGCAAGCTGATCAAGGAATACCGGCCCAAATACAACATCGCCTTCCGCGACGACAAGCGCTTCCTCCTCGTGAAGATGCATCCGGGCGAACCGTGGCCGCGCTTCCAGCTCACCCGCCTGCGCAAGGAGGACGGGGCGCGCTACTTCGGACCCTTCGCCCATTCCGGGGCGCTGCGGCGCACCATCGCGTGGATGAACCGCGAGTTCGGCCTGCGGAGCTGCCGCCCCCTCAAGCCCGACGAGCAGGACTACCGCCACTGCCACAACGACATCATCCGCAACTGCGCCGCGCCCTGCATCGGGCGCATCTCGCGCGAGGACTACCTCGCCAAGGTCGAGCGGGCCTGCGAATTCCTCCAGGGGCAGTCGAAGGACCTCCTCGCCTCCATCGAGGAGGAGATGCGCGAGGCCGCCGCATCGCTCGATTTCGAACGCGCCGCCGAGCTGCGCGACATGGTCGCCAATTTGAAGCAGACCCTGCGCCCCACACGCCAGTTCCGTCGCCGCGGCGTGCCGGGGAAGGCCATCGACTCCGAGGCCGACGTGGCCGAACTGGGCGAAATCCTCGGTCTGGATGGCCCTCCACTCGTGATGGAGTGCTTCGACATTTCCAACATCTCCTCGAACCACATCGTCGCCTCCATGGTGCGCTTCCGCGACGGGCTGCCCGACAACGCCAACTACCGCCGCTACCGCATCCGGACGGTGAAGGGCCAGGACGACTTCGCGAGCATGGCCGAGGTCGTCCGGCGGCGCTACTCGCGCATCCTCCTCCAAGCGCGGGAGCGGGTCGGGGCCGAGGAAGCCGACGCCAGCCAGGAGAATCCGCTGGAGGCGATGCGGCGGATCGAGGCGGGCGAAGAGGAGCGCGGCCCGTCGGGGAAACGCCCTTTCGTGCGTCTTCCCGATCTCGTCATCGTCGACGGGGGCAAGGGCCAGCTCGGCATGGCGGTGAAGGAGCTGCGACGGCTCGGCCTCCACGAACTGCCCGTGATCGGCCTCGCCAAGCAGCGCGAGGAGGTCTTCCGTCCCGGCGAGTCCGAGCCGCTCGTGATCCCCCACGACCGGGGTGCCTTGAAGCTGCTCCAGCGCATCCGCGACGAGGCCCACCGCTTCGCCAACGGCTACCACCAGTTGCTGATGAAGCGCCGCGTCGAGGAGAGCATTCTCGACGACTGCCCCGGCGTCAGCCAAGCGCGGAAGGAGCGTCTGCTGGAACGCTTCGGCTCCGTCTCGCGCCTGCGGAAAGCCACCGGGGAGGAAATCGCGGCCGTGCCGGGGATCGGGGCGAAGCTCGCCGACGAGATCGTGCGCTTTTTGGAGACGCATTGAGCATCCCCGGCAAATTGCCTGCCCCTTGGAGTTTCAGGATTTGGACCACGGATGAACATCGATATTCTTGCATTCCATTCGTGTGATTCGTGTCATCCGTGGTCCAAATCCCCCCCAAGCCCCGACCCTCGGAATCCCCGGCGGTGCCGAAAAACTGAATCCCTCCCCCGCCAAAAACGTCTTTTCCTGAACCGCCCGTTTTGTTATCCTGCCCTCATGCCGCGACCGCTGAACACTGAACACTCCCAAACTTCATGAGACTGATCGCCTTTCTCCTCGCCGCCGCCCTCCTGCTTCCTTCGCTCGCCCAAGCCCAAGGCAGGCGCGTCGCCCTCGTCGTGGGTATGGATGGGTATGAGAAGGTGCCTCGCTTGAGAGTCGCCGTCGCCGACGCGAAGCGGATGAAGGAGACCTTGGAGTCCCTCGACCCGCCCTTCGACGTGAGCCTGCTCACCGACGCCGATTGGAAGGAGACGGGGCGGGCCTTCGACGCCTTCCTCGACCGGGCGAAGGGGGCCGAGTTCGCCTTCGTCTATTTCGCCGGGCACGGCATCGAGTACCACGGGGAGAACTTCCTGCTGGTGAAGGACACCGACGTGTCCTCCGCCACCGCCGACGTGGCGCGGATGAAGCGGCGTCTCGCCAGCGAGGCCGTGTCCCTGCAGAACTGGATGGACATGCTGGAGTCCACGAAGGCCCAGGCGAAAGTGGTGGTGCTCGACTGCTGCCGGAACAACCCGCTGCGGGTCGAGTCGGACGAGGGCGGGACGCGCTCGGTGCTGGGGTCGAGCCGGGGCCTCGCGCAGGTGGCGGCCCCGAGCGGCACGCTCATCAGCTACTCCGCCGCGCCGGGCGAGGTGGCGAACGACGGACTCTTCACCGAGGTGCTGGTGGCGAACATGAAGGTTCCCGGCCTGAGCATCGGGGATGTCTTCGCCAAGACGCGGCAGGAGGTGCGCGAGATTTCGTCGGAATGGGCGAAGGAGGACGCCGCGAAGGGCCTCGACCCCGATTTCCGGCGTTCGCGGCATGTGCCGATGGAGCACAACCTGCTGGACCTGTCGGGGATGCGGTTCACCTTCACGAGGGGCGTGCCGGAGAAGGTGGCGGTGGCGGAGCCGCGGATGACCGAGGCGGAGATCGAGCGCCGGGCGAAGGAGATGGCCGAGAAGCTGGTGGCCGAGGCGATGAAGAACCAGCCCGCGCCCCCGTCGGCCCCATCCTCTCCCGCCCCGATGGCCCGCCCCGACCCGGCACCCGCGCCCGCCTTCCCGGCGTCGCGCGGCATGGAGGGCGGTCGCGCGGGCGAGGTGCGCGAGTTCGGGGGCATTGCGATGGTGTGGTGCCCGGCGGGCAGTTTCACGATGGGCAGCCCGGCGGATGAGCCGGGCCGCGACGACGATGAGAAGGCGCACAAAGTGACGCTGACGCGTGGCTTCTGGCTGGCGAAGACCGAGACGACGCAGGGGCAGTGGGCGAGCGTGATGAGCGGCGACGTGGCCTCGCTGAAGGCCGGCGGGGAGAAGGACAAGACCTTTGGAGACGTGACCGCGACGGGAGCGCAGGTGGCGATGTATTTCACGAGCTGGGACGACGCGCAGGGATGGTTGAAGAAAATGAACGAGAGGCACCCCCTGCCGGAAGGGTGGAAATGGGAGCTGCCGACGGAGGCGCAGTGGGAGTATGCGTGTCGAGCGGGGACGGAGACGGCGTTCTCGTTCGGGAGCGATGCGTCGAAGCTGAGCCGCTATGCGAATTTTGCGGACAAGAACGTGAGTTTCAGTTGGAAGGACGCGTCGCAAGACGACGGAGTCGGCGAGGAAGCCGCCCCTGTGGGGAAATACGAGGCGAACGCATGGGGTCTTCACGACATGCACGGGAACGTGTGGGAATGGTGCCGGGACTACTACGGAGATTATCCTAGCGGTGCTACGACCGATCCCGCTGGCGCGTCTTCGGGCGGCCACCGCGTGCTCCGCGGCGGCGGTTGGTTCAACGACGCCGCGGTCTGCCGGTCGGCGATCCGCGCCGGGGGCGCGCCGGGCGGCCGGGGCAACAACCTGGGCTTCCGCCCCGCCCTAGTTCCTTCCGTCCAGTGAGCGGAGCGAAAGCCCGAGCAGCGGAGGCCTGACGGGTGGAGGCGGCAGCCGGAACCCGTCGGGGCCGGAGCGGGGGGAAGGGACCGCGAAGCGGTCGTGAATTTTTTTCAAAAACCAGATCGTTGGAATGCCCCTGAAATTCTTCCATATCCCCAGCCGCGACCCCGCCACGGCGGAGGCGGACCTCGCCTCCTTCCTCTCGCGGCACCGCGTCGTGACCATCGAGCGGCGTTTCGTCGAGGATGGGCAGAGCTCCTTCTGGGCGATCTGCGTGGACTACCTGCACGGGCCGGAGACCGGCGGCCCCGACTACGGGGCGCCGGGCCGCGCCGGACGCAAGGTGGACTACAAGGAGGTGCTGACCCCGGAGCAGTTCGCCGTCTTCGCCCGCCTGCGCGACCTGCGAAAGGAGGTCGCCGCCCGCGACGCCGTGCCGGTCTACAATGTCTTCACCAACGAGCAGCTCGCCGAGATGGTGAGGCGCGGCTGCGCCAGCGTCGCCGAACTGCGCGAGATCGACGGCGTGGGCGAGGCCCGCTGCGAGAAGTACGGCCCCGCCTTCCTCGCCGCGATGGCCGGCGGGACCGGAACGGAGGCATGAAGCGCATCGGCGGGCTCTACGACGCGATCCACGGCTGGAACAATCTGCGCGAGGCCTACCGCCGCGCACGGCGGGGAGCGAGACGGGGGCGGGCTGTCGCGGTCTTCGAGGCGGACCTCGACGTGCATCTGCGCTCCCTCCGCGACGAGCTCGCCGGGGGCGGGGTGCGCCTGCAAGGCTACACCCGCTTCCTCATCCACGACCCGAAGGAGCGGACCATCACCGCGCCCGCCTTCCGCGACCGCGTCCTCCACCACGCCTTGATCCTGGTCTGCGAGCCGCATTTCGAGAGCTGGCTCGTCCACGACACCTACGCCTGCCGGCGAGGCAAGGGACGCCTCGCCGCGCTGGAGCGGGCGACGGGCCACGCCCGCCGCCACGGCTGGTTCGCGAAGCTCGACGTGCGAAAGTATTTCGAGAGCATTCCCCACGCGAACCTGCTCGCGGAGCTGGAGCGGCGCTTCAAGGACCGCCGCCTCCTCGACCTGTTCGAGCGGCTCGTACGCTCGCACGAGGCATCGCCCGGACGCGGCCTGCCCATCGGCAGCCTCGTCTCGCAGCACCTCGCCAACCTCTACCTCGATCCTGTGGACCGCCTCGCCAAGGAGACGCTGCGCCTGCCCGGATACGTCCGCTACATGGACGACATGGCATTGTGGGCGGACGCCGGGGAGCCACTCGACGAGGCGCTCTCGCGCATCGGGGCGCTGCTGGGCGAGCGGCTCGGGCTGGAGGTCAAGGCCGGGGAGCACCGCAACCGGACCGCCCACGGGATGAACCTCTGCGGCTGGCGCGTCTTCCCCGGCTGGCGCGTGCTGAACCGGCGCTCGCGCCGCCGCCTCGCCGCGAAGATCGCGCAACTGGAGGCCGTCGAGGACGAGGCGGAGCGGCAGCGTCGCGGTGAAGCGGTTTTCGCCTTTGCCAAAGAGGGCGACTCGTGGCAGTGTCGCCGAGCGATGCTGGCCAGGGCGACCACCGCGTGAACCGCGGCGGCGGTTGGAACAACAACGCCGCGAACTGCCGGTCGGCGAACCGCAACAGGAACACGCCGGGCAACCGGAACAACAACCTGGGCTTCCGCCCCGCCCCAGCTCCGCCCGTCCCGGTTCGGAGGAACCCGGTCTGGATGGACCGAATGAAGAACGGAAGGAACCGGCCAGACATCCCGCCCCGCCGCGAGAAACCGCGACAGGCGAACCCGAAACCGCCCGCCCCGCCGCTGCTAGGCCGCACCGGATGGTGCCGCAAGCCGAAGGCTGCGGGGCGGGCAAGCGAGGCGTCGGAATGAAGCGAGCGAAGCGAACGGAACCCCCGGTAGGGCAACCGTCCCCGGTGGGCCGCTTGGCGGGAAGGACGCCCTTTGCCCGAAGACGGCTCGGCAAGGGACGCCTCGCCCCACCTTTGTCAAAACCGGGAATCGGAAATCCGAAGCGGCCTTTGGCCCCGTCAAAAAAAATCAGCGAAGATCAGCCAAATCAGCGGTCGCCGGAGGGCCATCCCGCGAAGCCTCAAATTTCGGATTTTTTGAAAGACCCTCCCGGAAAAGGCCGTATTCGACAGGTGACCCGCGCCCGATCCGTGCTATGATGGGGAACGGCACGCCCGTCTTGCGAACTTGCGCCCTCCCATGAATCTCGAGCTTCCCCGACTCCGTCGCGTCGCGCTCCTCGCCGCCCTCCTGTCCGTCGGCATGCCGGGCCGGGCGCAGCAGATCCCCGGCATCCAGAGCGGGGTCGTCACCGGAGAACCCAGGCCCGAGTCCGTCGAACCGGACCCCGTGGCCGTGCCCGACGCGCAGGCCATCCCCCGCTACGAGCAGTCCCCGATCCGGGCGATGCCCGTCAACGAGGAGAACGACGGGGCCGTCGAGATCCCGCAGGAGCTGCAAATCGACCAGCCCGCCCTCCCCAGGGCCGAACCCATCGCGACAGAGGCCGATGTCGAGGAGAAGGTCGACGCGAAGGACTCCATCGTCGAGAAGATGGACGACCTCGGCGTCGACGCGGCGGCCCAGCCCGTGACCGCCCAGGAGATGCGAGCCCAGGCCCCTCCCGAACCGGAGCAACCCAACTCGCCCGTGCTCATCCGCACCGAGACGCATACCCGCACCGAGGCGCGCACCTTCACCTTCTCCATCCCCGCGCCTCGCGGCCAGATCCTCGACCGCAACGGCTACCCCCTCGCCCAGAACAAGGTCGCCTACTACGCGGCGATCAGCTTCCCCTTCCTCGGGTCCAAGGTCTCGGACGAAGAGATCGCGCGCTACGCGGGGGAACGGATCATCCACGTCAACAACATCCTCGGGGCGGATTGGGATCTGGGGGCGACGGCGATCATCAAGCACTACCGCGACCGCCGCTGGGTGCCGCTGGCCTTCTCCTCCGTCCTCACCAACGACGAGGTCGAGGAACTGAGGCGGCAGAAAATGGAGGGCCTCACCCTGCAACCGATCTACCTCCGCCACTACCCTCAGGGCAAGACCCTCTCGCATGTGGTCGGCTATGTCGGGAAACGCCCCCCCCGCACCACCGGTCCCATCGTCAACGACGAGGATCTCTGGGGCCACGCCATCGGCGTGGACGGCCTCGAACAAGCCTTCGAGGCGGAGCTGCGCGGCACCCCCGGCCGGATCAACGTCCTCTTCGAGGCGGACGGGACGAAGATGAAGGAGGACGTGCTCTCCCGCCCGGCCCCTGGCTTCAACGTGGTCACGTCCATCGACCTCGGGATGCAGAGGATCTGCGAGGAGCTGCTCGCCGAGAAGGTGAAGCGCGGGGCCATGGTCGTGATGGACGTGCGCAACGGGGACATCATGGCGATGGCGAGCTACCCGCAGTTCGACCCGAACGAATTCATCCCCGCGATCACCCAGGAGAAATACGCCGCCCTCGTCAACGACCCGGCCAAGCCGCTCTTCCCCCGCGCCTTCCGCGCGACCTACCCGGCGGCCTCGACCTTCAAGGTGGTGGCGGCCCTCGGCTTCCTCGAAAGCGGCTACATCTCGTCCAACGACCTCTACCCCTGCCCCAACGCCTGGAGTGTCGGCAATCTCGTGATGCGGAACTGGAACGCGAAGGGCGAGGGTTCGATGAACGTCGTCGGCGCCCTGACCCGCTCATGCAACACCTGGTTCTACGAGGTCGCGTCGAGGGCGGGAGCCGATTCCATGAGCTACATGGCCACGCGGCTCGGACTCGGGGAGAAGACGGGCATCCCGCTTCGCGAAGCCTCGGGCTTCATCCCGAGCAACCGGTACTGGGCGGACAAATACGGCTACCTCATGTCCGACGGAGAGGAGGCGGTGATGAGCATCGGCCAAGGCCGGGTCGAGGTCACCCCGCTCCAAGTCGCCCGTATGATGGCCGGGGTCGGCAACGGGACGGAGGTGGTGAAGCCCCGCCTCGTCCTCCAATACCAGGACCTCAACCACGAGATCAAGGAGACCTTCGGCGTCGAGGTGGCGCACCACCTCAATGTCGATTCCCATTCCCTGCGGGCGGTGCGGCGCGGGCTCTACGACGTGGTCAACGCCGGCAACGGGACGGGCAAGCAGGCCTTCCACAAGATCACCGTCGCGGGCAAGACCGGCACGGGGCAGTGGAACGTCGCCCTGAAGCAGAACATCTCCTGGTTCGCCGGCTACTTCCCGGCGAAGCATCCCGTCTACTCCTACGCCGTGATCTACGAGGGGGACCCCGGCGAGGTGGTCAGCGGCGGCAAGCAGTCCGCCCCCATCGTCGGGGCCTTCCTCGACCGCTACCTCGATGACGAGGAGAAATACAACGAGGTCCGCTCCCGCGCCCAAGCCCTCGCGGAGGAGGCAGGGGAAGAGGTCGATCAGCCCTCCTACCGCGATTTCGAGCCCACCACCTCGATCTTCCGCGACGGCGAAGCCCCGGTCGAGGAAGCCGTCGGCGAGGTCTTCACACCAGTGCAGGAGCAGACCGCCCAGCCGCAACCGCCGCGCCAAGGGGGTGGCGGGCTTTTCCAACGAATGTTCAAACGCAACCGCCGCTGATCCCGCGCGCGTGAACTTCGACCGCCATCCCACGCCGCCGCAGCTCTTCCGGCAATTCGAGCGCGGCGAGATCAGCCGCGAGGAGCTGCATGCCTCCCTCGCCGTCCACGCGCGCGGGATCATCGCCGAGATGGTCGAGGCTCACCGGAATCCGAAGACCTCCTACCTTGAGCGGCTCCGCAACTACGCGGCGGCGCGGCGGCTGGCGAAGCGGCACGGCGCGGCCCGCCTCCGCGAGATCCTCGCCGCCCTCGGCGCGATCGAGGATTTCCCCCCGGCCCAGATCCTCTGGAACGCGAACCACGGCGACGTGCCCCTGCATTGCTTCTTCCGCACGAGGATCGAGCCCGTCTTCCGCATCGTCCGTCTGGAGGTCCAACCCATGCTCGTCAGCCTCCAAGTCGAATACGGGGCGAACGACCGCGCGAAAACGACCCGAGAATCGATCCTCCTGCAACGCAACGCGCTCCTCGCACTGGAGCTGCTCGACCGCTTCGAGACCGGCCCGTGATCCGCGGAAAGCCCCTGACGTCAGGCGATGCCGGCCTGCTGCCGCCGCCACCGGGCCGCCCACAGATGCATGCCGAGGTCGAGCACGGTCTTCCCGACGACGAGGAGGGCCAGCATCCAGAGCGGGGATCCGAACTTTTGGATCGCGAAAGCGCCGAAGATGATGACGAGGTGCAGCACGACAATGCGCGGGTACGGGGCGAACATCTGGATGTGAGCGAGGGTCTCGCGATAGGCACCCGAGAGGAGGTAGTTGCGCACGAAGGAGAACCCGTGGCTGACGACGAGGGCGAGGAGCGCCCAGAGGAACCCGCTGTGGGCGTCCGGGGTGGCCTCGGGATCGCTCTTCCCCTCCCCGCCGAGGAGCGAGAGGACAAAGACCCCGTGGACGAGGCAGAAGCCCCCGTAATGGACCGCAAAGAAGATTCCGGTGGGGAGATTCCTGAAGAATTGGCCCCGGATGGAATCGGGCGGCCGGACAGTGAGGATGCGGAGGAAGGAGAAGCCGCCGATGATGAGGTTCTCCATCCAATAGAGCATGACGATCTCGAAAACGCTCCACCCCCAGAACATCGCGCCGAAGAGCGGCACGAAATTCGCGAGGACGAGGAGCATCCCCGAGACGAGGACGAATCCTCCGGGGCGGGCTGGAGCGTGGTTCGGCACCCGCCAAGATTCCGATTCCCCGGAAAATGGCAAGCCCGCGAGCGGCAGGGCGGCCAAATTTCCGCTTGCCCGCCGCCCCCATCGCGGCTAGCTTCCGCCCCTCCCGAACTCCAGGACGACGAACATGAAGACGGACATCCACCCCGACTACCAGGAAGCCGTGATCCAGTGCCACTGCGGCTCTGTGATCCAGACGCGCTCCACCGTGCCGAATCTCCACATCGGGATCTGCTCCGCCTGCCACCCCTTCTTCACTGGCGAGCAGCGTTTCGTCGACACCGCCGGTCGGGTCGACAAGTTCCAGAAGCGCTTCGGCGGGGCCAAGTCCGCGACTGAGCGGCGCAAGCGTCCCAAGCTTTCGGACCTGACCGCCTAGCTCGCGGCCTTCTGATTTTGCGAAACGGTGATCGTGCCCGTGTGGCATGGTCGCCGTTTTTGTTTGCCCCGGACCTTTCCCCTCCCCTTCTCCTGTGGACTATTCCTCCCTCATCGAACGCAAGCGGCTCCGGCTTCCCGAGCTGGAGTCCTCCATGGCGCAGGAGGGCTTCTTCGACGATCCGGAGAAGGCAAGGGGGTTGACTCGCGAATACAACCGTCTCAAGGCGCTGCTGGAAGACTGGTCCCGGCTCGCGAAGGCCAAGACCGATCTCGCCGACAGCCTTGAGCTGGCCAAGTCCGACGATTCCGAAATCGCGGCGATGGCGGCGGAGGAAATCCCGCTGCTGGAGGAAAGCATCGCCGCGTTGGAGGCCGCCGTGCAATACGCCCTGCTCCCCCACGATCCGACCGAGGACCGCGACGCCATCGTCGAAATCCGCGCCGGCACGGGCGGGGACGAGGCCTCGCTCTTCGCCGGCGACCTCTACCGCATGTACCAGCGCTACGCCGAGGCGCGCGGGTGGCGCATCGAGCCGGTCGAGGCGAGCCCGTCGGAGGTCGGGGGCTTCAAGGAGGTCGTCTTCCGCGTGGCGGGCGAGGAGGTCTTCCGCTTTTTGAAATACGAGAGCGGCGTCCATCGCGTCCAACGGGTCCCGGCCACGGAGACGCAGGGCCGCATCCACACCTCGACCGCCACGGTCGCGGTGCTGCCCGAGGCAGAGGAAGTCGATGTCGAACTGAAGCCCGAGGATTTGCACATCCAGACGACGCGATCCGGCGGTCCCGGCGGCCAGCACGTCAACACGACCGACTCCGCCGTGCAGGTGACGCACCTGCCCACGGGCATCCTCGTGAAGTGCCAGGAAGGCCGCAGCCAAGGCAAGAACAAGGAGCGGGCCCTGCAAATCCTGCGGGCCAAGCTGCTGGAAGCGAAGGTGCGCGAGGAGGCGGAGAAATACTCGGCCCACCGCCGCAACCTCATCGGCTCGGGCGGACGCGAGGAGAAGATCCGCACCTACAACTTCCCCCAGAACCGTCTCACCGACCACCGCGTCAACCTCACCCTCTACAACCTCGACCAGATCGTGGCCGGGTCGATCAGCCCGGTCATCGAAGCCCTCCAAGCGTCGGAGATGGCGGAGCGGCTGGCGGAACTGGAAGCGTAGGGGAACGACGCGTCGGCGCTGTAGCCGCGCTCATTGAGCGCGGATCGGATGGCCAAACGACGTTCGACCGGGGTCATTGACCCCGGCTACAGGTTTCGCATCCGAAGGAGGTCCCTTTCTCAGGCGACGTGCTCCTGCACCACCTTCGGCCTCGCGGCGCGGTCGAGATCCTCGAACTCGCGGGCGGAGATGACGCTTTCCTCAAGGAGGCAGCGCGAGATCCAGCTCTCGAAGCGGGCGAAGTCGGGATTGATCGCGGCGGAGCCGACGATGTGCTGCCAGTCGTGCGCACGGTCCGTCGCGGGGACGGCGTGGCGGCGCACCTCGAAGAAGTTCTTCAAGGACTCGAACTCGCGCGCGCCCATGTTCTCGACCACGGCGGTCTCCGGCATGTCGTCGAGGACATCCTCGGCGAGGCCGAAGCTGATCACCCCAATGCCGTGGCGCGAGGCGAAACGGCTCACCTCCTCGGCGAGACCCGGGTCCTCGATGGGCGCGGCGACGATCAGCTCGCCCACGTTCGCCCACTCCGCGGCGGAGAGGCACTGGTAGAGATCCTCCAGCACCGTGGCATGGTCGAGCGCGAGGCGCAGCTTCACCGCGGTGATGCGCAGGGGGGACTCGCCGAGGCGGCGATGCACCTCCAACTTGCGCTTGTCCATCCCGGCGGCGGCGCTCTCGGAAGTGAGCCAATCGACCACGGCGAGGTCGGGGACGCGCCAGCGGTTGCTCTGGGCGTCGGCGGAGAAGGACTCCTCGAAGGTGAAGGGATACTGCCGCACCGATTCGAGATAGCGCCGCACCACGGCGCGGAATTTCGAAGCCCGTCCGAGGGCGAGGCCAAGCTCGGCGCCCGTCCCCTCCCCCGTGCCGTCCCCGGCGTGGAACAGGTTCCGCGCGCTGTTGATGGCGTGGATCGTGGCGGTGCGCAGGTAGTAGCCCTGCCCCTGCTCCACCTTGGCGATGGGCGAGGAGGGGTCGCAGGACATGATGGAGAAATGGTAGCGCAGGGTCGCGTCGGAGTAGTCCTGCTTCAGCAGGTGCTTCACCATCTCGATCAACTCGGTCCCCTTGATCGCCTGGGCGGGGTTTCTGGGAAGAATGTCAGGGAGGATTTCTTTGAGCTGATCGCGAAGATTCATGGCAGGTTGTCGAAGGGCTGGAAGTTGAGTGGTCGTCAAAAATTGAGGGAACTTCAAGAAGCGTCCCGGCAATTTTTATAATCCAGACAACAGATCGACCGCCGGTCAAGCGATTCGTTCAAAAACTTGACATTTAAGCGGTCCATAATTTTAATTTTTGACAATTTTATAATTACCATGCTGCGGAAGCTCCTTTTCGGCAAGCATGGCACGGGAGAGGGCGGGTTCACTCGGCGGCGGGCAGCCGACGCCAGACGAGGTTGCGGTATTGGGCGCGGGTCTGGAAAGCGGCGATACCGACAGGGACGGAAAGCTCGATGTCGCCGGGACGCAGGCTGATCTTCCGGTCCGCCAGATCGAGGGAGACCTTCTCCTCGTCGTCGAGCCATGCTTGTATGCGGCCATCGGTGACCCGCACGCGGATTTTGTACCAAATGTCCTTGCCGAATCCCTCGATGGTCATGGTTTCGTTCTCCGAGGCGTCGAGGTCGTCGACGCTGGAGAGGCCCACGACGCCCCCGCCCCATCCGCCGACGACGAAGGTGGCGTGGCTGTCCTTCACCGGGAAGGTGAGGGCGAGGAAAAAATCGTTCCCGTCGAGCTTCATCGCCTCAAGGGAGATTTCGTAGTTCGAGGTCGCGGGAGGGGCCTCGCCCCAATGCACCCCGGTGATGAGCGCGCCGAAGCCGAACTCAAGATTCCCCGACTCGTTGACGAACACGTCGCCCTCGCCGCCGAAGGCGGTCTTCTTCCATTTGCCGAGGCTTTTCCCGTCGAAGAGGGAGATTTCATCGGGATTTCCCGCCGGGGCCTCGGGTTCGGCCTTGGCCGGCTCCGCAGCGGGCGCGGCGGGTTCCGGCTCGGGGGATTTTTCAGAGGAGGACGCTTCGGCGGCGGGCTCCGCCGTCTCCGTCGCGGCGGCTTCGAAGACGGTGCGGGCAAAGGCCGACCGTCCGGTGGCGGGGTCCTCGCGCAAAGACCAGATGAATATCCCCGGTCGGTCGTAGAGCGCGACGTGCATCGCCACGCCCACCGCGCCGAAGACCGCTAGGAATAGGAGGAGACCGCCTGCGTATTTCATGGTCCTGACTTCTCAGAAAGGCCGCCTTTGCGCAAGGGAAATCCGCCCCCGCGATGCCGCCGCCCGGAAAAAACTCCTTCCCGGCCCGGCCTTGCTCCCAGCCGTCACAGGGCCTTGCGCAATTCCACTTCCACCCAGCGGGCCGCGTGGTCGCTCCATGGCACCTCGGGATCGGTCTCCAGCCTCCCGTTGTGCTTACCCTCCTCCACGAGCCGCCATTCCCAGCCCTCGCCGCTGCCGAAGATGTGATCGATGGCTCTCATGTCCCCGGTGAGCAGGTTCCAAGCTCCCGCCTCCGCCAAAGGTGCCAGCGCCTCGTTGCCGGGCGTGTTGTTCCAATCTCCCATCCACAGGGCGGGGCATCCGGTCGCCCGCACCCGCTGCGCCCACGGCACGAGCTGCCCGGCTTGCGCCACTCGGGTATCGAGATAGGGGTTCCCCCGGTAGCCCGCGTGCAGATGGGTGTTGCCCAAGTAGAGCCGGACGCCTCCGGGCAAAGTCACGGTGGCGAGGGAGAGGCCCTTGCCCGCCCACCAGTCGCCGTGATCGACCCGTTCCGGGCGACCGTTTTTCGCGAAACGGATGAAGCCCTCGGATTCGATCGGGTAACGGCTCGCGAGAAAGAGGCCACTCCCGGCCAATCCGCTCGGGTAGTAGCGCGTGTGCTCCAGCCCCAGCGGACGCAAGGCCTCCGCGAGCGTTGCCCGGTCCTTCGCGACAAAGGCCTCCTGGAATCCGACGACATCCGGACGCAACGCGGCAACCTCCCGCGCAAGCGCGGCGATCCTCTCGGCACGGCGCGGGCTGATCCAGCGCAGGCCCCAGACATTCCACGTCACGACCCGTAGACGGAGCGGCTCGAAGCTCTCCGGCGCTTCGACCGGATCGAGCAACTGCGGCTCCGGCACGGCCGGGGGGCGGAGATTCCACAGCATCAATCCGCCGAGGAATGCCGCCAAGACGAGCGCGAATTTCGCGAAGCTGACGGACCAGCGGCGCATCCATCCCTCGCCGTGCCGGGGGATGGCGGAAGGGGATGGATTTTCGCGGGGCGCGGACATGGCGCAGGATGCGGCGCGAAGCCCGCCTTGTCAAAACGGGCCGCGACCTCCAAAACGGCGCATCGGCGTTCTTTACAGATGCCGCGCGATCCGTCACGATGCTCTGCGAACCATGAAAACCGCCACCGCCTTCCTCGCCCTCCTCCTCGCTGCTCCTCTCTTCCTCAGCGCAGAGGACGCCCGCCTCGCTCCGCCGAAAGACCTGAACGGTTATTTCCCCTTCGACCCGCCCGCCTCCGTCGAAGCTTGGGAAATCCGCAAGGAGCAGGTGCGCCGCCGCATCCTCGTCTCGCAAGGACTCTGGCCCATGCCCACGAAGACACCGCTGAACGCCGTCATCCATGGTAAAATCGAGCGCGAGGGCTACAGCGTCGAGAAAGTCTATTTCGAGAGCGCCCCCGGACTTTACGTCACCGGCAACCTCTACCGGCCCGCGAATCCGAAGGGCAAGGTGCCCGCCGTCCTCTTCGCCCACGGCCACTGGCAGGACGCCCGCCTCGCCCTTTCCGATCCCCTCGCCGTGCGCCGCGAGATCGCCATCGGGGCGGAGCGTTACGAGAACGGAGGCCGCAGCATCCAGCAAGCGCTCTGCGTGCAGCTCGCCCGCATGGGCTGCGTCGTCTGGCAGTGGGACATGCTCAGCGACTCCGACGCCATCCAGATCCCCCGCGAGGTCGTCCACACCTTCGCGAAGCAGCGGCCCGAGATGAATACGACGGAGAACTGGGGCCTCTACAGCCCGCAGGCCGAGTCGCACCTGCAATCCATCATGGGCCTGCAAACCCTGAACGCGGTGCGCGGACTCGACTTCGTCCTGACCCTGCCTGAGGTCGATCCCGACCGTCTCGCCATCACCGGAGCGAGCGGCGGCGGCACGCAGACCATGCTCCTCGCCGCCATCGACGAGCGCATCGCCCTCTCCTTCCCCTGCGTCATGGTCAGCACCGCGATGCAGGGCGGCTGCACCTGCGAGAACTCCAGCCTGCTGCGCATCGGCACGGGCAACATCGAGTTCGCCGGGCTCTTCGCGCCGAAGCCGCAAGGCATGAACACCGCGAACGACTGGACCAAGGAGCTTTCCACCAAGGGCTTCCCCGAGTTGCAGAAGCTCTACGAACTGCATGGGAAAAAGGACCACGTCTTCCTCCTGCGTGGCGAGCATTTCCTGCACAACTACAACGCCGTGACCCGCAGCGCCTTCTACACCTTCCTGAACCAGCATTTCAAACTCGGCTTCGAGGCTCCGGTGCTTGAGGAGGACTACGAACCGCTCTCCCGCGAGCAGCTCACCGTCTGGAACGAGGAGCATCCCGCGCCGAAGCTCGTCGGCGACGAGTTCGAACGCGCCTTGCTGAAATGGTTCACCGAGGACTCCAGCAAACAACTCACCGAAGCCTCCGCGACGCCCGAGGGCATCGCCCAAATCCTCCGACCCGCCATCGAAACCGTGATCGGACGAAGCTACGCCGACGCCGGAACGGTCGAGTGGGAACTCGCCGACAAACAGGACCGCGGCACCTATCTCGAAATGACGGGGACGCTTCTCAACCGCACCCACGGCGAGGAAATTCCCGTGACGTGGCGCTACCCCAAGGACTGGAAAGGCCGCGTCGCCATCTGGCTCGACGACCAAGGCCGCGCCGGATTGGGAAGCGGCGAAGTGGAGCGCCTCGTCGCCAGCGGCGTCGCCGTGCTCGGGGCCGATTTGCTCTTCCAAGGCGGCGATCCGGTCACGCAGACCCGTGTCGTCGAAAACCCGCGCGAGTTCGCCGGATACACCCACGGCTACAACCATGCGCTCTTCGCCCAGCGCGTCCACGATGTGCTCACGCTGGTGACCTTCCTCCGCAACACCAAGGTCGGCTCGCATCCGAGCCCGCAGAGCGTCGTCCTCGCCGGATCGGGGCAGAGCGGCGTCATCGCCCTCGCCGCCCGCGCCCTCGCCGGGGAGGCGGTGGACCGCGCCGCCGTCGATACCGGAGGATTCCGCTTCGGGCAGGTGCTCGATTACCGTGATCCCATGTTCCTGCCGGGAGGGTCGAAGTATCTCGACGTTCCGGGTTTTCTCGCGCTCAACGGCGACCTGCCGCTGTGGCTCGCGGGCGAAGGCAAGGAGCCCGCCGGAGAGCCGGCGGAGTGGCTGGCAGAGTGATTTAGCCACCCGCATCCGGCAACTCCATGCGATCCCCCACCACGAAAGAACGCGTCGATCAACTGATGCGACGCCTTGGATCGGCAGTCGCTTCCGAAGGGTGCATCTACTTCACCGGCGGCGTTTCGGCCATACTGCTCGGATGGCGGGAAATGACAATCGACGTCGATCTGAAAGCGGATCCAGAGCCAGCAGGCTTTTTCGAAAGCCTGCCGCGCTTGAAGGACTCCCTCGACCTCAATATCGAATTGGCATCTCCCGATCTGTTCGTTCCCGCCCTGCCCGGATGGAAAGACCGCAGCCCTTTCATCGCCCGGTTTGGACTGCTCGACTTCCATCACTACGACTTCTACGGACAAGCCTTGGCCAAGCTGGAACGCGACCACCCACGCGACCGGAGCGATGTCGCCTGCATGATTCGCGAAGGGTTCGTCGTGCCTCAAAGGCTTCTTGAGCTGTTCACCCAAGTGGAAACGGACTTGATCCGGTATCCGGCGGTCGATCCCACCAGCCTGCGTCGGCGTGTGGTGGACGTCGGCCTCGATCTGGGCTAGAATCCACTTCATGATCGATCTAGCAGACCTGCCGGGCGGCGAAGTGATGCAGTCGGGTCTCGCCGACCTCGCCGCCGGACAGGAGAGCGTCGCCAGCTACCTCGTCAAAATCGCGAGTCGACGGCTGCGGAGTTGCGGCATCCCCGTGGAAGTGGCTGGCGAGGAGGCTCTGGAGGCCGATCATCGGCTCTACGACCTCCTCGTCCGCGAACACGGAGACGAAGCCTACGGACGCTACAATTCGCTCCTCCGCGAGCTGGTCAGTTTTGAGCGAGCCCTCGAAGGGCGACACTCGCGCCTCCTCGCCTCAGCCTGACCTTTCGAGCTTGCCACGGCGGGACGGAATCCCCATACTCCTCCGACACCGAACCCTCCCATGAAGCTCATCCCCCTGCTCGCCCTCGCCGTCCTTCTCCCCGCCTTCCTCCAAGCCGAGGAGCCTCCCGCCCTCGCCGCCGTGAAGGCCGCCGACGAGGCGCGCATCGCGGCCATGGTCCAAGCCGACCGCGCCGCGCTGGAGGCCGCCTACTCCGACGATCTCCACTACACCCATTCGAGCGGAGCCGTCGACACGAAGCCCGCCTTCGTCGAGAACCTCGCCTCGGGCAAATTCAAGTATCTCACCTACGACCACGTCGAACGGAACTTCACCTTTCCCGCTCCCGGCATCGCCCTGATGAACGGGAAGGCCAAACTCCGCGTCGCCTCGGCGAAGGGGGAGGCGGACCTGTTCCTCAGCTATCTCGGCGTCTGGCGCGAGGAGGGCGGGAAATGGCGCTTCCTCGCTTGGCAGTCCTGCCGACTTCCCGCCGCTGCGGACGACGCCCTCCGCCAGCATCCCGCCGCCGACGCGGTCGGATTCGAAACTCTCTACAACGGCAAGGACCTTTCGAAGCTCAAGACCGAAGGCAACTGGCAGATCCAGCCCGACGGCTCGCTCCTGCTCACCCCGCGCGAGGGCGAGACCGGGTGGGACCGCTACCAGCACTACCTCTGGCTGCCCGGCGAATACGGCGATTTCACCGTCGATTTCGAGTTCCAATATACCCCCGGCGGCAACTCGGGCCTCTACTTCCGTTGCGCCGACGATGTCGATCCCACCGCCTCGGGCTTCGAGGTGCAGCTCCTCGACTCCTACGGCGTCGAGAAGGAACTGGGCCACCACGACATGGGCGGTATCATCCGCACCAAGGGCGCCGACAAGAACGCCTCCAAACCCGCCGGGGAATGGAACCGCCTGACCGTCTCCATGGTCGGCGACCGCCTCGTCGTCGTCCTCAACGGCGAGTGCATCCACGATTTCAACCTGCGCGAGAAGAAGCCCGCCGAAAAGGAACTGGCCGCCTCCGGCAAGATCGCGATCCAAGACCACGGCCAAGTCTTCTCGGTGCGGAACATCCGCGTGAAGCGGGGTTGAGGGCGGAACGGAGCTTTGCTCTTTCCCTCCGAGAGAGTTGGGTCCGCGACTTGACCCTCTTGGACAAGATTCGCGAATGATCAGGCGCGAAGACCTCCATCGGCTTCATCGATGATCCGGCAATGGATTATCGATTCGCCTTTCCTCGCGCTTTGCGGTTAGATACGGGCGATCTCCATCCGCCCGCCATGGAACTGCTCCTGCTTCTGCTCGCGATCACCCTCCTGATCCTCCTCATCGTCTCGCTCTCCCGCCTCGGCACCATGGAGCGGAAAATGGACGAGCTACGCGTCGATTTCCGGGAAGTCAGGCATGAACTGAAAACGCTCCGCTTTCACCTTCCACACCCCGCAGCAGCCGGGGAGCAGAAGGCCGACGAACCCCTGCCACCCGACTCGCTCGAACCTCAGGAGCTTCGCCCCGCCGAAGTCGCTCCCGAACCCTCGGCGCCACCCCTCCGCCGGATCGAGGCCGCCCCCGCCCCCGTCCATCGCGGGGCCACGCCGCCGCCGCTGCCGCAGCGCATCCTGCCTCCCGTGCCGGCTCCCGTCGTCGCGAAAGCCGAACCCAGCAAATTCGAATCCTCCGTCCGCGAAATCCTCGCGAAGATCTGGAACTGGATCGTCGTCGGCGAAGAGCACCGCCGGAAGGACGTGACGACGGAGTTCGCCGTCGCCACGACTTGGCTCGTCCGCATCGGCGTGCTCATCTCCGTGATCGGGATCGGCTTCTTCCTGAAATACGCCGTCGCCGTGGGCTGGATCGGACCCGTCGCGCGCATCCTCTCCGCCACCCTCGCCGGAGCCGGGCTCGTCGCCGGGGGCGTACGCCTCTTCGGCGGACGCTACGCCGTGCTCGGGCAGGGCCTCGCCGGAGCCGGCTTCGCCACGCTCTACTTCAGCTTCTTCACCGCCCACCAGCCGGACTACGCCCTCCTCGGCGCGATCCCCGCCTTCGCCCTGATGGTCCTCGTCACGGCGGTCGCCGGGTTCGTCGCGGTGCGTTTCAACAGCCTCCTCGTTGCCGTGCTGGGACTGCTCGGCGGCTACCTCACCCCGATGATGATCGACACGGGCAGGGAAAGCGTCGTCCCCTTCTTCTCCTACGTCCTCCTCCTCGGGCTCGGCGTCCTCTTTATCGCCTCGCGACGGGACTGGCGGCTGCTCCATTACCTCGGCTTCCTCGCCACCTGCCTCCTCGTCGCCACCGCCATCGGTTTCGGCTTCAAACCGGAGAGCTTCTGGCAGTTCATGCCCTTCCTGCTCGCCTTCTTCGCCCTCTTCTCCTCGGTCACCTTCATCTACCAGATCCTCCACCGCCGCGCCTCGACCGTGCTGGAGCTGCTCTTCCTCTTTCTCAACGCCGCGGCCTTCACGGGCTTCTCGATCCATTGCATCGAGGCAACCTACCGGCGCGAGGCCATCGCTCTCCTCACCCTCGGCCTCGCCGTCTTCTACATCCTCCACGTCGCCCTCTTCCTGAAACGCCGCATCCAGGACCGGGGGCTGCTCCTCAGCTTCCTCGGCCTCGCCTCCTTCTTCGTCGCGATCACCCTGCCCATCGTCCTCTCGAAGGGATGGATCACGGTGAGCTGGGCGCTCCAAGCCTTCGTCATGCTCTGGATCGCCTCGAAGATGCGCAGCGAATTCCTCCGCCAGCTCGCCTACCTGCTCTACCTCGTCGTGCTGGCGCGCTTCGCCCTCTACGACCTGCACGAGCAGTTCGACGGTCTCTCGCCGGACCTCATGCCGGCGAAGGACTACGCGAAGCATTTCGTCGAGCGGCTCTTCGTCTTCGGCATCCCCATCGGCTCCTTCTTCGCGGCGGGCAGGCTCTTCCGCCACGAGGGCAAGGCCGATCCCTCCTGGGCCGTCGGCGAGGGGAACGACATCCGCCCCCTGCCCGGACAGTCCGGCATGGGCCGGGTCTGCTTCTGGATCGTCGTCGGCCTCACCTTCGTCTATCTGAACCTCGAAGTCGCGAAGACAATGGACCGCCTTTTCGACCCGCTCATGCGGCCCGCCCTGACGCTCGTGTGGGTCGGCTTCGGCGCCCTGCTCCTCCGCGAGATGCTCGTGAGGCGTTCGGGCCTCGCCACCGCGCTGCTTTGGATTCTCACGATCGCCTTGGTGGGCAAAGTCTTCCTCTACGACTTCTTCTTCTGGAAGCCCGGATTCGACCTCGCCTTCGCGCGGCGGGACCTCGTGCCCGGCCTCCTCATGCGGGCGCTCGACTACGGGGCCGTCGCCCTCTTCCTCGTCCTCGCCGCCCGCGCCTTCGCGGGGAACGACGAACGCCGCAGCCTCGCGCCCGTCTTCGGCTACGCCGGCCTCGCCGCCGTCTTCGTCTATTCGAGCCTCGAAATCTGGACGGCGCTGAGCCACTTCCTCCCCGCCTTCCGCATGGGCGGTATTTCGATCTACTGGTCGCTCTTCGCCGTCGCCCTGCTCCTCGCCGGGATTTTGAAAAACCGCGCCGCCCTCCGCGGCATCGGACTCTTCCTCCTCGCCGGGACCATCCTGAAGGTCTTCGTCCTCGACCTCGCCGGGCTCGACCAGCTCTACCGCATCGTCGCCTTCATCGTCCTCGGTGTGGTGGTTTTGGCAGGGTCCTTCCTCTATTTCAAATACAGTCACCGCTTCGCCACCGCCTTCGGGGACGCGGACGACGGAGCCGGGCCGGAATCCAACGAGCCCAAAGAAACCAAAGCGAACGAGCCATGAGAACTCCCGCGATCCTCGCCCTCCTTCTCTGCGGAGCCGCCGCCCGGGCCGACATTCCGCCGAGACCGCTCCCTTCCAACGGTTTCGACCCCTCGCCCTTCCCCCATCGCCGCGACATCGCGAGCCCGGTCCCCCAGCCGGGGCTTTTCCGCATCGAGATCGACCCCGATCTTCACCACCACGCGGGAAAGGGTTTCGGCTCGATCCGGCTCGTCAACGCACGGGGAGAAACACCCGTCGAAATCCCTTGGATCGCACGACGGGCGCACGTTCCCGAACCGGGGCGCCCCGCCGGGCGGCTCGCGCATCTCGTCGACTCCTTCGAAGAGACGCCGGACGGTGCCATCGAGATCACCGTGAGCCTACAAACCTTCAGCAATGTCCCCGCCAGTCTCGACATTGTAACGCCGCTGCGCGACTTCGAGAAAGGCGTCGTCGTCTCCATCCCCTCCCCCGACGGAGGGTGGAACGAACTCGTCAAAGACGGTGTGATCTTCGACCACACCCGGTTCCTCGACTTCCGCCACACCGAGATCCCCCTGCCGCACACCCCGGCGCAGCGCTTCCGCATCCGTATCGCCGACGCCACCGACGAGCAGCGCTCCCTCGTGAACGAGATCACCCGCACCGTCGGCGACGCCTCGGGCCTGACCCTGAGCGAATCGGGCACCGTCGCGACCCGCGTCTTCCGCATCGACGAACTGCGCTTCCTCACCGCCCCGACGAAGGCGAAGCGCGACGAAACCGGACGCGAAGGCCACACGCTCGCCATCCTCGAATCCTCCACCGATGAGAAAGGCGTCTCCAGCTATCTCCTCGACGCGGGCAACCTGCCCCTCGACCGACTCGTCCTCTCCACCGGAGACCGCAATTTCCGCCGCGCCGTCTCCGTGAAAATTCCCGAAGGCCCGGAGAACGACCCTTGGCGCACCGCCCACCGCGGGCACGTCCATCGCTACGAAGTCGGGAACTTCCGCGACGAATCCCTCGTCCTGACCTTTTCCGAACTGCGGACGGAGCGCCTCCGGCTCCTCGTCGAAAACGGAAGCAACGCCCCTCTCGCGATCCAAGGCCTCACCGGCCAAGGACCCGCCTACGAGATCGTCTTCCTCGCTGAGGCGGGCGACCGTCCCGCCTTCTATCTCGGCGCAAAAACGGAAGCACCCTCCAGCCTCGACACCGCCGCGATCGAAGCAGCCCTCCGCCGCGACGTGAAAGCGGAGACGCTGGCCTTGGCCGCGCTCGCGGCAAATCCCGGCTTCGCTACGCCTGCCGTCCCTCCCGCCCCCGGCATTCTCGAATCCCCTGTCGCCCTCTGGGCCGCCATCGCCCTCGCCGTGGCCGTGCTGATCTGGGTGCTCTACCGGGCTTTGCGGAAGATCGAGGGGGAGACACCTTCCGTAGATTAGCGATGCCCAGGCCGTCCGGCGAGGAGCGCCAGATGGACGATGAATACGAGCTGCACTGCCGGGATTTGCAAGGGGAAGTCCACGAGGGCGTGCAGGAGCACGAGCGAAAGCGCGACGCTGCCCAGCACGAGGGAGAGTTCCTCCCTCCCTGATTTGGCGGAACGGCGGACACGGATCGCTGCTCGCAGCAGCGTGACGCCGATCAGCACCGCCCAAGAGAAAAAGCCCGGCAGCCCCCACTCCACCATCGTTTGAAGGTAGTCCTGGTGGGCATGGGTCCAGAACCCGCCGAATCCTTCGAGATGGCTGGTGTAAAAGGGGAAAGCCAGATGGAAGGTGCCCGGACCGATGCCGAGCACGGGATTGTCGGCGACCATTCCCAGGCATGCCGAGAAGGCGTCCCGGCGCCCCTGCCAACTGCCGCCGTCGGCGAGCAAATGCTGCCAATTGCCGGTGGAACGGAGCAGGGTCGGCAGCAGGACCACCGCCGCCGCCGACAGGCAGACCATGGCCGACACCCACAGGGTCGTCCGGGATTGGGAGCCATCGAAAAGCTGACGGCGGACCATCCAAAGCGACAGAAGGATGCCGAAGAGGGCCAGGACATGACCGGCTTTGGAGGTGTTGACGAACGTACCAAGCAGGGTCAGGAGAAAGACCGTGAGCCAGAAGGACGGAATCCAACGGAGCGGGAAAAGGCGGCGGCTCCTCAGCCACACCGCCAAAGCAGCGGGCCAGCAAAGGTTCAGATAGGAAGCGGCATTGGCATGGTAGCGGAAGGCGGCGAAAAACACTTCGCCCGATTGTTGCGGAGTGGCCCACAGCATGGCCTCCGCCCCCCCTGCCTTCTGGGTCATGCCGATCAAGGCGACGACGAACCCGATGAAGGCGATCACTTTCATCAGAAACCACCGGTTTCTGGAACGACCCGCAGCATCCACCACCACCAGAAAGAGCAGGGCGAGGCAACCGAAATGGAAGAGCAAGGGCACAGTGGCAGCCAGATCGGAAGTGCCCGGAAGCCATGCCACGGCGTGATCGGTCGGCACGAAGGCCCAGAGGGAGGCCATATGCCGGTATTTGGGATTGAGCGCGAAACTCAACGAGAGCAAGAGGAGCGCCAAGAGCGAAAGCCATACAAAGGCGGGTGCGCGGGGCCACCTCTTCTCCGCCCACACCACGGGGAGCCAGGACGCCGCCACCAGAAGACAGAGAACATCCAAAACCGTCCGCGTCTCCTTGGTGGTGCCCCCGTAGGCGAGCGGCGCGTAGAACAAGGCCGCCGCGAGAAGAACAATGGCGGGACGGTGGAGGGGGGCTGGCCAAGGGTCGGTTGCGGTCATCGCATATCCCCATGCGGGAAGGCGAAGCTCCTTTCAGGGGGCCTTCAGTCTTTTGCCGCGCCGTATCCTGCGTAGCCCCCGTAGCCGCCTCCGCCGTAATACGAATAATAATACCCGTAAGCGCCTTTGGTCCTCGTGCGCGGCAAGCCGTTGGCCACCGTCCCGACCGGGAGCGCCTGGTTGGCGGCGAGCACTTTGATGGCCCGCTTGATCGCCCCCTTGGGCGTCTTGCCGATCCGGCATACCAGCACCACGGAATGGACGAGGCGGGCCAAAGGGAGGGTATCGCTCACAGGAATCACGGGGGCGGAATCGACGATGACCCGGTCGAAATGCTTGCCCAAGTATTCAAGAAGGGAGGGAAGGTTCTTTCCCGCCAACAACTCGGCGGGATTGGCGGAACGGCTTCCCGCGCCCATGAGGAACAATTTGTCCGACACCTCGCTGCGGCGGATCACGGTCTTCAACTCGGCGTTGCCCGAAAGGTGGTCGGCAAGGCCGGGGCTGTCCTTGTCGTATCCGAAAATCTGATATTGGACGGGCCTGCGGAGGTCGGCGTCGATTAGCAGGGTCCGGTCGCCTTGTTTCGCGAAGGAAAGGGCCAAATTGGAGGCGACCCAGCTTTTCCCCTCCGACGCGATCGCACTGGTGACGGTGAAGGTGCAGCGTTCCTGCCGGTCCCCGAGAAACGTGAGGCCGGCCCGCAAGGTTCTGATCGCCTCCATGGCAGACGCGTTGTCTGGCGTGTCCTCCAGAGACGAGGCGATGGATTGCCTCTTCTCCTTGTCGGACTTCCATTTCGGAAGGGCGCCGATGACCGGAAGATCCGTGAGGACCTCCAGATCGCTGACGGTTCTCACGGTGGGGTCGAGGAACCCCAGCAGGATCACGATGCCCACCCCGAGGGCCAAGCCGCCGAACGTGTACAGGAGCAGGATTTTTTTCTTGTCGGGGGCGACCGCCCCCGGCTGAGTGGGAGGCTGGATCACCTCGAACTGCTTGCCTTGGAAATCCTGCAGCAGGTTGCCTTCTTTGAGCTTGGTGATCAGGTTGTCGTAGATCTGCTGTTCCGCTTCCCGCTCGCGAGTGAGCACGGTGGATCGCGCCGACACGAGGTTGATTTTGGCATCGATCAGCTCGTTTTCGGGCAAGCCTTCCAAGGAGGCTTGGTTTTCAGCCCAGTAGGCGCGCTCCTCCTCCGAAAGCTTCAGCATTTGGTCGAGTTCGTTCTGGAACCTGCTTCTCAGGATGTCGCGCAACTGCTTGGCCTCCACGAGAGCCGGCCACTTCGGCAGATAGCGCTTCTCCATACCGGCGATGTCTCTTTCCGCAGCCCGTATTTCGGTGCTCAGTTCCAAGCACCGGTTGTACAGACGGACGGTGTTCTCGATCTTGAGCAGACGGTCTTTGATTTCGGAGGAGTTGTTCAAGATGTAGTCCAAGGCGTATTCCGACGAGCCGGCCACCCGCTGATCGGTGGATTTCTCGTAGGCCTCGATCAGGGAAGTCAGGATGTCCCGGGCGATTTCGGGATCGCTATGCCTCGCGCTCAAATCGATCAGAGTGGTGTCGCGCCGCCAACGCACCGTGACCCAGTGGCGCATCATGTTGCCTGCGTCCGCCGGACCCAGCTCGGCGGTTGATACGACGGTGTCCCGCTGCCATGGCAGCTTGAATTTCCTCGGCACGATGTCTTCGCGTTCGGAGAACTGCTCGCTTTCGGCGACCTTGGCATAGAGCGCCGGCGTCTTCAGCCGCTCCGAAGTCGAGAGCATCTCGGCCGCCCCAGACATGCTGAACCGTTCTTTCTCAGCGACCTCGGCGGCTTCGCGCTTCACCCTGAGGATGTCGATGGTGGCTTCCGACTGGTAGGTTTTGGGCGTATTGGAATAGACGAACTGTCCGAGCAGCCATCCCAGCAGCAGCAGCACGAGGGGAATCCAAAAGCGTTGCAGCACCCATCGAAAGTAATCGCGCATCCCTTTCGAGGAGGAGGGATCGGAGGGGGGCGAGGAATAGGCGAATTCGTCTTCGTTTTGGTACGAGAATCCCATGCTGGATTGGAGAAGGAGGGGCGGGACGTTGGAAAGAGGGAAACCCCGCCGCACCCGAGGCGGCGCGGCGGCAAATCTAGAACAAGCTTTCGGGCACGGAGATGGTGTCGTTGGCTTGGAGCATGAAGGGCTTGCTCCCGTCCCGCTGCATTTTAGTGACGTTCAATTCGAAGGTCTGGACGCCGGACGCGGTGACACGGCGCACCACGACCCTGCTCCCCCGGGCGACATCGGAGAACCCTCCGGCGGAAGCGATGGCCCCGATCACGTCGAGCGGCGCTTCCGGGTTCATCTTGATCACGCCGGGGGTTTTGACCGCTCCGATCACCGTGACCGAGACCGGTTCCACAGGCTCCTTCACGACCACGACTTCCGGGGGGACCGCATGGACCACCACCGTGTCGCCGTTGCGCAAGGAAAACACTCGGTCTTTTTCCAAGGAAAGAAAATGCGTTTGGAGATCGCTGCCGACGCGGCGCTTCAATTCGATGCGGTTTTTGTTGGCCCGCTCGGCCAGCCCCCCGGCCGAAGCGACGGAGGTGAACAAGTCCATGGAGTTCCCCTGTTTGAACGAAACTTGGCCGGGAGTCGCCACCTCTCCGATCACCGTGACGGTGTCGGGGGGCAGCTCCGATTCCTTCATCAGCGCGGCGACGACCTGCGCCTCGCGGATGTAGTCCTTTTCCAACTGCTCTTTGATGCGCTCGCCCACTTGGGCGGCGGTGCTGCCCTTGGCGGGGATCGCCCCCAGCAGAGGGAAGACCAGATGTCCATCGACTCCCACGGAAAAAACCCCGCTGAGGGATTCCTCATTGAAGACGTTGATGCTCACCACATCCCCCTCTTTCAGAACCGGGGAAGCGGCAGCCTCCGTCCCCTCGGCACCGGCTTTGGCGAGCCAGCCCGAGACCGCGACACACAGAGCGAGGCGCAGCAACGAGGAGAGGACGGGGCGACGACGCGAAAGCATGAAAGGAGATGGAACGGCCCTTGATTCCTCCAATGGGCGCATGCGCTCAATTCGGCGCGAAGGGCGACACATCCGACAGCGGCCCGGTGACGCTGGACGGATTGACGAAGCGGAGGTTGGTAAAACGCGGGAGAGTCTCCCGATCCACAACGGGGACGTTGATCGTCAGTACTTCCTCTTGCGACGGGGTGCTCAAAGTAAAAGGTTCGCTGGCGACGGTGAACCCGGACGGAAAGGTGACGATGAACTGGTATCGGCCCAAGGGGACGTCTTGGAACACATGGGTTCCGTCGCGTCCCGTGATCCCCGTATCCACCACTTTGTCGTCGGGAAGTCCGACGAGGCGGACGGTGGCGCCCGGCACGAGCGAATCGCTCTCGTCACGGGAGAGGTTCTTGTTGTCGTCCGAATAGACGGTGATCACCACATTGGCGACAGCACCGTCCTGGGCACGCGCGGTCGAGGCGATAAAAAAAGCGGATGCCAAGCTCAGCGAAAGGAAGGCAAAAATTTTCATGGGGCGGAAAGGGATGGGAAGGACGGACGGGAAAGAGGCGGGGATCAATAATGGAATCCGAGGCGTACCCCCACCAAATGCTGCTCGAACTCGACGAAGTTCACGTTCGACTGGTTTTCGTTGTAATGGTAGAACACGCTGAAATCCCCGTGGAGCCTGTCGGTCAGACGCACAGGGCGGGAGAGGTCCACCCCCAAACGGAAATAGTCGTCCTCGCGAGTCGACACCACCCCGACTTGGGAGGCGAAGTAGTCCGCTTTTTCATACCCCACATGGGCACCCAGCACGAAACGACCGGGAAGCTGGTGGGTGCTCTTCAGGCGGAAGCCGGTGCCTTCATAGCTCTCCCCGCCCAAGACGTAGGAAGGGTTGACATCGCGGTAGAACTCCAAATCGAAATGGGTCTTGCCGGTGGCGGCCCATTGCACGCCTCCACGGTAGACGAGAGCTTCGGTGTCGATGCCGCCGGGACCGTCGACGTCCCGGAATTGGGTGCCGACGGAACCGTGGAAGGAAGTCTTCCCCGACATCCGATAGCGCCAACGGAAGGAGGGGGTCACGTAGGTTTGGCGGAGATTGAGGTCGAAATCATCCACCCCCGCCTCCAGACCGAAGCCCAAGTGGGTCTTGGGGGCGAACCCCGGCTGGTGGTACAGGGCGACATCGCCGTAGGTGCGGCTGCCGTCGTTCAGCAAAGTCGCGGCCCTGAAATCCCTGAGCGAATACCCCCCACCGATTTCGAAAGAACCTCGCGGCAACTCCCGGACAAGGCGGGCGCTGAGGTCGTAATCGTCGCTTTGGGCACGGCGCGCCTCCCGGTCGAATTTGTCGAAATTGACATCGTTGGCATTGTTGGCGTGGTAGTCGGCCTCGAACACGATGCTGGTTTTGGCTCCGTTGAGCCCCAACCGGGTTCCCAAACGGTGCTCCAAGGAGTCGCGTCCGGCGCGGGAAACGGCATCTTCGTAGAGGAAGGCCTGCCCTCGGTAGTCGAGATTCCAGAATGCACCGACGCGCTGCTGATCGCGGCTGCCGATGTCGAACCCGAAATCGAAGATTCCGACAGACGCCCCCGTTCCGTTGGAAAGCTGCGTGGTGTTGGAATTGTACAGGTAGGTCATCCCGGCGATCAGCTCCAAGCGGTAGGGCGGCACGGTGCTCAGGATGTCGTGATTCCCGTAATTCTTCGGATCGACCGGATTTTTGGAATGGTATGCCGGAAAAACAAAACTTGGTGAGTCTCCCGCGCGGACGAGCAGCGCTGGCATTCCCCATGCGATTGCCAAGGTGGCCAGCAGTTGGAGGTCGTTTCTTCTCATAAAAATGGTTGGCTGCCCTTCCCTTACCTTGGGAAGCCGTAGCCCAAACGGGCTTCGTGAATCGTCTGTGCCGACAGGGAATCCGGCGTTTCAGGGGCGGGAACGGCACGCGACCGGATCCCCAATTCGTCTGGGACGCCCCCCCATTTGGCGATGGCGCCCAAGACCACCGGATAGAAGCATCGGGTGATGCGCCTCCACTGGTGTTGGCTGAGGGAAGACGGGCAATGCAGCGCCCACACCAAGGAATCGCTCAGGTTGTGGTTCAGCAGGCGACTTTCCCCGCCTCCCGGCGAACCCGGCCCGGCATCGAGAGGCGCCCGCCCGCGGAGGTTCAACTTGTTGAGCGCCGCCTTCAACTCCCCCCAGAAATGGGAAGGGTCTTCGGCCCACTCAAGATCGTGGGCCAACACTTGCGAAATGGCGTAGGCGTAGCGGACATGCCTCCTCGTCGCCAGCATCCCGGAGAGGCAGTCCTTGATTTTCTTCAAATTGTGCGGGAGCTGCAAGCGGCGGAGGACCACAGGAAAGACCACCAACATCACACCGCCGACGATGGGGAGGGCGTATGCAGGGGAGAAGAACACGGCGAAGCTCAACGCGGAAAGGGCGGCGAAAACTCCATAGGTCGCGAACAGCAGCTTGCGCTTCGAGAGGCCGATGGCTTGGAGGCGATGGTGCAGATGGAGGGCATCCGGAGCCATCAAGGGAACCCCGGAAAGCCCCCTGCGGATCACGGCGAGGCTGGTGTCGAGAATGGGGAAGCCCAAGGCCACCACGACCGCCAAAATGACGCTCGACACCGTGCCTTTCTGGGAGGCGATCAACGCGACCGAAGCCACGAAATATCCGATGAGGTAGGCCCCTCCATCCCCCATGTAGATCCTCGCGGGAGGGAAGTTGAAGCGGAGGAACGCGAGAAAGCCCCCCAGCATCATCACGGAAACCAGCAGAATGGGGGCATTGCCCATGGAGTAAGCCATGGCCGCGAGGAGGATCGCAAGAAACAGGCCGAGCCCGCCAGCGAGTCCATCCATGCCGTCGATGAGGTTGAACAAATTCGGGATCGCGATGAACCAGAGGATCGTGAGAAGCAGGGCGAAACCGCCGGTATCAACCGAGTGCTGCCCGATAGGATTGGTCACGATGTCGATGGACATTCCCGAAAGGTAGGCTCCCGTCCCGACGAGAATCTGGACGAGAAGTTTGGCCATAGCGGGGATTCCGCACAAATCGTCGGCGAAGCCGAGCCAGAACAGGGCGGAACCCAGCAGGAAGAACGACCAGAGGGAGACGCCACCGATCTCTCCGGAGCCAAGGAGGCCCAAAGCAGCGAGGCAAGCCAGCAGGAACACCGCGTAAAACGCCAAGCCGCCCACGCGGAGAACCGGGACCGACTGGCGTTTGCGATGCCCGTCCGGATGATCCACCCCCCGGCGAAGGGACCAGAGGCGCATGGTGAGCTTGATGACGGCAAAAGCAATCCCCAGTCCCAGGGCGAGCAATCCCAGCAAAGCGTCGGAGCCGTAGAGCCAAGCCTCCTGCGCAGAGGGCACGGAAGCCGCATGAGAGCCGCCGATCTCCACAGCGCCAGCGCCTTTTGGCTGGAGGAGCCAAAAGCCGCCCAAAGCCACTGGGCTTATCAAGCTTGCTCTTTGAACTCTCATTTTAACAAAAAAACAGGCGGATCCACAAATGCGTCCAGCTTGGAGGACGGCACGAAAATCCCGGCAATAGAGCAGGAAAACAAAATTGCTCAAGAAGTATTTGTGTCTCGAAAGCGACAAAATCCCCACATTTTTAAAAACCACACTCCACGGCAGCGGCAGGGACGCGAAGCCGATGGCCTGCCGCTCGACCGTTCGCCGAGAGCTGGCGCACCTACAATAGCCGTTCCCCCACAACGCCTCGGCATCGTCCATCCCCTTCGGAGGGGGAGTCACCGTCGATCGAGGCAACGTCCGCCCCCCTCACTCGCCAGCCGCCAAGATCGCCTCGGCCACGGTCTTGACGCCGGTGGGCTGATAGGCGTCGAAGGGGCCGTCGGGGCCCCCTTGCGGCCAAGTGGCGGGATCGGCGTAACGTCCATCGTCCCCGTATTCCTGCTTCAATCGGGCGAGCTCGGCCTTCAGCTCCGCGAACTTGGCGGCGATTTCGGGCTTCTTCGCCTCCTCGGGCGAATGGATCAGGTTGTGCTGCTCGGTCGGATCGGCGACGAGGTCGAAGAGTTCGTAGGCGTCCTGCTTCCAGTAATGGATCAGCTTGTGCGTCGCCGTCCGCACGCCGTAGTGCGCAGCGGTGTTGTGGTGGCCGGGATCGTGGTAGTAGCGGTAGTAGACGGAGGTCCGCCAGTCCGGCGGCGTCTCGCCGCGCAGCAGGGGGGCGAAGGAGCGGCCCTGCATGGAGTCCGGCACGGGCAGTCCGGCGAGGTCGAGGAAGGTGGGGGCGAGGTCGATGTTCGCCACGAAGGCTTCGGGCGCGATGCCCGCCTCGATGCCGGGACCTTTGGCGAGCAGGGGGACGCGCAGGCCGGGTTCGTACATGAAGCGCTTGTCGTAGAGACCGAGGTCGCCGAGATACCAGCCGTTGTCGGCAGAGTAGATGACGATGGTGTT
>ERZ761602.932-NODE-932-length-57742-cov-15.855964_pt1 | contig 57742 bp, 37 predicted proteins | sample MGYA00512165_ERZ761602 | MGnify/ENA primary metagenome ERZ761602 (study PRJEB28899, sample SAMN02445085) | bioreactor sludge metagenome | biome: EBPR sludge; isolation source: Thorneside wastewater treatment plant | place: Australia: Brisbane, Thorneside... | reverse complement strand
TACTCGACCGACTACCGCCTCGACGACGTCACCGAGTGGCTGCCCGGCTTCTCCCGGCTCGGCTACGACGACCTCGCCGACGCGCTGGTGTCGGCGGCGGCCGGCGGCCGCGGCTCGATCAGCAAGGACGCCCGCGCGCTCCTCGACGACGCGCGCCGCAAGCTCGGCGCGGGGCGCTGGGTGCTGGCCAGCGGCGGCGAGGTCGTCGTCGACGCCCAGGGCCGCGTCGAGGCGACGCGCACGCTCGAGGTCGGGGCGCAGGAGATCATGACCTTCGACGGCACGACGCTCGTGCACCGCTATCCGTCGCTCGGCGTCGAGACCACGCGGGCCGCGACCGACCGCGAGCCGGCGCTCCTCGCCTCGTACCTGCCGGTGGTCGCGCCGCGCGCCGACGCGCTCGCGCGCTGGTACCACGTGACCCTCGCCGGTCCGCGAACCGTTCGCCTCACGCCGGTGGCGAAGCGCGCCGCGATCTGGGAGCTCCAGCTCGACGACTTCGGCGCCGTGGTGGCGATGGCGTTCGTGCGCGGCAGCGAGCGCACGCAGGTCTTCACGGCGGCGCGCGACGCGTCGGGCTACGTGCTCTCGCTCGGCGGACGCAGCGAGCTCCTCCGCTTCACGGCGGACGCGCGCGCGCAGCTCTCGTCGACGCCGGCCGCGGCGGTCTCGATCGGGATGCCGATGGGCGCGCCGGCGGCCGTGCGCGCGACGCTCGACGGCCTCGCCGCCGGTGACCCGGCGCGCCGCGGCGTCTTGCACCAGCTCGCGGCCTCGTCGCTCGCCGCCCACGACGTCGGCGCCCTCGCCGGTGTCGCGGTCATGCTCGCCGAGCTCGGGCCGCTGTCGCCGGGCGAGCTCGCGCTCGTCGGCGCGGCGATGGCGTGGGTCCCGGGCGACAAGGTCGAGCTCGTGCTCGGCAAGGCGACCGGCGCGGCCGCCGATCCGCTGGCCGCGTACCTGCGCGCCTCGCTCGACGTGCGGCACGGCAAGCGCCCCGACTTCGCGTCGATCGCGGCGCGGGCCCCGGGCGTGGTCGCGCTCCTCGCCGACTACCGGGCGGCGCTCGCCGCGATCGAGCGCAACGACACGCGCGCCGCCCTGGCGGCGTTCGACACCTTCGCGAGCCGCCACCTGCACGCCGACACGCTGCGCCTCGTGGGCGCGATGCGGCTGGTGCAGGTGCACGCCTATCGCTCGGCGGACGCCGTCGCGGTGCTCGACCGCGTCGCCGCGGGCGAGTGGCGCAACCTGGCGCGCCAGGAGGCCGCGCGCTTCCAGGCCAGCAAGCCGGCCGCGGCGGCCGAGCGCTGGGTCGCGCTCCTCTCCGACGTCGACCTGAGCGCGGCGCCGCCGATGATCGACTGGAGCGCGCGCAACACGGTCGTCTCGAGCGCGCGGGGCGAGGTCGGCTGGCAGCTCGCGATGTCGGCGTGGCGCCAGCGGGTGATCGCCGGCGGCAACTTCGAGCACGTGATGGCGTTCGCCCAGGCGGCGGCGCTCACGCCGGCCAACGGCGACCTCGACGCCGCGCTCGATCGCGCCGCCTTGCTCGCACCGTCGGCCGACGCGGTGGCGGCGGTCGTCGGCATGGCGACGCAGCACGGCAAGTTCGACAAGGCGCGCGCCGCGCTCGACGGCGCACGCGCGCGCTTCCCGGGCAGCCCGCGCCTCTTGCGCCTCGCCAGCCTGGTCGCCGAGCAGGCGGGCGACGTGCGCGTCGCCGCCGACCTCTTCACCCAGGCGATGAAGGCCGAGGCCGACACGCCGGTCGCGCTGTCGCAGCTCCGCGCCGACTTCACGCGCCTCATCTCGCTCCACGGCCAGGTCGCCAAGGTGTCGGGCGGCGCCGACCGCCAGCTCGCGCGCGACGCCGCGCTGGCCGCCGGCCGGGACTGGCGCGCGATCGATCCCGACCACGCGCCGCGCGAGCGTGTCCTCGGCGAGCTCCTCATCGCGCTCGGCGAGGACGAGGAGGCGTGGCGCTACCTGTCGACGCCGATCGATCAGGCGCCGCGCGAGGGCGCGTCGTTCCAGGTCGCCGCCGAGGTGCTGGAGCGGCAGGGCAAGCTCGACCGGGCGCTCGGGCTTTGGTGGCGCGCCTACGCCATCGACGCGACCAACCCGACGTGGCTGCAGCGCGCGGCGCAGGTCGAGCTGGCCCTCGGCCAGAAGGACAAGGCCAGGGCGACGCTCACCAAGATCGCGCGCGGCGACTGGCACCAGCGCTGGAACGGCGTGAAGTACTGGGCCGAGAACGCGCTCCGGCAGCGGTGAGGCGGCTCACTGCGGCCGGCGCGGGCGCGTGATCGCCTCGTCGACCTTGCGGCCGAGGGCCGCGGTGGCGGCCGCGATGTCGCGCGGCTTGCCGGTCAAGACGACGACCTGGCCGGCGGCGGGCAACGCGCTCGAGGCTTGCACGACCACGTCCTCGGGCGTCGCCGCGGCGACGGCGGAGAGGAGGGCGTCGTCGCTGAGCCGGCGCCCGAGGATGTCGCGCTCGGCGAGCGCGGTCGCGCGCGCCCGGCTGGTGAGGTCGCCGGCGAGGATCCGGCGCACGACGGCGCGCTTCGCGCGCGCCAGCTCGTCTTCGCTCGGGCCGCGCGTGCGCAGATCGTCGACGAGCTGCTCCAGGCTGGTGACCGCCGTGGCGACGTGCCTGGGATCGACCGGCGCCTCGAGGACGACCGTGCCTCCCACCCGCAGCGTGCGCGCCTCGACGCCGGGCGCGTACGCGAGCCCCTGACGCTCGCGCAGCAGCATGGCGCGCGCACGCAGGAGCTCGACGAGCAGGAGCTGGTACGGGCGATCCTTGTCGGTCTCGACCGGGGTGCGGAAGCCGAGGCGGATGGAGACCTGGTTCGGCGCGTCGCCGTCGGCGACGGTCACGAGCCCGGGGAGCCCTCGCGGCGGCGGGATCTCGAGCGCCGGCGCCGCGCCGGACCTTGGATTCCATCCGCCCAGGTAGTGACGGATCTGCGCCTCCGCACGATCGAGATCGAAGCGACCGACCACGTAGAGCGCCGAGGTGTCGGGGCGGTAGTGTCGCCGGCGCAGCGTCTCCACCTCGCGGACGCCGATCGACATCGTGCGCGTGACGTCGATCGTCCGCCCGTAGGGATGGTCGGCGCCGAACAGGCGGCGGCGCATCACCATGTGTGGATCGGTGTCCACGTAGCGCTGCCGCGTCTCGGCGTCGCGGATCGCGTGGCGGGGCGAGATCGGCTCGATGAGATCGGGACGGAAGGCGAGCTCGCGTGCGACCTGGAGCAGCGACGGCAGGTCGCGGGAGACATCCTGGAGCACGATGTACGTCGCGTCGTCGGTGACGTCGCGGGACTCCCGGGCGACCGTCGTGGGGGCGAAGCTGCGGGTCTCGACCGCGCGCGCGTCCCCGGCGCCGTGCGCGTCGCCGAAGGCGATCGCGAGCACGACCGCGGTCGCCGGCGACGAGCCGCCGGTGTCCTCGAGGTACACCGGTAACCCGTTGGGGAGCGTGACCGAGCGCGTGCGGCGGCCGGGCAACGGATCGGCCGGGAGCCGGAGCTCGCCCGGGCCGTCGGGCGCGGTGCGGAGGGACTCGACCAGGGCATCGCCGCCGTGCACCTCGCTGCGGCGGAGGACCGGCAGGCGGCCGGCGTCCGTCGCGGCGCCCGCCGGGCGCGCCTTCATCACGACGATCCGGGTCGAGCCGGGCTCGACGAGCTGCCGCAGCCGCCCGGCGGCCTCGGCAGCGCTCATGGCGAACGGCGTGCTCGCGCGCTGAGGATCTCCCGGGCGCGTCGCCGCGACGACGGCGGCGACATGATCGGCGCGCCGGATCAGCGACTCGAGCTCGAGCTGCGTCTCGTCCTCGCGGTTCCGCAGCCACGTCGCGTCGGGCGGCGCGACGCGGCCGCGCTTCGCGGCGGCGTTGACCGAGCGCGAGATCCAGTGCGCGAGCTCGACCGGGTCGGGGCGCGCGCCCGCGCGGACGTCGACCTGCACGACGACGAGCGACACGCCGAACGCGTCGCTCGTCAGCACCTCGAGGTCGTCGATCCACCGCGGCGCGCTGGGACGCAAGAGGCTCTTCCGCAGGCGATCGGCGAGGAACGGCAGGAGGTGCGGAGACGGCGCGGTCTCGGGCTCGACGCGGTAGAGCGCGAGCACCCGATCGCGCGTGTGGGCGCCCGGCACCGTGACGATGCGACTGAAGTCGGCGCCCAGGCCCGGCGGCGGCCGGGGTGGCGTCAGCTCCCGCGCCGGCGCGTCGCCGAGGCGCACGGTCGCGGCGGCGATGGCGGCGTCGACCTCGACCGGGCCCGCGATCACGAGCACGGCGCCGTTCACGGCGTAGTGCGCGTCGAGGAAGCCGCAGACATCGGCGATCGAGAGCGCGGCGACCTCGGCCTCGGTGCCGGCGGTGGCCGTGAGCCCCGGCAGGATGCTCGATGGGCGGAACGCGGGATCGTCGACGCCTCGGACCCGCAGCTCGTTCAGCACGACCTCGCGCTCGACCGCGAAGCGGGCGGGATCCAGCTCGCACGGATCGGTGACGAGGCGGCGGTGGAGGGCGAGCGCGGCGTCCAGGTCGCCGGGCAAGACGGAGGTGTAGAAGGTGGTCGCGATCGCGGAGGTGGTCGCGTTGCTCCACACGGCGACCGCGTCGAGTCCGTGCGCGATCGTGCGCCCGTCGACGTCGCGCTTGAGGAACACCGCGTGCTCGGCGAGGTGGGCGAGCCCGGCCTTGCCCGCCGGGTCGTCCTTGCCGCCCACCGGGAGCATCGTGACGACCGTCGTGGTCGGGGCCGAGGGCTCGGGGAGCACGACGATCCGCAGCCCGTTCGCCGGCAACGTCGTGACGTGCCACCGCAGCGGCTCGGGATCACCGGCTTCCCAGGCCGGGCCGTCGAGGCGGGCGCGCAGCGGATCGCCGGCCCGGGGGAGACACGCGGCGGTCGTGGCCGCCACCACCGCCGCGATCGCGAGGAGGACGCGCATGGCGCGACAGTATCGCAGCGGCGTCGCTCGGATCAGATCAGAGGACGAAGCCGAGCCCGAGCGTCGTGGCGAAGATGCCGCCGCCGAGGTCGACGGCGGGCTCGTCGCGCACGCCGAGCTCGTCGCGCGGGTCGTGCACGCGGTCCTTGTGCAGGCGCGCGTGGACGTACGTGACGTCGAGCGAGACGCCGATGGCGGCGAAGACCCAGCGGAGGCCGCCGCCGGCGGCGAAGCCGAAGCCGCGTGTGCCGTCGGGCGGGCCGTCGCCGGGGTCGCCGTACATCCACGTGTGGGTGGCCCCGACGCGGCCGTAGAGCTCGAACCAGCGCGCGAACGGACGGTCCATGACGGTGTGTGCGAAGACCAGGCGGCCGGTGAGCATGGGGCCGACGGTGAGCGCGGTGTAGACGCCGTCGAGCGCGCCGTCGTCGCGGCGCAGGCGGAGCTCGCTCGAGGCGAGCATCAGCTCGGCCCCGAGCGCGCCGCGGCGGTAGCCGAGCGCGCCGCGCACGGCGAAGGCGCCGTCCTCGAAGGCGTCGAGGCCGCCGCGGGTGCGCGCCGTGCCCATGCCGCCCTCCTCGTAGAGACCGATCTCGGCGCGCGCAGCACCGGCTGCGACCACGACGAGGACCGTGGCGAGACTGACGGCGTGTGATCGCATGCACGTGCGTACAGCACGGTGCGTGCCGCGCGGCCGCCTCGGGTTCCCGCGACTTGCCGTGCCTGCGTCGAGGATGCCGCCGCGCAGACCTGACACCGGCGCCAGGGTTGTGACAACCTGCGCGGATGGCACCGCCGTCCGCCGCCGATCTCGAGCTGGCGTTCGTCGACAAGTTCTTCTGGTCGCAGGGCCGAGAGCCTTATCCGGTCCAGGAGCAGGCGATCTCGTCGATCATCGCCGGCAAGAGCGTGCTCGTGACGGTGCCGACCGGCACCGGCAAGACGCTCATGGCCAAGGCCGGGATCTTCGCCGCGCTCGCCCGCGGGCAGAAGGCGATCTACACGACGCCGCTGCGCGCGCTGACCGAGGAGAAGTTCCGCGAGCTGTCGGACGACTTCGGGCCCGAGAACGTCGGCTTCGCGACCGGCGACTACAAGGTCAACCGCGACGCGCCCATCCAGGTCGAGGTCGCCGAGATCCTGTGGAACCGGATCGTCGGCGAGAAGAACGTCGCACCCGCCGACATCGTCATCATGGACGAGGGGCACTACTTCAACGACCCCGAGCGCGGCTACGTCTGGGAGCAGTCGATCATCGGGCTCGATCCCCGCGCCCAGCTCGTGGTGCTATCGGCGACGGTCGGGCACCCGGAGCGCTTCTGTCACTGGGTGCACCTGACGCGCAAGGTCGAGATGCACCTCGTCGACTCGCGCGAGCGCAAGGTGCCGCTCGAGCACCAGTTCCGCGAGGAGCTGCTCCTCGACACGGTCAAGGACCTGTCGTGGAAGGGCGACGTCCCGGCGATCATCTTCTGCTTCGGGCGCGAGCTCTGCTTCGAGGTGGCGCGCCTGCTCAAGAGCTGCCGCCGCTTCACCTCCGACGAGGAGAAGGCCGAGATCGAGAAGCGCTGCGACGAGGTCTTCCTGCCCGGCGGCGTGGCCAAGGAGCTGCGGCCGCTCCTCACCCACGGCATCGGCATCCACCACGCCGGCATCCTCCCCCGCTACAAGCAGCTGGTCGAGGAGCTCGCGCTCGAGCGCATGATCAAGTTCGTGGTCTCGACCGAGACCATCGCCGCCGGCATCAACCTGCCGGCCAAGACCGTCATCTTCCCGGCGCTGCGCAAGTTCATCAAGAAGGAGCCGCGGCTGGTGACACCGGCCGAGTACCACCAGATGGCGGGTCGCGCGGGGCGGCCGCAGTTCGACGACAAGGGGCTCGCGATCACGCTCGCGCCCGAGGACATCACGGTCGACCTGCGCAAGGAGCTGAAGGACGCCGGCAAGCGCGGGGCGGGAGGCGTGGACGAGGTCAAGATCCGGAAGACCGTGTACGGGCGCGCGCGCAACGACGCGCAGCGCAAGGGCGAGCTCCTGTGGACGCCCGAGAGCCACGGCGAGCTGGTGCGCGGCGAGCCGGCGGAGCTGCGGTCGAAGACCAAGATCACCGCCGAGCAGGTGCTCGCCATCGGGCTGCCGGATCTGACGACGACGACCCTGCCGGGCTCGGGGACGTCGGCGCCGGGCGCCGCGCCGCTCGACGAGATCGAGGCGTCCTTGCCGCCATCGATGCGCCTGAACGTGGTCACCGTGATCGATCACCTGCTCATCGACGAGAAGGAGCGGCGCAACCTGCACAAGATGCTCGCCATGCTGGTCGACAACATGAAGGCGGTGGGCGTCATCGACGAGCACGGCCAGCAGGTGAAGGGCCAGATGATCAAGGAGCTGCAGGGGATGGACGGCCTCTTCGTCTATCACGAGCTCTTCACCCACCAGCTCGGCTACGAGGAGCTGCGCGAGCTGGTCGAGCTGCTCGTCGACCACGACGCGGTCCAGCGCATCTTCGATCGTCGGGAGGAGGACGTGAAGCGCGAGTGGTGCCGCGCCCGCCTGCGCGAGATGCGCATGGAGAACGGCCAGGTGACGTGGGAGGACGTCGAGGCCGAGTGGGACCGCGACCACCCGTACGTGCCGTCGACCTGCGAGCAGCACCTGGCCGAGTTCCAGGCGCTGGTGCCGCACCCGGAGATCCACGGCGGCAAGAAGCAGAAGCGGCTGTGGGCGACGATGGAGGAGCAGAACGTCGGCTTCATCGAGTTCGTCGACAAGGAGGGCCTCGCCCACGAGGAGGGCAACCTCTTCTCGTACCTCGTGCGCTGCATGAACACGGCGCGCAAGCTCGGCGAGGCCTCGGAGCTCACCGAGCTCGAGACGATCGCGGAGCGCATCCGCAAGGTGCTGGCCGAGGTCGATCGCCGCCTCGTCGACGAGAAACGGCGCTTCACGTGGTGACGCCGGCGCCCGTCACCATCCTCACCGGCTTCCTCGGCGCCGGCAAGACCACGCTCCTGTCGGCGCTCTTGCGCCGGCCGGAGCTCGCCGGTACGGCCGTGTTCATCAACGAGGTCGGGGCGATCGCGATCGATCATCACCTCGTCCGTGACGTGAAGGGTGACGCGGTCGTGCTGGGATCGGGCTGCGTGTGCTGCACCGTCGCCGGCGACCTGGTGCGGGCGCTGCTCGAGCTGGCGGCGCAGGTGGCGCGCGGCGAGGTCCCGCCGTTCTCCCGCGCGCTGGTGGAGACGACCGGCCTCGCCGATCCGACCGGCGTGCTGGCGGCGCTCGTCAACCACCCGCTGATCGCGCGTCACTACCAGGCCGGCGCCGTGGTGACGGCGATCGATGGCCAGCTCGGCCTCACGACGCTCGCGCGCCAGCCGGAGGCGGTCGCGCAGGTGGCGCTCGCCGATCGGATCGTGATCACCAAGACGGATCTTGCGGACCTCGATCAGCCCGGGCACCTCGACGCGCTCGAGACGGCGGTGCGTGAGAAGAACCCCGGGGCGGCGATCGTGAGGGCCGCGCGGGGTGAGCTGGATCCCGAGGTCCTGCTCGCGCCGGCGCCTGACACCGCCTGGATCGACGCCGCGGCGCGTCGCCCCGTCGGTCACGGCTTCATCTCCACCTTCACGGTCGCGTTCGCCCGGCCGGTGCGCATGGGGCCGCTGGGGCTCTGGCTCACGCTCATCACGCAGATGCATGCGGGCGCGCTGTTGCGGGTCAAAGGGTTGGTCGACGCCGAAGGGGAAAGCGCCCCGATCGTGATCGATTGTGTCCAGCACGTGGTCCATCCGGTCCGGCAGCTGGCGGCGTGGCCCGACGACGACCGCCGCACGCGACTGGTCTTCATCGCGCGCGGGCTCGCGGCCGGCACGATCGCGTCCCTGCGAGCGAGCCTCGCGGACAGCCTGGGCCAGCCGCTCGTCGACTGACGCCAGGTCCGGACAGGAGCTGGCGCGGGTGGCGATGAGCGGCGAGCGCCGGTCATCACACACTGTCCGGTGAGCGGACACGTTCTCGCCGAGGCGCGACGCCTCGGAGGTGCAGACCGCGCGTGACAGGCGGTCACGAGCGGACCGCGCTTTGGTTCGTTCCAGGTGGGGGTCCGGGTCTCTGCGCGTCACGATCGTCGTGGCACGCAATCGGCAAAGGGGTTCCGCGCCGGTTCGAAACCAGGAGGAACCCATGACCCGCTTCCCGACATGGCTCCCCGCGCTACTGATGCTCGGAGCTTGCACCGTCGACACGACGGTGGAGTCGACCCTCGATGTCGACGAGACGCCCGCCGCCGAAGGCAAGTTCATCCGCGTGGACGAGCCCGTCCCGCGCCGCTACATCGTCGTGTTCGAGGAGCCGAAGGACGCGCTCGCGCGCGGCGCCGTGGACGTCAACGCCGACGCGACCCAGCTCGCGACGTCGTTCTCGGCGAACGTGCACGAGACGTGGGAGCACGCGCTCCACGGCTTCGCCGCCGAGATGGACGAGTCGGACGCCGAGCGCATGGCCGAGGATCCGCGGATCGCCTTCGTGCAGGAGGACGGCGTCGTCCACGCCAGCGGGACGCAGAACGGCGCGACCTGGGGCCTCGATCGCATCGATCAGGCGAACCGGCCGCTCTCGGGCTCGTACGTCTATCCGAACGAGGGTTCGGGCGTCACCGCCTACATCATCGACACGGGTATCCGTGTGTCGCACCAGAGCTTCGGCGGCCGCGCGCGCGCCGGCTACTCGGCGATCAACGACGGCCGTGGCTCCGACGACTGTCAGGGCCACGGCACGCACGTCGCCGGCACCGTGGGCAGCTCGACGTGGGGCGTCGCCAAGAACGTGCAGCTCGTGGCCGTGCGCGTGCTCGGCTGCAACGGCTCGGGCACGGACTCGGGCGTCATCTCGGGCATCAACTGGGTGGCGCAGAACCGCCAGGGCCCGTCGGTCGCCAACATGAGCCTCGGCGGCGGCGCGTCGGCCGCCACCGACACCGCGATCCGCAACGCCCACAACTCCGGCGTCACCATGGTGGTGGCCGCCGGCAACGAGAACCAGAACGCGTGCAACGTCTCGCCGGCCCGCGCGCCCGAGGCGATCACCGTCGCGTCATCGACGTCGTCGGACGCGCGCTCGAGCTTCTCCAACCATGGCTCCTGCGTCGACATCTTCGCGCCCGGGTCGAGCATCACCTCGGCCAACTACTCGAGCGCGAGCGGTTCGACGACGATGTCGGGCACGTCGATGGCGAGCCCGCACGTCGCGGGCGCCGCGGCGCTCTATCTCTCCGCCAACCCGAACGCGACGCCGTCGCAGGTGGCGGCCGCGCTCACCAACAACGCGTCGTCGGGCAAGATCTCCGGCGTCAACGGCTCGCCCAACAAGCTCCTCTACGTGGGCTTCATCGGTGGTGGCGGTGGTGGTGGCGAGCCGCCGCCGCCCCCGCCGCCTCCTCCTCCCCCGCCCCCGAGCGAGGGCACGCCGCAGAGCGGCTCGGCCAGCGGCAGCGTGGGCACGCGCGCGTGGGGGAACTACCAGCCCATCACGGTGCTGGCCGGCTCGACCTTCGACGTGCAGATGACGGGCACCGGCGATCCGGACCTCTACGTGCGCTTCGGCTCGCGCCCGACGCTCACGACGTTCCACTGCCGCTCCTGGAGCGCGACCGCCACCGAGCGCTGCACGATCACGGTGCCGGCCGGCCAGTCGAGCGCGTACATCAGCGTCTACGGCTACACCTCGGCGACCTACACGATCAACGTGAGCTGGGTGGCACCGTGAGGCCGTGAGGCTTCGCCTCACGGCCGGCCTCGGGCCTCGGGCCTCGGGTCTCGGGAAGACACAGAAGGCCTCGGGCATCAGCCTGGGGCCTTGTCGCTTTCGGCTCGTCGGCGTCACCGAAACCCTCACCGAAACCCAGGCCCAGGCCCAGGCCCAAGCCCAGGCCCAGGCCCAAGCCCCTCCCCGCGCCCCTCAGATCCCCTTCAAATACTCGAGCAGGGCGCGCCGATCTTCGGCGGAAAGCGTGTCGCCGAACGTGTGCCCGGCGTTCGAGTAGCCCGGCGCGCTCGCGTCGTAGACCCAGCGCGGGTCGATGCCGGGGCTGGCGTCCGCGTCCCACGTCTGCCAGCCGACGGCGTCGAGGTCGTACGCGTCGCGGCCGCGCCCGATGACATATCTCGCGCGCCGCAGCGAGCTGTCGAGCAATGCGGCGAGCGTGGGCACCGAGCCGTTGTGGAAGTACGGCGCCGTCGCCCACACGCCGTCGAGCGGCGGCGCGACGTAGCCGTCGTGTGGCTCGAGGCGCGCGACCTCGCCGTAGAACGATCCGTTGAACCACGTGCGAAACGGCGCCGAGAACTGCCCGGCGTGCTCGGCGAGCAGCGGATCGGTGCCGACCTTGGCCAGCGGGACCACGCGCGTCTCGTAGTGGCCGTCCTCGCCGTAGGTGCCGTGGCACCGGCTGCAGCGGCGCTCGAAGACGACCTTGCCGCGCGCTGCGACGGTCGCGTCGATCGGCGCCGGAAACGGCGGCGGCTCGAGCGTCAGGATGAACGCGCGGATGTCGGGGAAGTACGCGTCGACGGCGCGCGCGCTCGCCACGTCGTCGACGCACAGGACCGACGCGGTCATCATGATGCGCGCCTGGTCGCCGCGGCCCGCGCCGGTGTGGAACATCGCCGCCTTCTTCTTCAGGAGCCACCACGCCGGCACGTCGACCGGGATCGGCTCCTCCGTCGGTAGCTCGATGAGCGGCGCGTCCGACCACGCGAGCGTCTCCCGATCCCGGTGGGCGAAGAGCACCGCGGCGATGTGATCGGCCGGGTTCGCGCCGACGGTGCGCGTGCGGATGTGCGGCGCCAGCGCCTTCACGCGGCCCAGGAGCTTGTCGAGCTCCGCCTTCTGCGCCGGGTCGGCGGGCAGGAACGCGCCGGCCGCGATCATCGGCGTCACGTCCATGGTGAAGTCGGCGCTCGCGTCGCCGAGCCCGATCACCAGCTCGCCGCGCAGGAACGATGCGTGGCAGCCGAGGCAGTTGGCGGTGACGACCTCGACGCCGCTGGGTGTGGTGTACGCGTTGGCGAAGTAGGGCAGGTCGGCGCTCCGGCCCGTGCGGCCCGGCAGGCGCCAGCCCGCGGGCGTCCCGCCGGCGAAGCGATCGTAGAGCGCGCGCGGCGCGCCGCAACCGACGTAGCCCTCGTTGACGAGCGCCTCCCAGCCGCGCGCCGCGTCGCCGGCGCGCTGCGGCTCCGCGGCCAGCACGTCCGGGTCGCCCATGATCGCAGGCGCCACCGCGCCCTCGTCGGCTCCCGGCGCCGGCGCCCGTGCGCCCGTGGCGCTGCACCCCGCGAGCCCGCTCCAGCCTACGGCTGCGGCGGCGAGTAGGCCATGCTGAGCACGCCCGCGTCTTCGTCCCCTGGATCGCACGTGAGGATGATGTTGTACGTCGGCGCGTCCCAGTACGCCGCAAGATTGTCGCTCTTGCTCGCCCCGAGCTTGCCATCGAGCGTGGCGCGCATCTCCTTCCACACCGTCGCGCACGCCTCCATCGACGGGTACTCGTCCTCGAAGGTGACCGAGATGCGGTGGAGCTTGCCGTCGCGAAGCTCGAACGTGGTGACGCCCGGCTTGCCCGCATGATTCCCGGTGATCGACAGGTTGTCGGTCCCGGGCGCCGCGCGCGGGAACTTCGCCTTCAGGTCGTCCATGCTGGCGCCCCAGTCGAGGCCGGGATAACCGCTCGTGCCGAGGTCACCGGCCGTCGCGGCGTCGACGCCGGCGGCGTCGGTCGTGGGGCCATCGGGGTTCGTGGCGTCGGCGGTCATGGCGTCCTTCGAGGCCGGCTGGGACTTGCCGCCACAGCCGAAGAGGAGAGCGATCGCGAGCGTCAGGAGGATGGTTCGCATCGCCCGCGAGGATACGCTCGGACCCGGGCGAAGAGGTCGGCGCTGTCGCGCACGTACTGTGCGAAGGTGCGGGGTGGGCGGCCGAGCAGCTCTCCGAGCGTCGGGTCGATCCCGGCAGCCTGGCCGAACCGGAGCCCGACGTGCAGGATGGTCTGGACGGCGATCTGCGCGGCGGGGAGCCCGCGCCGGTGCAGGTGCCGTGCGTAGCCCGGGATCGACGCCGCCTGATATCGAACCGGACGTCCGATCGCGGCGGAGAGCTGGGCCGCGGCCTCGTCGAACGTGATCGCCTGGCCGCCGGTCAGCGTGTAGCCGCGCGCGTGGTGCGCCGCGGGCGCGACCAGCACGGCCGCCGCGACCGCGGCGAGGTCCCGCACGTCGACGAACGCGACCTGGCCGCGTCCGGCGGGCACGTAGACGCGGTCGTCCTCGCGGATGTCGCGCACGTACGCGGTCTCGAAGTTCTGCGCGAAGAACCCCGGTCGCAGGATCGTCCAGTCCGCCGGTCCGGCGCGGAGGGCGCGCTCGACCTGGTGGTGCGGCACGATCGGGTTGGTGTCGGCACCGGCGACCGAGAGGAACACGATCGTCGAGACCCCCGCCGCGCGCGCTCGCTCGACGAGCACGTTCAGCGTGGTCCGGGTGTTCGCGATCGCGGGTGGACGGAGGAGGAACAGCCCGGTGCAGCCGCGGACCGCGTCGTCGAACGTCCTCGGGTCGCGGAAGTCGAGTCGCTCGGCCAGCCGCGGCTCGACGCCGCGCGCGCGCAGCTCGCGCACGACCTCACGTCCGACGCCGCCCCGGGGAGTGGTCACGAGGATCATCGCGTGCGCTGCCGCCCGTCTACGCCGGCACCACCGGCGCCACGGTCTCGACGAACGACAGGGGCCGGCCGCAGGCGTCGCCGAGGAGCTGGCCGTCGCGCATGACGACGTGGCCGCGCACGACGGTGGCGACCGGCCAGCCGGTCACGTCCATGCCGTCGAACGGCGTCCACCCGGCCTTGTTGGCCATGTCGGCGTCGCGGATCGTGCGGCGCGCCGCGAGGTCGACGAGGGTGAGGTCGCAGTCGAAGCCGACGGCGAGGCGGCCCTTGCCGGCGATGCCCCAGACCCGCGCCGGCCCGTGGCAGAGCAGATCGACGAGGCGCTCGAGCGTGAGGCGGCCGGCGGCGACGTGATCGAGCATGATCGGCACGAGCGTCTGCACGCCGGGCATGCCCGACGGGCTCTGCGGGTACGGCTTCGCCTTCTCCTCGAGCGTGTGCGGCGCGTGGTCGGTCGCGAGCATGTCGCAGAGGCCGCTGGTCACCGCGGCCCACAGCGCGTCGCGGTGGCGCGCGTCGCGGATCGGCGGGTTCATCTGCGCGCGGGTGCCGAGCCGCTCGTAGCAGTCGGGGGCGACCAGCGTGAGGTACTGGGGCAGGATCTCGAACGTCGCCAGGTCCTTGCACTCGGCCAGGATGTCGAGCTCCTCGGCGGTCGACACGTGCAGGAGGTGGACGCGGCGGCCGAAGCGGCGGGCGAGGGCGAGCGCGCGCCAGGTCGCGCGCTGCGCGGTCTCGGCGTCGCGCCACTCGGGGTGCGCCCGCGGGTGCGCGGCCTCGACGGCGAGGTGCTTGCGCTCGCGCAGGCGATCCTCGTCCTCGGCGTGCAGCGCGACGCGGCGCCGGCCGCCGGCGAAGATCTCGGCGAGCGTCTCGTCGTCGGAGACCAGCAGGCTGCCGGTCGAGCTGCCCATGAAGACCTTGACGCCGGCGCAGCCGGGCACGCTCTCGAGCTCGCCCAGCTCGCCGGCGTTCTCGGCGGTGGCGCCGACGAAGAAGCCGACGTCGCAGCGCGCGCGGCCGCGCAGGCGCGCGAACTTGTCGGCGAGCGCGGCGGCGGTCGTCGTCGGGGGATCGGTGTTGGGCATCTCGAGCACCGAGGTCACGCCGCCGAGGACGGCGCCGGTGGTGCCCGACGCGAGGTCCTCCTTGTGCGTGTTCCCGGGCTCGCGGAAGTGCACCTGCGCGTCGATCACGCCGGGGAGCACGTGCAGGCCCGTCGCGTCGATCGTGTGCGCCGCCGAGGCGGCGCCCAGGTCGCCGATCGCGGCGATGCGGCCGGCGCGCGCGCCGACGTCGGCGGTGACACGGCCGCCGGGCGTGACCAGGGTGCCGCCGCGGACGAGGAGATCGAACTTGAGATCAGTGGCGGTCATGTCAGCCTCGCGCGGGTCAGGTCGGTTCGACGTGGACGAGCACGTCGCCGGTGTTGACGTCGGCCTCGTCGGCGACGGCGACGGCGACGACGCGCGCCTCGGGCGGAAGCCCCGCGCCGCCGTACGTGACGCGGTGGAAGGTCTTCATCACCTCGAGGAGGCACACCGTGTGGCCCTCCTGGATGACGTCGCCCGGGTTCACGAACGCCGCCTTGCCGGGCCCCGGGCGCCCGTAGAAGCGGCCGCTCGACGGCGCCCGCACGGCGAGGCCGCTCGTCGCCGCCGTCGTCTTCGCGCGCGCGTCCGCGGCGGCGGCGGCCTGGCCGAGCGCCGCCGGATCGACGACGAAGAGCGCGGTCGCGACATCGACGGGCCGTGGCCCGCGCGCGTCGGTGTCCCTCAGGGCGCCGCGCACGCCCGGCCCCGCGACCACGCGGTGGACGAGGCCGAGCACCGCGAGCTCGCCGAGCGTGTCGCCGGTCTGGACCAGCTGGCCGGCGGCGACGAGCGGCCGCCAGAAGCCGACCGCCGGCACGTGCAGCACCTGCAGCTCGCCCTCGTGCGCGACCGGCGTCGCGGTGATCACCGGGATCACCGCGGCCCTCCCACCAGGACACGCAGGTCGTGCATCGACCAGATGCGCGGGTTCTTCACCCGGCGGTAGCCCGTGCCCTGGTACGCCATCTCGGTCAGGTCGGTGAGCCAGTCGCGCAGCGCGGCGAGCTCGATGATCTCGTCGGTGTCCATCTGGCGGGCGGCGACGAACGGGTCCATGTCGCGCTCGATCCGCTGCTCGACCTCCTTCATGCCGGCCTCGATCTTCGCGCGCTCCGCGGGATCGGTCGCCATGATCTGGAAGTCGTCGTCGAGCTTGGTGTTGTACGCCGCGATCGCCAGCGTGCGGCCCTCCATCACGGAGAGGCGGGCGAGGCACGTCGACAGCTGCACGACCGGGTCGTACGGCATGCCGGCCATCGCGTAGTAGCCGGCGCCCGACGCCTTGCGCAGGAGCACCGAGAACATCGGCACCGCGTTGGTCGAGTTGGTGTAGATGAGGCTCGAGCCGTAGGCGAGCAGGCCATGGGCCTCGGCCTCGCGCCCGATGTCGAAGCCCGAGATGTCGTGCAGCCAGAACAGCGGGATGCCGTCGTCGTTGCACGCGCGCGAGAACGCCGCGAGCTTGGCGATGCCGCCGCGGTAGAGGATGCCGCCCGGGCGCTGGTTGCCGGGGTGCTCGGGATCGCCGACGAGGCCCTGCCGGTTGATCACGAAGCCGGCGTAGAGCCCGCCCAGTCGCCCGACGCCGACGATCATCTCCTCGCCGACCTCGGGCATCACCTCCCAGAAGAGGGATTGATCGACGAGCCGCGCCAGCACCTGGCGCGCGTCGTAGACCTCGCGGTGGTCAGTGGGCAGGAGGCCGGTGAGCTCGTGCGCCGCGAAGCGGGGCGCCATGGGTCCGGCGTCGCCACGGTAGAAGGGCGCGCCCGACGAGGGGAGGCGCTGCACCTCGCGGCGCAGGCACGCGATCAGGGTCTCGTCGTCCGGAACCCGGACATCGGCGCAGCCCGACTGGTGGACGTGGACCTCGGGGCCGCCGATGTCGAGCGAGCTGATCTTGGCGCTCTTGGCGCCCTTGATGAGCGCGGCGCCGGCGATGACCATGTACGCCTGCTCGGTCATGTAGACCCGGTCGCTGATGATCGGCATGTAGCCGCCGCCCGCGATGCAGTCGCCGAACACGCCGGCGAGCTGGGGCACGCCGTGCGCCGACAGCAGGCTGTTCATCTTGAAGATGTGGCCGGCGCCGCGCGCGCCCGGGAAGCTCTTGCTCTGCTCGGGCAAGAACAGGCCCGAGCAGTCGACCAGGTAGATCGTCGGCAGGCGCAGGCGCAGCGCCATCTCCTGCGCGCGCTGGATCTTCTCCGGCGTGCGCGGCCACCACGCCCCGGAGGCGACGGTGTTGTCGTTGGCGATGACCATGCACCAGCGTCCCTCGACGCGGGCGAACGCCGTCACCACGCCCGCCGCCGGCGAGCGCTGGTCGCCGGGGAAGACGTCGCCGTGGTTGACGAAGGTGCCGACCTCGCGCGGCGTGGTGCCGGGATCGACGAGGCGCGCCAGGCGCTCGCGCGCCGTCAGCTTGCCCTTCTTGTGCACGCGCTCGACGTAGGCCGGGCCCCAGCCGGCCTCGACCTCGGCGCGCGCGGCGCGCAGGCGATCCTCGAGCACGGCGAGCGCCTCCCGGTGCTCGGTCGCGGTGCGCTCGTCGGCGAGGTGGGCGAGCGTGTCTCCGATCGGGACGAGAGGAACGATGCTCATGACGACTCTGGGCTCACGGCCATCCGGGGAGGGTACGCGTGTCGTAGCGATTCGAGCGGAAGGCCTCCGAGGCCAGCACCTGCTGGTGCAGCGGCACGGTCGTCGCGACGCCCTCGCACACCAGCTCGCCCAGCGCGCGCAGCATGCGATCGATCGCGGCGGCGCGCGTCGGGCCGCGCGCGATCACCTTGCAGATGAGGCTGTCGTAGTGCGGCGGCACGACGTAGCCCTCCTCGACGTGGGTGTCGACGCGCACGGCGCCGTCCTGGCGATCCGGCAGCCGCCAGCGCGTGATCGTCCCCGGCGAGGGCCTGAAGCCGTCGCGTGGGTCCTCGGCGTTGATGCGGCACTCGATCGCGTGGCCGGCGAGGGGCACGTCGGCCTGGGTGAGCCGCAGCGGGTGGCCGGCGGCGGCCTCGATCTGTAGCTTCACGAGGTCGAGCCCGGAGCGCTCCTCGCTCACCGTGTGCTCGACCTGGAGCCGCGTGTTCATCTCCATGAAGCGCAGCACGGGGCCATCGAGCAGGAGCTCCATCGTGCCGGCGCCGACGTAGCCGATCGCGCACGCCGCGGCGACCGCGCGCTCGAGCGTGCGCGCGCGCAGCGCCTCGTCGAGGACCGGCGACGGGCTCTCCTCGATCAGCTTCTGGTGGTTGCGCTGCACCGTGCAGTCGCGCTCGCCGACGTGGATGCCGCGGCCGTAGCGGTCGCAGAAGACCTGGATCTCGACATGGCGCCCGCCCTCGATGAGCTTCTCGAGGTAGACGCGCTCGTCGCCGAACGCCGCCCGGGCCTCGGCCTGCGCCTCGCCGAACGCGGCCTCGACCTCCGCCGCGGCGCGCGCGATGCGCATCCCGCGCCCGCCGCCGCCGCTCTCGGCCTTGAGCAGCACCGGATAGCCGACCGCGTCGGCGACCGCGCGCGCCTCGGCCGCCGACGGCACCGGGCCGTCGCTGCCGGGGATGACGTCGAGCCCGGCGGCGCGCATCGCGCGCTTGGCCGGTGACTTGGTGCCCATGAGCGCCATGACGTGCGGCGGGGGCCCGATGAACGTCACGCCGTGCTGCGCGCACAGGGACGCGAGCAGCGCGTTCTCCGAGAGGAAGCCCCAGCCGGGGTGGAGCGCCGTCGAGCGCGTCTGCACCGCGGCCTGCACCACGCGCACCGGATCGAGGTAGCTCTGCGTGCTGCGCGCCGGGCCCAGGACGACGACCTCGCGCCCGCGCGTGTACGGCGCCGCGCGATCGGCCTCGGACACGGCGAAGACCGGCGTGATGCCGAGCAGGTCGCAGGTGCGCGCGACCCGCACCGCGACCTCGCCGCGGTTGGCGATGAGGATGCGATGGAACGTCGGTGGGCTCATTGCGTCGGTGCGGGCTCGGTCGGCGGCGGCGCTTCGGCGGGCACGCTACCACAGCCGTGCTCGACCAAGAGCGCACAGAGCCGCTCGCGCGCACGCGCGTCGGCCTCGACCACGGCCGCGGCGAGCGCGCCGGCGAAGTCGAGGCAGCGGCCGCTCGCGCCGCCGAGGTACGCGGCGCCGCACGGCTCGGGTACGGCGGCCGCGACGCGTGCGTCGATCGTCCCCAGGCACACCCAGCGGCGGCGGAACACGAAGAGGACGGGGATCCACGCGCCGTCGATCGAGGCGACCAGCGGCGGCTCCCCGACGGGAAACGCGAGCCGGCTGCGCCGAAGGTTCGCCGGCACCTCCGCGTCGTCGGCGAAGAGGACGCGCGCGTGCACCGCGCCGGGGCGTGTCCACACGCGCTCCATGGCGCCGGAGTCGATGGTGAGGAGATCGCCGTAGCCGGCGTTCGCGAGGGTGGCGGCCTCACCGAGGTACGGGAAGCAGCCGCCGTACCAGATCGCGTACGTCGCGCGTGGCGCGAGGAACGCGACCAGGCCGTCGACCCCGGGGCGCTGGACCGGGCCGGGCTGGCGCACCTCGCACGCGGCGCACGCCCACGCGGTGGTCGCGGCCGCGATCAGCCGAGCGAGACCATGCACGCTTCGGCGCCCGAGACCTCGAACTTGCCGGCAGCCTCCATGGCGACGGTCTTGATCTCGCCGTCCTCGATCGTGATGAGGCCGCGGCGGCAGCGGACGCCCATGTGCGGACCGGAGAGATCGAGCTCGATGCCGAGCGCCCTGGAGAAGGCGGCGTTACCGTCGGCGAGCATCACGATCTTGCCCAGCGCGCCGTGCTGCTCGGCCCACGCCTTCATGACCCAGGCGTCGTTGACCGAGAGGCAGGCGACCATGTCGACGCCGCGCGCCTTGATCTCGTCGAGCTTGGCGACGTAGCCCGGCAGGTGCTGCGCGGAGCACGTCGGGGTGAAGGCACCCGGCAGCGAGAAGAGGACGACCTTCTTGCCGGCGAACAGCGCGGCGGGGTCGACGTCCTTCGGGCCCTCGGCGGTGGCCTGCTTGATGGTGACGGAAGGGACCTTGTCTCCAGCGTTCGGCATGGCCGGGGTTGTAGCCCGGAATCGCCGCCGTTAGAAGGTGCAGGTCGGATACGGCTGGCAGGTCTGGGGCGAGCTCGGCGTGCAGTGGGCGCTCTCGCAGTTGCTGTCGCGCGAGCACGCCGCGCCGTCCGCCTGCGGCGCGCGGCACGTCCCCATCGGGTTACCTGACAGATCGATGTCGCAGAACAGGCCGAGGTTGCAGCCATTGGGATCCTGGAAGCCGCCGCCGAACACGTTCGAGCGCGTGCACGCGTCGCCGATCGCGCCCGGCTCGCGGCAGAGGCCGTTCTCGCACGCCATGAAGAAGCCGCAGTAGGACGCCGTCCCGCTCATCACGCCGCACGGCTCGCCGAGCTGCGGGGCGGTCTTGCACGTGCCCGTCATGTTCGCGCCCGGCGTCTCGCACAGCTGGTTGCCGTGACACGAGTACGTGAAGTTGTTGGTGTCGCACACCGCGTTGGGCTGGCGCACGTCGCGGCAGATGCCGTTCACCGCGCCGAAGTTGCCGACGCACGCGAGCTCGCCCTGGCACTCCTCGTCGGTCTTGCAGGTCGAACCGGCCTGCTTCGCCAGCGTGCAGATGCCGGCGGCGGTCTGGTTGTTGGTGCCGCCGTTGCAGAAGAGGCCGATGTCGCAGTCGCCGTCGTTGTCACACGCCTGACCGGCCTCGCCGGTGGCGCAGAACGAGATGTCGGCCCCCTGGAAGCGCGAGACGCAGTGATCCTGGGGGCGGCAGAACGCGCCGTTCGTGCACATCTGGCCGGCGGCCACCGGGGCGCGGCACGTGTAGTCGGTGCACGTGTTGCCGCCGCCCGCCGGTGACTGGCACTGCGCGCCTTGCGTCGCGCACTCGATGTCGTGCTGGCAACGGTCGCCGTTGTTGACCGCGCCGGTGATCGCGGTGCACAGGTCGAACACGTCCTGGTTGTTCTTGAACAGGCCGCACTGGCGGCTGGTCAGCATGTCGACGCACTGCTTGGCGGCGGTCGGGTTCCACTGCACGCGTCCCATCTGCATCGAGCTCGCGATGAGCACCTTGGCCTCCGCGGGCCGGAGGTCCCCGAAGATGCTGATCGGCAGGTCGTCGCAGTCGAGGAACGACGCGTTGCTGCCGATGCAATCGGCGTAGACGACGCAGATCTGGCGCGAGAGGCAGGTGAAGAACTCGTCGACGGAGAGCTCGTTCTTGGCGCAGGCGTCGGCGACGGCGTCGATCTCCTGGGCGTCGGTCGCGGCGTCGGTCGAGGCCGGGACCACCTCGCCGCACGCGGCGAGCGAAAGACAGACGGACAGGACGGCGACCCCGAGGACAAGCGTACGCATATGCCCGATTCTCGCCGAGGATCGCGGCTCGCTCAAGCGAGGAGCAGTCGAACCGCGGCGGCGGCAGCGGTCATACCGAACACCGACGGGACGAACGCCACGGAGCCCTCGATGCGGTTCTTCTGATCGCAATCGTTCTTGCCGTTGGTGCCACCTGGACACACACACTGGAAGCCGCCGTCGTCGTAGGCGAGGGCCTGGGGCGCGATCGGGGCCTCCTCGGAGTAGACGGCGATCACACCCGTTCGCTGCGTGCAGTCGAGGCCGTGCTTCTTGCGCAGCGACTTGCGCAGGTCGCGCGCGAAGGGACAGATCTTGGTCTCCGAGAGATCCGCGGTGCGGACCTGCGTGGGATCGAGGCGCGCGGCGGCGCCCATCGTCGAGACCAGACGCAGGCGCTCGCGCACGCAGGTCGCGATGAGGTGCATCTTGGCGGTGACGTTGTCGATCGCGTCGACGATGACGTCGGGCTCGGGCGCGAGCAGGCGAGCGGAGGTCTCCGCGTTGTAGAACTCGGCGCGGGCCTCGATCACGGCGTCGGGGTTGATCGCGCGCAGGCGCTCGGCCATGACGTCGACCTTGGGCCTGCCCAGCGTGCCCTTCATGGCGTGGACCTGGCGGTTGACGTTGGTCACGCAGATGCGGTCGTAGTCGACGAGGATCACGCGGCCGACGCCCGAGCGGACGAGCCCCTCGGCGGCGAACGAGCCGACGCCACCGACGCCGAACACGGTCACGGTGGACGTGGCCAGGCGGGCGAGGCCTGGCTCGCCGAGCAGGCGCGCGGCGCGATCGAAGCGGCGGTGGACGGTCATGACGACGACGTGGAGGGAGACGTAGCACGCCAGGCGCCGGCCGCCGCGAAGACCCGCAACGCGTTGGCGGTCGTGGCGGCGGCGACGTCGGCGACCGGCTGGTCGCGGATGCGGGCGAGGGCGGCGATCACGTCGGCGACCATCGCCGGCTCGCTGCGCCCGCGCGCGCCGAGCGGGCCGGGCGCCTGGTCGGGGGCGTCGGTCTCGGCGAGCAGGAGCGCGTCGGGGACGGCGCGCGCCGCGGCGATCGGGCGGCGTGCGTTGGCGCGGGTGACGGCGCCGGCGAACGAGAAGACGAAGCCGAGGTCGCGGTAGATCGGGACCAGCTCGGGCGGCCCCGAGTAGCTGTGCAGGACGCCGCCGACCTCGCCGCCGCGCTCCTCGCGGAGGATGCGGGGCGCGGCGTCGTGGGCGCGCAGCACGTGGACGACGAGCGGCAGGCCGAGCGCGCGGGCGGCGCGGACGTGGGCGCGGAAGATGGTCTCCTGCAGCGCGCGCTCGCCGGTGCCGCCGTCGAGGCCGCACTCGCCGACGGCGGCGGTCGCGGGCGTGCGCGCGGCGGCGAGGGCGGCGGCCAGCGCGGTCGCGTCCTGCGCGAGGGCGCGCTCGGCGTCGTCGAGGTCGGGGATGATCTGCGGGTGCACGCCGAGCGCGATCGCGACGGGTGCGATCGGGTACCTCGCCGGCAACGCGGCGAGCGCCGGCCACGTGCGCGGGCGGATCGCGGGGATCAGCATGCCTCGCACGCCGGCGGAGGCGGCGCGCGCGAACACCTCGGCGCGGTCGCCGTCGAAGACGGGGTCGTCGAGGTGGCAGTGGCTGTCGATCACGGGACGTGCGTAGCGTGACCTCGGTCGCGTCAGGATGCCACCGCCGGTCGTGAGCTTCGCGTGAAGACGCGAGCGCGCTCGATCTCCGGACTTAGCGTCTGGAGACGTGCACGCTCTCACGCTCGACGCCGCTCCGTTCCTCGACGCCGGACCTCGCAGGGCGATGGCCCGACCACGGATCCTGTGGCTCGCGGTCTCCGACGGGCGCGGCCACCTCATGCGCGCGCAGCTCATGCGGCAGCTGCTCGCCCGGGTCGGCGTCGACGTCGACATCGTGACGACGTCGGACGACGGCGCCGCGTTCGTCGCCTCGTTCGGCGCGCCGTGCGCCGTGCTCTCGCGCGACTTCGGCATCCACTTCGACGGGCAGCAGAACCTGCGCAAGGCGCGGACCGCCGCGGGCATGTTCGCCTACGTGCTCGCGCCGGGGCGTTGCCGCGCCGACCTGCGCTGGCTCGAGCGGCGCGCGCGCGGCGCCGCGCTCGTCGTGAACGACTCGTTCCACCCCGCGCTGCTCGTCGCCGGCCTGGGCAACGGCGCCCTGCGCGGGCGGCTGGTCCAGGTCTACGGCGAGACCCTGCGGCGCGCCGTGCAGGGCTTCTGGGGCGCGCGCGGGCCGTACGCCGACGCCGTCGCGCGTGCGCTCGGGCGCTCGCGCGCGTGCATCGAGCACTCGTTCGCCGACGGGCCGAGCCCCGACGCCGGCGTGATCCGCCTGCCGCCGCTGTTCGCGCAGCCCCGCCGCGATCGCGCCGCCGTGCGTGCGGCGCTCGGCGTGCCCGCCGGCGGACGCCTCGCCACGATCTACCTGAACCCGTACTTCCGCGATCCCGCGCTCGCGCACGCGCTCGAGCGCGCGCTCGCCGCCGCCGGCTTCACCGTGCACGCGGTGGGCGAGGGCTTCGCGTCCCGGCCCGGCTGGATCGCGCGTGACCCCGCGCTGGTCGAGGCCGTCACCGCCGCCGACCTGTTCGTCTCGGCCGCGGGCATGGCGTCGCTCGGGCAGGCGCGCACGTTCGGCGTCCCGTTCCTCGCCATCGCGACGGCACAGCCCGAGCAGCGCGCCAACCTCGCGCCGCTGCGCGCCGCCGCCGGCCCGCGCTGCCGCGTCGTCGACGTCGGCCCCGATCTCGAACGCCGCCTCGCGACCGCGCTGGGCGAGCTGAGCTTCACCGGATCTCGACCCGATCCGCGTCACGCCGTCATGCGGCTGCAGGCCCGCTGGGTCGAGGCGGTCACGGGCCTCTTGCGCGAACCACAGGAGAAAGTGTCATGACCACGTTTGCCCTGGTCCTCGAGACCAACAACCTCACCGGCGGCGGTGCGGATGCCGCGCGCACGGCGCTGAGCCTCGAGCGGCTGCTCGCGCGCCTCGGCGAGCAGACCCGGCCGCTGGCCGCGCTCGACGAGCTCGTCATCACGCACGACGGCCTGCCCGCGGGCGCGCGCGCGCGGCTCGACGCGATCGCCGGCACGGCGATCCGCTGGGTCGAGATCGACGGCGACACCGACTACTACGAGGCCAAGAACCGCGGCTTCGACGCGACCACCGCCGACGTCGTCGCCTTCGCCGACGCCGACTGCTGGCCGGAGCCGGCGTGGCTCGAGGCGCTGTTCGCGCCGTTCGCCGACGCGGCGGTGCTCGTGACCGCCGGGCGCACGACCTATCGCGCCGACGTGCTCGGCACCGCGGCGTCGACGATCGACTTCATGTACTTCGACAGCCCGCTCGGCGCGGGCTGCACCAGGAACTTCTACGCGAACAACGTCGCCTTCCGCCGCGACGTCTTCGGCGCGCGCCGCTACGCGACCCACGACATGTACCGCGGTCACTGCCAGGTGCTGGGCACGCGGCTCCACGCCGACGGCGTGAAGGTCCACTTCGTGCCGGCGGCGCGCACGATCCACCGCTTCCCCGACAGCGTGGCCGAGCTGGTGAAGTTGCGCCTCCTGCGGGGCGAGGACGTCATCTCGCTGGCGCCGCACCTGGTGCGGACGTACCTGCCCATCGCCGCGCCGCTCGGCAAGCTCGGCCCGGTGGTGCCGCTCGCCGTGCTCGCGGCGCGCTTCGGCTTCAGCGTCGCGTCGATCAACCGGCAGGACCTGCCGCCGGCCCACGGCGCGCGCTGGCTCGGCGTCGTCGGCGCGATCGCCGGCATCTCGCTCGTCGACGCCGTGGGCACGGTCGCCCGCTCGCTCGGCTGGCGCCCCGGCTCGGGCGCCGCGTCGCCGGCCAAGGTCACGCTCTCGTACCACCGCGATGGCGATCAGCTCGACGCAGCGCACACGGTCGCCGCGTAGCCGCGCGGCGATGGCGCTGCACGCGCTCGGCCCCGACGGGGTGCTGAGCGCGGTGGCGCTGGTCGCGGTCGCGACGGTCCTCGCGCGCGTCGACGGGCTCGTCGTGCCGCTCGCGACCGTCCTGCCGTACGCGCTCGTCGGCGCCGCGCTGGTGGCGACGAGCGCGCTCGTCCAGCGCTCGCGCCGCGTCGTGCGAGTGTGGATCCCGTTCGTCTTCCTCTACCTCTGTTACCGCGCGCTGCGCGGCGTGCTGCTGCTCATCCCCGACGAGGCCGGCCGGCATGCGCAGCTCAAGGCGGCCGACGAGGCGCTCCTGGGCGTCTCGCCGGCGTGGTGGATGGAGGGGTTCGCGACGCCGTGGCTCACCGAGCTCCTCGCGTACGCCTACGCCACGATGTTCGTGCTGCCCCTGATCGTGCTGGTCACGCTCTCGGTGCGCGGCCACGAGCGCGCGCTGCGCCGCGCGGCGCTCGCGCTGCTCGTCGCGTTCTATCTCGGCTTCCTGGTCTTCCTGATCGTGCCGGCGAAGTCCCCGGACATCGTCTACACGTTCGAGACCGAGCTCTCGGGTCACGGCTTCTACGAGGCGTCGATGACGACGTGGCGAGATCTCCAGCAGATCACGTTCGACGCGTTCCCGTCGATGCACACGGCGATCTCGACGATCGCGCTCGTGCACGCGTATCGCCTCGGGCCGCTGCTCGCGCCGCGCCACCCGCGCGCCTGCTTCGTCGTCTTCGTGCCCGTGGTCGTGCTGCTCCAGGTGGCGACGCTCTACCTGCGCCAGCACTACTTCGTCGATCTGCTCGCCGCCTGGGCGCTCGCCGCCGTCAGCCTCGGGCTCGCCGCGCGCGCCGATCGCGCGTGGTCATCGTGGTTTCGACTCGGGCGTGACTCGCGCTAGTCGCCGCGGCAGAGCTTCCGTAGCTCGTCGAGCGGCGGCGGCTGGTCGCGCGTGGCCTCCTCGGCGCAGCGCCGGAGCCGCTCCGTCGACCTGTCGAGCGGGATGCCACACGGCTCCTCGGTCGTCACCCGCTTGCCGCGGCGGAGCGCGGCGTACTTGACGCGCGCGACCGGCAGCGCGGCGCACGTCGTGACGAGCCCGCCGGCGACGCGGAAGCGCGCCTTCGCCAGCGCGCGCGCGACCTCCTTCATCGCCGCCGGCGCGATGCAGCCGGTGTGCGCCTCGGTCTCGCCGGGCGCCGTCGGGCTCGGGCCGAGCCGCGTCCACCGGCCGGTGGCGAAGACGGAGAACACCTGCTTCTGCGGCTTCTCGCCCTTCGGTGGCTCGTGCACGGGGCCGCGCGTGACGCGATAGACCGGCTTGCCCTTCGCCTGCGCGCATTCGGCGCCGGCGTGGCGCGGGTGCGCGAGCACCGCGGCGAGCACGAGCCACGGGACGATGGCCACGCGCAGAGGAGGCACGATCTCAGTGTAGGTGGGTGGGCTCGCGGGCGGCAAGAAACTGATCAGTGGAGGGCGTCGAGGGCGTCGCGCTGGATGGCGCGGGTGCGGCGCTCGACGTCGACGGGGGCGGCGGCCGGGGCGGGCATGGCGCCGGCGCCGGCGGCCGCGTGCTCGGCCTGCATCGCCCGCATCGCCGCCGCCGCCAGCTCCGGCAGGTCCGCCCGGAGCGTCTCGAGCTTCTCGAGGTCGCGGCGCAGGTCGGCGTCGTCGTGGAGCTCGAGCGCCGAGCGCGTCGCGCCGATCGCCGCCTCGAGGATCGCCTGGGCGCCGGCGAGGTTCCCGGCGCGCGCGTGCGCGATCGCGTCGAGGATCGCGCTGTTGGCGCGCGCCCGATCGCGGGCGAGCGCGATCTGCGTCTTCACCGACGCGGCGACCGCCGCCGGATCGGCGCTCGCGTTCACGCTGGCGAAGCCGGTGCGCCGCAGCGGGCCGGCGCCGATCGTCGCGTCCTCGAACGTGAGCGTGGCGTCGATCAGCTCGACCGTCGCGCCGTCGCGCCGGCCGGTGACCTTGAGCGGCACGATCACGTCCATGATCTCGCCGGCGGTGAGATCGCCGAGCACGGCGTGGAGCCCGTTGCCCATCGGCTGGAAGCCGCCCAGCGGCTCGAGCATGACGCCCGGCCCGGCGACGAGGTTGAGCGCGAGGTTCTTGCCGATCACCTGCCGCATCTTGAGCAGCTCGTCCTCGAACACCGTCGCCACCTGGCCCGGCTCGTCGAGGTAGTGGTAGCGGCCGCCGGTGTCGGTCGCGATCTTGCCGAGCAGCTCGGCGTCGAACTCGACGCCGAGCCCCAGCGTCGTGATCGAGAGCCGCTGCTGCACGGCGTGCGCGACCAGCCCGGGGAGCGGCGTCGGATCGTTGGGCACGCCGTCGCCGAGCAGCACGATGCGGTCGATCGACTGCGGGGCGCGCCCCGCCTGCGCCTGCTGGAGCCCGAGCGTCAGGCCCGACGCCAGATCGGTCGTCCCCCGCGCGCGGATGCCGTCGATCGCGTCGGCGAGCTGCTTGCGCGCCTGGTCGGTGACCGGCGTCGCCGGCACCAGCACCTCGGCGGTCGAGTGGAAGACGACGAGCGACACGCGATCGCGCGGGGTGAGGCGCTCCACGAGCTGGCGCGCGGCGCGCTTCTCCTCCTCGATCGCCTCGCCCTCCATCGAGCCCGACGTGTCGAGCACGAGCGCGAGGTTGAGCGGCGGCCGCTCGCCCGGCGGCAGCTTGGCCGCCGACACGCGGATGCGCACGGCGAGCTCGCCGACCTCGGTGGCGAGCACCTTGCCCGCGGTCGGCTCGACCGCGAGCTCGATGAGCCGCGGATCGCCCGAGGCGGCGAGCGGCGCGCCGGTGGGCTTCTTGCCTGAACAGGCGGCGAGGAGCGCCGCGGCGGCGATGAAGGTGTAGGTGTGGCGAAGCAAGGCGCTTGGTCCCGACATGAGCCTTCCCAACGCACGGGATCGACGCGGGATCTACGCGCGGTCGGGCCACCCGACGCAGATTTCTGCGACTGCGCGGGGAGTCGCGACGACCAACGTGCCATGCGAACAGGACTTCTTCGCTTCGCGGTCGCGCTCTCCTTCGTCGCGGTCGCCGCCTGCGGCGGCGATGACGGCATCGACTCGAACGAGGCCGCGCGCCGCGCGTACCTCGGCCTCGACCCGTCGATCCCGCAGTCGCTGCAGCTCGGCTTCGACGGGTTCAACAGCGCGAACAGCGCGAACATCGCGCCGCAGATGGGCGCCGGCGAGGACTCCGGCACCTTGACCATCACGGGACAGGTCGATCAGGGCGCGTCCGACAACAAGGGCATGCGCCTCTACGTCGGCATGGTCGACTACTCGCAGGGGCCGTTCACGGTCGTCGTCAACCCGGGGACGGAGGACGAGGAGACCGTGAGCGTCGACCTGACCTACAACACGAGCGCGGTGCAGACCGAGCAGCCGTACCTGAACCTGTCGCTGCGCAACATCCCGAGCGGGACATTCACCGGCACGCTCACGGGTGTCTATCGCGTCACCGGCGAGATCCAGCCCGACGAGGGGATCGACGCGGACGTGACGTTGAACCTGACGTTCACCGGCACGCTCGTCGATCTGGGCGGCGGGATGACCGGGCGCGCACCGGGCACAGTGGTGACCGGGACGGCGACGTCGGGGGACGGCGTCTACGACGTCAACCTGACGCTGCCCTGATCGGGCACGAGCACGGGCACGGGCACGTGGTGCCGCTATCGCGGCACGAGCACCATGCCGGTGCGGGCGGGGATGGAGAGCGGCGCCGTCACCTGCTGCCCGGTGACGAGGTCCTCGTAGTTGCCGCCGGGCAGCCCCTGCCCGGGCTGCGCCTGATCGGCGCGGTTGAGCGCGACGTAGACGTGATCGCCGCCGCCGAGCATCTGGTAGACGAGCGTGTGGTTGGTGGAGCCGAGCACGGTGCGCGCGCCGCGGCGGAGCGCGACGTGGTCCTTGCGGATCGCCGCGAGGCGCGCGATGCGGTCGCGCAGGAACGTCTGGCTGGCGCTGTAGTTCTCCCACTGCATGAAGCGGCGGTTGTCGGGGTCGCCCGCGCCGGGCAGGCCGATCTCGTCGCCGTAGTAGACGAGCGGCACGCCGGGGGAGGTGAACAGGAACGTGTAGGCGACGGCGAGGCGCTCGTAAGCGCTGGTGCCGGTGGGCAGCTGCGGCTGGTTGTTCCACGCGCGGCCCTTGCCATCGTCCCAGTCGCCGAACAGCGGCGTGTCCTCGGCGATGTGGATCGAGCGCGGCACGTCGTGGTTGCCGATGAACGTCGACATCACGGCGCCGCTTCCATAGAAGGAGTCGTTGGACGCCAGGAAGCCGGCGAGGTCGCTCATCGAGCCGGCACGGCGCAGGATCTTCGAGAGGAGCTCGGCGCGCAGCGGGAAGTCGAACTGGCCGTCGAGCATGGTCGACGGGTTGACGTAGTACTTGATGAGGTCGCGATCACCCGTGTACGTCTCGCCGACGAGATAGAAGAGCTGGTCCCACTCGACCTCGCCGTCGAGGCGGGCGCGCAGATCGGTGAGCCACTCGTCCTCGATGTGCTTCACCGCGTCGAGGCGATAACCATCGGCGCCGAGGCGCTTGGCCCACGCGACGGCGTTGTTGACCGAGTAGCGGCGCGCGTCGCCGTTGCGGAAGTCGAAGTCGGGCAGGTACGACGTGAACCAGCACTTCTTGCGGTCCCAGCCGTCGTCCCACGAGCAGCCGCTGCCGCAGATGCAGTCGCCGCCGCGGCCGTTGTTGTTGGCCCAGAACCAGGTCGGGTTCTGGGTGTAGACCGGGCTGTCCGACGACACGTGGTTCATCACGTAGTCGAGGATCACGTTGATGCCGCGGGCGTGCGCTGCATCGATCACCGCCTTGAGCTCGGCCTCGGTGCCGAGGCGGCGCTCGACCGCCTCCATGTCGCTTGGCCAGTAGCCGTGATAGCCGGAGTAGTCGTGGCCGTCGGTGCCGCGGCCGCGGAAGTCGGCGTTGTCGACCGGCGACGTCAACCACAGCGCGTTCACGCCGAGCGAGTCGAAGTAGCCGCTCTCGATCTTCTGGCGCAGGCCGACGAAGTCACCGCCCTGGTACTCGGCCGCCTGCTCGAGCTGGCCGACCGGCATGTCGTTGGCCTGGCTGCCGTTCGCGAAGCGATCGATCATCACGAAGTAGAGGACGGCGTCGCGCCAGTCGAGCGGCGGCCGCGACGGGCACATGTCGCAATCGACCCGCACCACCGAGTTCCTCCCGCCGTAGCCGTCGGGCGTGCCACGCGCGTTGCCTGGATCCGCCATCCACGTCCCGTCGATCACCAGCTTGTAGACGATGACCTGCTGGTCGGCGACCGGGATCGTCGCCTCCCACGCGTTGCCGACGCGCGTCATGGGCACGCCCGTCGTCCACCCGTCGGCCGCGAAGTCGCCGCGCAGGGTCACCGACGAACCGGACCCGGTGTAGCGGAACGTGTACGAGCACGTCGGCATCGGGTTCTCGCAGACCGGCGTCACCGGTCCATCGGTCCCCGCGTCCGTGCCCGGGCCGGCGTCGACGCCGTCGTCGTCATCGTCGTCACCTGGGTGCTGCGCCGCGGGGCAGCCGGTGGCGGCCAGCGCGACGAGCGCCAGGAAGGATAGGAAGGCGGACGACGTGCGCATGAACGTCATTTGATCAAGCCACGTGCCAGGCCGCCCCGGCCCTGGCGGGTCACGGAACGCGGTCTTGCGTGGGTCGCGCGGGGTGTCGTGCCCCGGGGTCGTTGCCATTCGCAACGAGCGCGAGGCAGCATCGGCAACGTCCGATGACCGACCGTCTCTCCTTCTCCGTAGATGGACGCGCTGCACCGCGTTCATACCGGGCACGATTCGTGCTCATCGCAGCCGCGATGTCGGTGCGTCATCCGTTCGTCGCGTTGAGTCTCGTCGCGGCGATGGCCGCCTCCGCCTCCGCGCAGCCCGACGCCCCGGACGAGGGTCCTTCCGACCCCGTGCCCGTGCCCGAGCCCGTGCCCGTGCCCGATCTCTCCGCCGTCGAGGCCGAGATCGCCGCCCTCAAGTCACGCATCGCCACCCTCGAGTCGATCGAAACACAACCACCCGCCTTGGTCGACGCCGGCACCACCGCCGGCGTCGTCGTGCCCGACGAGGCCACCGGCTTCCGCTTCGGCTCCTACGGCCGCATCCTCGCCGGCACCGACCTGCGCGGCGGCCGGCCCGAGCCCATCGCCGTCGTCGCGCGTGGCCCGCGCGTCGTCGAGAAGAGCTACCTCGAGCTCGACTTCGCGTACGGCCTGAGGGCAAAGACCGGCGCGCTGCTCCGCACCGTCGTCACGCTCGCCTTCGGCGATCGCATCTTCCACGAGACCGGCGAGTTCGACGCGCAGCCCGCGCTCCGCAACTTCTTCGCCGAGGCGTCGTTCGGCTCCGGCCAAGACGGCACCAGGCTGTGGGTCGGTTCGCGCATGTACCGCGGCGACGATCTCTACCTCTTCGACTACTGGCCGCTCGACGATCAGAACACGGTCGGCGCCGGCGCGATCACGCGCAAGGGCGCGGTCGAGGTCGCGGCGCATGCCGGCGTCAACCGCCTGCTCGACGACTACCAGTTCCAGGAGCGCGACGTCGCCGACCCCGAGCTCGGCGCGACCACGGTCACGCAGCTCGATCGCCAGCGCATGGTCGGCAGCGCCAGCGCGACCTACTACGTCGACGCCGGCCCCTCGGATCTGAACGCCAAGGTCAAGCTCCACGCCGAGCTGCAAGGCCTGCCGTCGGGGACGCGGTTGCGCGACGACGCGACGCCCGAGGCGTTGCCGCGCGACTGGGGCACGACGCTCGGCGCCCAGGTCGGCGTGTGGGGCATGGCGCCCGAAAGCGACGGCTACCGCCGCCACGCCAACCTGTTCGCGCGCTGGTCGCGCGGCCTCGCCGCCTTCGACGAGCTCGCGCCGCCGTTCGGCTTCGACACCACGCTCAGGACGTACCCGCGCGCGTCCGAGCTCGTCTTCGGCCTCGGCGCCAACTGGGACGATCGCTGGGGCCACGTGCTCTTCGCCGCCTACGGGCGCCGCTTCGTCGACGCCGACCCGAACGTCCGCGACATCGACGACGGCTGGGAGTACGCCGTCGACGTGCGGCCCATGGCGCACGTCCACGAGGGGCTCTTCGTCGGCGTCGACCTCGCCTACCAGGCGCGCTTCCCGCGCGGGCTCATGCCGTCGACCCAGGTGGCCGCCGATCCGGCGGTGGTCTCGTTCGCGCCGATGCTCGCGTTCTCGCCCATGGGTCGCTCGGGCTACGACCGTCCGCAGCTGCGCCTGGTCTATCGCGTCGCCAAGCTCTCCGACGGTGCGCTCGCCCTCTACGCCGAGGACGATCCGCGTCGCGCCCACCCGACCGTGCACTACCTCGGCGCGCAGGCCGAGTGGTGGTTCAATTCCAACTCGTACCGGTAGCAGGAGCTCGTCATGGAACGAACCGCCAAGCTCGTCTTCTCGTCCCTGGCCTCGCTGGCGTCGGTGGCGCTCGTCGCCGGCTGCGGCGCCGCCTCCGGCGTCGATCACCCGTCGGAGCAACCGCACGAGACCAACGCCGGCGACGACTGGCGTGACGAGGTCATCTACCAGATCATGGTCGACCGCTTCTCCAACGGCGACCCCAACAACGACTTCAACGTCGCGCCGTCGATCCCCGGCCGCTATCACGGCGGCGACTGGCAGGGGATCATCGATCAGCTCGACTACCTCGAGGAGCTCGGCGTCACCGCGCTGTGGATCTCGCCGGTGGTGAAGAACACCGAGGAGGACGCCGGCTTCGCCAGCTACCACGGCTACTGGACGCAGGACTTCCTGCGGCCCAACCCGCACTTCGGCGACCTCTACAAGCTGCGCGAGCTCACCAACGCCGCCCACGCCCGGGGCATGAAGGTGATCCTCGACGTGGTCACCAACCACGTCGGCCAGCTCTTCTTCTACGACATCAACGGCAACGGCCAGCCCGACGACTGGCTGTCGGGCGGCGGGCTCTCGCACACGTGCGTGCAGATCTGCTTCAACCCGGGCCGGGCGAGCGAGTGCACCGCCGACGAGCTCGTCTACTGCAACCAGGGCAAGGACTACCTCGAGCGCATCATCGAGTGGGACCCCGAGTACGACCCGCGCGGCGTGCAGGGCTGGACCTCGCTCGGCTTCTCCGGACCGGCCACGGTCCGCTTCACCGACTGGCCGCACATCAACCGCGTGCCGCCGCCGCGTCCGCCCGAGTGGTTCGGTTGGCCCGACGACAAGCCGTGGTTCGACGATCCGAGCTGGTACAACCGCAAGGGTCGCGTCTACGTGTGGTGGCACGAGAGCGACTACTCGCGCGAGTTCGTCCGCGACCAGGAGACGACCGGCGACTTCCCCGGTGGGCTCAAGGACCTGAACACGAGCAACCCCGACGTCGCCGAGGCGCTGACCCGCTCCTTCGAGTACTGGATCGAGGTCGCGGACTTCGACGGCTTCCGCATCGACACGGTGAAGCACATCGATCGCCCCGAGGTGCAGCCCAACCTGCGCGGCTTCTGGGGCCTCTTCACCGACCGCATGCGCGCCAAGGCGGCGTCGCTCGGCAAGCAGAACTTCTTCATCTTCGGCGAGGCCTTCGACGGCAACGACGAGCTCATCGGCGCGTACACCAAGGGCGGCGTCGACGCCGAGGGCGCGTTCGGGCGCTTCGACTCGGTCTTCTACTTCAGCCAGAAGTACCGGGTGATCGACAACGTCTTCAAGCTCGGCGCGCCGACCAAGAACATCGAGTGCCTCTACAACAGCCGCGTCGGCCGCAACCCGACCGACGCCTTCTGTCAGAACAACGGCTACCCGGCGGGCCCGACCCACGGCGTGACGCCACACGCGACGTCCGAGGCCGGCGGCATCGGGCTCGCGCCCAGCCAGGTGCTGGTCAACTTCCTCGACAACCACGACCTGCCCCGCTTCCTGTTCGAGAACCCGAGCGAGGGCTCGCTGCGCGCCGGGCTCTTCTACCTGATGACCTGGGACGGGATCCCGTGCGTCTACTACGGCACCGAGCAGGGGTTCGCCGGCGGCGTCGATCCGGCGAACCGCGAGGACATGTGGCGCGGCAACCCGGCGCTGGGTTACCCGGCGTTCGACACCACGAACCCGCACTTCGCGCTGGTGAGGGATCTCATCGCGCTGCGCAAGGCGCGCTCGGCGCTCCGCCGGGGCACGGTCGAGGTCAAGTGGTCGACCGAGCAGCCCGGCGCGCGCCGCGACGCCGGGATCTTCGCGTTCGAGCGCGTCGCCGACGACGACAAGGTGCTGGTGGTGCTGAACGCGTCGGAGCAGGACAGCGAGGCGTGCGCGCCGGTCGCCGACGGCGGCGCCTGCTTGATCTCGACGTTCGCACCCGGCACGGTGCTGCGAGATCTGGCGCCCGGGTCCGATGATGAGACGTTTACCGTGGGTGCGGGGGGCGCCGTGACCGTGAGGGTGCCCGCCCAGAGCGCGCGGATCCTGGCACCGTAGTGTACGTTCGACCCGAGGTTTGCCGACCGCGGGTTCCGAGCCGGTGCTGTCGAGCTACGTGCCGCGCTTCCAGCTGGAGCGTCTGGCGCGGCTGGGCACCGCCGCGCGCGCGTGCGTCGACGTCGAGGAGGGTGCCGTGCTCTATCTCGACGTCTCCGGCTTCACGCGGCTGACCGACGAGTTCGACCGGCGCGGCCCGGAGGGCGCCGAGGCGCTGGCGACCGCGCTCCACCGCTACTTCGTGCGCGTCGTCGACGTGATCGCGGCGCGCGGCGGCGACGTGGTCGCGTTCGCCGGAGACGCGGCGATCGTGCTCTTCCGCGCGCACGAGCACGGCAGCGGGGCGGGCGCCGCACGGGCCGCCGCGGCGGCGGCGGTCGCGGTACAGGACGCGCTCGCCGGGTGGGAACCGGCGCCGGGCGTGGCCCTGCGCACGCGCGCGGGCGTCGGTGCGGGCGAGCTGCGCTTCGCGGACGTCGGCGGACACGGCGGTCGCTGGGAGTCGCTCGTCGCCGGCCCGGCGATGATCGACGCGCTCGACGCCCTCGCGGCGGCGGCGCCCGGGGAGGCGATCGCGACGGCCGCGGTGATCGCCTCCCTGGAGCCGGCGGACCGGCGCGAGCCGCGCGCGCGGGGCCAGGCGCGCCTCGTGGACGTGTCCGCACCTCCGGCCACCGAGCTCGTCGTCCCCGCGCCGGTCTCGTTCGACGCGCTGCGCGCGATCGTGCCGCCGCCGGTCGCCCTGGCAGCGGACGCCGGTGGAGGGTCGCGCTCGCGCTGGCTCGCCGAGTTCCGGCCGGTGACCGCGCTCTTCGCGGTCATGCCGACCAGCGACTGGTCGGCGACGCGGGCGATCGACGGGCTCCAGGCGTCGGTCGTCGCGATGCAGCGGGCGATCGTGGAGCACGACGGCGCGCCGTATCAGCTCCTCGTCGACGACAAGGGCACGACGCTGGTCGCCGCGTTCGGGCTGCCGCCGCACGCCGCGAGCGACGACGCGACGCGCGCGGTGGCGGCCGCGATCGCGCTCCGCCGCGAGCTGGCCGCGGTCGACGCGCGCGCCGGCATCGGCGTCGCGAGCGGACGGCTCTTCACCGGTGCGTTCGGGACGGCGTTCCGCGCGCACTTCGCCTTGCGCGGCGGCGCGATGAACCTGGCGTCGCGGCTCGCGGCGCTGGCGCCGGGGGACGTGCGCTGCGACGCGGCGACCGCGCGCGCGGCCGCCAAGATCGCGTTCGAGCGTCTGCCGCCGGTGCGGGTTAAGGGCCTGGCCGAGCCCGTCGACGTGGCGCGCCCGATGGGCGCGCTCACCGCCGGGACCGAGCGGCGCGCGGTCGTCGGGCGCGCCCACGAGCGCGCCGTGCTGGGCGCCGCCGTCGAGGCCGCCGCGGACCCGGGCGACGACAGCGGGCTCTGGGTCATCGTCGGCGAGCCGGCGATCGGCAAGAGCCTGCTCCTCGGCGACACGCTCGCGCGGACGGCCGCGCGCGGGGTGCCGGCGTGCACCGGCCTCGCCAACGCGATCGAGCGCGCGACGGCGTACTACGCGTGGCGCGACATCGTCGCCGAGGCGCTCGGCGAGCAGGCCGAAGCGCCGCCCGAGCAGCTCCGCGCCGCGCTCGCGGCGCGGCTCGTCGACGCCCCCGGGCTGGTGCCGCGCGCGCCGGTGCTCGGTGCCATCCTGCCGTTCGGGCTGCCCGACACGCCCGAGACCCGTGACATGGACGCGGCGGCGCGCGCCGACAGCGTCGAGGATCTGGTCACGTTCATCCTCGCCACGCCGGGCACGCCGCTGGTCGTGCTCGATGACGCGCACTGGCTGGACAGCGCGTCGATCGCGCTCGCCCGCGCCGTCCTGCGTCGCGTGCCAGGCCTCGTCATGATCGTCGCGTCGCGCCCGATCGACGAGCGCGCCCACCCCGACCTCGCGGCGCTGTTCGCGTCGGCCCGCGGGGTCGTGCGCCTCGAGCCGCTCGTGTCGGAGGACGTGCACGCGCTGCTCTCGCGCCGCCTCGGTGGCGTCGCGCTCGACGATGACCTGGTGAGCATGGTCATGCAGCGCACCGACGGTCGGCCGTACTTCGCCGAGGAGCTGGCCGTCGCCATGCGCGACGCCGGGGCGATCGTGGTCGAGGAAGGGCGAGCCCGCCTCGTCGCCGGTGCGGCGCAGGCGTTCCGCGCGGCGGCCAGCCTCGAGGCCGTCTTGCGCGAGCGCCTCGACCGCCTGCCACCGCGCGAGCAGCTGGTGGTGAGGACGGCGAGCGCGATCGGCCACATCTTCCCCGACCAGATGCTGGTCGACATCCACCCGATCGACGAGGACCGGCCGATCATCCCGTCGGCGCTCGATCACCTGCAGGAGACCGACGTCCTCCGTCCGGTCGATCCGCCTCCCGGCGGCGAGCACGCGTTCAAGCACGTGACCATGCAGCAGGTCGCGTACGACACGCTGCTCTTCGAGCAACGGCGCGAGCTCCATCGCCGCGCCGCCATCTGGTACGAGGCGCGCCACGAGGATCTCCGGCCGCTCCTGCCGCTCCTGGCCCACCACTGGCGCGGGGCCGAGGACGGCGCGCGCGCGATCGACTACCTCGAGCGCGCGGCCGAGGAGGCGCTGCGCACGTTCTCCAACCGCGAGGCGATCGGCTTCCTCACCGAGGCGCAGGCCGTCGCGACCCGCGTCGGGCTCGAGGTCGCGCCCGCGCGCGCCGCGCGCTGGGAGCGGTGGCTGGGCGAGGCCAGCATCGGCATGGCGCGGGTCGGCGACGCTCGCGGTCACCTCCTGCGCGCGCTCGAGCTGCGCGGCGTGGCGCCGCCGGGCTCGAAGGTGCGCATGGGAGGCGGCCTGCTCGCCGAGATCGCGCGTCACGTCGCGCGTGGCCGCGGTCCCCTCGAGCCACCCGCCGCCGTCGGCGACGCCGCGGCCGAGCGTGACGCCTTCGCCGCCGGCGTCTACCACAGCCTCTCGGAGGTGTTCTTCTTCCAGCACGAGCAGCTGGCCCTCCTCCACTCGACGTTCGCATCGCTCAACGCCGCCCAGCGAACGGGCGCGGTGCGCGAGACCGTGAACGGCCTCGGCAGCGTCGGGTACGCGGCGGCGCTCGTCGGGCTGCGCGGGGTCGCGCGTCGCTACCGCGATCGTTCGCTGGCGCTGGCCGAGGAGAAGGGCACGCTGCCGGTGGTCGCGTTCGCCCACCAGATCGCGGCCACGCTCGACAACGCGCTCGGCGACAGCGACGAGGCCGAGCGCTCGTGCGCGCGGGCCGAGGAGATCTTCGGGCGCCTGGGCGATCGCTTCCGCTGGGAGAGCGTGCGCTCGATCCACGGTTACACGTACCTCGCCCGCGGCACCTTCGCCGCCGCGCTCGCCGCCTTCGCCGCGGTGCTCGAATCGGCCGGGCCCGACGGCGCCGTGCAGACCCGCGCCTGGGCGACGGCGGGCACGATCCTGGCGACGGTGCCGGCGCGCCCGCTCGATCCGGCGTGGATCGGGCGCGCGCGTGCGCTCCTCGCCCTCGAGCTCGCGCCGGCGGAGCGCCTCCTGCTCGGCGGCGCGATCGCGCTGGCGGAGCGCGATCGCGGCCACGACGACGCGGCGCACGTCGCCGCGGTCGAGGCCCTGGCGGTGCTCGAGGTCACCCCGCCGGTGACGAGCTACACGCTGTGGAGCACGGCGGCGATCGCCGACGTCCTCACGGGCGCGGCGCGCGACGGGCGCGCCGCGCGCGCGGTGGAGCTCCTCGCCCGGGCGGCCCGCGCGCTCCCCGCCGGCGCGCCGCTGGCCGCGCTCGCGCGGGCGCGGCTCGCGGACGCGCGCGGGAAACGCCGCGCCGCGACGCGCGGCTACCGCGACGCGGCGGCCGCCGCCGAGCGGCTGCGCATGCCGTACGAGCACGCGCTCGCGCTCGCCGGCCTGGGCCAGCGCGCGAGCGCCGCCACGATCCTCGAGCAGCTCGGCGCCGCGCGCGACGCGGCGAAACTCGAAGCCGGTGTGAAAGGAAAGCGATGACCGATCCGAAGAAGAAGGTGGCCGTCCTCGGCGGCGGCGTGGCCGGCCTGACCGCGGCCTACGAGCTCACCTCCGGCCCGAACGCCGGCAAGTTCGACGTCACCGTCTACCAGATGGGGTGGCGCCTGGGCGGCAAGGGCGCGTCGAGCCGCAACCTCGATCCCACCAAGGGCATGCGCATCGAGGAGCACGGGCTGCACGTCTGGCTCGGCTTCTACGACAACGCGTTCAAGGTGATCCAGCAGGTCTACGCCGAGCGACAGGGGTTCGCCCTGCCCGACGAGAAGCTGCGCACGTGGCGCGACGGCTTCCAGCCCCAGAGCTTCACGCCGATCGGCGACGACACCGGCGGCAAGTTCACGTGGTGGTCGTTCACCTGGCCGCCGATGGCCGGGACGCCGGGCGAGGGCGGGGTCTTCCCGACGCCGTGGCAGATGCTGGAGAACCTCGTCCACATCATCAAGTGGCTCCTCCAGCAGCTCGCGGACAAGGGCGCGGTCGCGATCACGGAGGACGTCCACGAGGTCGACGACTGGGTCCACGACCTGTTCACGGACGCCGTGCCCTCGCGCGCCGGTGAGCCGAAGGACCACCACCTGCTCGGGCTCGTCGAGCGCGTCGGTCACTGGGTCGCGTCGTTCGGCGGCGACCACCGCGGTCAGGCGCAGGAGCACCACGCCGGCCTCGCCGAGCTGGTGCGGACGGTCGCGGCGAAGGTGCAGCTCGGGCTGGAGCACGATCCGTCGACCGAGATCCGCGATCTCTATGCTGCATTCGTCATCGGCACGGCGCTGGCGCGCGGCATGCTGAGCCCGCGGTGGGGTGTGCTCTGGCACCTCGACCTCGATCGGGTCGATCACCTCGAGCTGCGCGAGTGGCTGATCGAGTGCGGCGGCGACCCGCAGGTCGTGAGGACGTCGAGCCTCCTGCGCGCGCTCTACGATCTCGCGTTCGCGTACGTCGACGGCGACGCGGACCGGCCGAACTTCGCCGCCGGCACCGCGACCCGCTGCGTCCTGCGCATCGTCTTCACCTACAAGGAGGCGGCGCTCTTCCTCATGAAGTCGGGGATGGGCGAGATCGTGGTCGCGCCGCTCTACGAGGTGCTGCTCCGTCGCGGCGTCAAGTTCCAGTTCTTCCACAAGGTGAGCGAGCTCCACGTCTCGCCCGGCGGCACCGCGATCGATCGCGTGGACCTGGACATCCAGGCGCTGGTCGCGCCCGGCCAGACCTACACGCCCACGATGCGCGTCGACGGGCTCACGTGCTGGCCCGATCGGCCGTTCTGGCACCTCCTGCAGGACGGCGAGGCGTACCGCCAGCACTTCGCGACGAACGGGTCGACCTTCGAGTCGCACTGGGGCCAGCCCGCGCCCGCCGGTCAGTGCACGCTGGCGCGCGGCACCGACTTCGACGACGTCGTCCTCGCGATCTCGATGGGCGCGTTCCAGCAGCTCAACGACCAGGATCGGTGGATGGCGCGCGAGCTCTCGGCGGCGAGCCCGAAGTTCCGCGACATGCTGACGCTGCCGCTCAACCCGACGATGGGCATCCAGCTGTGGATGACGCCAGACCTCGCGGGGCTGGGATGGAAGGAGCCCAAGCCGGCGATGGACGCGGCGCCCGAGCTGATGAGCGTGTGGGCCGACATGAGCCAGGAGCTCGTGCACGAACGCTGGGGCGAGCCGGGCCCGGGATCGGTTCAGTACCTGTGCGGCGTCTACCCGACGCAGCTGTATCGCGCGCCGGCGAGCACGCCCGATATGCCGCACCGCGCGTGGGCCGAGGTGCGGAAGACGACGCTCGACTGGTTCGCGCAGTGGGGCGGCACGATGTGGCCGGAGGTCCGCGATCGCGCCAACCCCGCCGGCATCGACTGGAACGCGGCGTGGGCGCTGCCCGACCTGAAGGGCGAGGCACGCCTCGACTTCCAGTGGCTGCGCCCGAACGTGGATCCGACGGAGTGCGCGGTGGCGGCGGCGAAGGGGACGAGCCGCTTCCGGCTCGATCCGGGCGCGAGCGGGTTCAGCAACCTGTACCTGGCGGGCGACTGGACGTCGAACGGGCTCAACACGCTGTGCGTCGAGGCGGCGGTGATGAGCGGGATGCGCGCGGCGTCGTGCCTGTCGGGGACGTCGGTCGACATCGTCGGCTGGGACTTCTTGCGGCGCGGCGGGTTCGCCGCGGCCGAGCCCGCCGCCGCGGCCACGGCGACGGCGGTGGGCGCCTCCCGCGTGGCGTCCGTGGCGAGCGGCCTGCCGACGTACGTCTCCCAGCTCGGTCATGGCGAGCAGTCGTCCTTGCCGCCAGGCGTGATCGAGGGCGGCATGGGCTGGTGGTTCGCCGTACGCGCCAAGGCCAGCGCCATGCAAGCGCTCGTCGACGCGCAGCTCAACGCGCCGAGCGGCGGGAAGGGACCCAGCTACCGCGTCCTCGGCTCGCACATGCTCATCTCGATGCTCGACGCCGATCGCCTGACGACGCCGAGCGAACAGGTCGGCTACGTGCCCGATCAGGAGTGCGGCCTCTGGATCCCGCTCGTCGTCTGGTCCGGGATCATCCCGCGCATCGTCTTCTGGATGCCCTACGTCTTCATCAACAGCTCGGCCGGCATGTGCACGGGCCGCGAGGTGTGGGGCTACCCGAAGGAGATCAGCTCCTTCGTCATCCCGCGCCACCCGGACACGGCCGACGAGTTCCTGGTCAACGCGACGATCTTCCGCACGCTCGACACGCGCACGATGGGCACGTTCGAGCCGATCCTCCGCATCTCGCGGACGAGCGGCGCGCCGTCGTCAGGGTTCGTCGCGGGCGCGTGGTCGGGCTTCGCGGAGGCGGCGAAGGCCGTGGGCAAGGAGCTGGCCGACAACGGCGTGCACTTCTCGGTGCACGGCGTCGAGGAGGGCATCGCGTTCGCGAAGCTCGGCCTGTCGATGAACGTCCCGCTCGCCAACCTGAAGCAGTTCCGCGACGCCCAGGATCCGACGCGCGCCTGCTACCAGGCGATCGTCGAGGCGCCGATCCGCATGGACAGCTTCGGCGGCGGCTGGTTCCTCCCCGGCGGCTACACCCTCGAGGTGACGCCCGCCCAGAGCCACCAGATCGTCACCGACTTCGGTCTGCCCGGCAACGTCGTGCCCGTGGAGCTCGCCTTCTGGATGCGCATGGGCTTCTCCGCGATGCCGGGCAAGGCGGTGTGGACGGCGACGTGATCGCGCTGCCCCGTCGCTAACCGAGCGACCCCCGTCGCCACCTATCGCGGCGATCACGAGATCGCTAGCGTGGGCGCTCACGCTGGAGGACATGTGACGTACAGGCTTCGTGCCGGGGGATCTCGGGCCGCGCTGGGCGCGTGGCTCGTCGCGTCGAGTCTGTCGTGGGTCGGATGTATGGGCGACGAGGCGCCGGACGGCGACGTCGATCCCGACACCGAGGCCATCCCCCTGTTCAACAACGGTGACTTCGAGAGCGGGACCCTCGCGTCGTGGACGACGACGACGTTCCTCAACAACACCGGCCTCTCGGTGGTCCCGCCGACCACCACCGCGCAGCTCCAGCTCTCGAACGGCGGCGACAACTTCACGTTCGCGCGGATGAACGCGACGCCGCAGTCGCAGGTTCCGCCCGGCCTGACCGCGGCGCCCGGCGTCCCGAGGTGGCCGCGGTTCGGCACGACCTCGGCGGTCATCAACGAGTACGGCACCAACATCCCGCCGGGTCGGACCTGGCACCAGGGCGCGAACAACAACGTCAACTCGCTCAAGCAGTCGATGGCGACCACGTTCGCCGACGTCGACCCCAGCGATGGCAAGGTGCACGTCCGCTTCGTGCTCGCGCCCCAGCTCGAGGCGGCCGGGCACACGCCGGCGCAGCAGCCGTATTTCTTCGTCGTCATCCGCAACCTGACGCCGCCGCGCCAGGGCGACCTCTACACCAGCTTCAACTTCTCGAACCAGCCGGGCGTGCCCTGGCAGTCCCAGGGCTCGGGCGCGTCGGCGCTGCTCTTCACCGACTGGCAGATCTTCGACATCGCCCCGACCGAGGACCGGTTCCAGGTCGGTGACACCCTCGAGGTCGAGACCTACGCCGCGGGCTGCGAGCCCGGCGGCCACTCGGGCACGGTCTACGTCGACGGGTTCGGCGCCGCCTTGCCGAGCCTCGCGATCTCCAAGACGGCGCCGGCGGTCGCGAACGTCAACTCCGACATCACCTACACGTTCACCGTCCAGAACAACACCTCGGGCATCGCACCCAACGTCGTCGCCGACGAGGTGCTTCCGCCGCACACGACGTTCGTGTCGCTGAACGCGCCGGGCGCGTCGTGCACGACGCCAGCGGTCGGCGCCACCGGGACGGTGCGCTGCACCTACGGGTGGATGAACCCGGGCGCGAGCGCCACGTTCCAGGTCACCGTCCGCAACCACCCGCCGGCCGCGCAGGGCACGGCGACGGCGGGCACCAACAACTCGCTCACGATGACGGGCGCGGGCTGGACGGCGAATCAGTGGCGCGGCTACACGGCGTACATCACCGGCGGCCAGGGCGCCGGGCAGCAGCGCACGATCATCGCCAACACCGCGACGCAGCTCACGATCGCGCCCAACTGGACCACCAACCCGAACGCGACCAGCACGTTCATCATCATCAATCCGCCGGTGGCGACCGGGACCGCGACCGCCGGCACGAACAACACGCTCACCGACGCGCTCGGCGGCTGGACGTCGAACCGGTTCCTCGGCCAGACCGTCACGATCACGTCGGGCACCGGCGCGGGCCAGCAGCGCATCATCACGATGAACTCGGCGACCCAGCTCACGGTGAACCCGAACTGGGGCACGAACCCGAACGCGACCAGCACCTACGCCATCGGCACGCCGGTCGATCGCATCGTGAACGGCGACTACGGCGTCACCGGCCCGACAGTGTCGCGGCTCCTCGGGCCGAAGCGCGAGACCGCGCTCACGAGCGGCGTCGTCTACACGGACCTGGCGATCAGCAACAGCAACGGCGTCGCCGGCGTCGACTGGGGCGGCTCGCTCACCTACACGATCACCGTCGTCAACAACGGGCCGTCGGCGGTGAGCAACGCGCTGGTCACCGACACGTTCCCGGCGCAGCTCGCCACCCACACCTGGACCTGCGCCGGCGCCGCCGGCGGATCGTGCGACACCGCGTCCGGCAACGGCGATCTCAACCACACGGTCGACCTCCCGGTCGGCGGCCGCGCGACGTTCACCGTCAACGCGACGGTGGTCGCGGGCACCGGGATCGGGACGCTCAGCAACCTGGCGACGGTCGCGGCGCCGGCCGGCGTCACCGACAACTTCCTCGACAACAACTCGGACCGCGATCAGGACGGTATCGGTCGGCTGTTCGCGCTGACCGTCAACAAGCATCCGGGCGGCAACGGCCAGGGGACGGTCACGTCGCAGCCCGCGGTCATCGACTGCGGCCCGGCGTGCACCACGCAGACCGCGTCGTTCGTCGACACCACCGTGGTCACGCTCCGCGCCGTCGCGGTGCCGTTCAACCGCTTCGAGGGCTGGTCGGGCGCGTGCGCGGGGACCAGCGCGACCTGCACCGTCACCATGACCCAGGCGCGCACGGTCACGGCGCGCTTCACCGCCTGCGGCAACGGCACGCTCGACGCGGGTGAGGGCTGCGACGACGGCAACGCGCTCAACGGCGATGGCTGCACGAACGCGTGCCTCGTCGAGAACACCCGCCCGTGCAACGCGACCGCGCCGGGGCTCACCGGCGACGCCTCGTGCGCCAGCGGCCTGTGCGACATGACCAGCGGCGCGCCCGGCGTGTGCGAGCCGGTCGGCTGCGGCGACGGCAGGCTCGCCGCCGACGAGGGCTGCGACGACGGCAACACCGTCGCGGGAGATGGCTGTAGCGCCATGTGCCTGGTCGAGAACTCGCGGCCGTGCAACGCCGCGAGCCCGGGGCTCACCGGCGACGCGTCGTGCGCGAGCGGGATCTGCGACGCGACCGGCGGCGCGCCGGGGGTGTGCGAGCCCGTGGGCTGCGGCAACGGGCGGCTCGAGGCCGGCGAGGGCTGCGACGACGGCGGCACGGTCGCCGGCGACGGCTGCAGCGCGACGTGCCGGGTCGAGGACGGCCGCGCGTGCAACGTGACGGCCCCGGGCACGATCGGCGACGCGTCGTGCGCGAGCGGCATCTGCGACACCACCGGCGGCGCGCCAGGCGTGTGCGAGCCGGCCGGCTGCGGCAACGGGCGGCTCGAGGCCGGTGAGGGCTGCGACGATGGCGGCACCGCGGCCGGGGACGGTTGCAACGCGGTCTGTCTCGTCGAGAACGGCGACGCCTGCAACGCGACCGCCCCGGGCGCGACCGGCGACGCGTCGTGCGCGAGCGGGATCTGCGACGCGACCGGCGGTGCGCCGGGCGTGTGCGAGCCGATGGGCTGCGGCAACGGGCGGCTCGAGGCGGGCGAGGGCTGTGACGACGGCGGCACCGTCGCCGGCGACGGCTGCAACAGCGCGTGCAAGGTCGAGGACACCTTCGCGTGTAACGCCACTGCGCCCGGCGCCACCGGCAACGCGTCGTGCGCGAGCAACAGGTGCGACACGAGCGGCGGCGCCCCCGGCGTGTGCGTCGGCCGCGACACCGACGGGGACGGCGTGACCGATGGCAACGACCTCGACGACGACAACGACGGCATCCTCGACGTCGAGGAGGGCGACGGCGCGGTCGACACCGACGGCGACGGCGTGCCCGACTCGCTCGATCTCGACAGCGACAACGACGGCATCCTCGACGTGACCGAGGCCGGTCACTTCCTCGGCGACGACGACAGCGACGGCGAGATCGACTGCCCCGGCGGGTTCGGGGCCAACGGCCTGTGCGACGATCTCGAGACCGCGCCCGAGTCGGGCCTGCCCGACTACGACGACGACGGCACCGCCGACGGCGATCCCCGCGACACCGATGGCGACGGCGTGGACGACTACCGCGATCTCGACTCCGACGACGACGGGCTCGCCGACGTGCTCGAGGCCGGCCATCACCTGGGCGATCCCGATGGCAACGCCATCCTCGATTGCCCCGGCGGCGTCGGCGCCAACGGCCTGTGCGACGCGCTCGAGACCACGCCCGACTCGGGCGCGCCCGACTACGACGACGACGGGGTCGCAGGTGGCGATCCCCGCGACACCGACGGCGACGGCGTGGACGACTACCGCGACCTCGACTCCGACGACGACGGGCTGTCGGATCTGATCGAGGGTGGCTCCGGTTGTGCCGACGCCAACGCTGATTCGGTCTGCGACGGCGCGGACCCCGACGGGGACGGCATCCGGGAGAGCGCGGATGGCGCGCCCGGCGTGCGCGGCGACGCCGGCGCGGCCGCCCCGCCCAACACGGACGGTCGCGGCCCCCCCGACTATCGCGATCTCGACTCCGACGACGACGGCATCTCCGATCTGGTGGAGGGCGGCTCGGGCTGCACCGACGCCAACGATGATGGCGTGTGTGATGGCGGCGACGACGACGGCGACGGTATCCGCGCCAGCGCCGACGGCGCGCCGGGCACGTTCGGCGACGGCGGCGTCCGCCCGCCGACGCAGAGCGACGACGACGGCATCCCGGACTTCCGTGACCTCGACTCCGACGGCGACCGGATCCCCGACGTGGTCGAGGGCGGGCGCGGCGACCTCGATCGCGACGGCGACGGCGTCATCGACGACGCGCGCGACGAGGACGGCGACGGCATCCTCGACGTGGTCGACGACCTGCCCGGCGTGTTCGGCGGCCTCTCCGACCCGGGCCGCGACGCCGATGGCGACGATCTGCCCGACTTCCAGGACGCGGACTCGGACAACGACGGCCTCATCGACGGCGCCGGCGTGAGCGGCGGCGGTTGCAGCGCCGGCGGCACGGTCGGCGGTCTCCCGCTGGCCCTCGCGCTCCTCGTGCTCGCCGGCCTCGTCCGCGCGCGGCGCCGCGCCGTGCCCGTCGTCCTCGCGCTCACCGCCGGCGTCGCCGCCGCCGACGAGCGCGGGTTCCCGGTCGAGCGCTTCCGTCTGTCGGCCGACGCCGGTGGCCTCCTCGACGTCGAGGGCGCGACCGCGCTCGAACGGCATGCGTGGAGCGTCTCCCTGTGGCTCGGTGCGTCCGACGATCCGCTCGTGGTCTACGATCTGATGGACGGGGATCGCGAGCGCACCAGCCGGCTCGTCGACACGCGGCTGGGCGGCGATCTCGCGATCTCGTATGGCGTCACCCGCTGGCTCGAGCTGTCGCTCGCGGCGCCCCTCGTCGTGTACCAGGATCGGGACACCGTGAGCGATGTCGCCGTCGGCGGCATGCTCGAGCCGATCGGGTCGTACGGCCTCGGCAACGTCCGGCTCGCGCCCAAGCTCCGCGTCCTGCGCCAGGGCGACCACGGCGTCGATCTCGCGGTCATCCCGGCGGTCGTGCTCCCGACCAGCTCGTCGGACGACGACTACCTCGGCGACACCGCGTTCGCGGTGGCCCCCGAGCTCGCGATCGGCCGCCGCCTCGGCCGCCTCCGGCTGGGCGCGAACCTCGGCTACCGCTCGCGGCCGCGCGCGCAGGTCGCCAACCTCGTCGTGGACGACGAGCTGTTCGCGCACGTCGGCGCCGGCGTGATGGTGAGCGACGGCCTCGAGTGGGCGCTCACCTCGTCGCTCGCGACCGCGGCGTCCGATCCGCTCGCGACCTTCAACCAGAACCACGCCGAGCTGCTCACCGGCCCGACGTTCCACCTCGATCGCCTCCAGGTGATCGCGGCGGCCGGCGTCGGCGCCGCCGAGGGCTTCGGCACGCCCGACATGCGCGTGCTCGTCGGCGCGCGCTACGCCTCACCGGCCCGGCCGGTGGCGGCCCGGCCGGTGGTGGACAAGGTGGTCACCCCGCCGGACCTCGACGCCGACGACGACGGCGTGCTCGACGCCGACGACCGTTGCCCGCGGGAGGCCGGCCCGGTCGAGAACGCGGGTTGCCCCGACGTCGACACCGACGGCGACGGCCTGGTCGACCGCCTGGACCAGTGCGTCAGCGAGCCGGAGGACGCCGACGGCTTCGCCGACGAGGACGGCTGCCCCGACCTCGACGACGACGGCGACGGCCTCGCCGACGCCGTCGACGCGTGCCCGCGCGAGCCCGGCCCCGAGGCCAACCGCGGCTGCCCCGACACCGACCGCGACGGCGACACCGTCGTCGATCGCCTCGACACGTGCCCCGACGAGCCCGGCGAGGTGAAGCACGGTGGCTGCAAGCGCAAGCCGATGGCGACGATCACCGAGGGCAAGATCGCGATCGTCGACACCGTCTACTTCAAGCTCGACAAGGCGATCATCGAGAAGCGCTCGTACAAGCTGCTCGAGAGCGTCGCCGGCGTCCTCTCCGCGCACGAGGGCATCCGCGTGCGGATCGAAGGCCACACCGACAGCCAGGGCAACGACGCCTACAACAAGGACCTGTCGCAGCGCCGCGCCGAGGCCGTGCGGGCGTTCCTGGTCGGCAAGGGCATCGACGAGGCGCGCCTCGACGCGGTCGGCTTCGGCGAGGAGCAGCCGGTGCAGGACAACCGCACCCGCGCTGGGCGCGCCGCCAACCGCCGCGTCGAGTTCGTCATCGTCGACGCGAGCGGCGTCGACGTGCGCAGCCAGTCGAGCGGCCCCGGGGAGGACACCGTCGAGCCGCTGCGGTAACGCGCCGCCGGCGCGTCAGCCGTAGCGCTTCACGAGCGCCTGCGCGGCGAGCACGCCGCTCTCGGTCGCCGACTCGGCGCAGCCGGCGGGGAGCGTCGTGTACGTCCAGTCGCCGGCGGCGACGGCGTTGGTGATCGACGCGTCGCCGGGGCGGAGGCGCTGCTCGATCGTGCCCGGCGGCGAGAGCACGTAGCGCTCGGTCGGATCGATGTTGGCGCGCGTCCACTGGGCGTCGATGCGCTGCGCCGGCGGGCGGTCCTGGAGGTCGACGAGGCGGTTGAAGTCGAGGCCGCTCTGACCGGGCACGCACGCGCGCGGGAAGAGCATCCCGGCCGCCGACTGCAGGTACGCGGCGCCGGTCGCGCGCACGCGGTCCTCGACGGCGCGCGGCACGCCCGGGTCGGCGAAGTCGGTCATCTCCGGCGTCGCGGGCAGCGCGCTGCAGAAGTACTCGAGCGCCCTGGGCTGGTGCGTCGCCGGCCAGTCCTCCCGCGGCAGGAGATGGCTCATCTCCGCCCACGTGTCGAACGGCTCGCTGTACGCGGTCATGATCGTCTCGCCGTACGTCCAGCCCAGCGCGCGGATGTCGCGGTCCAGCCAGATCTGCATCGACTGGGTGGGCGTCGTCATGGCCGTGTTGATCGCGACCGCCCACGACGGCACGCGCGCGATGACGTCGCCGGCGATGCGGGCCAGCTCGGCGACCGAGATGCCGACGACGACGGCGTCGAAGTCGCGGCCGCGCACGAGGGTCTCCTTGCCCGCGCACTCGGTGCACCACGCGCTCTCGAGCGTGTAGCCGGCCTTCGCCAGCCGCGCGGCGATGGCGTCGCCGTCGGCGATCTGATCCCAGAACGGCTCGCTCGGCCACGAGACGACGCCCTTCACCGGGAAGGTCGGCGTGTACGACGTCACGCCCGGCGCGAGGTCGACCTGGCGGACCAGATCGATCTCGTCGATCGTCGTGCCGTCGGCCGACATACGGAGCTGCGCGACGCGGTGGAACAGCTTCACGGTCTGGCCGCGCTGGAGGAGGCACTCGTAGACCGGGCTGAAGACGGTGTCGCCCATGCCCGCCTGCATCTTCCACAAGGGCGCGCCCTTGCTCGCGAACACCAGGTCCATCGCGACCTGGAGCACCACGCCAGCCGCGGCCTGCGCCGCGTCGGGGTTCGTGGTGTCCCCGCGGGTCCACGCGAAGCCGAGATCGTAGAGCGCGACCACCGGCGGCGACCAGGCGACGTCGGGGCGCGCGCCGTGCTTGCCGAGCCAGGCCTTGAAGTCGAGGCCGTCGATCGCGCGGAAGCCCTTCGGGCTGAAGAGCACGTCGCGCACGTAGCCACGCACGACGGCGACGCCGAGCTCGACGAGCAGGACCAGACGGCGGAGGGTGTCGCCGATCCCGCGCAGGCCGTCGGCCACGCGCGCGAGCCAGGCGGCGATCTCGTCGAGGAAGCCGTGGATCCACGCGGCGTGTGCGACCTCCTCGATCTCGGCGATGACGCCGTGCGCGCGCAACGGCGCCGCCGGCGCGGCCGACGCGGGCGCGTGCCCGACCAGCTCCTGCACGCGCGCCTCGAGCCAGGCGACGAGCTGCTCGAGGTAGCCGAGCATCGACGGCTTGCCGCCGTCGTCACCCGGGACGCCCGGCAAGGGCGGGATGTCGAAGTTCCACGGGCGCCAGGCGCCGCCGTGCCACTCCCCGAGCGACAGCAGGTACTGGGGCTTGAAGGCGTCGGTCCAGGACTGGAACGGGTTGTCGGGCTGCTTCTGCCACTCGCCGTACGCCTCCTGCATCAGCGTGAACGCGTGGCGGTAGAAGCCGAGGAAGGCGTGCAGGCCGTGCTCCTCGATGCGATCGCCGATCGCGCGGTTGCGCCCGGAGGCGCCCTTGCCGCCGAGGCGCCAGCCCTGCGAATAGACCGTCACCTCGAACACCTCGCGCAACGCGGGTGTGCGCGTGAGCTCGAACGCGGCGCTCATCGAACCGAGCCCACCGCCGAGCACCGCGACCTTGACCTTCTTGCCATGGCTCATCGCGCGCGAGCGTAGTACGAACCGCGCATGAAGAATTCGATCTGGCTCTCGATCCTGTTCGTGGTCGCGTGTGGCGGGAAGTCCGCCGGTCCCGAGCCCACGCCGACGCCGTCGCCCGGCGAGAAGGAGTGCGTGAAGTCAGGGTGCAGCGGCACCGTCTGCTCCGACGAGGAGGGGCTGATGACGACCTGCGAGTGGCGCCCCGAGTACGCCTGCTACCAGGAGGCGGAGTGTACGCGCCAGGCCGACGGGAACTGCGGCTGGACCGAGACCGAGGTGCTCACGGCGTGCCTCGCGAGCCCGCCGGTGGAGTGATCAGTCGGCAGGCGGTGGAACCGGGATCGACGGCATGCCCGGTTGGTGGCCGGTCCCCTGCCGTTCCGTCACGGCGCGCTCACGGTCGGGGATCGATCGATTCCCTCAGGCGCGCTCCAGCAGCGTCGCGACCCCGACGCCGGCGGCGCCGCTGACGGCGGCGATGCCGTAGCGGCCGCCGCTGCGTTCGAGCTCGTCGACGACGTTGGCGAGGAGGATCGCGCCGGTCGCGCCGAAGGCGTGGCCCATCGCGATCGTGCCGCCGCCCGGGTTGAGCCGCGCCGGGTCGATGGCGAGGTCGCGCTCGAGGCGCAGGCACAGGGCGGCGAACGCCTCGGCGAACTCGAAGACGTCGATGTCCCGCGGCGCGAGCCCGGCGCGCGCGAGCAGCCGCTCGATCGCGTCCTGCCCCGCGGTGAGCATGACCAGCGGATCGCCGGCGCACGTCACCGACGCGACGATGCGGGCGCGGGGCTTCATGCCGGTGCGCTCGCCGGCCGCGCGGTCGCCGACGACGGCGAGCGCCGCGGCGTCGGCCAGGCTGGGCGAGCTGGCGCGCGTGTGCAGGTGCCGGCGCTCGGGTCCCGGCAGCTCGGCGAACGCCGGGGGCAGCGCGGCGACGTCGTCGGCGGACGGCGCCCACGCGACGAGCTCGTCGCGATCGAGCGTCACGGCGCCATGCTCGTCGCGCACCGGCACGACGGAGCGCGCCGCGCGGCCGTCGGCCCAGGCGGCGCGGGCGCGCGCGCGCGTGCGGAGCGCGTAGGCGTCGAGCGCCGGTCGCTCGAAGCCCTCGCGCGTGGCGACGAGGTCGGCGGCGACGCCCATGTGCACGAAGCGCGCGGCCGCGATGACCGCCGGGTCGGTCCACAAGGGACCTCCGTCGGTGAACATCGGCACGCGTGACACCGACTCGACGCCGCCGGCGACGGCGAGCGAGAGGTCGCCGGCGCGCACGCGGGCGGCGGCGGTGTTCACGGCGTCGAGCCCCGAGGCGCAGTAGCGGTTGAGCGTCACGCCCGGCACGCGGTCGCCGAGGCCGGCGACGAGCGCGGCGGTGCGCGCGAGGTTGCCGCCCTGGTCGCCCACCTGCGACGCGCACCCGAGCACGACGTCGTCGACGCCGTCGGGCGGCAGCTCGCGCGCGACGAGCTCGTCGCACAGCCCGCGCACCAGCGCGAGCGGCGTGACGCCGGCCAGCGCGCCGCGCGTCGAGCCCTTGCCGCGCGGCGTCCGCACCGTCGCGTAGACGAAGACGTCGGTCACGCGCGCGCCGCCCAGCACGCGTGGGTGCCGTGGCAGACGCGGGCGGGCAGGGCGAGGCGCGTCACCGGGCCGTCCCCGACGCGCGCGGCGTCGAACATCCACACCTCGCTCGCGTCGCGCACGGTGTCGGTCGTGATCGTGACGAGCCACCCGTCGTCCTCGCGCTTGCCGCCCGGCCGCGGCGCGAAGCGCGCCTCGCTGAGATAGACGCCGTCGTCGCAGCGGAAGCGCTGGGTCGCGCCGCCGTCGAGATCGAAGCGCGCGAGGCCGTCGAACAGGAACCAGCCCGGCTTCGCGGTCATGGCCCACGCGCGGCGGTGCTTGCGTCCCGCGACCCTGCCGTTCACCGTCGGGAACTCGCTCACCAGGTCGGCGAGCGGCTCCTCGCGGGTCCGGCCGGTCTTGCGATCGAGCCGCCACCGGTGTGGCCGGGCGCCCATGGCGTGGACGTCGACCATCTTCCTGAGCGGGCCCCACACGCCGTCCGCCGGATCGGGCCGCGGCATCGGATCGTCCTGGCGGTAGCCGTCGAGCACGATCTCGTCGCCGTCCTCGTACGCGTTGATGAAGTGAAGCACGTACGTCGGCGCCGCCTCGAACCACTGGACGTCGCCGGTCGCGCCGTGGCGCGGGATCACCGCGAAGCGCGATGGCAGCTCCTTGTAGAAGCGCGGGCGGTGCACACCCTGCGCGAGCAGCGCCGGATCCCAGAAGAGCGGGAGGTCGTTCAGCACGGTGAAGCGCTCGGTGAACGCGAGGTCGTGCGGCAGGCGCGGTCCGGGCAGCGGCACGTCGACGAGGTGCGTGCGCGCGCCGTCCTCGGCGACGACGCCGTAGCGCAGGTACGGCGCCTCCTTGGCGTAGCTCATGAACAGGAGCTCACCGGTGCGCTCGTCGACCTTGGCGTGCGCCGACACGCCCCACGCCGGCGCCCACGGCGCCGTGCCGTCGGGCGCGAGCGTGTCGGGGTCGTGCCGGTAGACGTCGCCGCACTGGTAGAACGTCGTGAGCGCGCGGCCGGCGTGGACGACGACGTCGGTCGACGACGCGTCCTTCATGCGCCCCCGCGCGCCCCAGCCGTCGCGCGCCGACTTCTCCGGCGCCTCGATGATGCCGGCCCACAGCGGCGCGCCGGCCTCGAGCTCGGCGGCGAGCCCGGCGGTGCGCACCATGCGGTTGCGATACGACGCGCGCCCGCCGCCGAAGCGCACGGCATGCAGCATCCCGTCGCCGTCGAACGGGTGGTAGCGGCCGAGGCTGGGCAGGAGCGGGTTCTCGGTGTTGCGCAGGTACCAGCCGTCGAGCTCGGCCGGCACCGCGCCGGCGAGCACGTCGAGCCCGTCGGCGTCGTACTCGATGGTGTCCGGCCGCCAGGCGCCGGTGCGGTACGGGTGGTCGTCGTCCGCGGGCAGCCGCGACTCCCAGCGCTTCACGATGTCGACCTTCATGATCCCCTCGCCACGACGAACGCGCACGCGGTGGTCGCGCTGCCGCCGATGTTGAGCGTCGCGAACCGCCGCGCGCCCGGCACCTGATACTCGCCGGCCGCGCCCTCGACCTGGCGCGCGGCGTCGAGCACCATGCGCACGCCCGACGCGCCCACCGGATGGCCTTGCCCGATGAGCCCGCCCGACGGGTTCACCGGGAAGCGACCGCCGGGCGCGATCGTGCCGTCCTCGATCGCGCGCCAGCTCTCGCCCGGCGCCGTGAGGCCGAGGTGATCGAGCGCGACGTACTCGGTGATGGTGAAGCAGTCGTGCACCTCGGCGCCGTCGAGCGCCTCGGGCCCGGCCACGCCGGCGCGGCGATACGCGTCGGTGATCGTGTCGCGCACGTGGGGCAGGAGGTACGGCGCGCCGGCCGAGCGCGCGAGCTTGTCGGCGAGCCCGAGCCCGGCGGTGCGATGGCCCCAGCCGGTGATGCGCGCCACGCCGTCGATCTCGCGCGCGCACCGCGCGGCGGCGAAGCGCGGCGACGCCACGACGAGCGCGACCACGCCGTCGGTGACCTGCCCGCAGTCGAGGCGGCGCAGCCGGCCCTCGATCGCCGGGTTCCTGGCGTCGTCGCGCCACGCCGCGCCGAACGCGTCGGGCGCGAAGCTCCATGCGCGCGCCTGGGCGCGCGGGTTCCGGCGCGCGGCGGCGAGGTTGAGCTCGGCGATCGCGGCGAGGTGCCGCTCGTCGAGCCCGTGGCGGCGGTCGACCTCGTCGGCGATCGCGGCGAACATGTGCGGCCACAGGAAGCGCGCGCCCTCGCCCTCGTGTCCGGTCCACGCCGCGGTGCCCATGTGGCGCGCCGCGACGTCGCCGGGCACGTTGCGCTCCTGCTCGACGCCGACGACCAGCGCGCAGTCGACGCGCCCGGCCTCGAGCTCCGCCATCGCGGCGAGGAGCGCGATCGAGCCCGACGCGCAGGCCGCCTCGTGGCGCGCCGCCGGGACGCCCCACAAGGCCGGCCGCGCCGTCGCCGGCAAGGCGCCCATCTGCGCCTGCTGCACGAACAGCTCGCCGAACGCGTTGCCGACGTGGATCGCGCCGACGTCGCGCGTCTCGACGCCGGCCGCGGCCAGGGCGTCGTCGATGACCTCGCCCACCACGGCGGCGAGATCGGCGCCCTCGCGCGCGAAGTTGCGCGCGAAGTCGGTCTGGGCGCCGCCGAGGATGAAGGTCATGGCGGTGCCGGCGGGTTGAAGATCTCGATCGTGCCCACGGGCATCCCCGCCGCGTCGACGCCGCCGAGCACCAGGATCTGGCCAGTGGCGAGCGCCGCGGCGACCGCGCCGGTGCGCGGCACGACCATCGCGATCTCGCCCACCCGCGCCATCGTCGGCAGCTCGAACACCTCGGCGTTGCCGACGATCGCGCCGCCGGCGTCGGTGCCGCCGGCCGCGATCGCGAACGCGCCGTTGCCGGCGGTGGCCGCGCCCGAGCGCGGCGTCGTGAGCAGGCCGGGCAGCTCGGTGAAGATCTCGGTCGCCGGCCGGATGCGGATCCCGGTGTCGGTGGGCACGCCGCCGACCGCGCCGCCGATCACGATCACCTCGGCGTCGCGCGTCGCGACCGCGCCGTGGCCCGTGCGCACGGCGGTGGGCGCGTCGCTGTGCTCGCTGATGCCCTCGGGGCCGATCCTGGCGATGCCGCCCGTGCCCGTGCCTTCACCCACGACCACCGCATAGATCGTGTCGTTGAGCTGCACCGCCGTCGCCGTGCCCGCCATCGGCGGGGCGCTGGCGATGGGCGTGGCGCTGATCGAGAGCCCGTCCATCAGGACCGGCGGATCGCCGGTGACGATGAAGCCCTCGGTGCGCACGGGCGCCACCGCGGCGCCGGCGCGGGCGAGCGTCGGCTGCTCGCTGATCTCGAACCACTGGCCGGCGGGATCGACCGTCGTGTCGAAGCGCCAGTAGGTGCCGGTGGTGCCGTTCGGCCCCCGGCCGCCGAACACGTACGCGTAGCCGGTGACGCCGGCGGACACGGACGCCCCGGCGCGTCCCGCGGGCGCGTCCTCACCCTCGAGGAAGCTGTGGTCGTAGACGTCGTAGACCTCGACCGTGTCGAGCGGCGCCCCGGCGGCGTCGGCCCCGCCGACGAGCAGGAGGCCGAAGTTGAAGCGCGCGACGCCGATGTCGGTGCGCGGCGGATCGAGGGTGACCGGCGCGGCGGCCAGCGAGAGCGGCGGCGCCACGTAGATCGCGATCGACGCGTCGATCGCGGCGATGGGCAGGATGCCGGAGCGGCCCCACGCGACCACGGCGCCGGCGCCGTCGAATCCCTCGAACGTCAGCTGCCCCGCGGGCCCCTCGGCGGGCACGTCGATCGTGAGGTGGAAGCGCCCGTCGGTGCCCCGCGTCGCCTCGACCTGGCGATACGGCACCGAGAGCGTGAGCCGTGCGAGCTCGACGTCGTCGAGGATCGTCGAGCCGGGCGCGGTCTTCAGCTCGAGCGTGAACGTGCCGGTCGCGCCGCCGCACGCGGCCAGCGCCGCGACGAGCCCGGCCGCGCACGCGCTGGTCCTCACGGGGACACCACCCGCATGAGGGATGCCGCATCCACGCCGCGAACCGCGACCGACTTGCGCCGCGAGCCGTGGCCGGTCGCGATCGTGACCGCGGCTCGCGGCACGCCCAGCGCCTTCGCCACCAGCTCGATCACCGCCGCGTTGGCCTCGCCGTCGACGGGCGGCGCGGTGACGGCGACCTTCACGCGGTCGCCGTGCACCGGCCCGAGCCGCGCGCGCGAGGCGCGGGGCGAGACCAGCACGTCGAACACGATGCCGTCGGCCGTCGCCTTCACCGGGAGGCTCACTTCCCGCCGCGGCCGAGCTCGCGCGCGCGCTTGGTCGCGGTCTCGACCGCGTTGATGAGCGTCGTGCGCAGGCCGCCCTCCTCGAGGGTGTGGAGCCCGGCGATCGCCGTGCCGCCGGGCGACGTCACCATGTCCTTGAGGCGCCCCGGGTGCTCGTCGGTGTCGAGCAGGAGCTTGGCCGAGCCCATCACCGTCTGGGCCGCGAGCCGCTGTGCGTTGCGCCGCGACAGGCCGACCTTCACGCCGGCGTCGGCGAGCGCCTCGAGGATGAGGAAGATGTAGGCGGGGCCCGAGCCGGAGAGCCCGGTGACGGCGTCGAGCTGCGACTCGTCGAGCACGACGGTGAGCCCGACGGCGTCGAACACCACGCGCGCCTCGGCGAGGTCGGCGTCGGTCGCGTGCCGGCCGCGGGAGATCCCGGTGGCGCCGGCGCGCACGAGGGCCGGCGTGTTGGGCATCGCGCGCACGACGCGGGCCCCCGCCGGGAGGAGCTCCTCGATCGTCGCGGTGTCGACGCCGGCCGCGACCGACACCACCAGCGCGTGCGGGCGCACGTGCGCCGCGACCTCGTGCACCACGCGCTCGAGGATCTGCGGCTTCACCGAGAGCACGAGCATGTCGGCCTGGCGCGCGACCTCGGCGTTGTCCGCGGTGGTCACGATGCCGTACGTCTCGCGCAGCTCGTCGCGGCGCTCGGCGCGCGGCGTCGAGGCGACGATGTGGTCGGCCGGCGCGACGCCGCCATGGATGAGACCGCGGATGAGGGCCTCCGCCATGTTGCCGGCGCCGAGGAACCCGATCGTCTTCACCGCACCGATCTATCACGCCCCTCGCGTTGACCCGAGTGGTTTCGCCGCGATACCGTCGCCTGGCTCAACCGGGAGACTCCGAGACATGGCGACTCCAACGAGGCCGTGCCCGTTCTGTGGCGCGGCCGTGCTAGCGACGGCGCCCGCCTGCGGGACGTGCGGCCGACCCATGCCTGCTGCACCTGCAGCGCCTTCGGGCGGTGCGGCCAAGACGATGTTCGGTTACGCGGCGCCGGTGCTGAAGCCCGGCACGCCGGGGGCCGCGCCCGCCGCCGGGCGTCCGCCGACGGCGCCGCCGTCGGCACCGCCGCCCGCTGCGCCGCCGCCTGCCGCGCCGCCGGCTGCGGCGCCGCCGAAACCGGGCGCGACGATGATGGGAACGGGCGGGATGATCCCGCCGGGCGCCGCCGGTGGACCGCCGCCGGGCGCGCCTCCCGGATTCGGACCGCCGCCGGGCGCGCAGCCGCCGGGCTTCGGTGCGCCGCCGCCGGGCTACGGTGGACCGCCGCCGGGCGCGCCTCCCGCCGGGTTCGGCGCACCGCCGCCGGGCGGACCGCCGCCGGGCTTCGGCGCGCCGCCGCCGGGTGGACCGCCGCCGGGCTACGGGGCACCGCCGCCGGGTGGACCGCCGCCGGGTGGCTTCGGTGGACCGCCGCCGGGTGGA
>ERZ761602.931-NODE-931-length-57746-cov-5.006084_pt1 | contig 57746 bp, 41 predicted proteins | sample MGYA00512165_ERZ761602 | MGnify/ENA primary metagenome ERZ761602 (study PRJEB28899, sample SAMN02445085) | bioreactor sludge metagenome | biome: EBPR sludge; isolation source: Thorneside wastewater treatment plant | place: Australia: Brisbane, Thorneside Wastewater... | reverse complement strand
TCGCGACCCCTGCCGAGGGCTCGAAAGTATCTCCGACATACTTCGCGACCCCTGCCGAGGGCTCGAAAACATCTCGGAGATACTTCCTGGCACCGGTCGAGGGCCTGATTGCGTCTCCGAGACACTTCGTGAATCACCCTCGCGTCCCAAACGAGAGGCGACTTGGTCCCGCCTGCCGTCCACGCCGCACTCGCGTCACCCTGCACAGGCCCCGCGAATCCGAAACGATCGGGCGCGTGAGCGCGGAGTCGATGGGCTCGGCCCCCGGGGGTCGCACGCGATTCTGGACGCTCGCCGCAAAAGAAACGCTCGCTTCGCACGCTTGCCCCAAAAGAAGCGATCGCTTATTTTGAGGCACACATTCGAAACGAACGCTTCGTTTCGATCCCTGACGGCTAGGGTCGCGTGCGGGTCGCTCGACGCAGTGGGCTCCGACACGGCTCCCCCGCGCGACACTCCGAGGACGCCCTGCGACGCACGACCGGCTACGAGCGCAGCACCGTCGCCGGCGAGTCGGTCGAGGCGTTCATTCCGCACGCGTTGCCCCCCACCGAGCCGCCCCTCGACCTGGACGGCGAGCTCGCGCGGCTCCTGGCTCGGGCGAACGAGAGCGTGCGGCTCCTCGAGCTGGCCGGGGATCTCGTGCCCTCGGTCGATTGGTTCGTCTACGCGTTCGTGCGCAAGGAAGCGGTGCTCTCGGCGCAGATCGAAGGCACGCAGGCGACCCTCATGGACCTGCTGGAGGTCGAAGCCTCGGGCGAGGCCCCGGTCGACGCCGACGTCGAGGAGGTCTGCGGCTACGTCGATGCGCTCCACTTCGCGTGGGGTGAGCTGGAACGGGCCGACGGCCTGCCTCTCCCTACGCGGCTCCTGTCGGCGACCCACGCGCGCTTGCTGCGCGGAGCCCGCGGCGCGCAGAAACAACCGGGCGAGGTGCGGCGCGCGCAGAACTGGATTGGCGGAACACGCCCCGGGCACGCCGTGTTCGTGCCGCCCCCGCCGCATCGCCTCGGCGAGCTGCTCGGCCAGCTCGAGCGCGCGATGCACGACGAGAGCGAGCTGCCACCGCTCGTTCGCGTCGGCCTACTCCACGTGCAGTTCGAGACGCTGCACCCGTACCTCGACGGCAACGGGAGGCTCGGGCGCCTTCTCATCACGCTGCTGCTCCGGCACTGGGGCCTGCTCTCGCGACCGCTGTTGTATCTGAGCCTCTTCCTCAAGACGCATCGCCACGAGTACTACCGGCGGCTGAGTGCCGTGCGCGAAGAGGGCGACTGGGAGGGCTGGCTCGCGTTCTTCCTCGAAGGCGTGGCCACCGTCGCCGACGAGGCGGTCGCGACCGCGCGGCGGCTGCACGTCATCGTCTCGGATCACCGTGAACGCCTCCTCGCGCGCGACGACGCCACCGTGCTCAGCCTCCGGCTCTTCGAGCTCCTGCCCGAGCACCCGATCCTCACGGTGAACCGCATCGTCGCGCTGCTCGATTGTTCGCGCCCGGCGGCAGGCAAAGCCCTGCGGGTTCTCGAGGCCGCCGAGATCGTCCGCCCGCTCGACGCACGCAAGAAGAACCGGACGGTCGTGTTCGAGGACTACCTCGCGTACCTGCGACGAGGAACCGAGCTCGGCGCGTGAGCAAGGAAGCGGCTTGCCGAGAATCGCGGCCTCAGCTCGCGATGAGCCAGGTCAGCACGGCGGCTCCCACCAGCAGCGCGGTTCCGCCCGCCACGAGCCAGGGGATCGGGATCGAGATCGGCTCTTTCGCTCCGACGGCGACGGGAGATCCCGCCGGCGCCGCGGGGGCGGGAGGTCGCTCGGACGCCTTCTTGATCAGGCCGAAGGGGCCGTACGACGCGCTGACCGACGAGTAGCTCTCCGAGAGCGCGGAGAAGGAGCCCGTGAGCTTCGCGCTCTGCTCGGGGAGCGGCACGCGGTCGTCGGGGCCGAAGCGCGCGTCGAGGAGCTCGATGACCTCGCTCTGGGTGACCGCGCCGCCGAGGGTGTCGAGCGCGGACTCGAGGGCCTCTCGCAGGTGGCCCGCGGTGGGGAAACGCGAGGCGGGATCCTTGGCGAGCGCGCGCAGGACGATGGCGTCGATGGCGGGCGGGACCTCGGGGCGCACCGCGCGTGTGGTGGGCGCGGGCTCGTTGAGGATGGCGTCGAGCGTCGGGAGCAGGCCCTCGCGGTGGTAGAGCGGGCGCCCGGTGAGCAGCTCGTGCAGCACGATGCCGAGCGCGAAGATGTCGGTGCGTGGGTCGACGGCGCGACCGCGCGCTTGCTCGGGCGCGAGGTACGCGTGTTTGCCCTTGAGCACGCCGGCTTCGGTCTGCTCTTCCGCCTCGGACGTCTTCGCGATGCCGAAGTCGAGCAGCTTCACACGGCCGTCCCAGCCGATCATCACGTTGTGGGGGCTGACGTCGCGGTGGACGATCGCGAGCTGCTTGCCGTCGACGCCGGTCGCGCGGTGGACGTAGTCGAGGGCCGCCGCGACACGCGCCGCGACGTGGCAGGCGATGCGGATCGGGATGCCGCCCTGACGCGACGCGCGGCGGAGCAGGTCGCGCAGCGAGACGCCGTAGACCCACTCGAGGGTCATGAAGGTGCGGCCGTCGAGCTCGCCCGCCTCGTACACGTGGCAGACGTTCGGGTGGTAGAGGTTGCGTGCGAGGGCGGCCTCCTCGCGGAACATCCGGATGAACTCCGCGTCGTCCTCGCGCTCGGGAAGGATGCGCTTGAGCACCACGTGGCGCGGCTTGCCCTCCGCGGTCGGCTCGCGCGCGAGGTAGACCTCCGCCATGCCGCCACGCGCGAGGCGCCCGAGGATCTCGAAGGGGCCGAAGACCGCGAGGGCCGGGTAATGAGGAACGGCCGGCTGATCGTCGAGATCGAGATCGACGACGGTGCGCTCGTCGCCATCGTCGTCGAAGAGTGATCCGTATTCGGACCCGGCCATTCGGAGCAGCCTAACAGGCCACCACCCGAAGCCGAAAGACTGCGCGGATACCCCCGACAGATGTGCAAGGGCAGATGGCCCCGAACGTGGACGAGCACGTCACGGTTTCGCGGTCAGTCCCACACGCCGGGGCCGCGGAGCCAGGCGTACCTTCGGGGCGCGCGGACGCCGAGCTCGCGCAGCTCGGCCTCGGCCGTCGCGACCTCGTGGTCGTCGCCGCGCAGCACGCCGAGCCGGAGCGCCGCCGCCGCCGCGAAGCCGCTCATCTCGTTCGCGCGTAGGCCCGCGATCGCGGCGACCAGCGTGCGCTTCGCGCGTTCGGTGTCGCCGCGTGCGGCGTGGATCTCGGCGTCGATCTGATCGGCCATCGCGACGTTCACGGGCTGGCTCAGCGCGCGCCGCGCGTCCTTCAGATCCTTCGCCGCCGCCGCGACCAACGCCTCGCGTGCGCTCGCGTCCTCGCGTGCCCGCGCCAGCGCGGCCCGGGCGCGCGCGGCGAGCATCATGAAGCGCATCGCCGGCATCGTCGGCAGCAGCGAACGTCGGAACGCGGGCCAGTCGCGGACGTGCCGGGCATGGGCGGCCTCGCCCCGCCCCGCGTAGATCTCGAGGTCGGTCAGCGACTGCATCTCGAAGTAGTGCTGGATCTGGAACGGAGGCTGCGCCCACTCCGCCATCGCCGCGCGCACCGCGTCGATGCCTTCTTCCGGATGGTCCTCCGCGATCGCGATCGCGAAGGCACTGCTCGTGGTGATGGTCGTGGTGCCATAGAGGTCGCTGCGCTCGCGCGCCTCGCGCACCCACCGCGGCGCGCGCTCCGCGAGCGAGCGGTAGAGCCCGAGGTTCCACGAGGTCATGCCGATCAGGTGGTGCGCGGTGGAGAGCTCCCACGGGACACCGCTGCAATGCTCGCGCAGGAGCCCGTCCGCGAAGACCGCGTGATCGTGCGCGGCGCGGAATCGGTAATGCGCGAGCTCCGCCGAGGCCCAGCTCAAGGCGACGAACGCGCGCAGGTAGGGATCGCCGCTCGCCTCGGCCTCTTGCTCGGCGCGCGCGAGCATCGCGCTACCGCGCCGCATCGGCGGCTCCTCCGTGCAGCCCGTGACCGCGGCCTCCGTCGCGAGCGCACGCACGAAACGCTCACGGTCGCCAGCCTTCAACGCGAGCCGCAGCGCGCGCGCTTGCAGCTCCGCGCCGCGGATGAAGTCGACCATCGAGAGCACCGTGCCGACGGTGGCCACGGTGTCGAGGCGCACGACCTCGTCGTCGCGACCGGGCTTGGTGGGGAGCTCGAGGCGCGCGAATCGGAGCCGCGCGCGGTGGTAGAGCATCGACGCGAGGCTCGCGTTGCGCGAGTCCGAGAGGCGCACGCCGACCGCGTCGAGCACCTCACCCGCGAGGCGCATCCCCGTGTCGAGGCGACCGCTCTGCAGGTACGTCTGCGTCGCGAGCAGCCGCAGACGTCGCGCCTCTTCGGAGGTCCGCGCGTCGGCCACCGCGGCCTCGTAGATCGCGGCCGCCTCCGCACCTCGACCCGCGTTGCGCAGCGCGTCCGCGAGCTCGACCCGCACACGTGCGCGATCGATCGCCGCATCGCTCGGCGCGAGCTCCAGCGCGTCGAAGAGGAGCTGCGCCGCGCGATGGAATGCGAGCGCCGCCGCCGCGCGACGGCCCGCGACGAGCGCGTGCTCCGCCGCGCGAACCCGCTCGCCCGCCGCGCGACAGTGTACGTAGAGGCTCTCCGCGTCGTCCGGTCGACGTCGCTCGATCACCCGCGCGAGCTTCGCGTGCAGCGCCCGCGCGCGTTCGTCGCCGAGCACCGCGACCGCCGCGCTACGCACACGATCGTGGAAGGGCTCGAGCGTGCTCTCGTCGCCCCGTCGAGCCGCGCGCACGAGCCGCGCGACGCGCAGCGTCTTGACCGCGCGGTCCCCTTCGTCGTCGCCGCCCGCGAGATCGAAGACCACCTCGCGCGGGAGCGGGCGCGTGGCGAGGCAGACGGTGGAGAGCAGCTCACGCAGCGCGCTCGGCAGATCGAGCACACGCTCGCGCAGCGCCTCGTCGAGATCCACACGCGTGCGCCGGCCGCGAAGCATCGAGCGCTGCACGTGCCGCACGAGCTCCGCGAGGAAGAGCGGATGCCCTTGGGCCTCTGCGGTGATCTCGTCGACGTCGAGGCCGGCGCCTTCGCCGAGCTGGAGCAGCCGCTCGACGAGCCCACGCGCGTCGTCGTCCGCGAGCCCGCGCAACGACACGTGCAGGTTGCCCTCGCGCGCCACGAGCCGGCGCAGCGCCTGCGCCACGCTCGGCGGGCACTCGCGATCGATCGGTCGCACCGTCGCGATCAACATCAGCGCCGGCGTGGGCGCGACGAACGCGAGCTCGTCGAGCACGCGCAGGCTCTCTTCGTCGCTCCACTGCACGTCGTCGACCACGAGCACGATCGATTCGCGCCGCGCGAGCTCCACGAGCAGCTCCCGCAACGCGACGAGCGCGCGATCGCGGAGCTGCAGGACGTCGAGCCCCTCGATCGGCGGCGGCGGCGCGAGCGCGATCGACGGCACCTGACCGAGCACGGGGAACACCAGCGGCAAGAGCCCGACGCGCGCGGGCAAACATGCCTCGACCGTGCGCGGATCGAGCTTGCGCAGCAGCGTCGAGAGCGCGTCGACCACTCCGTCGAACGCCTTGTACGGAACGGTCTCGCGCTCGTAGCAGCGCCCTTGGAGCACGTGCGCGCCCGTGTCCGCGAGCTCGCGCGTGAAGGCGTCGACGAGCGACGACTTGCCCACGCCCGACTCGCCTTCGACGAGCGCCGCGCGAAACGCGCCCTGTCGCTCGGGCGTGGTGCGACGCACGTCGGCCCAGACCGAACGGAGCGCGTCGAGCTCGCGCTCGCGGCCGAGGAACGGTGGCTCGGGCGAAGGCGAGGTCCCGGGGCGGCTCGACGAGAGGCCGAGCCGCCGCCGCGCTTCGAGCAAGGTCGGACGCCGCGAGGGCTCCGGATCGAGCAACTGCGCGACGAGCTCGTCGAGGTCCTCCGACACCTCGGGCACCCGCGATCGCACGCGGGGCGGGAGCTCGGTCTGCTTGCGCAGCAAGAGCTGCATCGCGGTGCCGGTGAAGGGCAGCCGGCCGGTGAGCGCTTCGTAGAGCACCACCCCGAACGCGTACGCGTCGGCGTCCGCGACCGCGATCCCGCGCGCTTGTTCGGGTGCCATGTACGCGGGCGTTCCGACGATCGCGGCTTCGTCCGAGGCGACCGGCGCGACGAGCCCGAAGTCGAGGAGCACCACGCGCCCCTCCGGCGTGACGCGCACGTTCGAGGGTTTCACGTCGCGGTGCACGAGCCCTTGGCCGTGCAGACCGCCCAGCGCGCTCGCGAGCTGCACGAACGCGCGGCGCACCCGATCTTCGTCGAGCGGACGGAGCGCCGCCCCTTCTCCCGACTCGCTCGCCTCGCTCGCCTGGCCGCTGCGAAACGCGATCGAGCCACGATCGATTGCGGGCGGCGTCCCCTCCGCGCGCGCGAGCGCTCGACCGAGCTTCACCTGCGTCACCGCGGTCTGCGGTCGCTCGCGCGCGTCGACGCCGACCCACTCGAGCAGCTCCACGCCCTCGACGAGCTCCATCGTGAAGAACCAGCGTCCCTCGTCCTCGAAGAGCTCGTGGAAGTGCACGACGTTCGGATGATCCAGATCCTGGAGCGCGCGGAACTCCGCTTTGAAGCGGAGCAGCGCGTCCGGCGCGAGCGTGCGGAGCTGCTTGAGCGCGACGAGCTGACGGCGCTCGCGATCGTAAGCGCGCCAGACCACCCCGAACGCCCCTTGGCCCAGGCGGTCTCGCAGCTCGAAGCGCTCGGTGGCACGGCTCACGCGCGGCGAGCTTACGCGGACGTGACCACCACGGTCACCTTCGTCGCGCGCCTCCGAGACGAGAAATCGCGAACCACGCTTTGGTGACGAGACGTCCGCGTCACGAGACGGATCTCGTTGACCCGCGGCCCTCGACGTTGCGACGCTCCGGCGCGTCGCGGGACGCGAGAGAGCGTGCGTCGAAGCGCGCTCGGAAGAGGGGAACACGATGACCAACGCGGTGCAGCGCGGGGCGGACGGCTTCTACCACCCGAACGACGTGGGCGAGGTGCAGTGGCTGGTGCAGCTCGCGAACGGCACGATCGACGGCACGTCGGCGGCTGACCCCGCCGACGCGGCCAAGAAGCCGGCGGCTGACCCCGCCGACCCGACCACGAAGGTGCGCTCCCTGCGGGTTCGCGGCTCGGGGCACAGCGTGCCGGCCGCGATCTATTCGACTGGATTCGACGGCGAAGGCATGCCGCCTCCCGACGTGATCGAGGTCATGCTCGATCGTCTTCGCCGATTGACCATCACGCCCGAGGCGGATCCGACACACGCGCTCGTTCGCGTCGAGGCGGGCTGCCACCTGGGCTTCGATCCCTACGACCCGACCGGCACCTCGACGTGGGAGAACAGCCTGAACTGGCAGCTCCAGCAGCGCGGCTACGCCCTCGCGGACACCGGCGGCATCACGCACCAGACGGTGGCCGGCTTCCTCGCGACCGGCTCGAGCGGCGGATCCTTGATGCACGCGGTCGGCGACCAGCTCGTGTCCTTCGAGCTCGTGGACGGGCTCGGCAACCTCCACGTGATCGACCGCGCAGACCCGCGCTTCGGCGCCGTCGGGGTGAACCTCGGTCTGCTCGGGGTGGTCGTCGCGATCAGCTTCCGCGTCGGCCCGACCTTCGACGTCTTCGGTGATCAAGTCACCGTTCAAACCGACGATCCGGCGTCGCCGGTCGATCTCTTCGCGCCGAACGACACTCCGAAGAGCCTCGCGAGCTTCTTCCAACAGACGCCCTACTCGCGGCTGATGTGGTGGCCTCAGCGCGGGTTCGAGCGCGTGCAGATCTGGCGCGCCGGTCGCTCCGAGCCGATCCCGCGGATGAAGCGCAACCCCTACCGCGAGCTCGGACGCGCCCCGCAGCTCGCCGCCCTCGCCGGCTCGCTGACGTACACCGTGCTCGGCAACCTCGACGACGTCTCGCAGGTGCCCGCAAAGCTGCAGATCGCCTGGTACGACAAGCTCGAAGCCTTCCTCACGGGGCAGCCGAACCCGGACGTCTGCCCGTGCCTGCCGGGCGAGAGCGCGCCCGCCACGACCGCGACCTTCCAAGCCGCGCGACATCCCGATCAGGTGCTCAAACACGTCTTCGACGGCACGCACGCCGCGCTGCGATCGCACGCGAACGCGCCGCTGACGGCGACGGTCGCTCCGGACGAGGTGGAGCGCTTCGCGGAGCTGGTGCGGCGCGAGCTCGGCGAGGTGCCGACGGTCGCAGACCACCCCGCGTGGGATGCGTTCGTGCACGGCCTCGTGAAGCTGCTGGAGCTCGTGTCGCAGAAGGCCTTCGACACCCGGCTCGCGCAGCTCCTCGCGGACGGCGTGAAGCTCGCGCTGCCCTGGGCGCTGCCGTACGTGCTCGGGCTCTTCGTCTCGATCGACCGCGACGGAACGCCCTTCTGGGACTCGTGGCGCTGCGGTCTCCCGATGGACAACCAGATGGACGACCTCCTGTGGCCGACCGAGTTCACCGAGCTCTGGATCCCGCTCGAGCACTGCGACGAAGCGATGAACCGTCTGCGCAACTACTACGCGGGCGACGGCACCCCGCGCGGCGCGCTGGCGGCGACCGGCACGTTCAGTTGCGAGATCTACGCCGCGAAGGCGGATCAGTTCTGGATGAGCCCCGCGTACGGCGTGGACGTGCTGCGCGTCGACGTCTTCTGGTTCGGGCTCAACGCCGGCTCCCCCGAGAGCTTCTATCAGCCCTTCTGGGATCTCCTGAAGGACCTCGCGTTCCGGCCGCATTGGGGCAAGTGGCTCCCGCCCGCGAGCGACGCGTGGCGCGCGCACTACGCTTCGCAGCTCCGGCTCGCGGACTTCCTCGCGCTCCGGTCGGAGCTCGACCCGAAGGGCGTGTTCGCGACCGACTACTGGCGCGCGCACCTCGGGTTCTGAGCCTTCGTTCGCGAGCCTTCGTTCGTGAGCCTTCGTTCGTGAGGGCGCGCTCATGCCTCGTCGGCGAGCTGCGTGAGCGCCGCCGCGAGGACCGACGCCGACACCGACGGAACCCCCGGCGGCGCGTCTCGCTCCGCGCTCCGCACGAACACGCCGAGGCCGTGCGTGGACGCGTAGCGAATCGCCGGCAGGTCCGTGAGGTCGTCGCCCGCGAAGAAGACCCCACGCGTCGCGGTGCGGACGTGAAGCGCGGCGAGCGCCTCGCCTTTGTCGCCCGGGGCGAGCTCCGCTTCGAGCACCGCGCGGCCCTCGCGCGCGTGCAGCCCGAGCGCGCGCGCGCGTTCGGCAGCGCGCGCGAGGAGCGAGGCCTGGAGCTCCGAAGCGAGCCCTCGCACGTGCAGCGCGGCCGCGCGTGGCTTTCGCTCCAGACGACCTCCGTGCGAGTCCACGAGCGCGATCACGAACGCCGCGAAGGCGTCGAGCCGCGCACGCTCCTCCGCCGAGACCGCCGGACGCCGCGCGTGAGCGCCCGGCGGGATCGTCCAGCCGCCGTGCTCCACCACCCGCCACGCGTTCGGCACCGCGCCGAGCACCCGCCGCAACCCCGCGACGTCGCGCCCCGTGACGAACGCCAGCGAACGACGCGCCGCGATCCGACGCAGCGCCGCGCGCGTCGCGCTCGGGACCCGCGCGGCCGCCGGATCGGTGACGATGGGCGCGAGCGTTCCGTCGACGTCCAGAGCGATCAGGCTCGGCTCGGGCAACGCGCGGATGCGCGCCACCAGCGCGTCCACGCTCGGCATCTCCGTGCCTTGCCCACTCTGCGCATCGTCGCGCGCGAGCTCCTGCGAGTCGTCCGGCATCGTCTCGCTCACCGTCTCGCTCACCGTCTCGCTCACCGTCTCGCCGACCGTCTCGCTCACCGCTCGAGCTCCGCGAGGAACCCGTCCGCCCAGCGGTGCACGTCGAGCGCGCGCACCTTCTCACGCAGCGCGCGCATCCGAGACGACGCTTCCGTGGCCGGCATCGCGAGCGCCTTCTCCAGCGCGGTCGCGATCCCGTCGACGTCGTAGGGGTTCACCAGCAGCGCGTCGTCGCCGAAGAACGCCGCCGCGCCCGCGAACTCGCTGAGCACGAGCGCCCCGTTCTCGTGGATGCGGCTCGCGACGTACTCGTGCGCGACCAAGTTCATGCCGTCGCGCAGCGGCGTGACGAGCGCGACGTCTGCCGCGCGGTAGTGCGCGAAGAGCCGGCGCTGATCGAAGTTCCGATAGAAGTACTGGAGCGGCACGATCCCGGTCGTCGCGTAACGACCGTTGATGTCGCCCACCATGCGATCGATCTCGTTCTTCAGATCCGCGTACGCCTGAACGTCGGTTCGGCTCGGCACCATGATCTGCACGAAGATCACGCGCTCTCGCGCGCTCTTGTCCTTCGCGAGGTAACGATCGAACGCGCGCATCCGCTCGACGATGCCCTTGGTGTAGTCGAGGCGATCGACCCCGAGCAGGATGCGTCGGCCTCCCGTCTTGGCGCGCAGGTGGACGAGCGCTTCTTCGACCTCTTCGCTGCGCGCGAGCGCGTCGAGCGCGTCGACCCCGATGCCGATCGGCGCCGCGATCACGCGCACCTCGCGTCGACCGACCTTCACCACGCGCCGCGCACGATCGACCTCGTGCGACGAGTAGGCCTCGACGCAGCCGAGGAACGCCTCGACGTACTCGTCGGTGTGGAAGCCGAGCACGTCCGCGCCGAGCATTCCCTCCAAGATCTGCTCGCGCCACGGGAGGATCCCGAAGCGCACCGAGGGCGGCCACGGCACGTGACAGAACCAGCCGATGCGCTGCGTGCGGCGATGCTTTCGCAACATCCCGGGCACGAGCATCAGGTGGTAGTCGTGCACCCAGACGAGGTCGCGTGGTTTGCTCGCCTCGAGCGTGCGCGCCGCGAAGCGTTCGTTGGCCTCGACGTAGTCCGCCCACGGCGCGTCCGCGACCGCGATCGTCGTCGCGAAGCCGTGCAGCAGCGGCCACACGATCGCGTTCGAGACGCCCATGTAGAAGGCGTCGCTCACGCGCGGCGAGAGACGCACCGTCGGCAGCTCGTAGTCCACCTTCGGCCCGTCGATCACGGTGTCGAAGTCCTTCGCCTGTTTGGCGCTGACCCACACCCCGCCGCGCGCGAGGAGCACGGGATGCAGGGCGGCGACGAGACCTCCGGCGGAGCGAACCCAGCGAGCACCTTCGCGACGGAAGGGGCCGCGGTTGCTGACGACGACGAGACGCGGCATGCGGGACGCATAACACACGATCGGGATCTGGCCCGGGATTCGTGGGTGAATCGTGGGCGATTCGCGGAGATGCATGAGCGATTCGCGGAAGAATCGTGGAGTTCTCGCACGAACGACCAGGAATGAGCGGAGATCCGTGCGCTCTACGCTCGACCTCACCGCGTCGGTTCCCTAGGGTCGTCGCGATGGATCTCTTCAGCGCCGCGCAGCGGCTCGGGCAGCCGATCACGATCGACGACTCGATTCGACGCGACCCACATCACCTCCCGCTCGCTGCGCGCGGTCTGATCGGCGACGGCTTCTCCGCCGCGTTGGTGCGCGCGGACGGCGCGATCGACTGGCTCTGCCTCCCCCGCTTCGACTCGCCCGCCGTCTTCACCCAGTTGCTCGACCGTCGTGGCGGGAGCTCCGCGATCACTCCCGTCGCCGAGCGCTTCACGAGCCTCCAGCGCTACGACCCCGACACCAACGTGCTCGAGACGCTCTTTCGCGTTCCAGATCGCGGCGTCGTGCGGCTGACGGACTTCATGCCCTGGGTCGACGACGCGCGCGCTTCCGTCCACGAGGTGCACCGACGCGTGCAGTGCGTCGAAGGCGAAGTCGAGCTCGACGTGACCTTCGATCCGCGCTTCGAGTGGACGCAGCCGGCGAGCTTCGAGGTCTCGGGCGAAGGCGCGCTCGCGCGAGGTGCAGGAGGCGAGACCTTCGTCGCGGCGTTCAACGGGGGACGCTTCGAGGCACGCGACCGCGGGCTCGGGGTGCGGACGACCCTGCGCGCGGGCGAGCGGCGGTGGATGGTGCTGAGCTGGAACGCGCCGCGGCCGGAGCCGATCCGCGCGTACCGCTCGTTCGAGCAGCTCCGACAGACACGCGCGCATTGGCGGCGGTGGACGAGTGAGCTCGTCTACGAAGGCCCCTGGCGCCATCACGTGATGCGCTCCGCGCTCTTGCTGAAGCTGCTGCTCCACGCCCCGACGGGCGCGATGGTCGCGGCCCCGACCACGTCGCTCCCCGAGTGGATCGGCGGCATCCGAAACTGGGACTACCGCTACAGTTGGACACGCGACTCCGCGATGGCGATGCGCGCCACGACCTTGGTCGGCGCGCGGCGTGAAGCGCGCGACTTCTTCCACTTCGTGCGCGACACGCTCGACGCGAACGCGGAGCTGCAGATCATGTACACGCTCGACGGCGCGCCCGTGCCGGAAGAGCAGACGCTCACCGCGCTCGAGGGCTTCCGCGGCTCGGCCCCGGTGCGCATCGGGAACGGTGCGCGCGATCAGGTGCAGCTCGACACCGCGGGCGCGCTCCTCGACGCCGCGTACGCCTACGAGCGCGGCGGCGGCTCGCTCACGTTGCGCTCGTGGCGACGGCTTCGCGCGGTGGTCGACGAGGTGGCCGCGCGCTGGCGCGAGCCCGATCACGGCATCTGGGAGCCGCGCGACGGCAAGCGCCACAACGTGCACTCGAAGTTGATGAGCTGGGTCGCGCTCGATCGTGGCGCGCGGCTGGCCCCGCTCTTCGGCGACGAGACACGCGCCGAACGTTGGCGACACGCCGCAGACGCCGTCCGCGCCGAGGTGTGTGACCGCGGCTACGACGCCGCACGCGGTCACTTCGTCGCCGCCTACGATCACGCCCACGTCGACGCGGCGCTCTTGCTCCTGCCGACGAGCGGCTTCCTCGCGGCCGACGATCCGCGGGTGTCACGCACGATCGACGCCGTGCGTCGCGAGCTCGGCGACGGCGTGTTCCTCCATCGGTACCGCACCGACGACGGCGTCGGTGGCGCGGAGGGCGCCTTCGTTCTTTGCGGATTCTGGCTCGCGGAGGCCCTCGCGATGGCGGGGAGGATCGAAGAAGCGGAGGAGGTCTTCAAAGCCCACGCGGAGGCGTCCAACCACCTCGGGCTCCTCGCGGAGGAGATCGATCCCCGCTCGGGCGAGCTGCTGGGGAACTTCCCCCAGGCCTTCAGTCACCTCGGCCTGATCAACGCCGCCGCGCGCATCGACCTCGCGCTCCGCACCCGCGACGAAGGCCTCGGCGAGCTGCCGACGAGCTGGCGCGCGCTCCGCCCGTCCGATCCCCCGCCGGAGTGAGCGGCTCGAGTGCGTACGGCCACGTCCGACTTCGGCGTAGACTCGGCGCCCATGGGACGACTCACCTTCAGCCTCAACCTCACCCTGGACGGCTGCGTCGACCACGAGGAGGGGATCGCGGACGAGGAGACACACGCCTTCTTCACTCGTCGGATGGACGAGCACGGCGCGATGCTCTGGGGTCGCGTGACGTACGAAATGATGGAGAGCTACTGGCCCGCCGTCGCTCGCGGGGACGAGACGGCCCCCCCCGCCGTACGTGAGTGGGCGATCAAACTCGAAACCAAACCCAAGTACGTCGTGTCGTCGACGCGCACGAGCTTCTCGTGGCCCCAGAGTCATCTCGTCGCCGGCGATCTGAGACACGGCATTCAGTCGCTCAAAGACGCGACCCCGAGTGGCGTCCTTCTCGGTAGTGGAACGCTCGCGACCGAGCTCGACCGGCTGGACCTGATCGACGAGTACGAGCTGCTCATCCACCCCCGGATCGCGGGTCACGGGCCGACGCTGTACCAAACCGGACTGCCCAGCACGCGACGCCTCGAGCTGGTCTCGGCATCGCCCCTCCGAAACGGTGTGGTGGTGTTGCATTACCGCCGCGCGCGCTGAGGTCGGGCCCGAGCTGCGGTCCTGCCTCGAGCGAGGGCCCCACCGAAGACCCACTCCAAGGAGTAAGACCCACTCCGGGGAAGGATCTGACGGCTCGCTCCAAGGATCTGAAGGCGCGCTCCAAGGATTTCTGAAGGCGCGCTCCAAGGATCCACCAATCTTTCCGTCGACAAACGACAACACGCAAGCATTCGTATTCATTTGCTTTTTGTCGCCACCAACCCAAGTGAGCAAACTTCGTACACAGCATAGTGTTTAGCGTTGCTTGACACTTTCCACGGCTGCCGACAGACTGCTCGGCATGTCGCGACTCGCCGACGCCGTGCCGCAACCGGTCGCCCCGATCGACGTCGCGGCCAAGCTCGTCTCCCTCGCGCTCCCGGCGCGCCTCGTAGCTCCCCTGGATCAAGCGCGGCGCGACGCGCGTGTCCTCGGCGGCGTGCTGCGAGGCCGACGCCCGACCCCGGTGCGCACGGTGACGCAGGGACCGACGCGGGCGCCCCACCTCGAAGAAGTCGATTTGATCGACGCGCTGTTCCCGCGGCGAATCGCGGAGAAGCTCCAGCAGGTTCGGCGCGACGTCGGCACCGTCGTCGGGGTGCTCTCGGGAGATCGCCCCTCGCCCACCGTCGCGCGCCGACCGCGCACGACGCCCGTCCCGACCGCACCGACCGCCGTCGCGACCCGGCCGCTGCGCATCGCGCGCGTGGTCCGCGAGACGCCCGACGCGGTGTCGCTCTACCTCGAAGAGGCGGACGGCAAGGCGCTGTCCTTCGTGGCCGGGCAGTTCCTCACCTTCGAGGTGAAGCTCGAAGGTCAGACGCTCCGTCGCGCCTACTCCCTCGCGAGCGCTGCCCTCCCCGGCCACGCGCCGCACGTGACGATCAAGCGCGTCGAAGGCGGACGCGTCAGCAACCACCTCGTCGATCACGCGCGCGTCGGCGACGTGCTCCACGCGCTCGGTCCCTCCGGAGTGTTCACGGTGACCCCGGATCCGAACGTCGAGCGGCACCTGCTGCTCGTCGCGGGCGGCAGCGGCATCACGCCGATCGCTTCGATCGCGGAGAGCGTGCTCGCGACGGAGCCGCGCTCGAAGGTGACCCTCGTCTTCGGCAACCGGCGCCTCGACGACGTCATCTTCCGCGCGCGTCTGAAGACGCTGCAGGCGCGCTACGGCGAACGCTTCGTCGTCGACCACGTGCTGCAGGACCCGCCGACGGACTGGACTGGCGCGCGGGGCGTGCTCGACGCGGCAACCCAGCGCGAGCGATTCACCGCCCTCGGCGTCGACCTCGCGCAGGCCGAGATCTTCGTCTGCGGTCCGACGCCCATGATGGACGCGGCGCACGAGGCGCTCTCCGCCCTCGGCGTCGACCCGAGCCGCATCCACGAAGAGCGCTTCACGAGCCCCGAGCAGCGCAAGCCGGTCGCGCTCCCCAAGGGCCCGCAGCCGGTGCTCGTCACCCTCGGAGGCACCAAGCGCGAGGTCGTGCAGCGCGAAGGTCAGACCCTCCTCGAGGCCGGCCTCGCGGCTGGGCTCGCGATGCCCTTTTCCTGCGCGATGGGCGGCTGCGCGGCCTGCAAGGTCCGCTTGGTCGACGGCGACGTGGTCCAAGAAGAGCCCAACTGCCTGACCGCGTCCGAGCGCGCGGAAGGGTACGTGCTCGCGTGCTGTTCGCGCGCCACCGGCCCCTGCGCCGTGGAGGTCCCATGACGTTCGAGCTCGATCGCACGCGCGGCACCCTGCCGCCGCCCGCGAAGGACACGAAGAGCGACGCCGCGCACGACGGCAAACGCTACCGAATGAAGGAGCTCTGCGAAGCGAGCGGCCTCGATCGCCAGGCGATCCACTTCTACATCCAGCAAGAGCTGCTACCGCCCGGCCACAAGACCGGCCGCAACATGGCCTGGTACTCGGAAGAGCACCTCGAGCGGCTCCTGCTCATCAAGAAGCTCCAGCACGAACGTTTCCTGCCGCTCAAGGCGATCAAGGCGCTCCTCGACGGCAAAGAAGAGAGCTTCACCCCCGAGCAACACGAGTTCCTCGCGGGTTTGAAGTCGCGCCTGCGCGGCTCGCTCGCGCCCTCCACCGAGACCACGCGCATGCTGGACGCGGAGCGCCTCGCGGAGCGCGCCGGCGTGCTGCTCGAGGACATCCGTGAAGCGATCGAGCTCGGTCTCGTCGCGGCGCGCGAAGAAAACGGCCGCCTCGTGGTGTCCGAGTCCGACAGTTGGATGATCGAGCTCTTCGGCCAGATGCGCCGCCTCGGCTTCTCCCGCGAGCTCGGCTTCACGGTGGCGGACGTCGCCTTCTACGAAGAAGCGATGAGCAAGCTCTTCCGCGAAGAGATGCGCCTCCTGTCGCGCCGCCTGTCGAAGCTCCCGCCCGATCAGGTCGCGAAGATGATCGAACGTTCGCTGCCGATCATCCACACCTTCCTCACCCGCTACCACGCGAGCCGTGTGAAGTCGTTCTTCGAGAGTGTCGACGATTGAGTCCGGCTCTCGTACGCACCTTCCATCGCGAACCCTTTCGACTTTCCCTCTTCCTTCGAGCGTTCCCCAACTCTCCGCCGAGGTCTCCATGATCACCGACAAGCTGCTCCAGCTCCTCCCCGAGAAGGTCCGTGCGCGCGTCGAGCCTTACGCCGAAGCCGCCGAGCTCATGAGCGAGGTGCGGGACCCGAAGGTCGCCGCCGCGCTCGGTCCCTCGGGGGTCCGCGGCCTGATCTTGCAGCGCGGCAAGCAGGGTGTGCCGACCAAGATCAAGGCGAGCCACGACGCACACTTCGACTGGTCCTACCCGATGGATCAGCCGGAGATGCGCGAGCTCTACGTCCGCGCGAAGCAGAACCAGTGGGACGGCGACACCTGGCTCGACTGGTCGACGGATGTCGATCCGGAGAGCCCCGAGGTCCGCATCATCCCGGACGACTTCCTCAACTTCGAGAAGCTCGAGGGCTACATCGGCGCGCGCTTCACCCCGCGCGAGAAGGCGCGCATCCGCTCCGACGTCGCGGCCTGGCAGCTCAGCCAGTTCCTCCACGGCGAGCAGGGCGCGCTCTTCGCCGCCGCGCAGGTCACCGAGGCCGTGCAGTTCTTCGACGGCAAGCTCTACGGCGCCACCCAGGTCGTCGACGAGGCGCGCCACGTCGAGGTCTTCCACCGCTACCTCGATACGAAGCTGAACAAGCTCTACCAGATCAACGACAACCTCTTCGTGATCATCGACGCGCTGATGAGCGACTCGCGTTGGGACATGAAGTTCCTCGGCATGCAGATCATGGTCGAGGGCCTCGCGCTCGGCGCCTTCGGCACGCTCTACAAGATCACCAACGAGCCGCTGCTCAAGGAGCTGCTCAAGAACGTGATCCGCGACGAGTCGCGCCACGTGCACTACGGCGTGCTCGCGCTGCGCGAGCACTTCCTCAAGCACATCAGCGAGCGCGAGCGCCGCGAGCGCGAGGACTGGTCGTTCGAGGTCGCGCTCCTGATGCGCAACCGCTTCCTCGCCTACGAGATCTACGAGGAGCGCTTCGAGGGCCTGCTCACGCGCGCGCAGTGGCGCGACGTCGTCAGCACCTCGCCGGGCCTCGAAGAGTTCCGCCACGTGATGTTCTCGCGTCTCGTGCCGAACCTCCGCGAGATCGGGCTGCTCAGCGACCGCATCAAGCCGCACTACGACCGCGTCGGGCTCTCGAAGTACTTCGGCGGCCGCAGCGCGGATCAGATCACGACCGAAGAGATGATCGGCGAGCTCGATCGCGAAGCCTCCGCGATCCCCTCGCTCGCGCTCGCGCACGCCTGAACGGCGACGCCCCACGAGTCGACGTACGGAGCCCGCCTCGCGCGGGCTTCGTTCGTTCCGTCTGTCTCGAGCGTCGACGAGCCGCATCGCCGCGCTCGGTCGATCGCGTTCAGGCGCAGGCCGCCGACCGCGACCACGTCGCCGTTCGCGTCGTCCGCCGTCCACGACCACGACCACGATCGCGAAAACGCGAGCGCGACCGAGCACCACGTCCCCTTCTCGAAAGGTCGTCAGCCGCCGGCGAGCTCCGCGAATCTCCGCAGCAGCTTCGTGCCGTGCTCGCTCGGCGTGATCGCGGCGAGGATCGCGTCCGGATCGTCGCCTTCGCTCCGGATCGCGTCGCGACGACGGAGCACGTACTCCGCGATCGCCTCGTGATCGATCTCGGGGTGGAACTGCACCGCCCATGCACGTCTCCCCGCGCGGAACGCGGAATTCGGATCGCGCGGAGAGCGCGCGAGGCTCGCGATGCGTGGCGGAAGCGCGCGCGCGGACTGCCGGTGCGTGGCTTGAAAGAGAAGCGGCGCGCCCACCGGTGCGAGCCCTCCGAGCAGCGGATCCTCGCGGCCCTCGTCGGTGAGCTCGACCCGTACCGTACCGATCTGCCGACCCTTCGGGTTCGCCCCGACGTCGCCGCCGAGCGCATCCGCGAGGAGCTGGTGGCCGTAGCAGACCGCGAGCATCGGCAGCTCGACCTCCAACGCGCGAAGCAGCCACGGGCGCAGCGCCTCGCTCCACGGCTCGCGGTCCGTGACCATCGCGGACGAGCCGGTGATCACGACCCCGCGCACGTCCTCGATCGGCGGCGCAGGCTCCTTCCGCACGTCGACCACCTGCGCGTCGCTCGGCGCGATCCCGAGCCCCGCGAGGAACCAATCCTCGTAGTCGCCCCGCTTCGCCGCGAGGTCCTCGAAGGTGTTGCCGGTCTTGAGCACGAGGAAGGGCTTGCGCACGCGCCGATCATGGAGCGCGTGCGCCCGAAGGCCAGCCGCGGGACGCACCGTCGCGTGGCGTCACCGGACGGCCAGGGCGTCGAGTGCGGAGCGTCGCGTGCGTCGTCGAAGGCGCACGCCCCGAAGACCTCACTCGCAGAGCGCGCGGGTGCGATCGTCCGCGTTCGGCACGAGCGCGATCGGTACCTCGACGACCGCGCTGCCGCTCGTCGGCGGCGTCACGCGGATCGTCCGGAACACGTCGAGCACACAGGCGCGCACGCGCGGATCGCCGATTCCGTCCGAGATCGCGCACACACGTTCGACGGCGCCGCTCTCTTCGACCCGAAAACGCAGACCGAGGCGTCCGCCGTGCGCGCGCTCCGGGGCCGCTTGCGCGAGACAGCCCGCGAGGTCGTCGCGCCGCTCCCCGATCGCGGTGCGCAGAGCGGGCACGTCGACCTCGCCCTGCGAGGGCTCCCACTCCGGTTCGTTCGCACAGAGCCCGAGCGTGTCCGCAGGTGGCGCCGGCGCGGGCGGCAAACGCACGTCGTCCGCGAGGGGCACCGCGAGCGCGACCTCGAGCCGTGGCGGGATCGCGGCGAGGTAACGACGCAACGCTGCGAGCGAGACGCCCGCATCGGCCGTCACGAGCACGCGCCCGATGCCCGCGTCGCCGTCCTCGCTCCCGAGCCACGCGGAGAGCGCCTCCGGAGTGTGCGGCCCTGCGAGCGCGGCCGAGATCTCGGAGTCCACGAAGCGCACCCGCGCGCCGTCCTCCGACACGAAGAGCGCCACTTCGCGCCCGCGGATCGGCGTCGTGCTCGTGAGCACCGCGAGCACGAGCGCGCCCGAGCCCCGCTGTCCCCACACCGCGAGCGCCGACACCGGACCGCGCGAGCGGAGCCGCGGCACCAACGCGGGGGCGGCGTCGGGCACCGGACGCACCGGCACGGCGAGCTCCGCCTCCAGCCGAATGCCGTCGCCCATGCGCACGCCGCCACGCAGCACGCAACGCTCTTCGCTCGTACCCTCGCCACGATCGTCGAGCCGTCGGATCGCCGCGACCAGATCCGCAAACGTCGAGGTCGGCCCGAGCGCGCGCGCGATCCCGGGTGTCTCACGCGCGACCTCGACCTGCACCTCGGTCTGCACGTCCCCCTCGCGCTCCCGCTCGCCGCCGACCGTGACGGGCTCGGGAGGCGGGGTGCTCTCGCCGCCACACCCCGCTACGCCGAGCCAAACGAGAAGTCCGAGGACCGAAGAACGCATCGCGCCGCACGGTAGCGGATCCGTCGACGGCTGACCCCGCCGACCTGCGGATCCGTCGGCGGCTGACCCCGCCGACCTGCGGATCCGTCGGCGGCTGACCCCGCCGACCTGGTGGTTCCGTCGGCGGCTGACCCCGCCGACCTGGTGGTTCCGCACGGAGCCGCGACATCCTCGTCGCTTCTCCATCGAGAGCCTGGACGCCGTTCGCGCACCGACCGGGCCTCGCCTGCCCTCGCGTGCTACCAAGCCGCCGCCATGAGTCTCGTCGTCTTCGAGGACGTCTCTCTCCACCTCGGCGGCAAGAAGATCGTCGAGCACCTCGGCCTGCGCATCGCGGACGGCGATCGCATCGGTCTCATCGGACCGAACGGCTCCGGGAAGACGTCGCTGCTGCGTCTGCTCGCCGGTCACACGCAACCGGACGGGGGCGTGATCCGCGCGCGAAAAGGCGCCCGCATCGGCTACCTCCCGCAGGACGTGCACCTCGACGGCGGCCGCACGCTGCGGACCTTCGTGCGCGAGAGCGTGCCCGGTCGCGCGGCGCTCGAAGCCGAGGCCACGCTGAACGCGCTCGGCGCCGACGATGGTCAGCCCGACTACGAAGACCGCATGATCGACGCCGCAGGTCGCGTCGGCGAGCTCCACGAGCGCATGGCGCACTTCGACGCCTACTTCGGCGAGCACGAGGCGCTGCGCATCCTCGCCGGTCTCGGCTTCAAGGACTCCGATCTCGAGCGCGATCTCTCGGAGCTCTCCGGCGGTTGGAAGATGCGCGCCGTCCTCGGCTCGCTGCTCTTCCAGCGCCCGGATCTGCTGCTGCTCGACGAGCCCACGAACCACCTCGACATGCCCTCGGTCGCGTGGCTCTCCGCGTTCTTGCAGCGCTACGACCGCGCCATCGTGCTCATCAGCCACGACCGCGAGTTCCTCAACGAGCAGGTGTCGCGCATCGTCAGCTACGAGCCGGAGGGCGTGCGCCAATACGTCGGCAACTACGAGCAGTACAAGCGTCAGCGCGAAGAAGAGCGCGTGCTGCTCGAGAACCGCGCGAAGAACCTGCAGCGCGAGAAGGACGACATGGAGCGCTTCGTGAAGCGCTTCCGGGCGAAGGCCTCCAAGGCCAAGCAGGTCCAGAGCCGCGTGAAGAAGCTCGAGAAGATGGACGACGTCGAGCTCTTCCAGGATCGCGAGCAGATCCGCTTTCGTTTCCCGCCCGTCGAGCGCGCGGGGAAGAACGTGCTCGAGGTGAAGGGGCTCACCAAGCGCTACGGCGACCACGAGGTGCTCAAGGGCGTCGATCTGATGGTGCCGCGCGGCGAGCGCATCGCGCTGCTCGGCGTGAACGGCGCGGGCAAGACGACGCTCCTGCGGATCCTCGCGGGCGAGATCGAGGCGAGCGGCGGCGAGTACCAGTACGGCGCGAACACCAAGGTCGCCTACTACGCGCAGCACCACGCGGAGGTCCTGCGCAAGGAGTGGGACGTCTACACGACGGTGAAGTCGGAGGCGGTGGACGCGTCGCATCAACAGGTGCGTGCGGCCCTCGGCGCGTTGCTCTTCGGCGATCAGGAGATCGAGAAGAAGATCGGGGTGCTCTCGGGTGGTGAGCGCGCGCGCGTGGCGCTCGCGTGCATGCTCGTGCGTCCCGGCAACGTGCTCCTGATGGACGAGCCGACGAACCACCTCGATCTCGACTCGAGCGAGCGGCTCGCCGACGCGCTCGCGAGCTTCGAAGGCACCCTGCTCTTCGTCAGCCACAACCGCTCGTTCATCCGTCGGCTCGCGACGAGCTTGTGGTTCGTCGAGGACGGCAAGGTCGTCGTCTATCCCGGCACGCTGGACGACTACCTCGCGAAGGTGCAGCGCGGCGAAGGCGATCTCGCGACCGCGGTGAGCACCGACGCGGGCGGAAAGAACCTCGCACCCGGCAGCAGCAGCGGGCAGAGCAAGAAGGAACCGGACGTTTCGAAGAACGGTGCGGCGAAGGACGGTGCGGCGAAGAACGGTGCCGCGAAGAACGATGCCGCGAACGGTGCGAGCTCGAAGGAGCCGGCCGCGCAGAAGCCGACGAGCACCGTCGACGATCGCGCGCGCCGCCGCGAGGACGCGGACCGCCGCAAGGAGCTCCAGAAGAAGCTGCGCCCGCTGCAGCGTCGTTCGGAAGAGCTCGAGAAGACGGTCGCGCGGCTCGAGAAGGAACAGGCCGAGCGCGAAGCGCAGATGAGCGACCCGGCAACCTACGGCGATCCGAAGAAGCAGAGCGAGCTCACGCAGGCCTACGCGCGCGCGAAGGTCGAGCTCGAGGTCGCGATGGACACCTGGTCGGAGATCCAGGAGGAGCTCGAGCGCCTCGAAGCCGAAGGCTGAGCCCCGAGACCTCGGCTTCGCTCAAACGAGATTCTCCCCGTTCCCGGACGCGAAGCTCGGGGGTAACGTTCCTGCATGACGAAGCTTCGGGGACTCGCGATCGCGGTCGTGTGGGTGCTTGGTCTCGTGGGGTGCGGCGACGACGATCCCCCGATCGAGCTCGACGCCGGCACGGACGCCGGGAGCGCCGACGCGGGCGCGAGCGACGCCGGAATCGACGGCGGCGTCGACGCAGGCGCGGACGAAGACTCGGGCGTCGACGCAGGGACGGATGCGGGCACCGAAGACGCCGGCCCGGTCGAATGCCCCGCGCTCGGGGGTGGGTACACGTTCGCGACCGAGATTCCGGAGGCCTGTCCGGCCGGAACGGGTGAGAACGTCTTCACCACGGAGATCACCGTCGACGACGCGACGTGCCGCGCCACCATCGAGACCACGGACGCGGAGAACAACCGCCTGCGCATCGAAGCCGACGTGATGCTGCGCCCGGACGGAAGCTGGGGCCCGGCGACGATCCAGCTCAACGGAATGGACGTGGAGTGCAGCGCGAGCTTCTCGTTCGGCGCCCTCGCGCAGATGGCGTTCGACTGCGGAGAGTGCGACTTCACGATCCGCTTCGGCGAATGAAGCAACGATCCGCGAGACGTCGGCGGCGGCGTCTCGCATGTGTCGTGTTTCAGGTCGGCGGACCGCCGCTCGAGACCACGACGTGTGGCATCGTCACTCCGCCGCGTCGGCCCAGGCGAGGCGGAAGGTGGAACGCGACGGATGGACCGCGGCGAGCTTCACGTTCATCGCGGGCTCGGAGGAGACGGCCGCGAGCGCGTGGAACGCGCCGACGAAACCTTCCGCGATGAGCGGCGTGAGCATGCCGGGCGGATGCCGGAGGATGAGCTCGATCGCTGTCGGGCCACACTCGGTCGCCTCGAGCTCGAGGCCGCGATGGAAACCCGTCCAGCGCACGCCCGCAGTCTTCAACATCACCTGCGGCGTGAGCGAGCCGAGCAAGGTCCGGTAGAGCGGGCTCTGCGCGACGAGCGACATCTGCTCGAACCAGAAGGTTCGGAGCCCGCGCTCGTCGAGGCCGTGGTGATCGGCGAGCGCGAGCGCGGCCGCGAAGTGGAGGACCTCGGAGATCCACACGTTCGCGGGCGGTGGATCGCAGAGCACCGACGCGACCGCGGGCGGCAAGCCCGAGGTGTCGCTCGGCGCGGGGCAGACCTCGAGCATGAAGCGCACGAGCGAGGCCTTCGCTTCGTACGACGGGTACGCCGCAGTGCCGCCCGGCAAGGCGGAGAGGTAGCTCGTCAATCGCGGATACCGACTCACGACGACTCACTGTACGCAGATTCGGAAGAACGCGCGTCACCCGTTTGGGTGAGATCGGCCGTTTCGAAGCCGATCTGGCGACTCCCTGCTCGAGGTCGCCATTCGGAGACGACACACGACCGAATCCGCGATTCGATGGTTCGGTCGCCTGACGGCGACGCTCACGTGACGTCGGGTCGCTCGGCCTGGCGGCCGGCTCCAAAAACGTCAATTGGCCCCTCTCTCACCGACTCGCGCGACGCCATCGGACGCCCGAAGCCTCTCCGGCTCCGGGCGTCCTCACGACGTGGGGGGGTCGCGATCAGAGGTCGATCGTGAGCACTCCGTACGGGCCCATCGCGCAGAAGGCGCGTTGGTTGCGGACCTCGAGCGACTGGCAGTGCCAGCCGGGCATGTCGACCTCTCGAACCGTGGGCTGCCCGCGGCCGCTGGCGTCGATGACGGTGAGCCGGTTCGACTCGCTGATGAATGCGTGGTCGCCGCGCGCCGTGAGCCCAGCGCCGCCCCACCACCAGTAGTACCCGGTGCCGACCTCCAACGGCACGCTCGGACGCGCGTCGAGCGTCGCGTCGTCGCGCAGCGCGAACACCGTCACGCGCGTCTCCGGCACCGTCGAGTCCCACCCGTAGAGGCTGCCCGACTGGCTGCGCACGAACACCCGCGACGCGCTCACCGCCACCGTGGTCCCGAAGAATCCGTCGCGGTCGAGGCTCTCGCGGCTCACCAGGCGCGCGACCTCACCGTCGAGCCGCAGCGTGTTGATGCGACGGTCCCAGGTGCGGCAGACGTTCTCTTCCCAATCGAACGAAACACGCCCACTGGACACCCGGCAGGTCTCCCAGTCGCTCGCGCGCTCGTCCTGCAGCACGTCCTCCAGTGTCACCACGACGTTGCGGCGGTGGTCGTAGTGCACCACCTGCCCGGGGATGTTCACCGGCGCGAGCATGCGCGGCGAGGCGGGGTCGCTCAGATCGAGGCGATCGAGGTAGTAGCGGACCCGACCGCTACCGTCGCGCACGAGCTCCGCGTGTTGGCTCGCGACCACATCGCCGCTCACGAGGCCCGCGTTGGCGCCACCGCCGTACCACCAGCCGTAGCCGTAATCGATCGCGCAGCCCCACGGGAAGTAGCCCCACCCACCGCGTGCGATGTCGGCCGGGAGCTCGAAGCGGGTGGTGAAGGTCGGCGACGACGGGTCTTCGAGGCTGAACACGTCGTAGCGGACGCGCTGCTCTCCGACCGAGCCCTCCTCGGGATCGTACGAGTAGGTCCCACGCACGCGGCTCACGACGAGCGCGCGATCGGTCTTGAGGACCTCCCCGAAGTACTCGTAGCCGTCGCTGGTGCTCGCCGTGGGCTCGGTGTCGACGTGCCCGACGACGGTCGGCTGCTCGCCGCGCATGTCCACCACGTGGAAGCGCAGCGTGGTCTCGGTGCGACCCGAACGATAGTCGTAGCGGTGATGCGGCACGTAGACGTAGTCGCCGTGCGGATAGACCGTGTCGCCCCACGTCGCGTAGCTCTCGCACGCGCCGTCGTCCGCCTCGACCTCCGTGAGATCGAGCGACGCGACGGGCTCGGCGACCGACGCGTTCTCTGCGTCCGCGAGGTCGATCGTGGTGCGGCCGGTCCACCAGTCGTTGCCGAAGCGCAGCACCTCGTCGTCCGAGATCGCGTGCACCGACGTCGCGTGTCGCGTGAGCTCGAGGGTGTCGAGCGCGGAGGGCGCGTCGCGATCCGTGATGTCGAAGCTCTGCACCGCGTGATCGGAGACGCCGAAGAGCGTGTCGGCGCGGAGGATCGAACGCCGAGCGGTGCCGATCTGCGGGGCCACGCCTCGCAGCGTCAGATCGTCACCCGCGACATCGATGATCTGGATGCCGCTCTCGTACTCCCAGCGGCAGCCCGCGTCGTCGGTCGTGCCCGCGCCCGCGAAAGGCACGAGGATCAGGCCTCGGTCGAGCAGCAGGTTGAAGGCCTTGTGGATGCGATCCTGATCTTCGACCGCCCACGACCAATCGCCGCCGAAGTGCACGCGATCGAGCATCGTGGGCGCCGTCATGTCCGACACGTCGAAGATGGAGACGGTCATCGCGCCTTCGTCGAAGCCGAGGCCGTACACGCGGTCGCCGCGCGGCTCCATGTGGTAGACCCAGCCGGGGATCTCGAGCTCACCGACCTGCAGCGGGTTCGCCGGGTCCGAGAGATCGAAGGTGAAGAGCGGGTCGATCTGCTCGAAGGTGATCGCGTACGCGCGGTCTCCGTCGAAGCGCGCGGACTGGAGCGACTCCGGTCGCGGCAGGCGCATCGTGAGGCTCGCGAGCGGGGTGATCTCCGACGAGCTCGCGACGGTGAAGGTCTCGAGCACGGGCTCCTGACCCGAGCCCCAACCGCCGGCCTGGCTGATCACGCGGAGCACGCCCTCGTGCTCGTCCATCTGCCAGCGGCTCTGGATGCGACCGTGCACCTCGACGGTGGCGCCGATCGTCATCTCACCCGAGGGATCCGAGATGTCGATCGTGAAGAGGCGCGTGTCGTCGCTCGAGCCGGGCTCCCAGCCGCGGCTCCAATCGTTGCTCGCGACGTAGATGCGCTCGGTGGTGACGGAGATGCTCTGCGGTCCCCAGTCGGCGCCCGCGACCATCTCGACCTGATCGATGAGCGCGTAGCCGCTCGGGCTCACGGAGAACGACGCGACGCGCGTCTTGGGTTGGGTGTCGCAGCCCCAGCAGTAGCCGTTCTCGAAGGTCGCCACGTAGATCACGTCGCCGACCATGCGCGAGTCGCTGACCTCGCCGAGGAGCTCTTGGTCCGCGAGGACCTCGATGTTCGTGGGGTCCGCGACGTCGAGCGCCTGCATGCGCGCGGTGGTGTTCCACGAGCCGTTGCCGGTCTCCGCGTCGACCTCGTACGACCAGAAGCCGTTGTACATGACGTACGCGACGCCCTCGCGGAGGTACATCTCGAACGGGATGGCGGAGAAGCGGTGAGTGCCGAGCACGCGCAGGTCGCGCGGGTTCGACAGGTCGATGACCGTGAGCCCCGCGAAGCGCGAGAGCGCATAGAGTCGATCGCCGTCGATCTGGATGATGTCGGCCTCGGCGATCGCGCGCTCGGGGTCTTCGCCTCCGTCGAGGCCGGGATCGTCGGGCGCCGCGGCTCCCGCGTCCGCCCCTCCGCGATCTCCGGTCGACTGACCGTAGACGTCCGAGATGAAGTCGCCGGACGCAGAGCCCGACGAGTCACCGCAGCCTGACGCACCGAGCGACGCCAACAGCGCCGCGACCAAGAAGCGAGCCGATCGAGTCCTCATGCGACGCGGAACAGCAACGCACGTGCCCGCGCGAAATCGGCGCGTGTACCGACGGATCGTAGGGCAAGCCCGCGAAAGGCGAGCTCAGGCGTGGGCTCCCTCACGCGCTGCGGCACACCCTGACTCGCGCTGCGGCGCAGCGGATGCGCGTGCCTGCACGTCGCGCGTCGTCGATGACGCAATCCCGACAGGACCACGAGGACACACGACAGGAACCACGACGAGACCACACGAGCGCGGCGCGACCGCTGGCTCAGCCGAGCGGATCGGTGTCACGCCGCCGACGTGTCACGCCGCCGACGTTGCGCGTGTCGAGCCGGTCGCGCATGACGTTCGGTCCATGCGATCGACGCAGACACCGTCGCTCACCTCCGTCTACGTCCACTTCCCTTGGTGCGCGCGGAAGTGTCCGTACTGCGACTTCGCCACGCGCGGTGTGGACCCCACGACCATCCCCCACGAAGCCTACGCGGACGCGGTGATCGCCGAGCTCGCGCTGCGCCGCGACGCGCTCGCAGGGCGTACGCTCGCGAGCGTCTTCTTCGGCGGAGGCACGCCCTCGCTCTGGAGCGGCGCCGCCCTCGGACGCGCGCTCGCCGCGATCCGCGACGCGTTCGACGACGAGGTCGCAGACCTCGAGATCACCGCGGAGTGCAATCCGTCGAGCCTCGACGACGCGAAAGCGGAGGCCTTCGCCGCGGCTGGCGTGAATCGTTTGAGCCTCGGCGTGCAGTCGCTGCGCGACGAGCGGCTGCGTTTCCTCGGACGGCTGCACGATCGGCAGGGCGCGCTCCGGGCGCTGCGCACCGCACGACGGGTGGTGCCGCGGGTGAGCGGCGACTTGATGTTCGGGATGCCCGATCAGACCGCGGAGGATCTGCGCGACGAGATCGCGGAGATGCTCGACGAAGGTCTCGACCACGTCTCCGCGTACGCGCTCACCATCGAGCCTGGGACGCAGTTCGGGACGTTGCATCAGCTCGGCAAGCTGCGGGTCGCGCGCGAGGACGACTATGCCGCGATGTTCGAGATCGCAGAGCGCGCGTTCGGCGACGCAGGGCTCGCGCACTACGAAGTGAGCAACTACGCGCGCCCCGGCGAAGAAGCGCGACACAACCTCCACTACTGGCGCGGCGGGGCGTACCTCGGCCTGGGGGCCGCCGCGGTCGGCATGTTGGACGATGCCGAAGGCGCGTACCGATGGACCAACCGCAAGGACGCCGACCGATACCTTCGCGCGATCGGCGAAGCGCGCCTCGAGCTCGAGGAGAGCGAGCGGCTCGACGCGCAGGATCGGATCCGCGAGGCCTTGATGCTCGGGCTGCGCACGGAGGAAGGCGTCGACCTCGAAGCGCTCGAAGCACGTGTCGGGGTCGCGTGGACCACCGGCCGTGAGAAGTCGGTCGCACGACGTGTCGCGAGCGGCGACGTGGTGCAGGTCGGCGGTCGGCTCCGCGTGCCGAAGGACCGGTGGCTGCGCCTCGACGGGATCGCGGCGGACCTGTTCTGAGTCTCGTCACGGCGGCGGGAGAGCAACACGTCCGACACGCTGATCGTGAACGACGCTTCGCAGGCCGCGGCCCCTCCCTCGCGAATCTACAAAGAATTTCCCCTGGCACGACCCTTGTTTAGGCTGATCGCCATGCGCCAGACCCTGCTCGTCGCCTTCGCCCTCCTTTCCGTCGCCTGTGCGGGCGACGACTCCCTCGCCGTGAGCGGCGAGGTCCGTGTGGACGCCGAAGGGACCCCGACGGGCTTCGTCTTCGACCGGCGCACCAACCTGCTCGACCCCGACCTCGCGGACCCCGAGGACCGACGGCTCCGTGGACGTTGCACGATCGGTCGCGACGACGCCGGCGAGGACGTCATCGCGGTGTCGATCGAGCGCGCGCCGACCAGCGCGGAGGGGGCCGCGATCGAGCGCTTCTCGCTGCGCACGAACCGCGAGAACGGCGGCGAGCTCTCGGTCGAGCTCGGCGGAGTGACGTACGACGCCGACGCGTCCGCGAGCTGCTCGATCGGGCTCGACTACGCGGTGCGCAGCGACGGCATCGTCGGCGTCACCTTCGACTGCGACGCGACCGACCCCACGAACCGAAGCGCCTCGGTGATGGGCGACCTCGCCTTCGAGGGTTGCGACGTGGAGTGACCTCGCGGCGCATCGCGCAACGGCCATCCGAAACGAGCCCGCCGCGCGCGGGCTCTTTCGATCGCCTCTTTCGATCGCCTCTTTCGATCGCCTCTTTCGATGGTCACGACACGTCCGGCTCCGAGACGAGCAGCTCGTTCGCCGCGAGGGCGTCGGGTTTCGCGTGGGTTGCCGGGGCTCGTTCGGGTGACGCAGCTCAGCCCGCGCGCGCGGGGATCAGCACTGGGCCGAGCAACACCGCGATCACCACGAGCACCAGGATCGCGACGTACGCGTACGCGAGGCCCGCGAGGCCGCCGACCTCCGCGCCGCCCGCCATCTTGCGGAGCTTGCCCGAGATCGCGCCGTGGAGGCCCGCCGCGATCACGACGAGCAGGAGCTTGCCGTGCATCCAGCCCGCGCGCGCGTAGAGGTCCCACGAGAGCGCGAGCATCGTGAGGCCGCCGGCGAACGCGAGCACGAGGCCGGGTGTCGCGATTCGGAGCGCGACGCGGCGCGCGAGAGCAGCCACGGGCGCGCGCTGATCGCCGGCCGCGGCGGCCGCGACGAGCGCGACGCCGATGGAGGTGCCGAGCCAGAGGAAAGCACCGACGAGGTGGAGGGCCTTGAGCCAGAGCAAGTGCATGGGGTCGCTCGCGTGACGCTCGACGGACGAGCGATCGGTAGGGGTCGACGTGTGGATCGACGGTGAGGCTCGAGCGGAGGCTCGATCAGAGGGTCTTCTCGTACACGCGGTAGGTCTTGTAGACCTTCCCGCGCATCGCTTGGATGCCGAGGTTGATGGGGCGGTTGTCCTCCAGCGTCCAGCTCAGCTCCGCCCACTGGAAGCCGTGGCGGATCCCGCGGTGCGCGAGCTCGGCGTACATCGCGGTCGAGAGCGCGCCGTAGCGCTTTTGGCCGCGCATCTCCTGGCGGATCCCGAGCAGCATCAGGCGCCCGGAGCGCACGTCCTTCTTGATCTTCAGGTGCCAGAGGAGCTTCGCCCACAGCGTGGGGAAGAGACTGCCGTTGCTACCACGGAGGATCTCCGGGAGGTTCGGCAGACAGATCACCATGCCGACCGGGCGCCCCTTCACCTCCGCGAAGAACGCGAGGCGCGGGTCGATGAGGATCTTGAAGTCCTCCGCCATCTTCTCGACTTCGGCTTCGGTCGCGGGCACGAATCCCCAATTGTTCGACCACGCGTCGTTGAAGATCTCGAGGATGTGATCGAGCTCCTCCCGCATGCGCGATGGGTCCACGCTGCGGAAGCGGACCTCGGGCAGAGCGTTCATCTGCTCCCACGCCCGCTGCGCGCGCGGAGGCGGCGCTTCGACGTGGTACTTCCACGCGAGCAGGTCCTTGGCCTTGGTGAGCCCGTAGGCCTCGGCGAGGCGCTGCTGGTAGGGCCGATGGTGCGCCATCATCAGCGCGGGCGGCGTGTCGAAGCCGTCGACGAGCAGGCCACACTCCTCGTTGATCGTGAAGCTGAAGGGCCCCCGCAGGACCTTCATGCCCCGCGCGCGGAGCCACGCGCTCGCGGCGTCCAGGAGCGCGCGCGCGACCTCGGCGTCGTCGATCGTGTCGAAGAAGCCGAAGAAACCCGCGTCGTCGCGGTGGATGCGCAGGTGCTCTCGATCGATCTGCGCGGAGATGCGGCCGACGAGCTTCCCGTCGCGGTGCGCGGTGAAGAGCGCCCCCTCCGCGTGCTCCCAGAGCGGGTTCTTGCCCGGCGTGAGGCGATCCTTCAGCTCCATGCGGAGCGGCGGCACGTAGGCAGGATCGTCGCGGTAGACGAGGTCCTGCACCGCGATGAAGGCACCGATGGCTTCTTTGGAGCCGAGGGCGTGCTCTCGAATCTCGACCGTCATGCTTCTCCGTGCCTCGTCGTCGTGCCACGCGGCGACCGCGGCGACGAGCAGCGACGCGGGCTTATCGCGTGCGGGTCGGAGCGTCGAGCCTTTCGGTCGTCTCGGTTACCCCGCCGGTCGGGCGCGCCGGCTCGGCGGAGCGCTCGGAAGGCCGCCCGCACCCTCGTGCGTTCCCGTTCGCCGCGAGTTTGACCCGCGGATCGGTCCTCCTACGATGAACGCCATGCTTCTGCGAGTCGCGCCGTCGCGCCTGCTCTGCTTCCTGCTCGCCACGACCGCGTCGGTCGTGTCCACCCCGATCGTGTCCGTCACGCACGCCCAATCCCAGGCTGCCCAATCCCAGGCGACTCCGCCGGGGACCGCGCGCGAACGGCTCGCCCGTCTGCAGGCCGAGCGACCGGCGTCGGTGCCCGAGGGAGCGCTCATCTCGATCCAGCACCTGCTCGACACCGCCGATCGGATCGAGTCGCGCTACCCGGTGCAGGCGCCGCGGTGGCGCGCGCGAGCGGAGCGCTACCTCGGCGAGGTCGAAGCGGGGCGCGATCCCTACGTCGCGGCGGACGGAGAGATCGTCAACCGCGGCTACCGCTCGCCGATCTCCACCGTGCTCCAGGGCTACGCGATCTACCTCCCGCCGAACTACGACCCCTCCCGTCGTTACCCGCTCTACATCGCGCTCCACGGCGGCAGCTCGAACGGCAACCTCTTCCTCGGCGTGGTGCTGGGGAACAACATGGATTGGTTGCGCTACGATCAATTCGTCTACGACGACTTCACGCCGCGTTGGACGCCGGATTGGATCGTGGTCGCGCCCACCGGCTTCGGGCAGATCCTCTGGCGCTGGATGGGCGAGCAGGACGTGCTCGACGTGATCGCGGACGTGCAGAAGCACTACTCGGTCGACGAGGACCGCGTGGTGCTGGGCGGGCTCTCGAACGGCGGGCTCGGCGCGCACGCGATCGGCACGCGACACGCGTGGCGTTTCTCGGTGGTGCAGGCGATGGCCGGCGCGCCGAGCTGGACGCAATACCTCGGCGGGCTCGGGCGATTGCGCGGCGCGGAGCGCACCGAGGTGCTGCGCTACAGCGGCCTGCACTTGCTCGAGAGCGTGTGGGGCAGCGATTACCGCTACTACCACGGCCGCACCGATCCGGGGCCGATGCGGCCGCGCTACGTGGAGGAGCTCGACGCGGAGGTCGCGCGGCTCGGCGCACCGGCGCGGGGTGTCTGGTTCGACGCGGGGCACGACATCCTCTACCTCGTGCACCGCCACGGGCGCGTGTACACGGGGCTCGCGGAGGAGCGCCGCGATCGTTCGCCGCGCGAGGTGCGGGTGGTGAGCGGCGACTACCGCGCGTCGCGTCAGCACTGGATCGAGATCACGCGCTTCGAGAGCTACCCCGAGCTCGGGCGCGTGCGCGCGGTGGTGAACGAGGGCGGCGAGCTCGCGGTGGAGACGCGCAACGTCCGCGCGTTCGCGATCGACGTGCGGGACGCGCCGCTCGGCGAGACGACCCGCATCACGATCGACGGCGCGGAGGTGCACCACGGCGAGCGCGCGGGCCTCGGCCATCGTTTCCACGTGGTCCGCGAGGGCGGCACGTGGCGCGCGGGCTTCCCGAACGAGCCCGCGAAGAGCAAGCGTCCGGGGCTCGCGGGTCCGATCACCGACACCTACTACGGGCGGATGGTGCACGTGTACGGCACCGGCAAGCCCGAGCACACCGAGGCGCTGCGGCGCGCGGCGGAGCGCGGCGCGCGTGGGTGGCCGCTCTGGTCGTGGGATCTGCGCCAAGAGGTGATCGCGGACACCGAGGTCACGGACGCGCTCATGCGCGACGCGACGATCGTCCTCTACGGCACGCACGGCGACAACGCGGTGCTCGATCGCATCGCGGGCGCGCTGCCGATCCGCGTCGAAGGCGAAGCGGTGGTGATGGGCGGCCGACGCTTCGTGGGCGCGGACGTGGGCACACGCTTCGTGTACCCGAACCCGCTCGCGCCCGATCGCTACGTGCTCGTCTGCGCGGGCGTGACGCCGAATGCGGTGTCGGCGGGCAACGGGCTGCCGGAGTTCCTCCCCGACTACGTGGTCTACGATCGGCGCGGCATCCCGAGCCGTCAGGATCGCGTCCAAGGGCGCAACGCGCTGCTCGCGGACGGCTACTTCGACGCGCGCTGGCGCTTGCCTGGCGCAGAGGAGCCGACGTCGGAAGGAAGCGGGCCCGACCAGCTCGACCCGGCGACGTCTCCGGCGACGCGTTCGTCGACTGGTGCGCCGACGGGCGCGAGCGCGAACGATTCGACGGAGGCGACCGACTCGCCTACCGAGCCCGCGCTCGTGATGTTGCCGGGCACGCCTCCGGTCCCGGGCCCGCCCGCGCGCTACGCGGCGCCCGCACGCGATCCCGCGGGCCGCGCCGCGCGACGCATCTGGGCGCGCGTTCCGACCTTCGTGAACTTCCGCGGGACCATCCCGAACGCGACGTGGCGCACCGATCGCCGCTACGTGTGGAGCATCCGCCCGCAGCAGGAGTGTCACGACTCGCTGCGCGCTCAGGGGGACGTGCCGTTTCGTCCGTACCCGGATCCCAACGGCCTCGTACCTTCCCCGGTGGAGATCGTGGGCCCCATCGACGGCGTTTGGTTTCGGATGAGCCACGAAGAGGATCCCTTCGTGACGAGCTGCGAGATGGCGCATCGGTTGCCGGCGCTGGTGGCGATCTGGAAACGCCACGGCGTGCGAGGAGTGGAGATCATGTCGAGCTGGCGCTCGCAGCCCTTCACCAGCTTCCACACGATGGGCCTCGCGCTCGATCTGCCGCGCTTCTGGACCGCGGAGGGTTGGCTCAGCTTGTTGACGCACTACGAGGCGACGCCGGATCGCGAGACCTGCGCGGGCGCCGCGCCGCGCGACCCGAAGGCGCGCGCGCTGAGGGCGATGGCGTGCGAGATGGCGGACAGCGCGCTGCTCTCGAGCGTGCTGACGCCGAACTACAACGAAGGGCACCGCGACCACTTCCACGTCGACATCCGCCCCGACGATCCGCGGATGTTCCTGCGTTGAGCCGCACTCGGCCGAACGAACGGCTCAACGCAGCGTGAAGGTCCGGCGCAGGGTTCCGCGCACCGCGCCGCGCGCGTCGTAGGTCGTGATCGCGAACCGACGCTCGCCGAGGGTCTCGAAGCGGGAGCGAACCGCCAGGCGCGTCGAGCGAACCTCGCGCGAGACCTGATCGGTCAGCTCGAAGCGCTCGTCGACCGTGACCGACACCGAGGCGACCTCCGAGGGCGCGCGCTCGAGCCCGATCTCGTAGAGGCTCTCGCCCATCTGCTTGATGTAGACGCCGGTGCCCGAGGTGACGTCGAGCAGACCGACGCCGAGCGCGACCTGCGTACCCGACGCGTCGAGGCCACGAACCTCGAGCCGACGCTCGTTGCGCTCGATGTCGAAGGTGTACGAGGTGGGGAAGTTCTCGCCCGCCGTGCGCGCGACCTCGCCGATCACGAAGCCGTCGACCACGTAGCGCACCGAGCTCACGGACGCAGGCGCGAGCGCGCGCAGCTCGTAACGGCCGTCGGCTTGGCGGGACCAGTAGACCTCGAGCGCGGCGAAGCCGTCGTCGACGGGCGCGTCGGGCTCGGTCGGCGTGTCGGAGCCGCAGGAGGCGCCGATGGGGAAGCCTTCGCCCGGAGCACGTGCGAGACGCGCTTCGGTAGCCGGTCCGTAGGCGCCGTCCTCCGCGATGCGATCTCCCGGGTTGTTTCGGTTCCAGAGTCGCTGAAAGGCGAGCGTCGAAAGCGCGCGGATGTCGACCCCACCCTGGTAGTCGAAGTGCACCGGATCGCCGGATCCGAACCAACGGAAACCCTGATTCGCCATCGGCGTGCGCCACCCGGAGTAGGGACTGAGGTCCACCGCCAACCCCGATTGATGGTTGGAACCGCCAGGCGGAGCCGCGAGGCCGATGCCGCAGCGGCCGGTCTGGTACCAGCGGTAGAGCAGGTATTGCTGCGGCAGGGTGCGCAGGCCCGAGGTCACGTACATCCCGCCGCCGCCGTTGCGCGCGGCGCGGGCGAGCGCCTCCGCGGCGGGTGTCTGGAGGAACGGGAACGCCGCCGCGCCGAGCGAGATGCCCGAGCGGTCGATGCGCGACATGAGCCCCGGGCGCAGACAGTTCAGCTCTTCGATGAGCTGCTCGGAGAGGCCGAACACCGCGGTGGTGGAGCAGCGCGAGGTGACGGCCTGCGCGACCGTGAGGTCGTCCTCGGCGCTGGTGACGTCGCCGATGCTCCCTTCCTCTCCGTAGCCGAGCGGCTCCGACATGCAGCCCGAGGCCGAGACGACGAGCGAGGCAACCACGAGACTCCAGCGAGCGTTCATGCCGACGGTGCTGAGCAGCCCGCGTGCCGCGCGACCTTGCGGGTGATGCGCGTGGGGAGCGCCGCGCGATCGAGCCTCGATCGGCGGCTCCGATCGGCGAGCGCGGCATCCGAACGACGCGAGGTCGACCAGATTCCGAACGCTCGGGCGCTGGTGAGTGAGGTTCTCTGTCTCCGAAACTGTCCGAAGAATGCGTGCGAATGGAGTTCACTGTACCCTCACTGCGCAACGTCCGCAGGGCTCGCCGAGGCCTCACCGGGCTCCTCTCGAAGGCTCGCGAAACGAGGCCGCTCGACACGATCTCCACGCGACGACGCAGTCATCGGGTCCGCGCGATCCGCGGCGACGCCGAGCCGCGAAGCACCCGCAAGGCGCTCGGGCACGAAGCCTGCGACGCGACTCGGCATGCTCGACTCGCTCCGTGTGCTCCGGTGCTTCTTCTTCGCCTTCGCGCTCGTCGTCGGCTGCGTGAACACCGTCGGGCCCGAAGGTCCCTCGGAGGCGTTCTCCCCGACCGACAACGCCCCTTCGGAGCTCACCCGCTCCCAACGTCGCGCGCGCGCCGCGCAGATCCGTGACGCCGCGGCGGCCAACGGCATCCGCACGGGCTGGTTGCTCGCGGGCATCGCGGACGCGGAGACCCAGATGTCGCATTGCTGGCGCGAGCTCACCTGGGCGTGCCAGGGCCCCTACTCCGCCGACTGCGACGGCCCGGTGGTCGCGGGCGCAGGCGACGGGCCCTGCTCGATCCGCCAAGGCGGCCTCGGCATGTTCCAGTTCGACGCGGGGACCTTCGACGACACCCTGCGCCGTGAAGGGAACCGTGTGCTCTCCATCGCGGGGAACGTCGCGGCGGCGGTCGACTTCGTCGTCAACATGGTCATCGGCAGTCGCTACATCGCCGGCGTCTCGACTCGTGCTCAAGCGCTCGACTGGCTCAACGGCGTCACGACCGACAATTCTCGTTTCACGCCGTGGATCCAGACGGTGACGCACTACTACAACGGCTGTCTTCCGAGCTACTCGTGCTACGGGCAACGTTTCCGACACTACCGGGACAACGCGCTCGGGGTCTGGAACGAGATGGGTGGCGCGTCGTTCTGGAACGACGGCGAAGCCGAGCCCGCGCTCCCGAGCTTTCCTGCCATCGAGGTCTACTGGGCGCGCCAGGCCGACGGTCGCTACGAGCTGCGTGCGCTCGCGCCGGCCGACGTCGAGCGCGTCGTCTACGTGGTGGACGGCTACGTGATCGGCGAAGCGACGCGGCTCGAGGGGGACAACTTCCCCACCGCGTACACCTTCAACGTCGAGCGCAACGAGCGCCGCTTCGAGGTGCGCGGGTACGACGCCGACAATCGCCAAGTGGGCCTCGGCGTGGGGCTGCTCGACGTGACCTCCGGCACCGGCGTCTACGTGAAGCAGATGGGCGCGGGCCTCTACGAGATCGGCCTCGAGCGCGCGCCCGCCGGGGTCGCGGCCATCGAGGTGGTGGTCGACGGACGCTTCACGCTGACCGATCAGGTCTCGCGCGCGACGCGCTCGACGCGCATCGCCGTGCGCTCCCGATTCGAGACGCTCGGGGAACGGAGCTTCGCGATCACCACCTACGACGCGGCCGACGCCCCGCGCGGCACGCTGCGCCGCACCTTCGCGCTGCGATGACCCCCTCGCTCGCGTACACCCCGAGCGACGAGCTCATGGCGTCCCGTAGCCCGGCGGAGGCGCGGGGACGCCGACGTCGGCGGGCTCGGCGTCGAGACCGAAGTTGTGCTCCGCCGCTTCGCGTTGCGCTTCGAGGAGCTCGACCTGCCGGCGGTGCGCGATGAGCGCGTCGAGCGCCTGCTGGTAGCGAAGCTGCGGGTCGTCGCGGATGGCGGCGCGCAGCGCGGATTCGGCGGCGCGGAAGTGACGCTCGGTGTCGCGTTCGAGCGAGATCGGATCGAAGCGCCGCGCGATCGACAACGTGAAGTAGACCCGCGCCCGCTCGTCGGGCGGGAGCGCGGTGACCTCGGCGCTGCGCGCGAGCCGCTCGAGCCGCGCGCGCCCTTCCCGCCAGCGCCCCGCGCGCAGCTCGTCGATCGCGACCTCGACCTCGGGGAGCGGCGGTCGCGGCAGCCGCGTGCGCACGAGCTCCTCTCGCGTGTCGACGAGCCCGACGAGCCGCGCCCCGAGCCGCTCGAACGCCCGCTCGCGCATCCGATCGTAGCCGCGCCCTTCTTCTTCGACCCCGAAGCTCACCCGCTGCAACGCGCGACCGGTCGGTCCCTCGTGCACGCTCACGCGCAGGCGCACCTCGACGATCGGCACGTCGTACGCGTCGCGGCGCTGGCGCGTGAAGCATCCGCTCGGACCGCAGATGGTCTCGGGGCGGTTGTCGTAGCGGAGCACCGTGCTCTCTCGGACGCGGGCCTCGAGGATCACGACCACCGACGCGCGTCGGAGGCGTCCGCTGCTGCGCATCGGCTCGAGATCGGCGACCCGCACGCGCTGCGCAGCCACGCGATCGCCGCGCAAGTGGGTGGCGAGCCGCTCTCCGAGCGCGATCGCGTCGAGCTCGTCCGCGGTCGCGATCCAGATCTCGGGGAACGCACGCAGCGGCACCGTCGCGGGCGTCGTCACCCGCGCTTCGAGCGTGGGCCCACCGCACCCGAAGACGAACGCGAAGGTCGCGAGCACGACCGTTCGGGTGCCGAACGCCCACGCACGCGACACCCACGCACGCGACACCCACGCACGCGACGCCCACGCACGCGACGACCACGCACGCGACGCCCACGCACGCGACGCCCAGCCACGCGACACCCACCGACGCGAAGCACCGCACCCACGACGCCACCGACTCGGCGCGACCCGCGTCATCCTTCGCGCTTGGCCTCCTGCCACAGCCGATCGAGTGCCTCCGGATCGAGCGCGCGCAGCTCGGTGCCCGCAGCCTCGGCGGCCAGCTCCGTACGACGAAAGCGGGTGGAGAAACGATCGAGCGCGCGTCGCAGCGCGGCCTCGGGATCGACCCCGAGCTTTCGCCCGTAGCTCGCGAGCGCGAAGAGCAGATCGCCGAGCTCGTGCTCGATGCGCTCGGTCACGCCCGACGCCACCGCCTCGTCGAGCTCCGCCAGCTCCTCGTCGACCTTCAGCCGCACCCCGCGCGCGTCGGGCCAGTCGTAGCCGTGCGCAGCCGCCTTCTCGCCGACCCGCCACGCTCGAAGCAGCGCGGGCAACGACACCGGCACCCCACCGAGCGCACCGCGCGACGTCTTCTTCGGGTCGGCGGGGGCAGCCGCCGACTTCTTCTCCTTCGACTTCTGCGCTTCCCAACGCGCGAGCGCCTCGGCGCCGCCGCCGCTCGGCTTCTCGTCGCCGAACACCCACGGGTGACGACGGACCATCTTCTCCGCGATGCCGCGCACGACGTCGTCGATGCCGAACCAACGCTTCTGCGCCGCGAGCTCGGACTGGAAGACGACCTGGAAGAGCAGATCCCCGAGCTCCTCGCGGAGCGGCTCGGGCTCCCCGCGGTCGATCGCTTCCACCACCTCGTGCGCCTCTTCGACGACGTAGGGCCGCAACGTCTCGAGCGTCTGTTCTTTGTCCCACGGGCACCCCTCGGGCCCGAGCAGGGTGCGCATCACGTCGACGAGCCGCGCGAGGCTCGCACCGTCGTTGGTCATTCGCCGATGGTAGCGCGTGACGAGACGGAGGCCTCGCGGTCGCGTGGGAACGTCCGGGCTCGCAGCGCGTTCACGAGTCGACGCCACACCGAGCGTCGCGAGCACACGCCCATCCACGCGTCACGAAGGTGCCGGCCTTCACGCCACCCGCATTCACGCAACCCAACGCGCGTAGCGACCGCGGACGAGCACGGGCTCTCCGTCCACCACCACGTCGAGGCGTCGCCCGAGCGCGGCGACCATCGAGCTCGCGCACCAGGTCGCGCCGGTGTGCTCCGGGCACGAATACCCGAGCACGAGGTGCAGCCCCGGCATCTTCAGGTCCTGGAGCATCGCGCCGATCGGCGTGAGGACGTTGAGGTTGGTCCCGAACGCGATCTGGCCGACGCGGCGACCGTTCGGATCCGAGTCGACCGCCGCCCAGACCGCCTCCGCATCGGGCCCCTCGACCTCCACGAGCGAGCCGCGGTGGAAGCGGAGCACGTGCGAGCCACGGATCGCCGTGCCGTCGTGCAGCCAGAGCCCACCGTCGGCGCGGTAGGCGCCGTCGACGCGCGCGGGCGAGGTCACGACCTCTCCGCCCGGCAAGTTCGAGAAGCCGGGCTCACGCAGGCGGCCGCTGCCGTTGTGCCAGCGCGTCTCGTCGCCGAGCTCCACCCGGAGCACACAGCCCGGTCCGGAGTCGACCTCGATGCGCTTGGCCATGGCGAGCCGAGCGCGCAGCCGCTCACCGACCGCGTGCACGTCGTTCCAGTCGGAACGCAGCGACTGACGGATCATCGCATCGGTGATGCCGACCATGTGCGCATGGCGACGTTTGCCGGGCAGCGTGCACACGCGTCGCCGCAGCTCGGCGTCGAGCCCACCCACCGTGCCGACCATCACCGAGCCGTCGGCCTCGGCGAGGTGGGTCTCGAGACGCGCGCGAAACGGCACCGATCGCGAGGTCGCGAGGTCCAAGAGGTACGTGCGGGTCTCGAGCCCGAGCTCCACCGCCTCCGCGAGGAGCGCGCGCCCGAACGTCTCGCAGCCGACCTCCACCACGAGCACCACGCGCTGACCGGTCACCAGCCCGAGGGCGCTCTCGAGCACCGCACGCGCCGGGACGGCGAGCGAAGGATCCGCCGGCAACGCCGCGAGGTGCGACTCCGCGTCGTGGCTGACGGTGATGCTCTCGCGACGCACCCGCGCCGACTCGCGGCGCTCGGTCGGGCGCTCACCCGAACGCTCGCTCGTCGGCCGCTCGCTCGCGCGCCGCGTCGCCTCCTCGTCTCGCTCGGCCCCCATCGTCGGAACGATAGCGCGAAGAAGATTCACGAATGAAGGGGGATCTCCACTACGCCGAATGAGGTAGACGCAAAACCGTATACGGGACCGAAGGTGCAGAAATCCCCGCGTTCCACGCAGGATGCACGGACATGCGGCTCCCACACCCACGGACGCCCATTCGCGGCGCGGAACACGAGGGCCCTTACCGACCGTGCGCGCGTCGAGCCCGCTCACCCGTCCGCGCACCCAGCCAACGAACGTTGCCTCACCCCATGTCGCCGCCGAAGATTCGCTTCTCGAGCACGTCGGCGTAGTCGGCGACCTGGTAGACGAGCGCCGCGATGTCGGCGTCGCGCACCCGCGCGAGGGGCATGAATCCCTGCGTCACGATGCGCGGCATCTCTTTGGTCCCGGACACCAGCGTGACGCGCGCGTAGCGATTGCGAGCGATGCCCGCGAGGAGCATCGGCACGTCGACCACGTTCGAGAGCTCGCCGACGTCGCACTCGACGCCGAGCATGAGCTCGCCTTCGCAGTACGCCTCGGTTCCGTCGAGCACGAAGAGCTTCGCGCGGTGCCAACGTTTGCGGCCCGTCGCTTCGGCGCCGAGCGGCACGTCGAGCTCGACGCACGCGGCGGGTTCTTTCGCCGGCACCTGCCGCGCACCGAGCATCGCGAGCACGCCTTCGAGCCGCGTCGGCAGGTCGGCGCTGCGCCCCACGCCCGCGGCAGGCGCGAGCGGCGAGTGTCGAACCTCGACCTCTGCGGGCACCGGCGCGTTCCCGAGCAGGTAGCGACGAATGAGATCGTCGAGATCGTTCTCGGTGGCTTCGTCGGCGGTGAGGAAGTCGACCGCGCGATCGATGGTGACGGGACGACCCCAGCCGACGACGAGCGGACGCCCGCCGAGCGCAGCGCGCCACGTCCGGGAGCTCGCGCCGGTGTAACAAGCGGCGAAGATCATCAGCTTCAACCCCGGGTGCACGGTCGAAGGATCGACCTCGGAGGGCATGATCTTTCCGCCCTCGCAGGTCTCCACCGCGCCGTCCTCGTGCCCATGCGCGAGCCAGAACACACCCGCGGGCGCGAGCCCTGGGACGTCGGGCGCGTTGCCGCAGACCGCGCCGAGGAAGTCCTCGCGCACCGCCTCTTCGTCGACGACCACCGTGAAGCCCGCGCGACGCAGGACTTCGACGTCGTCGTCGATGTGCTCGCGCGCCTTCGCGAAGAGCTGCCGGTCGTTGGGCGAGTGGATCTTCAGCCCGAAGAGGAACGAGAACACGCGGCCGTCGCCGATGCCCGACGCGAGCGGCGCGAACACCATGCGCTTGTTGGGATCGTCCGGTCGACGTCCCTCCGACCACGCCTTGACCGCTTTGCTCGCGCCCCAGCTCTGGGGAAGCACCGGAGGTCCGGGCGGGGGCGCGGGCGGAGGCGCGGCCGCTGGAGTGTCGGGAGCGGGAGCGACCGGAGCAGCCCCCGTCGTGATGGGCGCGACGGGCGCGCTCGGCGCCGCCCCCGGTGGCGTGACGGGCGGCGTCATGGGCGGCGCGTCGAGCGCCCCCGCACCCGGCTCGTGAGGCTTCTTGGTCCACGTCGACATTCGCACCCTCCCCGCGGCCACGGCCGCACCCCTCGCACGCTCCAACGCTCTAGTACACCGACGTCGTCGCCAACTCCGTCTCGGACGTCTCCGACTCGGACGTCTCGTCGCTCGCCTTCAAACGAACGAAGCCCCTCGGCGGTTGCGCAGAGGGGCTCCGGTCGTCAGGCAAACGGACGCGCTCAGAACTGGTCCGCGCCGCCCGCGAACTCCTGTTCGAGCTTGTCCGCGGTGTTGGCGACGACGTGCAGCGGGAGCTCGAACTCCTCGATGTCCATCGTGCCCATCTGCACGCTGTAGCGGACGATGTAGATGTCCCCGTCGAGCGCGAGCGCACCCACGGCGAACTGATAGTTCTTCCGGAGCGCGACCTCGGGGGCCATCTGGTTGAGCTTGCAGGCTGCGCTCGCGAAGTCGCACCACTCGCGGTTCATCGCCTCGAACTTCGAGATGATGACCGCCTGCAGTCGACGCGTCTCGTACTCGAACACGAGCTTGAAGCTGTTCTCGCGATCGTCCGCGAGCTTGTACTTCGAGCGCGCATATTCCTGAACTTCGGCCCACGTCGGCATAGTCGATGACCCCCTTGAACGTTGCGGGAGCCGGCAGGCTATCAGCGCCTCGCGGACGGCTTCAATAGCAACGTTCGCATCGGCTTTCCGGCGTTCCGAACCGTGGGTGCACGGGGGTACGGCGCATCGAACGTGGTCGTCGGCGTCCTGGGCGTCAGTAGCGCGTCGGCTCGGTGAAGGTCGTGTCCTCCACCAAGTACTGCACGCGCCGACCGTCGCGGTTGAGCACGCAGTCGCCGCTCGCGAGCAGGCGACGGAGCGCGAGCTGCGCGGTACGCACGCTGACGTCGAGCTCCTGCGCGGCTTGGCGCGTCGTGATGCCGCCGTGCCGCGCGATCACGCGCAGCAGACGATCTTCGACGTGCTCCACGCAGCGCGGATCGGGGAGCACGAGGCCGCCGTGCGGCTCGAGACGCAGCCGACCTCCGCTGCGATGCACGGTCGCGGCGTCCTCCACGCGCGCGCGCATGCGATGCACGAGCACGTCGAGGATGCCCGCATGCAGCGCGGGCACGAACTCGAACTCGTACGCCTTCTCGAAGAGCGCCGCGTCGGTGAGCCCCTCGTCGCCCGCGAGCGCGAGCGCCGCGATCGCGGTGTCGACGCGCCCCCGACGCAGACGCGTGCGCTCGAGCCGCACGATCGAGGCGTCGTCGCCGAGCAGCGGCACCGCGACCCGCAAGATGCGACGCGGCGGCACCCCCGGCCGACACACCACGCTCGCGATGGTGGAGTCTGCGGGACCGTCGGGAGGACCGACGATGCCGTGCAGACCCGCGGGCGTCTCGTCGACGTCACCCCGCGCCCACGCGCGCGCGTTCTCGGGGAGCTCGTCGAGACCCACGCTCGGATCCAGCGCGCCCGCGAGCGCCTGCGCTTCGGTCGCGATGTCGGCGAAGCCCGCCGCCTCCGCGAGCACCACGGCGCGTGCACCTTCCGCCGCCGCACGATCGCCGACGTGCGCACCCGCGAGCCAGCGCAGGAGCGCACGCGCCGCACGCGTCGAGGGTTGATCGGGCGCATCGACCAAACCGAGATCCACCTCGACGCCGCGCTCGGTCGTGGGACGCCACCCCGCGAGCGAGCGCTCCCAGCGAAGCCAGCCGTGCCAGAGCGGCGACGCGAACGGACCGATCGCGGCGAGGATGCGCGTCGCGAGGTGAGGGCGACCGCCGCGACGCCGGACGCGGGCGAGCACCAAGCTCGCGAGGATGCGCTCTGCGCGTAGACCTTCGGTGCGGGCCATGCGCGACGCGCGGCGCGCGAGACCCGTCGCGCCTTCGACGTCGCCGAGGGTGAGCGCGGACATCGCGCGGATCAGCGTCGCGTCGATCACGATCGAGGCGTCCTGCGCCTGCGCGCCTTCGGCGTAGAGCGCTTTGCCCTCGGCTTCGAGCGCCGCGACCTCACCCCGCAGGAGCTGTCGCCACGCCTCCGCGCGCCGCAGCGTGCGTGCCGCCGCCGCGTCTCCCGTCGCGAGCGTGCGATGGACGGCGCAGAGCGCGGCCAGCGTCGGCTCGCTCCACGCCACCAGCGCCGCACGTTCCGCGTGCGCGCACGCGAGCGCCGCCGCCGCACGAACCTCGGGCGCCTCCGACGCGAAACGCGCGATCGCCTCCGAGCTCGGCACGGTCGCGCCCGGCTCCACCAACGCGCGCGCCGCTTCCACCGCGAGCGCCCACGCTGCGGCGTGTGGACCTTCGAGCTCACGCAGCGCGTTCCACGGGCTCTCGAGCCCTCGAAAGGCACCGCGACACACCGCCTCGTGAAGCTCTCTGCCCGTGGTCTCGACGTCCATCTGTGCTCACCGTCACCGCGCGCGCGAACGGAGAAGGCGGACGATCGGGCGTCCCGCCGTCCCTCCACGCCCCCATTCGAGACGGGCTCGTAGCGACGACGGTGGATGCGGCGAGCGCACGCGTTTCTCAGCGACCTGTCTGGCAGGGTACAGTATCCGCGATGGCGCAGAGCCGGGGATATCGACACTTGCTCGAGCTGGCCAGCGGCGGCGTCGGGACGGTGCACGTCGCCATCCGGCGCGACGACCCCGAGCGGCGCCTCGTCGCGGTCAAGCGGCTGCACCCGAACCTCCGCGACGATCCGCGTGCGCAGCGGACTTTGGTCGCCGAGGCCGAGCTCGCGGGCGGCGTGAAGCATCCCAACGTGCTGCGCGTGCTCGAGACGGGCGAAGACACGGAAGGCCCGTTCCTCGCGATGGAGTACGTCGAGGGCTGCTCCCTCGCGCAGCTCGTCGCGCAGGTTCGTTCGTCGGACGAGGAGATCCCGCTGCAGGTGGCGCTCGACATCGCGCGGCAGATGGCGCTCGGCCTGCACGCCATCCACGAGCAGGTCGGCGGGCTCCTCGTGGTGCACCGCGACGTGTCGCCGCAGAACGTGCTCATCGGCTACGAGGGCGTCGTCCGCATCGCGGACTTCGGGATCGCCAAGCCGCTCAACCCGCTCGAAGAACGCACGAGCGACACCTCGACCGGCCTGCTCAAGGGCAAGGTCGGCTACATGGCGCCCGAGCAGCTCCGCTTCGAGACGCCAGATCGCCGCGCGGATCTCTTCGCGCTCGGCGTCGTCCTCTGGGAGCTGCTCGCGGGTCGGCGCCTCTACCACGGCCACGACGGAACCGAAGGCGCGCGCCGCATCCTCCACGAGCCACCGCCGGACATCGGCGACGAGCGCGAGGACGCGCCGCCCGAGATCGTGCAGCTCCTCTTCGAGCTCCTCGCGAAGGAGCCCGCGACGCGCCCGCCGACCGCGGCGGTCGTCGCGGATCGACTGCGCGTATGTGGCGATCTGCTGAGCGCCGAAGAAGGCCCCGTGCACGTGGGCGACTACACCGGCTCGTTCTTCGAGCGCGAGCGCGAGCAACGCCGCGCGACGATCGCGCGCGCGCTCGAACGTTCGAAGGCGCTCGACGTGGCGGAGCGCGAGTTCGGCGAAGCCGCCGAAGAGCCGCGCCATCGTGACTGGCACGTGAAGGGCGCGGCGATCAAGGCGAGCCTCGAGTATCTGCAGGCGGCCTACGGCAGCGAAGGCTACGCGCGCGTGCTCGCGGGCTGCCCGGAGAAGGTGCGCACCACCCTCGGCAACGCGGTGTTGCTCTCGAGCTGGTACGAGGGCGAAGTGATGGTCGCGCTCACCGAGGTCGCACAGCGGCTCTTCGGACAAGACGATCGCACGCACCTCGCGATCCGCATCGGCGCCGCGAGCGCGGACTTCGCGTTCGGCGACGGCGGACCCTACGAGGTGTTCCGGCGCCAGGGCATCCGCGAAGGCGTGAAGCCGCTGCTCCAAGCCTCGGCCGAGATCTACCGGCTCTACTACGACGTCGGCGCGTGGCTCGTCGAAGAGGTCACCGACACCGCGGCGGTGATCCGGATCGAAGGCGGCGCGGTGTTTCCACCCGCGATCGCCGATCGCATCCTCGGCTACCTCAAGCGCACGTTGGAGCTCATCGGCTGCGAGGACGTGGTGGTCAAAGCGCTCGTCGATCGCAGCGACCTGCTCTTCACCTCGCGCTGGCGCGATCCGGTCGGTGGCAGCGGGCGCATCTCGCGTCCGCCCAGCATGACGCCGTCGAGCCCCTTCCCGCGCCCGCGTTGAGTCGGTGTTCGGGATGTGCGTTTGAAGCGCGCATTCGTCGATCCCCCCTTCGCGATGCACGCTCGTCGAGGCTGGCCAACCCGAGCGTGAACGTCGTCCACCACCGCCACGCCGCGTGCGTCCGTGCGCGCGTGGTAGGCTCGCGCCTCCGTGAGCTCGAGCTGGAACGATCCGGACTTCAAGACCCGCGAGGACACCGCGCTCGCGTCGGCGGGGACCTTCGACGTGCTCCGCTTCGCGCTCGTGGTCGCGAGCGGCCCCGAGGCCGGCGCGCGCTTCGAGTCCACCGGTGAGCGCCTCGGCGTGGGCGTGCACCCCGCCAACGAGGTCCGCGTCGACGACGCGCGCGTGAGCCGCTTCCACTGCGAGCTGCGCGTGCACCCGCGCGGCGTGCAGGTGCGCGATCTCGGCAGCCGCAACGGCACGCTCGTGGACGGCGTGCGCGTCGACCAAGCGTGGGTCGAGCACGGCGCCACCCTACGCGTCGGCAAGACGCTGCTGCGCTTCGAGCTGCTCGGCGGCAAGAACCGCATCCCGCTCAGCGAGCAGCAGAGCTTCGGCTCGCTCTTCGGCGCCGCGCCCTCGATGCGCGCGCTCTTCGCGGTGCTCGAGCTCGCCGCGCCCACCGACTCCACGATCTTGCTCGAAGGCGAGACCGGAACCGGCAAAGAAGAAGCCGCGCAGTCCATCCACGACGCGAGCCTTCGGCGCGAAGGCCCGTTCGTGGTGCTCGACTGCAGCGCGCTACCGCCGAACCTCCTCGAAGCCGAGCTCTTCGGCTACGAGCGCGGCGCCTTCACGGGCGCGAACAAGAGCAAGGCGGGCCTCTTCGAAGAAGCGCACGGCGGCACCCTCTTCCTCGACGAGCTCGGCGAGCTGCGCCCCGACATGCAGCCCGCGCTCCTTCGCGTACTCGAACAACGTGAGGTCCGCCGCCTCGGCAGCACCCGCACCTTCTCGGTCGACGTCCGCCTCGTCGCCGCGACCCACCGTGACCTCCGCGAAGAGGTCACCGCCGGTCGTTTCCGCGAAGACCTCTACTACCGCCTGGCGGTCGTCCACGCGCGCATCCCGCCGCTCCGCGAGCGCCTCGAAGATCTCCCGATGCTCGCGGACGTGCTCCTGCGTCGCATGGGCCTCGGCGACGTAGAGCTCGCCACCCTGCTCACCCCCGAGCTCCTCGCCGCGATCGGCCGAAGTCGTTGGCCCGGCAACGTGCGCGAGCTCCGCAACTACCTCGAGCGCTGCGTCGTCCTCGGCGACGTCCAACCCTTCGCGCAAGCCACCGGCCCGAGCCACGAGCCCGGCCGCGTCGACGCGCGTCTGCCCTACGCCGACGCCCGCACCGAAGCCCTCGCCCGCTTCGAGCGCGACTACGCCGCCGCGCTCCTGGAGCTGCACGAAGGCAACGTGTCGGCGGCGGCGCGCGCGGCGGGTTTGGCACGGCCGTACCTGCACCGGATCTTGAGGCGCCACGGGCTGCGGTGACTTCGCGCCATCGCGGCTCGGCCCCACCGCAGGCGCTCATCTCAGCTCAGAGCGACACGAACAACTGCGTCAGGAGCGCGTCCGCGAGCAGGATCGTGATGGACACGACCACGACCGCTCGCGTGGTAGAGCGGCCGACGCCTTCGGTGCCTCCTCGCGTGCTCATGCCGAAGTGGCAGCCGAGGATCGCGATGAGAAAGCCGAAGACCGGGGTCTTGGAGAGGCCGCTGACGTAGTCCTGCATCGTGACGCCGTCGAGGGCGGCGGCGACGAACTGCGGGGGGGAGATGCCGTAGCTGTTGGCGGCGATGAAGCACGCGGCGCCGAGGCCGAGGAGGAGCGCGATCATCGCGATGAGCGGCATGATCACGACGCTCGCGACCACGCGCGGCACGACGAGCTTGCGGATCGGATCGGCGCCGAGCGCGCGGATGGCGTCGATCTGTTCGGTCACCGACATCGAGCCGAGCTCGGCCGCCATGCCGGCCGCGATGCGGCTGCCGACCACGAGCGAGGTGAGCGCCGGGGCGAGCTCGCGGGCCTCGCTGATCGCGATGACCTTCCCGAGCGCCTCTTTCGCGCCGTACTTCTCCATGAAGAAGCCGAATTGAATCGACATGACCATGCCGACGAAGACGGCTGTCGCGCTCGCGATGGCGAGGCTGCGCACGCCGAGCTGTTCGACCTGATAGACGAACGCCCGTGCCTCGAAGCGGGTGGTGAAGAGGACGCGGAAGAAGCGGCCCGCGAGGGTCGCGACCTGGCCGATCTGCTCGATCGAGCCGCGGAAACCGAGGCGTTCGGGGACTCCGCTCATCGCGTCTCGAAGCTCTGGAGCACGACGTCGTAGCTCGCGCGGGCCTGGGCGAAGCGTTCGCCCGGCGGCGCGACGAGCGCGAAGTCGTAGGTGCAGCCGTTCTTCTTCATCACGTGGAGCAAGAGCTCGCGCGGGACTCCGTCGAGCTTGGCGACCACGTGGGTGCGGAGCGCCTCGCGCCCGTCGATCTCGACCAGCGTCTGTTCGACGATCTCACGCTCCGTGAAGCCGACGAGCAGGTGGTTGGTCAGCGCGACCAGCGGGATGTCGAGCGAAGGGTCGCAGTCGCCGTTGATCTGCAGCACCGCGCCCGCGTCGTCCTGCGACCACGCGAGGTCGTTGGCGGACGCGACCGAGATCGCACGCCAGCCGCTCGGGGGCTGCACCGTGAAGCGGACGTCGCCGTCGCGGAACTCACCGCCGACGTAGCGTGCGTTGCCACCGCAACCCGCCAACGACCCGCACACGGCGAACGACGCGACGACGAGCAAGACGAACGAGGCCCGAGACGGCATGCCGGCGCGAGGGTAGCAGTCGGCGGCCGCAATCCAAGCACGTCGCGCGCGCGTGGCCGGTATGGTTTGTGACGACTCCAGAAACGTCGGTCCAAATCTCCAGGCGCGCGGTATCCTCGGCGCCGTGACGGGAATGCCCGAGGGGATGCAGGTGCTCGATCGCTTACGCGACGAAGGCCGCATCGCCGACGATCAGTACCAAGCCGCGATCACGCACGCGCGCACGAGCGGGAGCCGACTCGAGGACGCGATCGTGGAGGTCGGCGCGATCACGGAGCACGATCTGCTCACGCGGCTCGCGAGCTGGTACGGCACGCAGTTCGTCAGCACCGAGCGGCTCGCGCGCGCGACGGTCGAGTCGCACGCGCTTCAGCTCGTGCCCAAGCGGCTCGCGGAGCGCCTGCGCATCTGCCCGGTCTTGTGGAACGCACGCTCCCGCACGCTCGCGGTGGTCGCCGCGGAGCCGACGCGCGACGACGTCGCCAAACAAGTGCAGATGGTGGCGGGCGACGTCCGCAAGGTCACCGTGCTCGTCGCGCGTCCGTCTGCGGTCGAGGCGAGCATCCGCAAACACTACGACCGCGACACGCGCGCCTTCGCGTTGTTGCTTCGTTCGGCGCCGCCCTCGCGCGACACCGCGGGGATCGATCCGGCGGGGTTCGGCGACCTGCCGGGTTTCGGAGACGACTTCGGCGGTGGCGGGTTCGGGGGTGGTTTCGGCGCTGGCGGTGGCGGAAGTGGCTTCGGAGGCGGCGGCGGCGGGAGCTTCGGTGGTGGGGTCGGAGCCCCGAGCCCCGGCCGTGGCACCGGCGCGAGCCCCGCGCTCGACGGCTTCGGCGATCTCCCGGGCTTTGGCGACGTGCCCGCCGCGCCACCGGTTCCGCGCGCGCCACGCGCGATGCCGACTCCCGCTGCGGCGCCCGCGATCACCATCGCCGCGCCCGAGATCGCGGCCGACCTCCGTAAGCCGCCTTCGGCGACGCCCCCCGCCGCGACGCTGCGCACGAGCGTGTTGCCTCCGCCGGCGAAGCTCGAGCCGACCACCGTCGCGGAGTCGACCTACTTCGAGACGATCGCGGTGCTCGTCGCGTTGCTCGAGCGCGAGCGCGGGGAGCTCCGTGGTCACTCCGCGCGGGCGGCCCGGCTCGCGCGCAAGCTCGGGGAACGCGTGGGCCTCACCGGCGAGGCGCTCTTCGCGATCACGCTCGCCGCGCACCTCCACGATCTCGGCAAGACCGGCAGCTACCACCTCACGCCGCTCAACGTCGCGCGTTACGAAGGACACCGTCATCAGGCGCAGAAGGCGTACCTCACGCCGGTGCGCCTCTTCGAGGCCGCCTCGCTCCCGAAGGACACGTTCTCCGCGCTGCGTCATCTCTACGAGCGCTGGGACGGCAAAGGTTTCCCCGACGGCTTCCAGGGCAAAGAGATCCCGCTCGGCGCGCGCATCCTCGCGGTGGTCGAGACCTTCCTCGATCTCACGAGCCACGCGAAGAACCCGTACCGCCGTCAGCTCACGCCCGCGGAGGCGTGCTCGGTGGTGGAGGGGCTCGCGAAGGAGCTCTTCGATCCGACCCTCTCGACCGCGCTGCGGCTCGTCGTGAGCGGCGACGCGCTCCGCCAAAGACTGCTCGCGGATCGCCGCACGGTGCTGCTCGTCGATCCCGATCCGGAAGAGACCGCGGTGCTCGACATGCGCTTCGGCGCGGCGGGCTTCGACGTGCAGGTCTCGCGCGACGCCTCCGAGGCGATGGTGGTGCTGCAGGCGGAGAGCGGTCCTCCGGATTTGGTGGTCACCGAGGTCGAGCTCGGCGAGCGTGACGGCTTCGCGTTGCTCGCGAAGGTGCGGGAGGCCGGCCTGCGCGTGCCAGTGATCGTGCTCGCGCGCCGCAGCGACGGCGCCAGCGTCGATCGTGGCTTCGAGCTCGGCGCGGCCGACTACGTCGTCAAACCCGTCGCGCCCGACGTGCTCGTCGCGAAGGCACGGCAGATCCTCTCGCGGGCCGCGGAGCCCACGAGCGGGCGCGGCGTGAGCGGCTCGCTGACCGAGATGTCGTTGCCCGACGTGGTGCAGATCCTCTCGAACGGTCGAAAGACCGGTCGTCTGCTTCTTCGCTCCGCCGGCAAGAGCGGCGAGATCAGCTTCGGCGAAGGCGCCATTTGGGACGCGCGCTTCGGTGAGCTCTCGGGCGAAGACGCGTTCTACGCGCTCGTGACGCTGACCACGGGCGACTTCCGGCTCGATCCCGAGCACGTGCCCAAGGAGCGAAAGATCCAGCACTCGACCGAGTCGCTACTCCTCGAAGGCATGCGTCGCCTCGACGAGTCGGGTCGCTGATCGTCGCCACGCACGAGGCACGTCGTCGCACACGAACCATGCGGATCCGCGCTTCGCTGCGCGGTGATGCAGCATCGCGCGGGGCTCTGGTACCCTGTCGCCCATGCGCTTCGCTTCTTCGACGCGGCTCTCGGTGTGGGGGCGTCGCGGCGCCCGGACGTCGGTCGCGCTCTGGCCGCTCGTGGTCGGCTGCGGGCTCTCGCTCGATCTCTCGCCACCCGACCCGCGCCGCGGAGACGGAGCGGTCGAGATCGACGGCGGGACGCTCGACGGGGGAGAGCGCGATGGCAGCTTCGACGCGAGCCTCGACGGAAGCCGCGACGGTGACGTCGACGCGTGGATGCCGCCCGACGCCGGAACCTGCGTGGAAGTGTCGGAGTGCGAGATGCGCGAGCGCAGCGGCGCACCGACGACGTGCGAAGCGTGGGCGTGCGTCGCGGGGCGCTGCGTCGAGAACGACTACGACGGCGACGGATTCGGACCTGGCTGCGAGGACGATCGGGACTGTGACGACTTCGATCCGACGATCACGCTCGACGGGGTCGTCGCCTGCCCGGACGACCTCTCGCTGCCCGGGATTTGCGGAGCCTCCGCGTACCGGACGTGCACCGCGGGAGTCCTCTCGAGGACGTGCGAAGGATTCTCGGATCCTCTCGCGGCCGAGGCCTGCAACGGCGAGGACGACGACTGCGACGGCACCGTGGACGAGGCGCTGCCGTCGACCACGATCGGAGAGGGTCGTTGTGCGGAGACGCTGAGCTGCGTGGATGGCGCGCTCGCGACGACGTCTCCCGCCGTGCCCGCCAACGACGGCTGCGTGGGCCCGGCCTTCGAGGTGGACGACGACTGCGATGGGCGCATCGACGAGGATTGCGTACCCGACGACTGCGTGTACGTGCGCACCAGCGGCAGCGAGGGCGCAGGCACGGCGACCGTGCCGTATGGGCGACTGTCGGACGGGATCCGCGTCGCCCTGGAGCGCGGCACCGGTCGCGTGTGTCTGCTGGCGGGCGGGGTCCCGTCGGGCTGCAGCGCGCTCTCGTACACGATGCCGACGCAAGTCGTCGCGGGCGACTTGACGATCATCGGCGGACTCGTCGCGACCGAGGCTGGCGTCGTGTCCGAGTGTCCGCAAGGCGCGGAAGCGACGAGCCTCTCACCGAGCAGCGGCGCTGGAATCGCCATCCCGAGCGGCCTCACGCTCACGCTGCGCGACCTCGTGGTGCGGCATCCCGTCGCCGCTTCCGGCACGGTGCAGGCGCTCGAAGTTCGAACGGGAGGCACGCTCGTGATGCACAACGTCCGCGTGCGTGGCTCGGACGCGGCGGGCGTGGTCTCCCTGCGACGTGGCGTGCTCGTGCGCAGCGGCGCCACGTTCGTCGCGCACGCGAGCCGCATCGAGTCGGGCCCCGCCGTCACCGCGTACGCGATCGACGCCACCGACGCGACCGTCGCGCTCCTCGAAGGTTGCGGCGCGCGCGGGTGTGTCCCGGCGTGCACCGACCTGAACCACGGCGTCGCCACCAACCGCTTCGGCGCGGCGATCCGCACCAGCGGCGGGGAGCTCCTCGTGGATCGCGTGGCGGTGTGCGCGGACCGCGCGTCGACTGGCATCGAGGTCTCCGGCGACGCGCGCGCCGCGGTCGTTCGGTCGTACGTCGAGATGGGGCCCGAGCTCGCAGGGGACGTACGCGGCGTGAACGGCGCGAGTTGCACGAGCCTGTGGGTGCACGACACGCGCGTCGCGATGACGGTGGGAGCCAGCGGCGAGTCGATCGATTCGGTGATCGGCATCGACGCGACGAGCTGCCCGGCGCTGATCTCCGACGACGAGGTCGTCGGAGTGCGCACGATCCTCGAGCGACAGGTCGACAAGGCCTACGGCATCCGCTGCATCTCGTCGGCCTGCACCGTCACCGGCAACGTCGCGACGGGTGCATCGAACGGGGAAGGTGTCCTCGAAGCGTTCGGTCTCGCGTGCATCAGCGGCTGCGGCTACGTCGCGCAGAACACCTTCCTCGGTGCGGGGGTCGAGACTCAGACCGCGACGGGGGTGCTGCTCGAGAACTCGGTCGCCGCCGTCACCCGCAACCGCGCGGTGGGCGGCTGCGGTGAGATCGTCGTGGGCGTGACGGCGCTCGGGGGCGCGCTCCGACTCACGAACAACGAAGCGATCGGCGTTCGGTGCGACGCGCCCCCGTCGTATGCCGCCGGGCTCGCGGTGGAAGGCCGCGCGGCCGCGAGCCTCGTGAGCCACGGCAACTCGTACGACGCAGGGCGTACGGTCGGGGCCGACCTCGACTGCTCGTCGGCGGGCCTCGCGCTGCGCGCCGAGGCGCGCTTCGGAAGCTTCGTGAACGACGTGCTGGTCGGCGGGGAGTGCGCCTTCGCGCGCGCGGTGGTCGTCGAGTCGAGGCCGCCCGTCCTCTTCTCACACGCGGGCCTCGTCGGGAGCTACTACGAGGTCGTGGACGATCGTGCGTACACGGACGCGGCGAGCCTCGCAGCGGCGTACCCGCTCTTCGTCGGCCACGTGTTCACGAGCACCCCGCGCTTCGTGGACCGCCCTGCCTCGCTGCGGATCCAGACCACGTCGCCGTTCGCAGGAGCTGGCACGCGTTTCGGGGGTCCGCGGATCGACTTCGAGGGCTCGCCTCGTCCGACGCCTCCGTCGATCGGCGCGTGGGAGCCCTGATCGGCCAGCGGCTCGGGAAGCTCGGAACGGGAGCCCCGAGCGAACCGATCGAGACGCCGCGAATCACCACGTGTGTGCATGGGCGTCGAGACGGGCCGAGCGAGGTCCGTCGAGGTGTCGACTCGCATGCGTCGGCGATCTCCGACGCATGCGCGATCGTCGTTGGATGAGGCTCACGAGACGCCGGCGTGCCCGGAACCGCCGGGCGAAACGCGCTCTCCGTCGCTTACCGCTTTACCTCGGTCGCCACCTGCACGATACCTAGTCCACGCGCGCTGGGGAGCGCGACGTGGGGAGAGCACGAAGATGAAGCGACTCGTGGTGGCCGCTTGGGTGGTGATGCTGGCTGGGGTGACGGGCTCGCGCGCGGAGGCGCAGTTCGGGCCGCAGCCGCCGCATCAGCTCTTCTATCAGAGCACCACGGTCGCGCGATTGAACCCGCTCGGCCTCATCTCGTTCTTCCAGCTCGGCTACCGAAAGCGTCTGTTCCTCAGCAACAGCGTCTTCGTGCGCGACAACTACATCGGCATCGGCACCACCGGCTCGGTCAGCCCCGCGTTCGCGCGCGGCGGTCTGCTCCTCGAGGTGCAGCCGATCCCGTTCATGCGCTTCTGGGCGAGCTACGAAGCGGTCGGCTACTTCGGAACCTTCGATTTCCTCCCGTCGTTCGCACACGCCGACACCGCGAATTGGTCCGACTCGTCGCTGGGCGACATGACCGACGCGGGGCTGAACTACCCGACCACCGGCACGCAGCTCACGGTCAGCGGTACGCTCCAAGCGCGCGTCGGCCCCGCCGTCCTTCGCAGCGTGCTCCGCGCGACACGCCCCGACTACGACCTGCGCCGCGACGACGAGGTCTTCTACGACATCTTCTACGACATCCTCATGGCGAACCGTGGGTGGATGACCACGAACGACCTCGACGCGTTCTACATCCACCAAGACCGCTGGACGGTCGGCGTCCGCTACACGTGGTCTCGCTCGTACATGCCGGACCGCGTCTTCACCGACCCGATGGATCCGGGCGGTGACGTCATCACGCATCGCCTCGGCCCCGTGCTCGTCTACACGTTCTTCCAAGAGTACAAGGCCCGCTACAACGGCCCGTCGATCCTCTTCGCGGTGAACTGGTGGCTCAAGCACCCGTACCGCACCGGCCAGGACGTGAGCCAAGCGTTCCCCTACGTGCTGCTCGGCTTCAGCTTCCAGGGCGACTTGCTCGCGCCGCCGAGCCAGGACTGAGCGCCCGACACCACGACGTCGCGTTCGAACGGAGGAGGCTCGATGCGTCGAGCCTCTTCGCGTTCCGTCGAGCGTGCGCCGGTGGACGCGCTCACCAGCGGAGCCAGCGCTTCTCGAGCGGATCGTACGCGAGCGTGAGCTCGATGCCGTCCACGGTCTGCACGCGAAAGCAGATCAACTGATCGCCGGCGAGCGGCCCGGACTCTTCCCAGCGCCCGAGCACGCTCGCGATCTCGTGCGAGCGCCCCTCTTCCACGAACGCGCGCGGGGCGAAGTCCCAACCGATCGCGCGGCGCACCTGCACCTCGAGATCCGCCTCCGGATCCCACGCCGGCGTTGGCAAGCCTGCTTCGCGCCGGATCGCGTCTGCGGTGTCCTCGACGTCCGCGAGCAACGACTGATCGGTCCCGGTCGCGCGCACGACCACCACGAGCAGATACCCATCGCCCAAACGTCGCGCGATCAGGTCGCGCTCGGTCCCGTGGATCTCGATCCGCGAAGGCTCCGCGCCGCCGATGCGGTCCGCGAACCGTCGCACCTCGTCGACCACCACCCGCAAGTGCGCGCCCGCGACCTTCGCGTCGAAAGGGGGCAAGCTCGAGCAGTAGTCGACGCACTCGCCGTCGGAGTCCACGAGCACCACCGCGAGCACGTCGACGTTCGCGATCCACAAGCGCCGCAGCACGCGCGTGAACGAGCTCTCGACCTGATCGCGGACCGCCTCCTCTTCGGGCGTGCGCACGCGCAGCGGCATCGACGAAGGTCGACGCGGGCGCTCGCTCCGCACGCTCACTCCGCGATCTCCACGCGGAGCGCGGCCTCGACCCCAGACGGCACCAACTCGACGCCAGCCTCCGCCCGCAGACGATCGAGCAACGCGATCAGCGCCTGGAAGCGTCGCTGGTTCGTCGCTTCTTCGCGAAGCTCCGAGGCGACCTCCTCGAACGTGCGCTCCACGCGCGCCTGGATCTCCCGCACGATCACCACGTGCCAGCCGAAGCTCGTGCGCGCGAGCTCGGAGCGCAGCCCGGGGGCATCCCCCGCGAAGAGCACCTCTTCGAAGCCCGCTTCGAGGCTTCCGTCGCGGGCGACGAACGGCACCTCCTCGACGAGCAGCGGAAAACCGTCGCGCTCCGTCTGACCCCGCAGCGCCGCGAGCGTGCTCTCCAGCGCGCCCGGATCGCGCTCCAGCTCCGCGAGGAGCGCAGAGGCCACGCGACGTGCTTCCCGCTCCCGCGAGGCGTCTTCGACGCGCACGAGCACGTGCTCGGAGCGACGCTTCTCGGGGACCACGAATCGCTCGCTCGTCGGCGGCTGACCCCGCCGACCCGAGGACACCGCCTCCTCGTACGCGCGCCGCAACGTAGCTTCGTCGATCGCGCTCGAAGGGTGCTCGCGCTCGATCGTCGCGAGCAGCGCCTGCACCGTCGCGCGCCGCGTCTCTCTCCGCACGTCGCTTCGCTCGCCGTAGCCGAGCCGCTCCGCTTCGAGCGCGAGGAGCGTCTGACGTTCGAGCGCGGCGAGCGCCTCCTCCGGCGTCCCGCCTTCCGCGCGGATCTGCGCTTCGACGTCGGCCACCGTGATCGGATGACCGTCGACCGTCGCGACCACCGCGCCGCCGACCTGCGCGTCCCCCTGCGTTCGTTCGCGTGTGGGCGCGTCCTCGTCGCCGCACGCCGTGATCGGACCGAGCGAGAGCGCGAGGCCGAACGCGACGAAGGAGCGCCTCATCACTCCCCCACGCTCGAGCGAAGCAGCTCCGTGCCTGCGCCGAGGAGCGCCAGACCGATCACCACGACGACGATCGCCGCGACGTAGTCGTGCGCGCGGAGCTCGAGCACACCGTACGCGCACGCAGCCAACGCCGTGACGACGAGCGAGACCCCCGTGGCTTCGCGCAACCACACCATGCGAGCGCGCGAGCTTACGTGCTTCTTCAGGCGACATGAAGACCGTCCGCGGCTGACCCCGCGGACCCGAAAGGACCGTCCCCGCGGACCCGAAAGGACCGTCCGCCATCCTCGGAGCGTTCGCGACCCCGGAGCGGGACAGCCCCGTCGCACGTTTCCTCGAGGCCGTCACCACCCACCCCACGGCGCGCCGTCCGCCAACCGCGACCGACGGAATGCGCCTGGCGACGTCGCTTTGCCGCCGAGAGCGCCCTTCGCGTGCTTTGGGCGTGGATCTCGGCCCCCGGATCGGTGATGATTCGTGCTCCCTCACGGGAAGCGGCTCGGGTCGCGATCGCGAGACTGGTCGCGGGCACTGGGTCGGACGTGGACGCATGAGCACCGACGCCGAGAGCACCGAGTCCCGGCCCCCGGATCGGCCCGAACGTGCCGGGCCGCCTCCGCCGCCCGCCGAAGCCGATGCGCTTCTGCGCGAGGGGGCAGCCCATGCAGCACAGGAGCCCAAGACGTGAACAGTCTCCATGACAGGGTTGCTCTCGTGACCGGCGGCACCGGCGGCATCGGCGCGGGCATCGCGATCCGACTTGCGGCGCGCGGCGCAAAGGTCGTCATCAACGGCC
>ERZ761602.928-NODE-928-length-57856-cov-7.014585_pt1 | contig 57856 bp, 52 predicted proteins | sample MGYA00512165_ERZ761602 | MGnify/ENA primary metagenome ERZ761602 (study PRJEB28899, sample SAMN02445085) | bioreactor sludge metagenome | biome: EBPR sludge; isolation source: Thorneside wastewater treatment plant | place: Australia: Brisbane, Thorneside Wastewater... | reverse complement strand
GCTCGGGGCTCTGCCCCCGCCGGCGGATCGGATCTTCGTCTCGCCGCGAATTGACCTCGGGTGACAGCGGGGTAGCCTCAAGGCCAGATGCGCAAACTGATCGTGATCCCGGCCCGGATGGCCTCCCAGCGGTTTCCCGGCAAGCCCCTCGCCGATCTGGCCGGCAAGCCGATGATCCAGTGGGTTTGGGAAGCCTGCCAGCGGGCGGAGGTCACCGAGGAGATCCTAGTGGCGACCCCCGATGAGGAGATCTTGCACGCCTGCGAGCAGTTTGGCGCGCGCGCGGTGCGGACTCGGCTGGATCACCCGACCGGCACCGACCGACTGGCCGAAGTGGCTGAGGCCCATCACGCCGACCGGTATCTGAACATCCAGGGAGACGAGCCTCTTCTCGCGCCCGAGTCGATCCGGGCGCTGGATGCCGCCTTCGACGCCGACCCCGGAGTCGCGATGACGAGCGTCTGTTGCCCTTGTCCCCCGGAGGCTTTGGATGATCCGAGCGTGGTGAAAGTGGTGCGCTCCTTGACCGGGCGAGCACTCTATTTCAGCCGGTCACGGGTTCCTTTTCCGCGGGTCGAGCTGGGGGTGCCGGTCTGGCGTCACTTGGGATTGTATGGCTTCAATCGGGACGTCCTGGTGCAGTTTCGGGATTGGCCGCAGACACCGCTTGAGCGGACCGAGAGCCTAGAGCAGCTCCGGTTCCTAGAGCACGGGGTCGCAATCGGCATGGCCGAAGTCGGGGGCAGCGAGATCGCAGTCGACACCCCCGAGCAAGCGGAGGAGGTCCGGCGGATTCTCGAAAGACGGAAGGCGTAGGCGCACTTGGGGAGACGAAAGAGCGGCTCCACCTGGCGTTCTCAACCAGCGCTGACGCTTCTCTCAACCCAGCACATTCTTGGAACGACCGCAAAAAAAGAGCCCCATTCCCGAAGTAAAGATCACCGTCCAGATCGTGAGATCGCCCACGCCCAGTTGGAACGTCGCCGGAAACGGGAAGTTGCAAGCCACGATGCCCAGGCCCGAGAAAAAAACAGCCTGCTTGCGGTGCCCTGAATGATCGAATTCGTTCTCCGTTGTCCGGGATGCGAGTAACCGAAAAAAGGAAACCACGAACCAATAGAGCAACATGCATCCCGTGACCGCGAGTGCGAACATGACTACCACTGTGGTGGGGTCGCTCTCGATGAGCCCGATCACAGCACGAAAGAAGAGAGAGGCGGGGTACATCAGGTGCGTTCAGGTTGTGGTGTCATCTATTCCGTGCCAGACGCATGAGATCATGAATTGGATGATCCCCGCGACGGACTCCCAGTGGTTACAACTGCCTCTCTTGCGCAAAGGTTGCATCCTCTGCAGAGGGCTTCGCGATAAACCACCATTACTCCGCACCCCCGCGGCAGTTCAATCCGCTTGGCGGCTTACAGTGGTACGGGCATGACGAGGACCGCTTGACGCTCTGTTTCGCTCCACCCCCGCTGTTTTGCCGGGGGTTTTGAGGCAAAGCTATCGTATCATAAAAGTCATGAAGTGCCAAGCCTTTTTCGTGCTCCTTTGTTGTCAAATTCCGACCGTGTTTGCGACGCCGCTGTATAGAGCGACGCTTTTTGACCGACATCTAGGACAGCCGGTACAAACGGTGGCCTACGCTAATGGATCTAATTTCTTCTTTGCTACCCCGACCTCTCAGAGATTTCTTGCTGTTGGTAGCAAGATAACTAACCTCGACACGGTTCCAGGCTATCCGAGACTGTCTCTTGTCACCCAGGGTCAGCGTGTTTTCGCCGCAGACTGGGATCGTCCCAATGGTGTCCGGGAAATCGGAGGCTACTACCTGGACGGCAAGATCACCAAGGTGCAGCCTCCGGCAGACTATCCGGTCGGCGGATCTTGGAACGGCTGGACCTCCTATGGTGATTGGGTCGGGGGCGATCACTACTACCGAGCCTCTGGCGGCGCATTTGGCTCGATCGGCTTTGCGATGAACCCGATTACGGGCGAGCAGGTTAGCATTCAGCTTGATTACGGCAATCGATTCCGAGGAGCCACACAAAAGGGGACGTTGATCTTTGGAGTAAGTGCCGACTCCGCCATGACCACGGACAGCGGCGTAGGGCTGTTGATCCGCAAAGACGGCCAATGGCGAGGAATTGGAGGAGACTTTTGGCTCTGGGACTTCAACGAAAAAGAGCGATTTCTTTATGGAGATCGGGACCAACTATTGTTGATGAACATCGATGGGAGCCGAGTTCCCTTTGGTGGTAATCCCTTCGGTTCTCTTGGGTTCCAAATTCAGTCCGGCCACCTGATGGATAACGACAACGTCATCATCCGCAAGTCGGACCTTGACGGCGGCGAATACCTGATCTCCGAAGGAACCGCCGGGTTTGTTCCGCTCAACTCGCGGGTCTCGGGTCTGCCAACCGGGGGGCGCTTTACATCTATGACTGTAGACCGAGTGACCCAATCGATCTACGGCGTGTACCGGGTTGGAAATGGCCCCCGTCAAAGCTTCCGCCTAGACCCCGTCCCCGAGCCGGGGACGCTGGCCGCGCTGGGGCTGGGGATCGCCGCGATGCTTCGCCGGCGGCGAAAGGGATAGCGCGGAATTGTGGGGAATGGTGTGGGATTGAGAGCCCAGGGGAGCGATGGGATCTCGGGGAGCAATGGGAAGGATTCTGAGCAAGAGACTTCCGCCACTGCTCCCCTACTGGTTCACCACCGCTCCCCGGGATCCAGCTGCTTCACCACCGCTCCCCTGTTGCTCCCCGAACCCGTTCGACTCCCGACTCAACCCCGGCGAGCGGCGTGGATTTGCTTTTCAAACTCAGCCGCGCTAGGGAACGCGCGAGTCTGGCAATTGCCCCAGTGCGGCAGGACAACCTGCAAGCCGCCGGTCAGGTAGAACCAAACATTAATCCAAGCATGGCCGCCGCGTACGAAATCCCCCACACTTGGGAAGAACCGGAGGGGCTGCACGACCTGCTCACCACGATTCGGGAGCAGAACCCGCAGGCCGACCTCCGGAAGATTCGCTACGCCTACTTTTCGGCCGAAGAGGCCCATACCGGCCAGACCCGTCAGTCCGGCGAACCCTATATCACCCACCCACTCGCGGTCGCCCAGATCCTAGTCGAACTCCGCATGGACGACGACTCGATCTGCGCGGCCCTCCTCCATGACGTTCTCGAAGATTGCCCCGCCGTCAACCCCGAACAGATCCGCAAGGAGTTCGGAATCGACGTCTATGAACTGGTCGAAGGGGTTACCAAGCTTCGGTTCACCCGACAAGAGGCCCTCACCGAGCAGCAGCGCCAAGCGGCCAAGAGCGCCCAGGCGGCCGAGACGCTGCGAAAAATGCTCCTGGCCATGGCCAGCGACGTTCGGGTCATGGTCATCAAGCTGGCCGACCGCCTCCACAACATGCGCACCTTGGAGGGATTGAGCACCGAAAAACGGATCCGGATCGCTAGCGAAACTCTCGATGTCTATGCTCCGCTGGCAGCCCGACTCGGGATCTGGCAAATGAAATGGCAGCTGGAGGACCTCGCCTTCAAACATCTCCATCCCCGAGAATTCCAAGAAATCAGCGAACTGGTCAACAAAAAGAGGGAAGTGCGGGAGACCGAACTGCGCGAGGCGATCCTCCAGGCCAAAGAGAACCTAAACAAGATCGGCCTGACGGATGTCGAAGTCCAGGGCCGCCCGAAGCACTACTACAGCATCTTCAACAAGATCGTCAAGCACGGATTCAAGTTCGAAGAGATCCTCGACCTCTTGGCGATCCGGGTGATCATGAACACCCCGGCGGAGTGCTATATGGCCCTGGGGATCGTGCACGAACTCTGGGTTCCGATCCCGGGGCTCTTCAGCGATTACATCGCCAAGCCGAAGCCGAACGGCTACCAATCGCTCCACACTAAGGTCATCGGCCCCCATGGCGAACCTCTGGAAGTCCAGATCCGGACCAAAGAGATGCACCGAATCGCCGAGTTTGGGGTCGCGGCGCACTGGAGCTATAAGGAGAACGGCGACAACGCGGCCGTGAACTCCAGCAACCAAATCGGAAAGCTCCGCAAGCAGCTCTTCGACTGGAGCAGCGACCACCGGACCTCCAGCGACTTCCTCCGAAGCCTCAGCACCGATCTCTTCAGCGAGCAAGTCTTTGTTTTCACCCCCAAGGGTGACGTGCTCGACCTTCCCAGCGGCAGCACCCCGATCGACTTTGCCTTCCGGGTCCACTCGAACCTCGGTCTGTTGGTGGTGGGGGCCAAGATCAACGGCCAGATGCAGCCGCTGAGCACCCAACTTCAGAACGGCGACGTGGTGGAGGTCATCACCCGCAGCAATGCGCAGCCGAGCTTGGACTGGCTGGAATACGTCAAGTCGGCCCACGCCCGCAGCAAGCTCCGACAGCACTTCCGCAAGCGCAACCGCGGCGAGAACGCCAGTCGCGGGAAGGACGCCCTCGAACGAGAACTGAAAGCCCAAGGACTCGAACCGAAGGATTTCATCGGGGAAGATAAGCTCGAAAAGGTCCGCGTGACCTACCACGACGCGGAATCGGTCCAGGACATGTTGGCGAAGGTCGGGGAAGGAATCTTCTCGGTCCAAAACGTAGTGAGCAAGCTGCGTGGACTGGAACCCGCCCCGGTCGAACCCCAGGCCGACACTATCAAACCCAGCACGGCGAAAAAAGGCAAGCTCGTCATCAGCGGCAGCCTGAAGGACATGATGGCCAGCCGCGGACGCTGTTGCGACCCCGTCCCCGGCGAAGAGGTCGTGGGCTATGTCAGCCGGGGACGCGGGATCGTGATCCACCGCAAAATCTGTCCCAACGCGATCAATCTCGAACAGAAAGAGGGCGAGCGGGTCACCGCCCTCGATTGGCCACAAGATGGCAATGCGTACCCAACCCACCTCAAGATCGTTACCGTCAACCGCCACGGACTCTTGATGGATATCACCACGATTTTTGCGGAAAACAAGATCAATATCGTGAGCGGGAACATCATGACCCAGCCCAACAACACGGCCTCGATCAGCGTGACCGTGGACATTCATGAGATCGGGGAGCTGAACGCGGTCATGACCAAGATCAGCCATTTCAGCGATGTGATCAGCATTCTCAGAACCTTCGGCGGGACGGCGGCCGGGCGGTGAGGGCCGTTTGGCAACGCGTCTCGCGGGCCGTGGTTCGGGTGGAGGGTCAGGTCGTGGGCGAGATTGGCCCGGGAGCGCTGGTTCTGGTCGCCGCCCAGCGCGACGACACAGAAGCCCAGGCTGCCAAGTTGGCGGATCGAGTGGTGGGTCTGCGAGCCTTTAACGATGGTGAAGGCAAGATGAATCTGGCCCTCGCTGACGTTCCCGGCGGTGCGATCCTGGCAGTTTCGAACTTCACCGTCTGCGGGGATGCAGCTAAATCGAGAAGGCCGAGCTTCACCGGCGCGGCGAGCTACGAAGCCGGACGAGAGCTCTTCGACCGGTTTGTCGCCGAGCTAAGGGGGCGAGGTGTCCGGGTCGAGACGGGAGTCTTTGGGGCCGATATGCAAGTGGAGCTGGTCAACGATGGCCCGGTGACCCTGATCCTAGAGGTGTGATCCCTCGAAAAAAGGAAAAAGCCCACTGGATTGCTCCAGCGGGCCGTTTCCATCGCTCCAAGGTGATGAAGCTTACGCTTCGCCTTGGCCTTGTCCGAACAACGGCTCGAACGGAATCAAGCCAAGTCGGGTCGCCATCCGCAGGGCTTGAACACGATTGTTCACCTGCAGTTTGTCGTAGATGTTGGCCAGGTGGAAATCCACCGTGCGCTTGGAGACGACGAGTTTCTCCGCCGCTTCCTTGCTGCTGTGACCTTGAGCGATTAAGCTCAGAACCTTCACTTCGGTCGGAGTCAATCGGACTCCTCGCGGTGCGAAATCAGACTTCGTTGTACTAGGCATTGCCATGAACCCACCCCTATCGTTTCTGTTCCTTGCCGCCAGTGATGTCATTCCATACTCTCCGGATCGATTTGAGATGCTTTCAAAAAAATTCTCGACTGAGTGAGAATCTCGGCATCCCCAAGCGAACCCTATTGGTCCTCTATGGGCGGGTAGGTCTTCACTGACCGGACTCTTCCCTAGAAGGTACAAAATCTTTGTCTGCTCGGGCCGGGATTCTTGTTCCCAGCATTCCGCGCAATTGTTAAGAAATTATGACTCGCAGACCGGTCAAATTGCGAGGCTCAGGACTTTCGACCGCGGTAGAGATGTTTGTATCCAATTCGGTAGACAGCGCCGTCTTTGAACCTAATTTCAGGCGAATACAAGTATTATTGCTAGGGTCCTCCAAGAAGGTTTGTTGGAACCTTACCTATGGGTCTCGTGCCTGAGCCACTTGCCGCCGCCGCGCTCATCGCACGGACCCTTACTTTCTCTTTCCTCATCGGTCGGTCAAGACCGGTATCCTGCATTCATGGCCGAACCCATGGTCTTGCAGGTCCAGCAGTGGTTGCGCGAACACGAGCAGGAATTGCTCGACGATTACCGCTCACTTCTCCAGATTCCCAGCATCGAGGCCGAGGCCGAGCCGAACGCTCCGTTTGGTCGTGCCAATCGCGAAGCCCTCGATTTCGTACTCCGCCGCGGATACGAATGGGGCATGAGTTGCAAAGACCTCGAAGGCTATTGCGGCTACGCGGAGTTCGGTTCGGGCGAGAGCCTGGTCGCGGTCTTTGGTCACCTGGATGTTGTTCCTGTCGGACCCGGCTGGAAGTACGATCCGTTTTCGGCGACGGTGGAGGAAGGATATGTCTATGCCAGGGGCGCGGTGGACGATAAAGGGCCCACGATTGCGGCCTACTTTGCTGCTCGCGCCGTGAAGGAGTGCATGCCCGATCTCGGGGTGCGTATGCGCGTGGTCTTTGGTTGTGACGAGGAATCGGGGTTCGAGTGCATCCACCGATACAACCAGACCGAGGAATCCCCCAAGTTCGGTTTTGCCCCCGACGCGGGGTGGCCCCTGATTCATGCCGAAAAGGGAATTGCGAACCTGGGCATCGTTCTCAAGCCCTCGCCTGGCAGCATGTCGTTGATCTCCCTGGATGGCGGAGACCGGCCGAATATCGTCATCGATCTCTGCACGGCACGGGTCAAGGTTGAGGATGCCGCCCGATCGGGAATCGAGGGACGGCTGGCCGAGGCCTGGGACCGCAACGTCGAATGGACCTGGGACGGGTCTCAGCTCGTGGTGACGGCTCGCGGAAAAGCAGCACACGGAGCCTGGCCGATCGGAGGCGATAGCGCCGCAACCCGAGCAGTCCGCTTCTTGATGGAGGTTGCTCCCGATGCCGACAAGGATTTCTATACCGAGCTTCTCGAACTCACCCAAATCAGCGGGGCCGGGCTAGGGATCGATGGGCGCGACGAGGTGAGCGAAGAGCTGACCACAAACTTGGGAGTGGTGAAGACCGAGGGGGGAATCGTGCGGATGACCTTCAATGTTCGCTACCCCGTCACTTGGTCGGGAGAGACCGTCCGTGATCGCTGCATCGAAAAGCTGAGCAAACTCAAGGGCGCTTACACCCTCACCGATTTCAGTGATAGCAAACCGCTCTACTTCCCCCTGGATCACCCGCTGGTGAAGACCGTCTGCGACGCGTACGTGGCCGAAACCGGGGATACCAAGGCCCCGGGAGTGATGGGCGGCGGAACCTACGCTCGGGCCGTCCCGAATACGGTCGCTATTGGCACTGGTTGGATCGGCGATGGAGAAGCCCACCAGACCAACGAACGCTGCGCGATCGATTCTCTTTTCAAGATGAGCCGGATCTACGGGCGGATTTTGGTCAACCTCGCCCACCAATAGGTTTCAGGGCTTGAGCTTAATCCGATGGAGGCTCTTTCCTGCCGTCAGGTAGAGATAGAGTCCATCGGGTCCACCAAAGCAGAGGTTGGCCGGACCTTCGGGAAGGGTCACGTGGCCCAGGCGCCTTCCTTCAGGGCTGATCACTTGGAGCCCGTCGAGCGAGCCGGTCCAAAGGTTTCCGTGTCGGTCCACCTTGATCCCGTCGGGAAGTCCAGGGCCGGTGCTCTTGCGTCCATCGAAAAAGATCCGCGAGTTCTTCAGCGACCCATCTGGCTGGACATCATAGACCTGCCAGAGACGGTTGCTGGGGTCCGAATCGCTGACATAGAGCTTTTTGTGATCCGGGCTAAAGGCGAGGCCATTTGGCAGGATGAGGTCCTTGGCAAGCAGCTCGACCTTTCCATCCTTTCTCAGGCGATAGATCCCGCAGAAGTCCAATTCGCGGCTTGGATCCTCTTTGCCTTTGGGAAGACCCCAAGTTGGGTCCGTAAAGTAGAGGTCTCCCCAAGGGGCGTACACCCCATCGTTGGGGCTGTTGAAACGCTTTCCTTCGAACTTGTCAGCCAGCACCGTGCGGGTTCCGTCGGGGTTCCATCGCGAAACACGGCGGTTGCCGTGCTCCATGGTCACGAGTCGCCCTTGCGGGTCAAGCGTATTTCCGTTGGGGCCGATCCCTTGGCCGTCCAGATACTCGCCGGCAAAGACCTTCTCTCGCCACGCTTCGGCCTTGCGGGTCTTCGGGTCCCAGCGGTGGAGGGTGTTTCCGGGGATGTCGCTAAAGACCAAGTGGCCGTCGGGCATCCAGATGGGACCTTCCAGAAAGCGGTAGCCGGTGGCGAGGAGCTCGACCTCGGGACCGGTGGGGAAGAGATCCCAGAATCGAGGATCGTCGGCCTGGAAGGGGCTGGAAGTGGTCATCGCGATCAAGATGCAGGCGAGCATCCGTTTAGTCCTCGGGCTCTTCGTAGATCTTCTTGATTGTTTCGTCGACCGATTCCCGGACCTCTGGTTGCGGGACATAGGTCGGACGGGCCGGCCGAGAAGAGAAAGCTCCGGTGAGAGCTTTTTCGCGAACGTTGAGCCGCATCGCCCGTTCTTCGGCGCCGGGGGCTACTGGCCACAAGGTGTTGTCGATCCAGTAGCTCTGCAGGAATTCGCTCCAGACCCGTTCGTAGGTCTCCTTGGTTTGTTCGGCGATTCCTGGCCAATCAAACTCGGTTCGAAGGCGCTTTCGGGCCGCCTTTTGCATTTGCGCGGCGTGCTTCGGATCGCGCAGGACCTTGAGAACAGCCCAGGCAAGACTCTCGGGATTTCCGGCGAAGTGGAGGGTGCCGGTTTCGTCGTGGAGAACGACCTCCCTCAGACCTCCGGCATCGCTGGCGACGACAGCAGCTCCGGCGGCCATGCCTTCTAAGGCGACGATTCCAAAGGGCTCATACAAAGAAGGGAAAACGGCGACGTCGGCCACTCGGTAAACCTGGTGAAGTGACCGATTGGCCATGAACCCGGTGAAGAGGACCTTTTCTTGGAGGCCGTACCACCGAACAAACTTTTCGAAGTGCTCCCGGTGGCCTCCTCCCACGATCACGAATTTCGTGTTCGGCTCCTGGGCCAAGACCGCGCTGGCCGCATTCAGCAAGACGTGGATCCCTTTCTCCCGGACAAATCGCCCGACGTACATCACGATCTTTTCTTCGGGGAGGGCGAACTTCTTTCGCCACTCGGCGCGCTCGGCCTCGGTCCACTCAAATTCGAACTTGTCGGCGTCCACGCCGTTGTAGATGACGTCGATTTTGTCCACCGGAGTGTTGAAGTATTGGTGGACCTCACTCTTCATGAACTGGCTACAGACGATCACGCGCCAAGCTTCATAGGTCAGCCAGTACTCCTGCTCGTGAATGTACTTTTGAAGATCGTTGTGAATCCCCCTGTTGCGCCCTTGTTCGGTCGCATGGATCGTGGCCACTATCGGGAGTTGGTACTCGTACTTGAGTTCGCGAGCCGAGTCAAGTGAGAGCCAGTCGTGGGCGTGGAAAATGGTGGGTTGACCGCCGGGGCGCCAGTCTTCTAAGAGTTTGCGGACTCGGAGGTCGGTCGCTTTGTTGAGTAACTGGATCTCATGAACGAAGTTGTCCGGTTCCTTCTCCAAGTGGACACGGTGGACATGCACTCCGCTGGCTTCGGTTTCTTCGTCCGGGGCGTTCGGTGTGGCCTTGGTAACCACGTGGACTTCGATGCCAAGCTTAACGAGTTCTTTGCTCAGGTCGTAGACGTGGGGGCTGATCCCTCCCACAATTCGGGGTGGGTATTCCCACGAGAGCATCACGACGCGCATCACGCTCGGAGTTGTACCTGCTGGGGTCTTCCGTTGCCTTGACGCCGGGTCCAGGAGGAGGGCCTTACGGCCGCGGCGTGCGCACTCGATCCTCTTCGGGGCGGAGCTGAATCGCCACTCGTTCGCTGTTTGTGGCGATGTAAAGGCGGTCATCGGCCAGAGCCATTGGACCCGAGGCGAAGTATCGCCAGTCGACCTGCCTTGTCTGCCGATTCAGGGCGATGGTCTGCCCCGAACCGGCGGTGCCACTCAAGAAGATGTGAGACCGAGTGACCAGCATGTGGGCTGGAATGATGTCGTCAAAAGCCACTTCCCAGTTGGTCGCCAACGTGGCGGGGTTGAGGGACAGGACTTTGCGAAATCCGAGCGAAAAGACCTCGTTTCCGTCCAGCGCGATCTCGTTCCGGGCGGCAAAGCCGGGGAGGACGGTGACCTTGGTCGCGATGGTTCCGTTGAGCAGGTTCAGCCTCAGGACCTCGCCTCGGCGGCCGGCGAAGGCGGTGCCGGTCGGGGTCACGATCATCGGCGTCCCCATAAAGCCTGAGGAAAACGGATTGCTCCCATCGACCGCTGTCGTCGTGGCGACTCCTTCTGGGCTGATTCGTTGAAGTCGATTGGTGAAGACCCAAACCCAACCTGCAAACTGTCCTGCCGTCCACTCTCCGAAATCCGGGATTTCGGCATTGATCCACTGGAAGGATCCGTCGGGGTTGTATCGGGTGATCCCCCCTACGAAGCCAGAAGGGAAGTACATCGTGGTGCCGACTGCGGTCCCAGCAAAGTAGTTTTGGTTCTGCGCCGGGTGCGTTCGGTCCCACAGCACGAGGCCCGAGGAAGGATCGAGAGCCTGAATGCGGCTCGCCGCAAAGTCCTTGGACTGGTAGTACAGCTGCCCATGGGCCAACGTCGGTTGATGGACCGCCAATACTGAGGTTCGAGGGGTGCTCCATCGGAGATCTCCAGTCTTGACTTGAACAGCGTCAATACGAGGCGCAAGACTGCGATATGAGAAATAGACGATCGATCCGCTGGCAATCGGTTGGTGGGGATCGAACGAGTTGAACAGAATCGGTTTGCGCCACAACTCTCTCGCCTTCGAAAGATCATAGACTTGGGGCGTAAAGTTCGTTCGAGCGTAGTTGCCGGCTTGCGTGGTCCAGGCCTGCGAAAAGCCGGACGTAGCCAACGAAGCGATTCCCAAAAAGACCAGACCATGCATCAGTCGCATGGCCCTTATCTTACTCAGTCTAGATCAAGGTCATGGAGGAGGCGTGGATTCTGCCGCCACTCTTCCCGTACCTTTACATGGATCTCCAGGAAGACCGGGGCCCCGATGAGGCTTTCGATTTCGGCTCGCGCTTCGCTTCCGATCGTCCTGAGCATCGCGCCCTGTTTTCCGATCAAGATCGCCTTTTGACCTTCCTTCTCGGCGACCAGACTCATGATGATGTGGACTCGCCCGTCCTCCTTTTCGTCCCATACATCGACGACGGCGGCGACCGCGTAGGGAAGTTCTTGCTTGGTGTGGGCGATCGCCTTCTCGCGAACCAATTCGGCGGCGATGCGGCGCATGGGCTGGTCAGTGATCATCTCTTCGGGAAAAACGGGTTCTCCCTCGGGCAGTTTGCTTACCACGAGATCGAGGAGCTTCTCCAGGTTCTCGCCGCGATCCAGCCGGGTCAGCATGTAATCCTTGGTACCCAAGAGTTCGCAATATGCGTCGACGTTTTCGACCACAAACTCTGCCTTGAGGAGGTCCATCTTGTTCAGACAGAGCAACACCCCGTTGGATCCTGGGTTCTCCTCGGCGTGGGGATACTTCCACGTGCGCTCCAGCATCGCCGCGATCATCTGGTCTTCCTCATTGGGCGGACGACTGGCATCGGCCATATAGAGGACCAGATCGACGTCGGCCAAAGACGCCCTCGCCTCTTCGTTCATGAACCGACCTAGCTTGGTATGGGGCTCATGGATTCCGGGGGTATCCACTAAGGCGAGTTGGTAATGAGGCTCTGTCCTCACGCCGAGAACGCGGCGCCGCGTCGTTTGCCGACGGGACCCCACGATGGTCACCTTTTGGCCGACAACGGCGTTCACGAGCGTCGATTTTCCCACGTTCGGCTTGCCGATGAGGGCAACGACTCCAGTGCGATGGCTTCCCACTATTCGCGCTTCCTAAACATCACGTTGACGCTTGCGGCGGCGGGATCACCAAATCGTTCTCCGGCGATCTCGGGACCGCTGTTGCGCTCCTTGCCGTTGCGTCGTCGTCGTCGACGGCGGCCGCTTGTCTTGCTGTCGCCGGGCTTGTCCAGGTCAGCGAGACCCTCGGGAGCTTCGATCTCGAACTGGCTGGGTTTCAGCAGAAGGTCGTCGGCCATCTCATCGGTCCAGGTCTCTTCCATCCATTCGCCGAGCTTCATGATCGGAACGTCGAAACTCAGGTCTTCGATGCGAACGGTGTTTTCAGGCCGACTCGGGAGTTCAGTGACCGTTGCGAGATCGTCCATGTCCCGACCAAGAGCAGCTTCGAGGTCACCCTTCGCTCCGACCATGAAGCAATTCGTGCTCCCATTGAGCGCGTTGAACCGCAGATGGGTCGCGTCCATGGCCGCCCATTCTTGGCCCGCAACATCATAGGCGGCCCATTTATCGGGCAGAGTGATCGTCCTCGGACCCGGATTGGCGCAGTGAATCGTGAGGTAGGGAGGTCGGACATGGACCACGTCGTCGTGATAGTTCCAAGCCTGAACGCCGGCCATCTGGCCGAGGGCGCGGAAGAAGGCTGGGGTCACGACGGCCTCACCCAAGAAGACCGACTTCCATCGCCCGTTCGCGTCCTCGGGATCCGAGAACTCGCGAACGACAAAACTTGGCAGGCCCGTTTGACTGTATTCGCCGAGGACCAATCCGTCTTCGGGGATGGCAAAGTAGCTCGGTTCGAGCTGTCCTCCGTCGGCAAGGATCCTTTCGGGGAGGGCTTCGCAGAGGGGATGTCGCCGGTTAAGCATGGTCGTTCCCGACTTGCAGGCAAAGGGTTGCGGCTTGAGAGCGATTCCGGTGGCTTCGCGCACTCGTTCGAGCGATTCTCGTCCGGAATCAAAGAGCCCGGCGGCGTACATCCAGAAGAGCACCTTGCCGTCTCGTTGTAGGCGAGTGCGGATTGCGGTTCGCACTTCGGGGCGGATGTCCCAAGCGTTGACGAAGACGTGGAGCTTGCAGTCGGGGAAGCGCTCGCGGTGGGCAAGGTCGCTCAACAGATAGAACCCGGCGCTCAGTCCACTTCGAAGGATCGCCTCGCGGACGTTCTGGACCAGCAGGGTGAACGCCTGTTGGTCGGCTAGGTAGGCGAGAGAGCGCTCGTCGATAAAGACGGCCACGTCGGGATCTCTGGCCGGAGCACCATACCGGCGGACGAGGGCCTCCCGAACTAAGCCGGCACGCTCCCAGATCCCGGGGGATGCCAGCCAGCCGTTGCCCCAGAGGTCCATCCAGCTGACTCCAGCGCCGTGGGCGAGGGCCGCACCGGCCCCTCGCCACTGGACGCTATCGAGCGCCTGGGGAGTCCGGATCACGGGGTTGAAGTCGTCGGGCTCGGGGCGGGTGCCCATCGAAGTCTTGAAGTCTTCTTCGCTGATATACAGCTTGCCGTTCAGCACGACGCTGTCGATCGGGCACGGGAAGGGGCAGGTTCCGCCGGGCTCGCGATTCTTGTAGCTCGGGGGACCGGCGACGATATCGACTTCGGGGGTGCGGAGCAGCTTACCGAGCGAGAGGTGACCGCTCGCGGCGTGCGACCACTCGAACGTGTAGCCATACGAGACCCCCACGAGGAAGTAGCCCTCACTCGCCTTTTTGGCTTGATAGGCCAGGTCCTGAATTCGTTCGCAGGTGACATCGCTGATGAAGAGGTGATAATCCACCCACCGGCGGGCCTTTCGCCCAGTGAGGACAAAGTCTTCGGATGGGCGCTTGTCGAGGGGAGGAATCTCCAGCGTCTCGAAAGATGCCCGGCCATCGAACCAGCTTGCCCGGAGGGCGACTACATCGTTGCGGTACCGGGTGCGGAGCCACTGCCGGAACTTGTGGGTCGCGGCGGGACTGGTGTCGTAGCCTTGCTGGCTCCCCATGAACCACTCGCCACGCTCCAGATGGAGGCCCAAGATCCGCTTATCGTTATCGATCGACCGAAGTTGCTGGGTGAACTTGACGAGGCATTCACTCGCGATGCCCCAAAATCCGTCGTCGGCAACGCTCGGTTCGCCCTGTTCTCCCTCGGCGGTTCGGTACCGGGCTTGGGGATGTTTGCTCGCCCAGTTATCGGGCGCGGTGAAGACAACCCGGAAGAGAACCAGGGCCTTGGGGTCAATCTCAAGGGTTTTCTTGAGCAGGTATCCGGCAAAGGCCACGCTGTCCATCACTGCCGCTGGATTGACCTCGAGCTCGACGTAATGCCAGAACACGTGAATGCCTTGGTCAGCCGCCATTCGGATCTGCTCAAAGGCATTTTGAGCGCGGTCTTCGTCGGTGGCGTTGACGAAGAAGAAGATCGGCGCAATGGCTCGCTGATCGCGAACGATCGTCGCGATTCCTTCTCTGAGGACCACCTGTGGGGCATCTGCGGGGATGGAGATCGGTTCGCGGACCGGTGCCGGTGGTGGCGCCGGGGGTTCCGGTCGCTTGAATTCGGGGCGAGGTTCAGGACGAGGCTCGGGCTTTTTGGCCGGTTCGGGCTTGGCCAAGGCGTCCGCGGCCGAGATCGGCTTTTCACCGCGCTGACCTTTGCCCTTTCGCGGGACCAGCTTGGAGGTTTGAGCCTTCTCCTCGGTCTTGTTGCTTCTCCATTCCAGGATGACCAGGTCCCCATCACCGACGACCTGCGCGGGCTGGGTCGAGGGTTCATCTGCGGGTTCGGGAGTTGGCTCAGCGGCCTGAACTGCGCCACTTCGCGGACGGAATTCCACCACAATCCTTCCTTCGGGGTCGGACCATGCAGGTGCACTCGGATTCTTGGTACTTGCCCTACGCGCGGGCCTGGCCGCGGGCTTAACTTCGGCGACCTCGGCTTGGGGGGCGGGCTTCCTTCTCGATCGAGGCGCGGCCTTGGCCTCTGCGGCTGGGGCTACCTCGGGCTGAATTTCAGGTTCCGTGGCCTTTTTGCGAGTCCGGGTCGAGGATTTCTTAGTCTCGATCGGAGTCGGCTCGGGTTGGATCTCGGCTTCGGCAGGCTTCTTTCGGGTCCTGGTTGGCTTGGCCGGAGCGGGGGTCGTGATTTCAGCAGGGCTGTCGGTCTTTTTCTTTCGCATGTGCTTTGCTTTGTTGCGCTTCGAGCCAGTTGGCGAGCGCGGTGGGATGAGTGAAAATCGTGTCGGGGGCCTCGGCATCGAGGTCGGCAAGACGGCCGGCCCCATAGGTGACGGCAATCGTGGCGGCGCCTGCCGATTTGCCACACCGGATGTCATAGATGCTGTCGCCGATCATCACGGCCCCCGCCGGATCGACACCGAGCATCTGGCAGGCTAGAAGAGCGGGGTCGGCAAAGGGCTTGGGTCGCGTGGCATCGTCGGCGGTGACGACTGGGATCGGTCGAAGCATCGGAGCCACAGTCCAGAACTCCTCGATTTCGAGGCGATTCTTGCTGGTGACCATCGCGACCGGGAAACCGGCTAGGTGGAGCTTCACCGCTGCCTCGACGGGTTCGACAAAGAGCTTCGCGAGGTGTTGGTGGGCGGCAAATCGGCCGATCGCAAAGTCCATCCGCTCGGACAGGGAACTGGGATGATGTTCGAGTCCAAAGAGGTTCATCTGGTCGAACAGCGGCCTACCGATGAGCCCACGGATCTCGTCATCGGCGGGGGAGTGACCCAGAAAGTTATGGTAGCTCTCGCGCAGGCCGAGCAAGATGACCTCGGTGCTGTCCGCGAGTGTCCCGTCCACGTCCAAAAGAATGGCGCGGATGGACATGGATTCAAGGCGCCCCAGCATTACTGCCAATTATGGCTGATCTTCTTCATCCGAATCGCCACTTTCTGGCTTCATCATGGGGAAGAGCAGAACTTGTCGGACGGTTTCGGCTCCGGTGAGCATCATCGCCATCCGGTCGATCCCGATTCCACAGCCGCCTGTGGGTGGCATTCCGCACTCCAATGCGTAGAGAAAATCTTCGTCCATTGGGTGGGCTTCGTCGTCCCCCGCCGCCCGCTGAGCAAGCTGGTCCTGGAAGCGTTCGCGCTGGTCGATCGGGTCATTGATCTCACTGAAAGCGTTGCAAACTTCCTTGCCGCGGATGTAGCCCTCGAATCTCCGGGTGAAGCCTGGCCGGTTCGGATCCTTCTTGGCGAGCGGTGAGGTTTCGAGCGGATACCCAATCAAGAATGTCGGTTGGATCAGATCCTCTTCGACAAAGACTTCCAGCAACTTTTCGATCAATCCCCCAAGGTGATCCTCCTTTTGAAGATCGACTCGCTTGCCATTTTTGGGATTGACCACGGTTTCTCCCCCGAGCGCGCTTTTGAGGGTAGTAAGGTCACTCAAACTCTCGACTGGGATGGAGGCTCGTTCCGCGATGGTTCCGAGCAGGTCGAGACGTTGCCAATCGGGGCCGAAGTCGATCTCAACTTCTCCGGCGACGACCTTGGTCGATCCAAAGACTTCGAGAGCGACGTAGCGGAACATCTCCTCAACCAACCTCATGATATCTTCGAGGTTGCTATACGCTTCATAAAATTCGAGAAGTGTGAATTCGGGGTTGTGCCGATTGCTGACACCCTCATTGCGGAAGACGCGGCCGAGTTCGTAAACTTTTGGTACATCTCCGCAGATGATCCGCTTGAGATAAAGCTCCAGGCTGATCCGCAGCTTGACCTCTAGGTCGTAGGCGTTATAGTGAGTCAGAAACGGTCGAGCTGCGGCTCCGCCAGCCTCCAATTGCAGGAGTGGGGTTTCGACCTCCAAGTATCCCCGACTATCGAGAAAGCGCCGGACGGCGGCTACGATGCGCATTCGATCGAGCAGAAGCTTGCGCGAATCAGGATTACAGATCAAGTCCAAATGCCGGTGGCGGAATCGCACTTCGTTATCGCTCAATCCGTACCAACGTTCACCATCCTTCTCCTTGCCAAAGGGCAAGTTATGAAACGCCTTGCTGAGCGGTGTTAGGGTTGAGACATAGATCGACTTCTCGCCGGTCTTGGTGATAAAGAGTTTGCCTTCGACGCCCAGATGGTCGCCAATATCGAGAAGCTGCGCAACCTCCCAAGCCGTTTCCCCGACGTCGTCCTTGCGGATGTAGAGTTGAATCTTGGTCTCTCCATCGCTGAGGTGGGCAAACATCGCTTTCCCCATCACCCGAACCGCTACGATTCGGCCAGCAAAGCTTACGGGTTTATCCTCGACGTAGTTGTCAAGCAACTCCTTGGCGGATTCGGTGGATTCGAACCGCTCTATGGCATAAGGATCGGCACCAAGTTCTCGGAGTCGCGCCAACTTTTCGAGGCGCTGATGGAATAGGGAAGTCTCTTCCGACATGCGGCAGGGAGTGTACCAAAAGGAATTCGGTCCTGCACACGAAGCGTGAACAGGACCGAATGGTGGGGTCGTTGTGGGCTTACTTGCCGACGCAGCTGCCGCAGTCCTTCTTCGCGCCGTCGACGATCATTCCGCCTTCGGTCGAAGCGAGCGCCTTGGCGATGGTCGGCGGGACGAGAACGTTATCGATGACGTGGATGGTGCCGTTGCTAGCGCCGATGTCGGTCTTGGTGACTTGGGTCTTGCCGTTCAGGAGGACCTTGCCACCCTTGACGGCGATGGAGACCTTTTCGCCTTGGACGGTCTTGGCGTCCTTCAGCTTAACGACGTCCTTGGCCATCACGTTGCCGGCCACGACGTGATACGTCAACACGGCCTTGAGAGCTTCCTTGTCGTTACCCAGGGCTTCGAGGGTGGCCTTGGGGACCTTCTTGAAGGCAGCGTCGGTCGGAGCGAAGACGGTGAACGGGCCCTTGCCCTTCAGGACGTCAACGAGTCCGGCTTGACCGAGGAGGCTAGCCAGGGTCTTGAACTGACCGGCTCCAACCGCGGTGTCAACGATGTCTTTCTTCGGGGCCAGCGCGATGCTGGCGAGGGCGGTCGCGGCCACGACGCCGACGACCAAGAGAGTTTTTCGGAATTTCATATTGTTTGCTCGCTTCAACCCTGATGGGTCTGTCAGGCGAAACTACTGGACGAGCCTAGAGTGAAGTTCCTGAAATATTATTTTAGAGTGATATTTGCGCTTATCGTCACAAGGATGACCGGATCAGGATAATAGGGCCGTGTCGAGCGTGCTGCAGTGGGATGTCGATCTGTTTCGAGCGATTCACTTAGCTCGAAACCCGGGCCTCGATTGGGTTTTTTGGCTCCTCAATACAAGCGGGCTCGGCTGGATCCAGGCGGGAGCGATCTTGTTTTGGGGCTGGCGGTGGCCGGAACATCGCGCGGTTGCCCGTTTGGTGTTTTGGGGCGGGGTTGTGTGCGGGTTGCTCCGGCTGCCTCTCATGAGTTTGGCCGATCGGATGCGGCCAAGCAATTACGAGTGGGCTTTTCCGATGGAGGAAGTATTCGGACGGTCCAGTTTTCCCAGCGGGCACACTTCCACCTCCTTTGCGATTGGTTTCGTTCTCTGGCTTGCGTGGCGCGGCACGGCCCGCGAAAAGTGGGCCTGGCTGGTCCTCCTCTGGGCGCTTGGAGTCGGAGTGGCCCGCATTTATGCTGGGGTCCATTATCCGAGCGATGTCCTGGGGGGAGCCTGTTGGGGGGCTATCTCGGCCGCAATTATTTGGCTACTGGCTCCGCGACTCCGAATCGACCCATCGCCCGAAACTTCTCGTATCGATGCTTCTTGACCGCCTCTGGTCCTAGCGGAAGAAGTTCTTCTAGCGCCATTTGAATCGCGGACCCAACGAGTCTTGCGGCCTCTGCGGCGTTGCGATGGGCTCCGCCGAAGGGTTCGGGCACGATTTCGTCGATCAGACCGAGTTCCAGAGCATAGTCGGCGGTGAGCCGGAGGGCTTGGCTGGCTTCGGGTCCCCGCTCGGGGGCTCTCCAAAGAATCGCTGCACATCCTTCTGGGGGAATGACGCTATACACAGAGTGCTCGAGCATCAAGACCCGGTTGGCGACCCCAATGCCGATGGCCCCACCGCTGCCTCCCTCGCCGATCACGACCGACACGATTGGAGTTCGGACGCCGAACATCGCCAGCATCCCAGCGGCGATGGCCTCGCTGATGCCCCTCGATTCGCTCTCGGGCCCGGGGTCAGCCGCCGGGGTATCGATGAAGGTCACCACGGGGAGACGGAATCGGTCGGCCATCTCGAAGAGGCGAACGGCCTTCCGGTAGCCTTCAGGCTTGCTCATCGCGAAGTTGCGGAGGTTTCTTTCGGGAATGGTACGGCCCTTTTGGTGACCGACCACCATGACGGGTTGACCGCGGAACTTAGCCGGTCCCCCGATGATGGCGTTGTCGGTTCCAAAGCGTCGGTCGCCTTGGAGCTCGGTAAAGTCGGTCATCAGTTCGCCGATGTAGTCGAGCGTATAGGGCCGGGGCTCCGCCCGAGCGACCAAGACTTTCTCCCACGGGGATAAGTTTTGGTACTTCTGCTCGATGTAGCGATCCCGCCGCTTTTCAAACTCTCGGATTCGCGCATCGAGCTTTGAACGTTCCTCTCCGGTGGAGTTCTCCGCTAGCTTGGCGAGTTTTGCCAGGCCATCGTCGAGGTCCAAAAGCGGACGCTCCCATTCCTTCCAACTCTTAGGCAGACTCAAGTTGACCTCCAAGGGTGCTGGTCAGGGCGATCAGCGCATCGCGCAGGTCGCGGCGGGGAACAATGCGGTCGATCATCCCGTGTTTGAGGTGGTATTCGGCGGTCTGGAAGTCGTCGGGGGCCTTCACGACCTGAGCTTGCTTGCTCACCCGGGCTCCGGCGAAGCCGATCAGCGCTTTGGGCTCGGCGAGGATGACGTCGGCAACGCTTGCATAGCTTGCGAGGACCCCGGCCATTGTTGGATCGGTAAAGACGGCGATAAACGGCACGCCTTCCTCGCGGCAACGCTCGACCGCGGCCGTGGTCTTGGCCATCTGCATCAGGCTGAGCAGTCCTTCCTGCATTCGGGCTCCTCCGCTGGCGCAGAAGACGATTGCGGGAACCCGGCTTTCGCATCCGCGCTCCAGAGTTCGGGTGACTTTTTCACCCGCAACCGAGCCCATTGACCCCCCCATGAAGCTGAAATCGGCGACGGCAATACTGACTTTTCGGCCATCGAGGGCGGCAAACCCGCTTAGAATTCCGTCATTGCGGCCGTTTTTTTGGATCGCCGATCCCAGCTTGTCGCCGTACTCCGGAAAGCTGAGGGTGTCGAGGCTCTGGAGCTCTTGATCGCGTTCTTCAAACGAATCGGGGTCGAAGGTCCAGGTGATCCTTTGCCGAGCCGTGAGGCGATGGTGGTGCGAGCAATGCGGGCAGACCAGCAGGTTCGCTTCCAGTTCCCGCTTGAAGAGGGTCTTTTTGCAATTGATGCACTGGGTAAAGGCGTCCGAAAGGGCCGAACCGCTGGACTTCCCGCCGAGTCGCATACCTGGCAGGATACCTAAGGCTTTTTCCGTAGAATAGCGATGTGGAAGCGCGTCCCTCTGGGTGTGTGTTTGGAGTCGAGACCGAATTCGGTTGCCTTGTCTCAGATGAAGCCATCGGCGAACCGGATCAGATCGTCGAAAAGATAAAGGATACGGCATTTTATGATATGAAAGTCGGGGTGCTGGATCTCCACGCCCGGGATGAGGTCTTTGAGCCCGCCCAGAGCGGAGGCTTTTTGATCAATGGCGGACGACTTTACATCGACGCAGTCGGGTCACACCTCGAATATGCCACCGCAGAATGTCGGAGCATCAGGGATCTGATCGCCAGCGACCGGGCGGGCCAGCGGATCATCAATCAGGCCATCCGCGAGCTGGGTCTTCAAGATTCGGTGAGTGTCTACAACAACTCGGTCGATCACTTCGGGGGGCATACCTTCGGTTGCCACGAGAACTATCTCGTTCGAATGGAGGAGGACTACTTCTCGACCCGAGTCACTGACCTTATTACTTTCCTAGTCACGCGGCAGATCTTTGCTGGCGTCGGAAGGGTGGGGGGGCATATCCTGAGCTCAAATGGGCGCAAGCCAAGCTTCGAAGAGATGGCGGCCAACCCGATCGACTACGTTTGGGTCAGCCAGGTTTATGGCGTCGATCCAGACCCCGATGTCGACTTTCAGCTCAGCCAGCGGGCCGACCACATCCTGAAAGGGGTGGCGAGTCGGGTGCGATTCAACCGGGCGATTATCAACCCCAAATGGGAGCACTTCTATAGCCACGACCAGATGCAACGGCTGCACCTGCTCTTTGGAGAAAGCAACCAGAGCGAATATGCCTATGCCCTCAAGATCGGGACGACCAGGCTGGTACTCCGGTTGATCGACCTCGACGCGGTGCCGACTTGGACCCGGCTGGCCCATCCGCTGCTGGCTTTGAGGCAGATCAGTCGGGACCGGGACTACCGGTGGCGGGTGGTGCTGGCCGACGGCGGGACGAGCGATGCGGTCTCGATCCAGAGAGCCTTTCTTGAGGCAGCGGAGCGCTTCCGTGGTGAGGACCCCGAGACCGACTGGGTGCTGGACCAATGGGCGGACATCCTGGACGGGCTATCCAACGACCCGTTGGCGCTTGGTGACCGTCTTGATTGGGTCGCGAAGTATCAGATCGTGAACGCGTACCGAGAAGAAATGGGGTCGGACTGGAACGAAGATGCCCTTCACTCGGTGGATCTGGAGTACCACAACATCGATCCAGAATCAAGCCTCTTCCATGCTCTCGACATGAAGCGCTATGTGGGCGATCTGGATATTCTCGACGCGATGACCGACGCCCCCAAAGACACCCGAGCCCATGGCCGCAGCATGCTCATCCGAAAAATCCTCAAGCGCCGCAGTAGCAAGTTCTATGTAGTGGATTGGAACGCGGTCGCGATGGACCGGTACCGCATCATCGACCTCGATGATCCGCTGGAGCCCTATGCGGGGCTGGCGGAAGAAGAGGCCTGAGCGAGCTGGATCAAGTCGCGCGGGGGCAAGAACTTGACGTCTTCGCGAACGGTCTCCAGGATCTTGACCGGCGTGCCCGGGTGGTCCTTGATAAGCTCGCCGATAATGTCCTCGACCAAGCTTTCGGGAGTGCTGGCCCCACTGGTGATTCCGACGGTGGGGAAGTCTGTCCTCCAATTCGGCTGAATCTGGTCTGGGGTGAGGATCAGGTGGCTTTCGGCCCCAAGAGATTCGGCAACTTCGCGCAGGCGATTACTGTTGCTGCTGGTGGTCGAACCCACTACGAGGACGAGATCACACTGCTCGGCGAGGGCTCGGACGGCCATCTGCCGGTTTGTGGTGGCGTAGCAGATGTCCTCCTTCTTCGGGGTTTCAAGGTGAGGGAACCTTTCCTTGAGGACTTCCATTGTGGCCTGGACTTCATCGACGCTAAGGGTGGTTTGCGTGAGGACCGCCAGCTTTTCGTAGTGAGGAAGATCGAGCCGCTGAGCGTCGATAGGATTTTCGACCAGGGTCATTCGGCCGGGAGCCTCGCCCATCGTTCCTTCGGCCTCGACGTGGCCGGCGTGACCGATGTAGATGAAGTGGTAATCCTTGGCGGCAAAATGCTTTGCCTCGTTGTGAACCTTCGTAACCAAGGGGCAAGTGGCATCAATGACCTGAAGGCCGCGTGACTTGGCATCGGTCCTAACCTGGGGAGAAACTCCGTGGGCGCTGAAGACCACAGGCATCCCCTCGGGGATTTCATTGACATCCTCGACGAAGATCACCCCACGCTCTTCAAAGCTCCGGACCACCCATTCGTTGTGGACGATGGCGTGTCGAACGTAGACGGGGGCGCCGTGAATCTTGAGCGCAAGGTCGACGACCTCGATCGCAAAGGCGACTCCGGCACAAAATCCTCGAGGGGCAGCTAGGATGACTTCGTTCACAGAGAAATTCTACCGTCCAGATTCAAGCCCAAAGGCCCGGTGAGCCTTATCTCACCGGGCTATTTGGCGTCCGTTTGTCTATTTCGCCAGTTCTGCTCAGAGAATTGAGCGACTTTGCGATTACTTGCGGCGTCGCTTCGCAACCAGAGCTGCACCGAGTCCGAGGACGGCCAGGGTGGCAGGCTCGGGCACCGGAGCGGTGTTGATGGACTGGTTGACGATGGCGACGGCTGCGAGGTCGAGAGCAGCAGTGTCCGGAGCGTTCAATTCGAACGACTTCAGCACTCGAACATACTGGACCGAGCGGTTCAGGCTGATGGTGCCGGAGAAGAACGATCCCGTGGACGAGTCGAAAAGATGGCTGATCGTTCCGATCGGCGCGCCGACGGTCACGTTGTTGATCGGATCAAGCTCCCAAACGGTTTCGGTGAACTGGACAGTTCCGCTTCCAAGGGTCGGGGCACCGAGGCTGACAACGGCTCCGATCGAAAGCAGGAGCGCACCAGCATCCGCATTGTATTGGATGTTGAGGGTCCCATTGGTGAGCGGGCTGGCGTCACCGACGATGGCGTTGGGGGTCGTGAAGCTGATCGAGTTACCGATGGCTTCGTGATCCGCGTCCGTGCTGAGCGGCGGGAATGAGTAGACGATATTGCTGAAGGTGACCGCTTGCGAGAAAGCAGCCGCCAGTGCGAGGGCGATGACGCCGGACGTTTTCTTCAGATGCATTTTTGAACTCCTTTGCAGAAACTGCAAGAATAGAATCAGACCTCTCTATTCTAGAACACAAACGGTTATTATAGACCTAGCAATGATGCTAGTATTGTAGAAACTTTCTGCCAGGTGAGTGAGAGTTAACACCTTAGCCCCTGCAGAAAGCTCTGCAGGGGCGGAGAGTCTCCGATCGCTCAGGTATGTTGAGCTGTTAGGCGCTCTTTCGGCGTCGGCGAGCCATGAAGGCGACACCTGCACCGAGAGCAGCGATGGTGGCCGGCTCGGGGACGACCTTAACCGACTGATTGACCGTTTGGATACCAGCCAGATCAAACGCGCTGGAGTTCGGAGCGAAGAGCGTAAACGCCTTCTTGGCTCGGAGGTTGGTCACTTGTCGGCTCAAGTTGATTTGGCCTGCGAAAATGGGGGAAGTCGTGCTGTCGAAGACGTGGCTGATCGTACCGATCGGGCCACCGACTTCGTTGCCCATCGAGTCGAGCTCGAACACCATTTCGGTGAAGAGAACCTTGCCGCTACCCAGAGCAGCTGCACCAAGGTTGACAAAAGCGGTCACCGCGAAGGCGTTGACGCCACTGTTGGCATCGTACTGGATGTTGACGTTAGCAGCTCGGAGGAGCAACGAGTCGCCGACCAGTGCATCGGGGAACATGAAGGTAATGGCGTTCCCAATCGGGGTGACGCTCGGATTCGAGAAGCTTGCGGGCTTGCCGATGACGATGTTCGAAAAAGTGACGGCTTGCGAAGCGGCGGCTACGCTACCAAGAACGATCAGAAAGGCGATCTTTTTCATTAGGCTCTCCTTTGAGGTGAATCAATGCACCATAGTGCACGGCACTTCACCTGGGAAACATTGTATAGTCTCCCGCGCAGGAATACACACGGCAAAACTACCAGTATTTGCCGGTTGAACCTAAAGAAACCCAGGATCCTTGCCGGGACCCCAGGTTCCTTCATATTCCGGGTAGATTCAAGCGCGACGTCGACGGGCAATCGCGGCCAAACCGAGTGCAAGTGCCGTGACTGTCGCCGGTTCTGGGACAACTGTGGTGGATTGGTTGATGATTCCGACACTCGCGAAGTCAAGCCCAGACGTGTCGTCCGGAGCTGCTAGCGTAAATGCCTTCTTCACCCGGATTCGATTGACCTGCTTGGTGAGGACAGCCGCACCAGAGAAGGTTTGAGCACTGCTGGAAGTGAAGTTGTTGTTCAGGAGGCCAATCGGTCCGCCGACCTCATTGCCCATGCCGTCAAGTTCGAAAACCTGCTCGATGAAGAGAACTGTGCCGGCCCCGAAGGTGTTGACGCTGATGTTGGCCATCACGCTGGAGAAGAGCAAGCCGGACGGCGCTTGCGCGTCGTACTGCATATTCATCGTGCCCGCGCTTCCGAAGGAATCAGCGACGATCGCGCTCGGGGTGAAGAAGCTAATCGAGTTGCCGAAGGTGTTGAAGGACGAACCCACCATCAGCGAGCCTCCTCCCAAAACGACATTGCTGAACGTAACAGCCTTCGATGAAGCGACCGTAAGTACGGCCGCGATGAGCAGCAGATTTCTGAATTTCAAAATGTCCTCTCCCTAAAAAGGAAAAAAAGTTGGCATGAGCGCCATCCACTATGATATACGAATCGCCCCAATGGGATGCACGGCAAATATACTGTGTTTCAAGATTCGAGTGTCACAAAGTCTCAGGTCATGGGTTCATGCGCGAATCGCATGGTAGATCTGCCGAATCTCTTCGGTGCCTAGCTCGCGGAACTCACCGGGGCGGAGTTCTCCAAGAGTGACAGGGCCGATTCTTGCTCGGATCAGCCGCAATGTTGGGTGTCCAACTGCCGCGGTCATTCGCCGCACCTGCCGATTCCTTCCTTCTCGGATCGTCAGTTCGATCCAACTTGTCGGCCTTTTGAACTCTGGGCCAAGGTCTCGTCCCGGGAGGAGGGACTGAGGAGGTGGTTCAATAATCTTGGCGACTGCGGGGGCGGTCGGACCATCGCTGAGGCGAAGTCCCTGATTCAGCCGATCAAGGTCGTAGCGGTCGGGAGTTCCTTCAACCATGACTAGGTAGGTCTTCGGCAGGTGAAACCGCGGATGGCTAATGCGGGCTTGCAAGGAACCGTCGTTGCTTAGGATCAGCAGTCCTTCGCTGTCCTTGTCCAGGCGGCCGCACGGATAGACCTCTGGGACCGAGATGTGGTCGGCTATAGTCGAAACGTCCCCTGGCCCAGTGAACTGGCAGAGGACGTCGTACGGCTTGTAGAAGGCGATCGCTATCTTACGCAAAAGGATAGGTGGGCAACGTGTACTTGAGCGGCTTATCCGATCGATATCCAAGTTCGTACTCGGCTTGGACAATCGTGTGAATCTCGTGTGTACCTTCGTAGATCATTGCCCCGCGGCTGTTGCGGAAGTAGCGCTCCACCGGGAATTCGTCGCTATATCCATAGGCCCCGTGGATCTCAATCGCCTTGTTGGCGGCGTCGAAGGCGGCTTCGCAGTTCACCCATTTGGCCATCGAGCACTCGCGGGTGTGCCGGAGTCCAACGTTCTTCATCCAGCCGACTTGGTAATAGAGTAGGCGTCCGACATCGCGGCCCTTCACCATGCTCGCGATCATCTGCTGGACGAGCTGCTTTCGACCGATCGGTTCGCCTTGAACCGTGCGGTCGTTGGCGTACTTGTTGCAAGCATCAAGGCAGGCGGTGATGATCCCGACCGCACCTGCGGCCACCGTATAGCGACCATGGTCGAGCGCACTCATGGCGACTTTGAACCCATCGCCTTCGTCGCCCAGCCGATTCGAGACCGGCACGCGAACGTTGTCGAAGAAGATCTGTCCGGTGTTGCCAGCTCGAACGCCGAGCTTGCCCTTCAGGGGTCGGCTGCTAAAGCCCTCCAGGTTCCTCGGGACAATCAAGGCCACGTAGTTGGGTTTATCGGCCGGGGCATCCGCCGTACGGGCGATGACGAGGAACTGGTCGGCGTAGTCGGCGAGGCTGATCCAAGTCTTCTCGCCGTTCAGAATGTAGTGATCGCCGTCCCGACGGACATTCGTCCGGAGGCTAGAGGCGTCGCTGCCGGCATTGGGCTCGGTGAGGCCGAAAGCACCCACGAGCTTTCCGGTGGCGAGTCCGGGCAGCCATTCTTCCTTCTGAGCATCGGTGCCCCATTGCATGAGGGTCATCGAGTGGAGGCCACTGTGAACGCTCATGACGACCCGGGCCGTGCTGTCGGCTCGTTCGAGCTCTTCGCAAACGATCCCGAGGGAGATGTAATCACTGTCAGTCCCGCCGTATTTGGCGGGGATGGCCATTCCCAAAAATCCGGCATCTCCCATCTTCTTCAAGAGATCTTTGTCCGAGACGTGTTCGCGATCCCTCTCGGCGAGGCCGGGCAGAACGCACGTTTGCCCGAATTTGTAGGCCGATTCGCGAATCAGCTCGTGCTCTTGAGAAAGTGAGAAATCCATGATAAGAGTCTACCGTCACTCCCCCTACGGTATCGGCAGAAGCGCCGCCGGGTTCCATGGCCTATGAACCAAGGAGCGCAAAGTTTGGTCCTTAAGGATCCCTTAACATGATCTGGGCTAAGCTAGGGCATGGACGGAAAAGAGTCGAATCTGATGCTGAATCGACGTCAGGTGCTGGTCGGAGGCATGGTCGCCGGAGCTAGCCTCGTGGGTCTCAAATCGCTGATGGCCCGAACGGAGCTCGGTGCGACCGAGTTGAGCCGCGAAGCCGCTCAGGCCAAGGGTGGCTACGGGCCCCTCACCAAAAAGAGATCGAAGAACACAGGAGACCTGATCCTGAGTTTGCCCGAAGGCTTTGAGTACACCGTCTTCGGCCGAACCGGGGACAAGATGTCGGACGGGCGCGCGACGCCAGGTCTGCACGACGGTATGGCGGCCTTTCAGGTCGGGGACGAGATTCGACTCGTCCGAAATCACGAAGTTCGAAGTCAGCCCGGAACCTCGATTGCTCCTGCCGATGTCAGTTATGACCCCACTGCTGGAGGCGGAACCACCACCCTCGTGGTGGACCCGAAGACCCGCGAGTTGGTGCGAGACTGGGTCAGCCTCAGCGGTACCCTGGTGAACTGCGCCGGGGGGCCAACGCCATGGGGAAGCTGGATCACCTGTGAAGAAACCGTTGCAGGCCAGAACGTCGGCCAGGTCTATCACAAGGACGATCGCAAGGTTGGCGGTTATCAAAAGCCCCACGGATATTGCTTCGATGTACCCGCCGATTCGGACGGTCCCGTCAAGCCGGTCGCCTTGCACGAGATGGGCCGCTTCGTCCACGAGGCTATCGCCATCGACCCGAAGACGGGAATCGTTTACGAGACCGAGGACGAGGGTCAGGCCGGCTTTTACCGATTTATCCCCAACGAGAAGGGCAACATGGCCAAGGGCGGCAAGCTCCAAATGATGCGAGTGGTGGGGAAGGATCGCTTCGACACCCGCACCGACCAGAAAGTGCTGAAGCCAATGAAGGTCGAGTGGGTGGACATCAAGAACCCCGACCCGAGCGATGCCGGAACCGTCAAGCAACCTGTTTTCAACGAAGGACTCGGCAACGGTTGCGCGACCTTCGCCCGCCTAGAGGGGTGCTGGTACGGCGATGGCTACATCTATCTCAACAGCACGAACGGCGGAGACAAGAAGCTCGGACAGATTTGGCGGTACGAGCCGCTTCCGGATGGGAACGGCGAACTGGTCTTACTCTACGAATCGAAGAGCGTTCAAGAGCTCGATGCGCCGGACAATATCTGCGTCTCACCCCGTGGAGGATTGGTGATCTGCGAAGATGGTGACGGCCAAAACAAGCTCCGTGGTCTGACCCGCGATGGAAAGATCTTCGAGTTTGCGGCCAACGAGATGAACGATAGCGAACTCGCAGGAAGCTGCTTCAGCCCCGATGGCAAGACGCTCTTCGTGAACATTCAGTCACCCGGACTCACCCTCGCCATCTGGGGCCCCTGGGAAAAGGGCGCCCTCTAGGGCCTCGGGGAACAAAAAAAGATGCGGGACCAGGCAAAAGAGCTCAGTCCCGCTTCGTTTCGTCTCGGAAGAATCAGTAGGTGATGTCGACTTCCACTTCGCGGCCGGTCTCGCTACTCTTGTAGAGCGCATCGAAGACTGCGTTGAGGATTAATCCGTTCTCGCCCGGGACTGGGGAGGGATCGTTGTTCTGGATCGCCTTAACGAAGGCTTGAACTTCGGCTGTGTGGTCCGAATCCACCTTTGGAAGCTTCTGCGGGCTGAGCTCGAAGTACTGCTGGTCAATCTCCTTAAAGATCCGGACCGGGCTTCCTGGCGACCACTTGCGGACGATCGCACCGGCCTTAGTGCCGTAGAGCTGGGTTTCAAACGGGTCATCTTCCATGTTGGCCATGAAGGAGCTTTCGAGGGTGACGACCGCGCCATTGTCGAACCGGATCATGCCGACGGCAAAGTCTTCGACCGTGAACTTCTTGCGGTCGAATTCGCCCCAGAAGTTGGCATTTTGTTCGTCTTTGGCCAGCACGTCCCAGGTCTTTCCGGTGGCGACCACGGGCTTGGGATATCCCATCAGGAAGAGGGTGAGGTCAAGAATGTGGACCCCGATGTCGATCAGCGGACCGCCGCCCTGCTTTTCCTTGTCGATGAAGACTCCCCAGTGGGGCACGCCGCGTCGGCGCAAAGCCTTGGCGCGGGCGTAATAGATGTCCCCCATGTTGCCGTTATCGATGAACTGCTTGAGGAAGCGACCTTCGCTACTAAATCGCATTTGGAGCGCGACTTGGAGAATTTTGCCGCTATCCTTTGCCGCTCGGCACATCTTCTTGGCCTCCTCGGCATTCATTGCCAGGGGCTTTTCGCAGAGGACGTGCTTGCCCGCATTCAGCGCGTCGATCGTCGGCTGCATGTGGTAGGCATTGGGAGTCGTCACCGAGACCGCGTCGATCTCTGGGTCGGCCAGGAGCTCGTGATAATCGGTGGTCGTCCGGGCGATCGAGAACTTCTCGGCCGCCTGAGCCAGGGTTTCGGGGTTGACGTCACAAGCGGCGACGATTTCGCAGTCATCGGGCATGGAGAGATAGCCCGGAACGTGGGCATTTTGCGCGATTCCTCCGGCGCCAATTAGCCCAATTTTCAGTTTTTTTGCCATTTCGAATTCCTTCTCGGCAGGCGGGTGGCAGGATTGCTTCTCGGCCAGGACGATGGGGCCTAAGCCTCAGGCTGGCAGAGCCGATTCTCCGGTGACGAACTTGCCAGCGACTCTTCCGATTCTTCAAGGTTACCAATTTCGGCCGGAGGTTCGGGGGCCGAGTGCCGGACGGCATACCAAGTGCCCGCAGCCGCGATCACGGCCAAAACGCTCCAGAAGATCGCCGGCGAGAGTTCTTGAACCCGGAAGATTGGGGTGCCTCCCTTCGCGAGCGTATGCACACCGTAGTTGTGAGCGGCCATAAACGTGAGCTTGACGCCGACCCAGCCGACCAAGAGATAGGCAACGTGATCCAAGGCTGGGAAGCGCTCAAGTAGACGAACGAAGTATCCGGCGGCAAATCGGAGCGCCACGACCCCAATGATCGCGCCCAGATAGACCACCCAGATTTTCTCTTGACTCTTGACCATCGCGACACCAGCCAGAACACTATCGACTGCGAAAGCGATATCGGTCATCTCAACGGCGACCACTGTCGCCCAAAATCCTGTTTGGAGTTCCCGCGACTTGCCCCCGTCATCGCTGTGCCGCAAGAAGTGCTTGACGGGTAACCAGAGCAGGTAAGCCGCTCCGATCGCTTGGAGCCACCAAAGGGCCATGATCGTCCGGGCAAAGAGGATCGCCACCAATCGGAACGCAAATGCCCCCGCCAGACCATAGAGCAGGGCCTTCTGCTGAAGTTTTTTGGGGAGGTGCTTGACCATGATGGCCAAAACCAAGGCGTTGTCGGCGGAGAGGAGAACCTCCAAGAGGACGAGAACGCCGATGACCGCCAAGTCACCGGTCTGAAAAGTTTGACCCCACATGCAAGACCCGATCCAGACTCAAAAGTTGAATCTGAACCTTAAGTTTGCCATAATTAAGGGCATACCCTGTCTCCAGCCTAGGGTGGGGCCCATAACCTATGCCGACGTACGTTTACGAATGCAAAACCTGCGAAAAGACCTTTGAGGTCGAGCAGCGCATCACTGCCGACCCCCTGACGAATTGCGACTGCGGCGCGAATGGGAGCCTGAAGAGGCTGATCCAGCCCACCGCCGTCATGTTCAAAGGTAGCGGATTCTTCGTCAACGACACGGGTTCCTCCAGACCGTCGACCGACTCCGCCGAGAGTTGCTCGGGCAATCCGACCAGTTGCCAGCGGTGCTCGGACGCGACGCCGGCGGAATAACCGCACCCTTACCAGGGTCCGTCGAATTGGGACCTTGCGAAAATGCAACAAAAATTCGCAATCAAATTTGCGATTTATGTCGTATGATGTTAGGCAGTCTGAATTCTAGCGAACTTTTCCACATTGTCGGAGGTCTTACCCTGGCGCCTTGTGACCGACGGTCTTTTGTCATCGTCCAATCAACGGTACCCAAGCCCACCGTTCTGCCAAAGTTGCCGGAACCGACTCGTCAATATTGTCTGATTGGCTGAGGTTTGTACGAGAAAATGCACCTTTGATTTCAAAGTGAGCGTAGAAATGTCACGAACACACCCCACTCGGACGGATAACCTGAGGCTCACGAAGGAATTGTGAGCGTCTAGGGGGAACCAGATAGGTATCGGTCGCCCCACATCTGGAGGAAGTGAATACATCCATATGTCTTTAGGAAACGGTTTACAAACTACGGCCCGACGGGGCAAGCCCATTACGGTGCGCAGCGCAAGCCGCGCCCCGTTCAGCCAGGCTGCAACTCATGCCCTTGTCGATGACCTGGGAGTGGAACCGGCAGAAGACGATCTGTTAGAGTTGGCCGATGAAGAGGCCGAGGCTGACGACGTAGTTGCTCAGCAAGGCCACGAAGACTCCGAAGAGCTCGAAATGTGGATGCGGCAAACCCGCCGCGCCCACCTGCTGACTCCGGCCCAAGAGGAGGACCTCGCCAAAAAGGTGCAGGCCCGCGATTTGGCCGAAGCTGGAAAGCTTAAGGAGCTCGCCAAGCTGCTCAACCGAGCCGATGAGTTCGATGAGTTCGAACTGAAGTACATCGTTAAGCAAGGCATCGAGGCCAAGGCTCACCTCATCGAGTCGAACCTCCGCCTGGTTGTTTCGATCGCGAAGAAGTACAACGCCCGCGGAATCCCCTTGGCCGACTTGATCCAAGAAGGGAACCTCGGTCTGATCCGTGCGGTTGAGAAGTTCGACTGGCGGAAGGGCTTCCGATTCTCGACCTATGCCACTTGGTGGATTCGACGGGCCATCGCTCGGGCGATCATCAACCAAGGCCGCACGATTCGGATCCCCGTTTACGTGGCCGAGTTGATCAACAAGGTCATGAAGACGGCCAACTCGCTGCAGCAAGAGCTGCACCGAGAGCCGACCCCGGACGAAGTTGCGGCGAAGGTACAAATGTCGCCGGACCGCGTGCAGGAAATGATGCGCGTGGCGGTGGAACCGTTGTCGCTTGAAACCCCGGTGGGTGAAAAGGATAACAGCTCCATTGGAGACTTCATCCCTTCGAACAACATGCCGACTCCGGGCGACGTCACTTGGACGCTCATCCGGCGGGAAGAGATCGACGGCATCCTTGGCCGACTGACGAACCGAGAGCGCGACGTCGTTCGACTTCGGTTTGGCCTGGACGATGGACGCTCGCGAACTCTAGAAGAAGTGGGGTCGGCGCTGAACGTCACCCGAGAACGGGTTCGCCAAATTGAACTCCGAGCGATGAAGAAGCTTCGCCATATCGGCACCGAGCTGACCTCGCAAGGATTTGCGATCACGCCGTCGCCCAACTAAGTCACTCGTCGTGCACAAAGCAAATCAGCCCCGAGGTCGCAGAGACTTCGGGGCTGATTTGCTTGCGGAGGGCTGAACTAAATGCGGCGAGTCTCAACCCGCGTCGACTGCTTGCTCTTGAATCCGCCGCCGCCCTGGCCCATTTCCAGGCTCATGTTGGTGTCTGCGGTGGCGCTGGAGTTTACGAGGAGGCCGGAGGCAAGGTTGATCCGGGCGGTTCCGTCGATGCTCACCGACATTTTCATATTGCCCGGTGCGCCCTTGGTCGAAGGCGAAGCGCTGCTGGTGATTTTGAAGACCCCCACTCGGTCCGCCCCAGAACCCTCAATCGCCTGAAGCCGGATCGTCACCGGGATCGGTTCCAGGCCCATCCCCATTCCGGGCCCGCCTCGACCCATCGCGGTCAGATCGAGGGTATTGGTCCAAGATTCGCCGACCCGAACCGGGCGCTGAGGGAAGGTGACTCCGTTGAATCCAAGAGCGTCGACGAGGTTGCTGGTATTGGGTTTGTCCGCGTCTGATTTGGCCTTACCCAGCGAATCGTAGTCCACAGTGAACTTCTCGCCTTTCTTGGGATTCCCGTCGGCCATCATCTGCTTGATCATGTTGCCGCCCTCACCCTTGACGTCGGTCTTGCTCGAAAGGATCGTGGTTTCCGAGGTGAAACCGCTCTTGTCGGCGCGGGTGATCCGGACCGTCTGGTCGACCGAATAGACCACTTCGATCGGACCCTTGGTGTTCATCATCCCGCCGAGATCGACGGTCATGTTTAGGGACATCCGGTACTTGGCGCTGGCCCCTTTGGTCGGAGTGTAGCGGAGGATCGTTTGGCCCTCGGCTGGCCGTGGGGTCGGAGGTTCCGGTCTAGGTCCCGGGCCGCCTTCGGGCTGAGGGCCGGGGTTGGGCGGCGGCCCACCGGGTCCGCCGGGCATCCCGGGATCGGTCGGAGGCTCGGGCATCGAACCGGGTTCGCTGGAAACCGGAGAATCCGGGCCGCCGGGATTCGGGCCCGAAGGCATCCCGTCGGGGGTTGTGCCGGTCATCGGGTTTGCCGGTGCCGATCCAGCTCCAGATTGGCCCGATTGCTCAGCAAACTGCCTTCCCGGTTGCTTCTCCGGCGGAAGGCCAATCCCTCCGGCCCGCTCCTGATAGCCGCACCCGGCGGCGAGTACCACCGCCATCCCAGCCAAAACCACGATCTTCTTCGGCAACGTTGTCATCGCTCTTTGATCATTATGGACGCACGAGATGGGTGCGTAATTCCAGGATCCCCCACAAGATGAGTCCAAAAGAAATTCGGTGCCAGACCCTAAAGGGTGTGGCACCGAAAGGAGCAGCCAACCGGCACGACTTTACGCGTCGGCGTAGAGATAGAACTCGTACGGATGCGGTCGGAGGTCGATCGCGTCGCACTCGTGCAGGAGCTTGTACTCGATGTAGGTCTCGATGAGGTCCTTGGTGAAGACGTCGCCCTTGAGCAAGAACTCGTGATCGGCTTCCAAAGCGGCCAGAGTGGCTCGCAGCGAACCTGGGGTCTGCGGAATGTCCTTCTTCTCTTCGGCCGGAAGCTCGTAGAGGTCCTTGTCGATCGGCTTGGCCGGTTCGATTCGGTTTTGGATTCCATCGAGGCCTGCCATCAAGCAGGCGGGGAAGGCAAGGTACGGATTCGCGGTCGGGTCTGGAGCGCGGAACTCGACTCGCTTCGCCTTCGGCGACTTGCTGGTCATCGGGATGCGGATACAGGCCGATCGGTTGCGGCTGCTGTACATCAGGTTGATCGGCGCTTCATAGCCCGGGACCAATCGGCGGTAGCTGTTGGTGGTCGGGGCGCAGAAGGCCAGCAGGGCCGGAGCGTGCTTCAGCAGTCCGCCGATGTACCATCGAGCATTGTCGCTCAGTCCGGCGTAACCGGCTTCGTCGTACATCAGGGGTTCGCCGTTCTTCCAGAGCGACATGTGGATGTGCATCCCGCTACCGTTGTCCCCAAAGACCGGCTTCGGCATGAAGGTCGCGGTCAGTCCATATTGGGCGGCTACGTTTCGCACGACGTACTTGTACTTCTGCAACTTGTCGGCCATGGTGAGCAGGGTGTCAAATCGCATGTCGATTTCACACTGACCGGCGGCGGCGACTTCGTGGTGGTGCATTTCGACGTGGATCCCAACGTCGAAAAGCTTCATCATCATGTCGTTGCGAACGTCTTGGAGCTTGTCGTTCGGCGAGCAAGGGAAGTATCCGCCCTTCGGCCGCATCGTATAACCCAGCGAACTCTCGGCGCCGCTGTTCCAATAGGCTTCTTCGCTATCGACTTCGAAGAACGAGCCCTTGGCGTGGTTATCGTAGCGGAGCTTGTCGAAGAGGAAGAACTCGGCTTCGGGGCCGAAGAAAGCGGTGTCGGCGATCCCGGTGGCGCGCAGGTATTGCTCGGCCTTTCGCGAGACGTAGCGCGGGTCGCGGCTATAACGCTCGCGGGTGATCGGGTCCTCGATATCGCAGATGATGACGGCGGTCACGTAATCGCTGAAGGGGTCGATGAAGACCGAAGCGGGATCCGGCACCAGCAACATGTCCGATTCGTTGATCGCTTGGAATCCTCGAATCGACGAACCGTCGAAGGCAAGACCCTCTTCAAAGACGTCGGCATCAAAGTCTTGGGCGGGGATCGTGAAGTGGTGCCACATCCCGAAGAGGTCGGTGAATCGAATATCGACTAGTTGGGCCTTCGATTCGGAGATCAGCTTAAGCGCATCTGCTGGGGTCATCGTGTTTCTGCTCCTCGTAACCTACTCTGGGCTTTTACCCGGCCCAAAACAAAAAACGCCGGTGACACGAAGGCCACGATCGGCGTCATTGCGGGGGACTGACCTCTTTGTCAAACCGTCCTTCATTATCGCAGTGTTAAGGCAAATTTTGCTAGAAGCCCCGGTTTGCGGACGAAACTTTCTCCCCGAGCCGGGTTCAGACCGCGTCGACGACCGTTCCGTTCGGAAATTCGACCCGGTCGCCAGGGCGGATCTTTCGGCCTCGGCGGTTGTCGGGTTCTCCATTGATCAGGGCCGAGTTGTCAGCCAGCCAAGCCTTCGCTTCGCCCCCGGTCTGGATGACATCGGCGACCTTCAGCAGTTGTCCAAGAGTGATGTATTCCTCTCGGAGTTTGACCTGGATCGGGGCCGAACCCGCCGTTTTGGGCGGAGTCGTGAGGATCTGCTGGAGCCTCTCGGTGACCAAGGCGAGAACCTTTCCCCGGTGGCTGACCGCGTGCTTTTCGTCTGCTGTCAGAGTCGCCATCGTGCGGCCGTTTTCTCGGACGACAAAGATGGGATCGTAGCCAAATCCCCCCTCCCCTTCCAATGTTTGACCAATGTGGCCCTCGCAGATGCCCTCAAACGCTTCGGTCTTCTGATCGGGGCGGGCAATCGCCACCCAGCATCGGAACCGTGCTGCGCGAGCTTCGCCCTCCAGGCCAGCCATCCGCTCAAGGATAATGCCCATCTTCTCGGGGAACGGAGTCTCTTCGCCCGCAAACCGCTTGCTGTAGAGGCCAGGTTCTCCTCCGAGGGCATCGATCTCGAGCCCGGCATCGTCGGCGACGCTTGGCAGACCGGTTGCTCGGCAAGCGCTCTCGGCCTTGATCCGGGCATTTTCCTCATAGGTCGTTCCCGTTTCTTCGGGCTCGGGGGCCTCGGGAAAGTCCGCCAGGGTCAACCATTCCACTCCTGGCAAAGAGCGGGAAAGAATTGTGAGCATCTCTCCTGCCTTCTTGCGGTTATGGGTCGCGATGACGATCCGGTTCATCAGATACCGAGGGCTTCGCGCTGCATCTCGTGCAGTTGGACGATGCCTTTTTTCGCGAGGGCCAACATTCGGCCGAGGGCTTCCGCGCTGAACGGATCAGCTTCGGCGGTCCCCTGGATCTCCACGAATTTGCCGCTGCCGGTCATTACGACGTTCATGTCGGTCTGGGCCTGACTATCTTCTTCATAGTTCAGGTCCAAGAGCTCCTGGTTTCTAACGATTCCGACCGAGATCGCGGCGATCGGTTCCTTCAGGAGAATTCGCTGGATCATCCGCTTTTTGATCATGTACTCCATCGCCTGGTAAGTCGCGACGTAGGCAGCCGTGATACTTGCCGTTCGAGTTCCTCCGTCAGCTCGCAGTGCGTCGCAGTCCAGGGTAATCGTCCGCTCGCCCATGGCCTCGACATCCACGACAGCCCGCATGGCGCGGCCGATCAGGCGCTGGATCTCCAGCGAGCGGCCGTTGGCGCCCCGATTCGAGTCTCGTTGGTTCCGGTCCCGACCGGATCGCGGCAACATCGCGTACTCCGCCGTCACCCAACCCTTGCCCTGACCCTTCATAAATGGGGGGACCCGGTCTTCAACGGTGGCGGTGACGAGCATGTGGGTGTCACCCATTTGGATCAAGCAAGAACCTTCGGCAAATTTCGCGAATCCGGGTTCAAGGGTGACGGGGCGGAGCTGATCCGCTTGGCGTCCATCGTTACGCATACTTTAGCGGAGCGTACCTACTTCCGCTGGATGGCGAGGGCAACGGCGCAGGCCGCCGCCGTATCCACCCGCAAGACTCGAGGACCCAACGTGACTCCCCGGTCCCCGATCTTCTGAACTTCGGCGCGCGTCCAACCTCCTTCGGGGCCGATCACCAAGACCACCGGAACCCCCGCCGCCGGAAGGGCTTCGGCGAGACTCTCCTGAACGCATTCCAGCTCACTCAAGACTAGAACATGAGGGCCCGCGAGTTCGAGGACCTCGTCAAGACTTTTCAAGAGTTGGATCCGAGGAAGCCGGGTCCGAAAGCTAACTTCCGCCGCTTCACGGGCGATCTTCTCGAGGCGGCGGATCCGATCTTCCGTCTTCTTGGCATCCCAGCGAACCACCGTCCTTTCGGTGGGGAAGAGCCAAAACTCTTGCACTCCCATCTCGGTGCCCATTCGGACAACTTCGTCGAGCTTGTCGGGTTTCGGCAGAGCTTGGGCCACGATCACAGGATTCTTGGCTTCGTTGGATTCCTGAACCTTCTCTTCGACGACGGCGCGCCGCCCGTCCAGTCGGCAGCGCCAAACGGAGACCCCGTCGTTGGGCAAAACGGCCACCTCGTCTCCGGTTCCGAGGCGCAGAACCTTGCGAAACTTGTCGATCTCCTCCGTCGGAAGTTCGATGACTTCTTCCTCGGGTTCTAGACCCAGGACAAAGCAGCGGGGAAGAGACCTTAGCGGAGGAACCGTGCCGCGATCCATTGATCCTCTTGTTCTTGGGCCTGCAAGACGAATCCCACTCGCTCGGCGGCGGTCAAGACATCCGGCCAGTTTTGATCGATGATCCCGCTGACCAGCCACGTCCCGCCCGGACGGACCACCGCTGCCGCGTCGGGGCTCAGATGGATGAGAGCGGCGGAGATGATGTTACTCAGGACGATATCCGCCTGGACCCCGTCTTCATAGGGTTCGAATCCCTTGCCGGTAAAGAACTCCACATCGACTCCGTTGCGGGCCGCATTTTCTTCCGCCGTTTCGACGCTGGCCTTCTCGACGTCGTTACCCCGCACCCGAGCCGCCCCCAGCATCACGGCTCCGACGCTCAGGATTCCGCTACCGCAGCCAACATCGATCACGTCCTTCCCGGAAAAGTCCACGCCTTCCATCAGAGCAAGGCACATCCGCGTCGTTGGGTGATCACCGGTGCCAAACGCTTGCCCGGGGTCCAAAACTAGCACCCGGTCTTCGGGCTGAGCCTCGAACTCTTCCCAGGTTGGCCGAACGACCCATCCTTTGCCGATCCGGCGGGGCTTGAAGAAACTCTTCCAAACCGCGTCCCAGTCTTGTTCGGGTTCCTCGGCGACCTCGATCTGGACGGCGCCAAACTCCTTCAGCCGTTCGGTTAGCCGGGTTATCGTCTCGGACTCAGGTTGGTAGGCATAGCCACCGATGGTGGGTGGTTTGTCGGTCTGGACCGTCCCGTTAAGTCCTTCCGATTCGAAGATTTCGTCCCACGCCGACCAGTCTGGCGGCACGCTAGGGAGCGTGGCGGTGATTCGGGTCCAAGTCCGGCTCATCCTTTCCTCTTCTTGAAAAGTCCACCCAGCAGGGAAGTGTCTCCGTCGCCTTGGGGATCTCGTTCACCCCTAAGGGCAGCCAAGTCGCGGATCAACTTAATCTCGGCTTCGCTCAGCTTGGTCGGGACCACCACTTGGATCTGAACGTAAAGATCTCCTCGGGGGCCGCCGCGCAGGGGTGGAACGCCAAGACCCTTCACTCGCAGTTCCGTTCCGGGCTGGGTTCCCGGCGGGATCGTCACTTCGACCTCTTCGGCCACGCCGTCGATCTTCACCGTGTCACCGAGCGCAGCCTGGGCGAAGCTGATCTCAAGTGCGGTTCGGACGTGGATTCCGTCTCGCAAGAAGCGGTCATCGGCGGCGATATCGACTTCCACGTAAAGATCGCCGTTGGATCCTTGACCCAGGCCTTCGCCTCCGCGACCCTGGAACCGGATGCTCATGCCATCCTCGACTCCCGCCGGAACGTCAACCGCCAGTTCCTCCTGGGTCAACACCAGCTTGCGGCCCTTGCAGGTGCGGCACGGGTCCTTGATGATCACGCCTTCGCCACGGCAATTGGGACAAGTGGTGCTCGTCCGGACTTGACCGAGAAAGGTTTGTTGAATTCGCGTGACCGAACCCGTCCCGTTGCATTGAGGGCAAGTTTCGGGGGCCTTTCCACCCTCGACTCCGGTGCCTTGACAGCTTCCGCAGCGCTTGGGTCGATCGTAGCGGATCTGCTTGGAGACTCCCGCGACCACATCGCGAAGGTCGAGCTCGACCCGCGCCTTCAGGTCTTGTCCGTCGACGCCGTTGCGACGTCGTTGCTGGGTTCCTCCACCGAAGAAGGTTTCGAAGATATCGCCGAGGTCGAACCCTTGGCCTCCGAAGAAATCACCCGGGCCGCCGGTCGGACCGTCGGTCGATCCGAACTGGTCATATCGGGCCCGCTTCTCCTCGTCGCTCAGGATGTCGTGCGCGGCACTGATCTCCTTAAAGCGCTCTTCGGCTTCTTTGTTACCTGGATTGACGTCAGGGTGATATTGTCGGGCCAGTCGCCGGTAGGCCGCCTTGATCTCTTGCGGACTTGCCTGGCGACTGACGCCGAGGACCTCGTAGAGGTCTTTTGCCATATCTTAGACTTCGGACTCGCCTTCTTCCGCGCCCTCTTCCTGATCGGCGAGTTCATTAAGGGACATCGTGTCATCCGACTCAGGAGCCACCACATCTTCTTCGGCATCATCGCCGAGGATGTCCAGCAGAGACCCCGCAGCGCTATCGGCGGCCAGTTCCTCTTCGTGGTCATCGCCTTCATCGAGAGTGGCGACAAGCTCGACTTCGACGTCGTCGAGTCCAGGCAAGAGCATGCCGAGTTCGGCCGGGCGAGGACCATCGAGGTGGAGATCCACGTCGACATCGAGCGGAGTGCGCTCCAGCTCTTCGGTCGGCAGGACAGGCTTGATCTTTCCTGCCGCGATTTCGGCCATCGCAATGGTCAAAGGATGATTCGATTCGGTTCGGATGAGCGGGGGCGCGCCCTCCTTGAGTTGTTTGGCGCGCTTGGCGGCAAGGTTAGAAAGGACAAACTTGCCTTCCGCGAAGCTGCTGAGTACATCTGCCTCGGGCAGACGGATTCCATCGGTGGATGCCATGGGAACTTCCTAGGATACCCGGCATAGTGCTGAGATGCAATCCTAACGGTGACAAGTTTCACCAAGTTGATTCGTCTGCAAAAGCCAGATGGGTTCGCTCGAGCTTGTTCAACAGAACCTCACTTCGCCGATGGTCCTGTGCTTTGCCCTCGGGGCGATCGCGAGGTTCCTGAAGAGCGATCTCAGCCTCCCAAAAGGGGCCTACCAAGTCCTGGCCATCTACCTGCTCTTGGCCATTGGCCTCAAGGGTGGGGTCGCGCTGAGCAAGGTGTCTATAGCCGAGATCGTGCTCCCTCTCGTCGGGACGGTCGTGCTTGGTTCTTTGATCCCGGTGGTGATCTTCTTTGTCTGTCGCGGGCTGGGGCGGCTGGATGCCGTCAACTCTAGCGCGATCGCGGCCCACTACGGGAGCGTTTCGGCGGTCACGTTCATCGCCTGTCTCACCTTTCTCGATGGGATTTCGGCCAGTTATGAGGGGTTTGCTCCCGCTCTGGTGGCGATCATGGAGATCCCCGGGATTGTGGTCGCGCTTCTGCTCGGGCACCGGGTTGCGGGGCGAAGTTCGGGCATGAAGGACGCGCTGCACGAGATCATCACCGGCAAGAGCATCATCTTGCTCGCCGGTGGGATGATCGTCGGCTTCGCAACCGGGGCAAAGGGCTATGGGCTTGTGGAACCCTTTTTCGTCCAGCCGTTCCAGGGCGCTCTCTGCTTGTTCATGCTCGACATGGGTTTGCTCGCCGCCGACCGATTGAGCGAAGTGCGCAAGGTCGGGGCCTTCATCGTGGGGTTGGGCGTTCTCGCTCCGCTGCTCCTTGGAGCGTTGGGAGTCTTTACCGGGATGGCCGTTGGGCTCAGCGTGGGGGGCGCCGCGATCTTGGGCACCCTCGCCGCCAGCGCGAGCTACATCGCCGCTCCGGCCGCCGTGCGGGTTGCGCTTCCCGAAGCCAATCCGAGCCTCTATCTGACCGCCGCGGTGGGGATCACTTTCCCATTCAACCTCGCCCTTGGTATCCCGATCTATCACGCGATCTCGGTCGCACTGCACCGCTAGGCTCCGGTATCCTGCTTTGTTAACATGGGCAATTCGATCACCATGGGCCCACAAGGGCTCGTCGTTCCGAACGATCCGATCATTCCATTCATCGAAGGGGACGGCACTGGTCCCGATATCTGGCGCGCGAGCGTCGCCGTTCTTGACGCGGCTGTGGCCAAGGCCTACGGCGGCGAAAGAAAGATCGAATGGAAGGAGGTTCTGGCCGGCGAAAAGGCCTTTAACCAAACAGGGAATTGGCTCCCCGACGAAACTCTCGAAGACTTCAAGAGCTATTTGGTTGGCATCAAGGGTCCCCTCACGACTCCGGTTGGCGGCGGAATTCGGTCCCTCAACGTCGCCCTCAGGCAGATTCTCGACCTCTATGTCTGTCTTCGCCCCGTCCGCTGGTTTACGGGCGTTCCCAGTCCGGTGAAGGATCCGGGGGCCGTCGATATGGTGATCTTCCGCGAGAACACCGAGGACATCTACGCCGGAATCGAATTCGCCGGGGGGACCCCCGAAGCCAAAAAGGTTCTTGATTTCTTTGCTGCTGAATTCCCGAAGGAGTTCGGCAAGATCCGCTATGGCACCACCGAGAAGATCGCCGGCTGGAATGCACAACTCGAAGGCATCGGAATGCCAAGCCGGGAAGCGACCCTTGAGGTGGGTCTTGGACTCAAGCCCGTGAGCTATCACGGCACCGAGCGACTGGTCCATAGCGCGATTGAGTACGCCATCGCGAACAATCTTCCCAGCGTCACCCTCGTCCACAAGGGGAACATCATGAAGTTCACCGAAGGGGGCTTCCGAGATTGGGGCTATCGCGTCGCGAAGGAGTTCTTCGGCGCGGTCGAGCTCGACGGCGGCCCCTGGCACGTGATCCCTGAGGGCAAGCGCGGCGCCGGAATCGTGATCAAGGATGCGATCGCCGACGCTTTCCTCCAACAGATCTTGCTCCGACCGAAGGAGTACTCGGTCATCGCGACCTTGAACCTTAACGGGGACTATGTCAGCGACGCCCTTGCCGCCCAAGTTGGCGGAATCGGGATCGCCCCTGGTGGCAACCTGAACTACGTCAGCGGCCACGCGATCTTTGAAGCCACCCACGGCACCGCGCCCAAATATGCCGGTCAGGACAAGGTCAACCCCTGTTCGGTGATCCTCAGCGGAGAAATGATGTTCCGCTATATGGGCTGGGGCGAGGCCGCCGACCTGATTCTCAAGGGTGTCGAGGGAGCCATCAGTAGCAAGCGAGTCACCTACGACTTTGCCCGACTGATGGACGGTGCGACCGAGATCAAGTGCAGCGAATTCGGCCAGAACATCATCGACCACATGGGCTGATCGCCGTGATCGAATCGGCGTAAGGGAAATTCGAACCCGAATGTCCGCGATCACTCAACTCAAGAGCCTCTTTGCCCGAAAAGGCTGGGAGGCTTTTGAGTTTCAGGTTGAAGCTTGGGAGTCCATCGCCCGAGGAGAGAGCGGCCTCGTTCACAGCGCCACCGGTACAGGGAAGACCTTGGCCGTCTGGATGGGGTTGCTCGGTCGAGCCCTCACGGAATCCCCACCTGGACTCAAAGTCCTCTGGATCACCCCTTTGCGCGCTCTGGCCCACGATTCCCTCCAAGCTCTTGTTCGGGGGGTCGACGATGCTGGACTGGATTGGCGGGTCGAACTCCGCACCGGCGATACCAGTTCCACCGAAAAGACCAAGCAGGTCCGCGACCAACCCGACGCGCTCGTCACCACTCCCGAGAGTCTTTGTCTCTTGCTAAGTCGCCCCGACGCCCGGGATCTCCTCGGCAGTCTCCAGGCCGTCGTCGTGGACGAATGGCACGAGCTGCTCAGCACCAAGCGGGGCACCCAGGTCGAGCTTTGCCTCAGCCAACTCCGGGCCTGGAACCCTGCGATTCAAACTTGGGCCATCAGCGCCACTCTCGGGAATCTCCATCAGGCCATGGAGACCCTTCTCGGAGTTGGATCCGAGGGAAGATTGATCAGTAGCAACCTCCCGAAAGAGGTCGTGGTCGACTGTCTCTTGCCCGAGACCATGGAGCGGTTCCCCTGGGCGGGTCACCTTGGTGACCGAATGCTCCCCCAGGTGATCCAAGCGATCGAGGAGTCGGAGAGTTGCCTTATCTTCACCAACGTCCGGAGTTCCAGCGAGATCTGGCACCAGTCCATTCTTGCCGCCCGGCCCGATTGGGAAGGAGAAATCGGCCTGCACCATGGTTCCCTCGATCGGCAGGTGCGGGAAGCGGTTGAGCAGGGAATTAAAACGGGCCAACTCCGAGCGGTGGTTTGCACCAGTTCGCTCGATTTGGGGGTGGACTTCTCTCCAGTGGACCGGATCCTCCAAATCGGATCGCCAAAGGGGGTGGCTCGGCTGCTTCAGCGGGCCGGCCGTAGCGGTCACCGTCCGGGCGTCCCGAGCCGGGTCACCTGTGTTCCCACCCACGCCCTTGAGTTGGTGGACATTTCGTCGGCCCGCGTGGCCATCGAAAGCGGTCATATCGAGGGCAGGGAAGCCCCCGAAAATCCCCTCGATGTCCTCTGCCAACACCTCGTGACCCTGGCATGCGGAGGTGGATTTAAGCGAGAGGAGACCCTTCGGACTATCCGCCGAGCCACCAGTTTCCGCAACCTCAGCGAGTCGGACTTCGACTGGTGCCTGGACTACATCACTCGCGGGGGCGACGCCCTGGCTGCCTACCCAAACTTCAAAAAAGTCGGGGTTCTGAGCGATGGGACCTACATCATTCGCGACAAGAAGATCGCCGTTCAGCACCGGCTGAACATCGGCACGATCGTCAGTGATGCCAGCGTCAATGTGAGATTCCTAAGCGGAGGGTCGATCGGGACGGTAGAGGAGGGATTTGTCGCCCGGCTGAAGAAAGGGGATCAGTTTCTCTTTGGCGGAAAATGGTTGGAGTTTGTTCGGCTGAAGGACCTGACGTGCTACGTCACTCGCGCGACCAAATTCAAAGGCGCGGTTCCGCGCTGGGCCGGTGGGCGGATGCCGCTGAGCAACGAGCTCGCCCGAGCCATCCGGCGCACTTTGAGTGAGGTCCGCGAGGGGGTGATCGACAGTCCGGAAGTCCGGTGCCTTCTTCCTCTCCTCAAGTTGCAGGCCGAGTGGTCGGCCGTGCCCGATGAAGGCGAAATTCTCATCGAGGCCGTCGAGAGCCGCGAGGGAAGTCACCTCTATTTCTATCCCATAGAAGGTCGGGCGGTACACGAGGGGATGGCAGCCCTTTTTGCCTACCGGATGAGCCGAGAGCGTTCGATCACCATGACCACGGCAAGCAACGACTACGGGTTCGAATTGCTCTCGGATCAGCCTCTGAACTTCACGCCGGCATTATTCAAAACGTTGATCTCACGCGAGAACCTCCAAACCGACATCGAAGCCAGCCTCAATGCCGTCGAGATGAGCAAGCGGCAGTTTCGAGAAATTGCGCGGATCGCAGGATTGATCCAACAAGGCTACCCCGGCAATCAACGGAGTGTTAAACAGGTGCAGGTTTCAAGCGGATTATTGCACGATGTCTTCGTCCAGTTCGACCCCAAGAACCGGCTCTTGGAACAAAGTCGCAGGGAAGTGCTGGAACGGCAACTGGAGCACTCTCGGCTCGGACGGGCCCTCGACCGCCTGGCCAACTCGAAGCTCTTGGTGACGTCCCCACCTCGGACCACCCCTTTTGGTTTCCCGATGATGGTCGACCGGCTTCGAGAAACGGTCAGCAGCGAGAGCGTAGCCAGCCGTATCGAACGGCTGGTCCAAAGCTACGAAGAGGCTTAGTGCGATCCGGGGGATTCTCGCCGAACCAGTCCCGCGCCAACCGTGCGGCCGCGAGTGGCACATTCCGGACGACCGATCACTTCAATGAGGATCGTTTCTTTGGGCAACTCGGAAAAGCGTTTGCCGACCACTTCGGGATTGATTCGGAGGTCGTATTCCTTCTCATCTTGGAAGCGTTGGAGGACCATACTAAGTCTGTCGCCGTATCCCATGAGCCGACAGCCTTCGGCAGAGGTCACCCAACCAGGCAAACTTCGAGTGTCGAGGTCGGGAAGCGTCGGCTCTTGGCCTCGGGGAACTTCCCAGTCCAACAGAGCTCCGTAGAATTCACTGACCGAATGCATCACTTGAACGCACGGTGCCATGCCGCACCTCGTTTTGACAGGAGTCATGAGGAGAAAGCCGGTCCCACCCAAGAGGAGGAGCGAGGTTCCGAAAACGACAAGTCGGCGGTGCTTTCGTGTCATGACTCTTCACCTAGTATTCTATTGCAAAGAAGTGCAAAATCCAAGCCTTTCGATCGAGTTTTTTGGAGAAACTTTGATGCTCTTGGCATCCGGGGCCGCGTTTCTGCCGGAGCATCAATTGCTAGTGGTGAGCGACCTCCATTTGGGCAAGGCAAATGCCATGCGTGCTCGGGGTGCCGCAATCCCCAGTGGAGCCAGCCGCAGGACCCTCGATCACCTCAGTCGGGACCTCCGTCAGACGGGGGCAACTCGGCTCTGGAGTCTAGGCGATTTGTTTCATGCGCAAGAATCCCATCGGGGTGAGCTGCACGAAGAGATCCGGCGCTGGACCGAGGAGCATCCGGGAGTAGATTTCGCCACGATCTATGGCAACCACGACCGGCGCGCCGGGATCCCGAGCGAGTGTGCGTTCCGGGTTCTGGCCGCGGAGAATGCCATAGGCATCGAGCTGCACCATGAGCCGCCAGAGGAAGTCACGGGTCCAGGATTTGCTGGCCACCTTCATCCCGCCGTGCGGGTCCAGGTGACGCGCTCCGATACTCCGAAACTCCCGTGCTGGTGGTGTCGAGATCAGCTCTTGGTGTTTCCGGCCTACGGTGAGTTCACCGGTGGGGCCGTCGTCATCCCAGCGCCGAGCGACCGCGTCTTCGCCCTCGCTGGGGACCGAGTGATAGAGATCCCCGCCGCAAAATGCCAACCGCAGCCCTTGTTTGGCGGGAGATCTCGCTAGACCTCACAAGAAAGATCCAATAAAGTCATAATATTGATTATCGGAAATATCTGGATGGGGTTGGTTGACGCATCGCCAACTAGCTCGCGAGCGGCTTGGTGAAGCGCTGAAGCTCGTGGTCCAGGGCGTCGCAGGCGCGGTCACAGAGATCGACGAGGTCTTCGGCGACCGAGTTTCCTGAACCCGAGCTGTGCTGGCGCGTCCACCAGACGGCCAGAGCTCCCAGCCCGGCGCCTACCAGCGCGGCCCCCAAAATCCAACTCCCATTCTTCGCGGCTTGATCTTCGTGCTTCATTGTCTTATTCTCTTTAGTTGGCTATTCCACACCCAAGGTTCAGGGCCTTGAAAATTCGGCTTCATTTCTAGTAACTTTATGTCTACATGCCTGGTTCCCGCGCGCCTCGAAAGCCTTCCTTGAGCCCGACCAAGATCACCACCTTTCTCGCGTGCCCAGACAAGTTCTATTGGACTTATCTCAGCGATCAGGGGCGGTACTACCTCCGAAGCAAAAGCTACTACAGCTTTGGAACCACCCTCCACGGGGTTCTCCAGAGGTTTCACGACGCCCGGGACCAGGGCGTCCAAACGGTGGATCAAGCGGTCGCTGCACTCGAAGATTCTTGGATCGAAGCCGGATATAACACGCCTGGAGAAATGGCTGAGGCCATGGGTGAGGGCAAGGTCATCCTCGAAAACTATATCCAGAAGTTTGAAACCACCGAGCGGGACGCGACCACGATCATGATCGAGCGCCAGCTCCGCCGGGACATGGGCGAATTTACGCTCATCGGCCGGCTAGACCGGGTCGATGAGCACGCGGACGGCACCATCGAGGTGATCGACTACAAATCGGGCCGCCAAAGCGTCGAACCCAGCGATATCGAGTTCGATATCGCCATGAACTGCTACATGCTCCTGCTCCAGCAAGGTTATCCGGAGCGGCCGATAAGGGCCACGATCATCGCCCTCCGTTCAGGAGAATCCGCCAGCGTGGACCTAGAGCCCGCGAGGATGGAGCAGTTTAAGGAGGATCTCAGCGAACTCGGTCGGATCATCTTGAATCAGGAGTGGGAGGGCCGGGTGCCCGAGTACAAAGATCTTTGCTCGAACTGTGACTTCTTCCCTCTTTGTCAACGGGCCGGACTCGTCGTTCCTAGCCAATCCCCGGCAGAGTTCGATTTCGGTGGATAAAAAAGAAGTTTCCCGAAGCCGCTGGGCAGCTCCGGGAAACTTGGATGCGATCTTGGAAGATCGTATTACTTGCGTCGCTTGCGGAGCATGCATCCCACGCCGATCGCGAGAGCGGTCATCGTCGCAGGCTCGGGGACGACGTTGACTTCGAGGTCATCGAAGAACGCCGATCCGCCAGCAGACTCGGGCTGGAGGAAGAGCATGAACAGCGAGCCCTTTGCCGTGCCTGCAGGGGCAGGTCCGAGACTCATGGTCAGCTCATGCCACACGTCCGGGGTGGTGTTGGCATTGATGAACATCGATTCCGAAAACGCGAGGTCGTTGTCGCCCGCGTCGCGGTAGATCAGCTTGAGCAGAGCCCAGTTTCCGCCGCTCATCTTGTCGCCGCTGAGGGTCATGCCATAGCCCTTGGCGGTGGCCGATTGGCCGGGAAGGATCGAGAAGTTCTGGAACGCACCGGACACGTTGAATCCGCCGCTGAAGTTCCCGAACATCTTCATCGAGTGGAGGCCCGTTCGAGAGGCATCATCTTCTCGGAAAGTGTTGCCAAACCGGATCCAGTTGGCGGCGTCGGCACCGTTTCCATCCTCAAAACTGCCGTTGACGATAGCTGCTTGGCTCGCGACAGCCGCTCCTACGAGCAGGCCGATGGTGAGCATCTTCTTTACTTTGTTGAAAGCCATTCTTTCGTTCTCCTTTGAACCAGTATTCGATTCAGTCGAAACGTTTCTATCGTATCACAACTTTGTCGAACTGCTTGTATTGTAATCCGAAAAACTCAGATCCGCAAGAAGATCAAGTGAAAATACGTGTCGAGAAACGGAAAACCCGGTCCGGATGTGCTTCAACCGGACCGGGAGCATCGAGCGACGATTACTTGTCTTCTTTGAAGTCCGCGTCGATGACGTCTTCGCCCGGGGTGCCAACCCCCGCGCCGACCTTGTCACCTTCGGGTTGAGCGCTCGTTTGCGAAGCCTGGTACATCTTCTCCGCAAGGGCATGGGACTCACTCTCTAGCTCCGCAAACGCTGTTTGGATCTCGTCTGCATTGTCCGATGCGACAGCCTTCCGAACGGCCGCGATCTTCTCTTCGACTCGACTTCGATCCGCTTCGCTGATCTTGTCACCTTGATCGCGGAGCATTTTCTCCGTGGAGCCGGCCAGTTGGTCGGCCTTATTCTTGATCTCGGCCGCCTCGCGGAGTTTTTGGTCAGCGTCGCTATTGGCCTCGGCCTCCCGGACCATTCGGTCGATCTCGTCGCGGTTCAAGTTGCCCGAACCGGTGATCGTGATCTTCTGCTGGTTGCTGGTGCCCAGATCCTTGGCGCTGACCTGCAAAATCCCGTTCGCGTCGATGTCAAAGGTGACCTCGATCTGCGGGACTCGCGCCGGTGCGGGCGGAATCCCCGCCAAGTGGAAGCGGCCCAGGCTCTTGTTGTCTCGAGCCAACGGGCGCTCGCCTTGCAGGATGTGGATCTCGACTTCCGGCTGGTTGTCGACAGCCGTCGTGTAAACCCTGCTCTTCTTGGTCGGGATCGTAGTGTTCCGGTCGATGACCTTATCGAAGATCCCGCCCTGGGTCTCGACCCCGAGGGAGAGCGGAGTGACGTCAAGCAGCAGGATGTCCTTGACTTCCCCGCCCAAAACTCCAGCCTGAATGGCGGCTCCGATCGCGACGACTTCGTCAGGATTGACGCTGCGGTTTGGCTCCTTGCCTGTGAGTTGCTTGACGAGGTCTTGGACCATCGGCATTCGGCTAGAACCGCCGACCAGCAGGACTTCGTTGAGCTCGGTCGCACTCAACTTTGCGTCTTCCAGAGCGGTCGAAACCGGCTTCTTGATTCGCTCCAGGAGCCCGTGGCAAAGCTCTTCGAACTTTGCCCGGGTTAGAGTCACGTCGAGGTGTCGGGGCTGATTGTCAACCGCCGTGATGTAAGGCAGGTTGATATTCGTCGTCAACTGCGAACTGAGTTCGATCTTCGCCTTCTCGGCCGCCTCACGCAGTCGCTGCAGGGCATCCTTCTGTTGCAGCAGGTCAATTCCCTGCTCCTTCTTGAACTCCGTGGCCAGGTAGTCCACGATCGCTTGGTCGAAGTCGTCTCCACCGAGGTGGCTGTCACCCGCTGTCGATCGAACTTCGATCAGACCTTCGCTCACATCGAGAACGGAGACGTCGAAGGTTCCGCCACCAAGGTCGAAGACTAGGATCGTCTCGCTTCCCTTCTTGTCAATGCCATAGGCCAACGATGCGGCTGTCGGTTCGTTGATGATCCGCAGAACCTTGAGGCCTGCGATTTCACCGGCGTTCTTGGTCGCCGTACGCTGGGAGTCATTAAAGTAAGCCGGGACGGTGATGACCGCCTGATCGACCGTGGTTCCCAAATAGGCTTCGGCGTCGGCCTTCAGTTTTTGTAGGATCATCGCGCTGATCTCCTCCGGCGTGAAGTCCTTATCCAGCGCCGGGACATGGGCGACGGCCATTCCCTTGCTGTCTTCCTTCACACGATAGGCGACCCGCTTGGTCTCGTCCACGATTTCTGAATACTTGTGGCCCATAAACCGCTTGATCGAGCTGATGGTGTTCTCCGGATTGACTACAGCCTGGCGCTTGGCCACGACCCCAACCATGCGTTCGCCGTTCTGCTTGAAAGCCACAACGCTCGGCATGGTTCGCGAGCCTTCGGCCGTCGCGATCACGACCGCCTCGCCACCTTCCATCACAGCGACCACTGAGTTGGTCGTTCCTAAGTCAATTCCTACTACGCGTCCCATAATTCTTTTCAGGTAGTGAGTCTTTCGGATTAAATCAACTTTAGTCCATGACGCTCACTACTGCTTCTTCAACGCGGAGAATACCCGAATGGTTCCCGGGTCAATGGATCGAATTCGGCGTAGTGCTCTACATCAATCACGCAACCTTAACACAGGCCGATCTAAACTCCCCTCCATGCGGCGTCGTGCCTTCACCTTGATCGAACTCCTCGTGGTCATCGCGATCATCGCGATCCTGGCCGCGATCCTGTTTCCGGTCTTTGCCCAGGCAAAGGATTCGGCTCGCAAGACCCAGTGCCTCAGCAACCTGAAGCAGATCGGGCTCGCGATGATGATGTACAACAACGACGCCGACGGGGTCTATCCGCTTTGGGCTACCCAAGTTCCCCCGATCAACGGAGGAACCTCCACCAGCCTTCCTCCCGACCTACAATTGAAGCCCTATACCAAGAGCGACGGAATCTGGAAGTGCCCCAGCGACACGATCCCAAGGACCCCCGCTACGGGATACAACTTCTGGGACGGGAAGTACCGGGACAAGCCTCTCGCCCGGAGCTACGCTTACGCCGGCAACATCAACACCGTCGAGGCCAATGGACTCGACAACAATACTGGACTCTATGCATTCATCCCGATCAACGGATTCATCCGCGCTTGGCGACCCAAAAGCGAAGGGCAACTGGACGAACCCGCGGGAACGGTCGCTTGGATCGAGCACTGGCCGACTGACCTACGCGACCAATGGATGGGGCAGCTGAGTGGAAGCGCCTTTATCAACTGCGATGCGTGGAAGCTCGCCGGTCGAAAGGTCCCTGCGACGACTCCCGCCGACCAGCTTCCGAGAGGCTGCACCGGCGACCAAAACCGAAAACCTACGCCGGGCCACCAAGACCGAGGACACTACATCTTCGCCGACGGCCACGCGGCCGCGATCAGTTGGGGAGAAATCAGAAAGAACGACTTTCAATACTTCAAGGTAGCGAAGAGTGAGAAATCCTTCAACCCCTAATTCGGGGGAACCCAGAGCGTGGGATAGTCTTCGGGCTCGCCGAGTCCGGCGCTGACGGGACCCTGGAGGATCTCCAAGAAGCGCTCTTCAAGCTCGGCCTCATCCCTCACGATTCGATCAAAGCACTCGTTAAAGAAGGGCGGGAACCGCTCTCCGGTTCGGGTGACGATCGCCTTCCCTGCCTTGGCCTTGGCTTTTTCGAGCAGGTCGCTCAACTCGTAGTTCTCTCCTGGTCGCTTCTCGCCAACGGTGAAGAGCATTTCGGACTTTTCGGGAAGTACCGAAAGGATCACGAACTGGAACTTACGGCCCTGGAGTCGCACGAGTGACTTAAAGAGATCATCGCACTCGGTCTCGTCAAGCTCGCGGCGATGCCGAAAGGTAGCGTAGTAGGTGACGTCGTCGGCTCGCCAGTGCGGCAGCCGTCCTCTCCAGATGCTGAAGTTCTTCCACGCCATCCTGTCAACAGTACCGAATTCATCTCGCTAGCGTGAAATGACTTGGCGGAACGACGCAGAATCGCGTACTCTATCCTCATGCAATCGCTACGCCGCGCCACTCTTCTAACCGTTGCCGGATTGAGTTTGACCCACACTGCCCAGGCCTTCTATTTCTTTGGCTACGAGAGCTTTCCGAATAGCGCCGATCGGCTGGTTGTCAACAATGCCGCGAGCAAGGCTTTTGGCCCCGAAGATGACCTTCAACTCCTCCCCAACATCGGAGATGTGCAAGGCTCAGCGTTTCGCGACGAGCAGCTGGACTTGGCAGCGGGCTTCGAGACCCGGTTCCGATACGAGACAGTCGGTGGACTCGGCGATGGCTTCGCTTTTCTGGTCGCCTCGGACATCGGCACCGACTTCCAAGGCGGAGGCGGACAGGATCTCGGTTATTCTCAGGGTGGGGCTGATGGGATTGCCATCGAGTTTGACTTCTTCGATAACGGCCCAGGCTTTTGGGCCAGCGGCGTTGGCGATCCTCCGGGAGCCCACATTTCGATTCAAGAAGCCTTTTCCGCCGATCCCGTGAACTCGTTGGCGGCCGAGCTGTCTTCCGACCTCTTTGGGACCCGAGAAGTAAGGATCCGCTACGACGGCTATCGAGAAACTCCCGGAAGGCTTGAGATTTTTGTCGACGAGATTTCTCAGCTCGCGATCGATAACTTTAATCTCCAGGACTATCTCTTGAATGGAAACCAAAACGGCCTCGCTGGATTCACGGGTGCCAACGGGGGCGCATTTGGGCAGATCTTGATCAAGGAATGGAGCATGACGGACTTCATTCGCCCGATTCGAGGCGTGGTGACGGTTGAAGGGTTCGAAGGAAACTATGACGGAATGGCGTTCCAGTGTGACTTCTTCCGAAACAACGAATTCTTCAATGGGGTTGGGACTGGACTCTTCCTGGGGAACAACTTCGGGTTCTCCACCAACTGGATCGGATCCGCGGATGCCTACATCAAGGTCGGTCCGTCGCTCTCGCAGCGTTTCTTCATCGACGTGGACCAGGTTAATGGGTTCGACTTTGGTCCGATCCACCTCTCCACCACTGGCGACATCGACAACGATGACGCGGTGACCGTCTTCGACTACATTGAGCTATCCAACTCGTTCGACCTGAGCCAGGGAGATCCCGGATACAACAAGATGGCCGACCTTGATGGCGACACCAGTATCACCATCTTCGACTACATCCTGCTCTCGCAGTTCTTCGATCAAGTCGGCGAAAGACCGCAGTAGGCCGGTTGGGGGTAGGGCGTAGGGATTAGGTCATTAGCGTTCCCATCCAGTACATCTAGCCCCTATCTCCTAACTCCTAACTCCTACCCCCGAAGCCTGAGCGCCTCTTCTACGGCTTTCTTGATCTGAGGATCTTCGCCGCGGAAGTACTGTTCCGGAGTCACCGGTACCTCGTGGTCCGGGCGTTGGCCCATGTTCTCCAGCGGAGTTCCGTCCATTCGGTAGACCCCCGCCGTCGGCATCCGAGCGCTCGTCCCATCGACCAGGCCGAGTTCGTAGGTCCAGATCACGTAGCCCGGGGTCGGCATCCCGACGAGCGTCGCGAGCCGACTTTGCTTCATGGCGTACGGGAACATTTCCGCATTGCTGAAGCTGCTTTCGGCGTGCATCACGACCGTGGGGAGATCCCACGCCCGGTCTGGGGCAAGTTCGGCTTCGCCATCGCGGTCAACGTAATAGCTGTGGGGTTTGCGCTCCAAGATGTCGATCAGACGGTCGCTGATGTTGCCCCCGCCGTTGCGGCGGACGTCGATGATCACCGCCTTTCGGCCTTGGATTTCTTGCCAAACTTCCATGTTGAACATGTCGAAGTTGCTGCCGCCCATGCCCGAGATGTGCAGATAGGCGACCTTTCCTCCACTCAGTTCGTCCACCATCCGCCGGTTTCGATCCACCCAGTTTCGATAGGTCAGGTCGCCCCACTCGCCGCCGCTCATGGCGCGGAAGGTCACTTCCCTTGCCCCCGATTCAGTCGGGGTCGAATTCACGAGCAGCTTGATATCCCGCCCGGCTTGCCGACTCAGGACGGCCCAGAGTTTTTCGTTCAGTTCCACTGGTTGACCGTTGATGCGGAGGATGAATTCGCCCGGCTTGATTTGGGTCTGGCGGAAAGATCCCGGGCTTCGCGGTGGAACGCTCTGCACCTTGATCCCCGGCCCAGAATGCGAGTAGTCAAAGGTCAGGCCCAGATGCGCGACCGGCTCAGTCCCCGGATTGCCTCCAGCCGGCCCGACTTCGGCGTGACTGCTTTCCAACTCGCCAATCATCATGTTCAGCACTGTCGCCATCTCATTGCGGTGATAGACCGAAGAGAGATAGGGCTCATAGCGCCGCTTCAGCGAGGGCCAGTCGCGGCCATGGAAGTTCGAGTCATAGAAGCTGCGGTTGTATTCGCGCCATGCCTGATTGAAGGCAGCTCGGCGCTCCAATCGCAGATCGCGGGTCCAGTCGGCCCGGAAGTCCACGTTGGTCACCGGATTGTTGTTCGCACGGAGGTCGATGAGCGCAGGAATGCCTCCGCCCCGCACGATCGTCACCGTCTTGCGGTCGTCGTTGAGTTCAAATCCGCCGATTCCCAGGCCGTTTGTCAGACGCCGAGGCTCTGAACCGTCGTACTTGGCCTTCCAGAGATCGCCCTGGAAAGCAAAGAGGAGCCCCCCATCTTCGGGGTCGCTAGCCAGGGTCCATTCGGGCCGGATCTCGGTCAGCCGCCGGATGCGTTCGTGGATCCGGTTGAAGTCAATCTCCACCTTTGGGGTGCCCTCGGGCTTTTTGAACTCCAAGGTTAGGTCGACAGCCCGAGCGGACTCGGCCTGAAGAGGAACCGCGAAGATCCCATCGGCGCCGCGATTCCCGGCGATGTAAAGATACTTTCCGTCCGAGCTGAATCGGGGCGAATAGTGCCAGCCGACCAACTGTGTGACGTTGTATTCCTTCTTCTCGACCGTGTCATAGATCCAGATGTTCTGCGCCGTCCGCACCACCCGAACGTAGGCCACATAGCGTCCATCAGGCGACCAGTCATAGTCCGGATCTCGCCCGAATCGGTAGTCCCCGGGCCGGTCGATGACCTTGGTAGGCGTGCCGCCGTCCACCGGGATCGTGTAGAGTCCGCCCTGGAGTCCGGTCTGCCAGTAGCTGATCGCCTTCTTGTCGGGAGTCAGCTTGGCGTCGATCACGTCGAACCCCGATTGGGTGACCGGCTTAGGATCGCCGCCCTTTTGGGTTAGGAAGAGCTGGAGACTATCGTTCCGGTCGCTGGTGAAAAAGAGTTGCTCCCCGTTCGGGTGCCACAGGATCCCCTGGTCAAGCCCTTCATAGGCGGTGATCTGAGTTGCGTCGTCCTTGTTCGGCCCCTTTCCCTTCTTCACCGGAACCGTCCAGACCTCGGAGTTCACCACGAAGGCCATGATGTCGCCTTTGGGGCTGAGGGCCGCTTCACTCGCGCCGCTGTTCAGGATCCGGCGTTCGGAGAAGTTCATGCGGTCGTCCAGGTTCGCCGTCAGCCGAATTACTTGCGGGGCCTTTCCAGAGCGGGCGACGTGGACTTGTCCACCCTGAACATAGGCCCAATCGCCCGACTTTCGGGCCACGCTGAGCCAACGGACGGGATCTCCGATGTGGTCGGTTAGCCGCTTGGCTCCGCCATTGCGGTCGATGCGCAAAACGTTCGGGGTGCGGGCCGAAGAATCTGTGAACTTTTTCGCCGACTCATTCACCTTCCGGCTACTCGGCGTCTTGTCCGTCACCGAAATGCAGTAGACCGCCCCGTCGGGTCCATATTGGGGCCAAAGGTGCTGGAATCCGTTATCCCGCAGCGTGGTCCGGGCGCCGCTGGTGAGGTCGATCCGGACGAGGTCCGCGGCCGCGCTTCCCTCATATCGCGGCCGGTACCAGGGGAACCCGAGCCGCATGGCCACGAGGTCCTTACCGTCGGGACTGACGACGGCTCCGCTGAGGGCCACGAAGTCCAAGGCGATCTCCCGGATCTGGCCGGTGGCGATGTCGATGCGATAGACCCCGCCCTCCGCTTTCTCGCGGTTCGCGTTGAAATATAGGCCCTTTCCGTCCGGCGTCCAATCGCTCAGGTTGTCTGCGCCCGGGTGGAAGGTCACCCTTTTGGGCATGCCCCCTTCCACCGAGGCGACCATGATATCGCGCCCCCCAAAGCGGTTGGTCGTAAAGGCGATCTGGGTCCCATCGGGCGACCAAACCGGGGTCTCGTCCATCTCGATGTTCTGAGTGATCGGAACCGCACGACCGCCGCCGCTGCTGGCGACCCAAATATCCCCAAAATACACAAAGGCGATCTGAGATCCATCCGGCGAGAGCGCGACCTGACGAGCGCCAAAAAGCGGTTCCACCTGGGCGGGGGCCGAACCGAGGAGTGCGAGTCCGGCCAAGAAGCTGATGCAAAGCCTCTGCATCATTGAACCTTACCCAACCCCGCTATAATCTGTGCGGCATGAATCACGACGCGGTCCGCGAGGCCATCTGCTTGGCTGGGAAAAGGCTCTGGGAGGCCAGGCTGATCGTGGCTACCGAGGGCAACCTCAGCGCTCGGATCGGGCCCGACCGTATCCTCGCCACCCCCAGCGGAATCGAGAAGGGACTCCTGACCACCGAGATGCTCATTGAGTGCCCTCTGGATTCGGTCGCGAACGGGGTTTCGAGCGAGATCGAGATGCACCAGGCTCTCTACCGACGCGACCCCGGGCTGGGGGCCGTGGTCCACGCGCACCCGCTTCAGGCGACCGCGGTGGTGACCTGCGGCCTGGAGCTACCTTATGACCTCACTCCTGAGTCTGAGGACGTCTTGGGTCCGATTGCCCATGTTGGCTTCGCGATGCCCGGCACCCCAGAGGTCGCGGCCGAGATTTCGGCGACCCCGGTGGATTGCCGGACCTACCTTTTGAGTCACCACGGCGCGGTGACAACCGGCAAGGACGTCCTCGACGCCCTCCGCAGGATGGAAACGCTCGAACGCGTCGCCGAACTCTTCGTAGCCTGCCGACCCCTCGGCGGGGCCCGGCCTCGGGGGTGATTGGGGGAGTCCAAAAGGTCTCGGAGAGGTATGGTGGAGCATCGGGGAGCGGTAGCGAAGGTCTCGGGTTCAAAAACCTTGCCCATCGCTCACCGATTGGCCTCCGATCGATCTCCGAGATCCTTATCGCTCCCCTACGCTCCCCGCCGCCGGCGGAGCATCGCGGCCACCCCCAGCCCCAACGCGGCCAGCGTCCCCGGCTCGGGGACGGGGGCGTAGATGCGGCCACTGCCGGTGTAGAGGTACCCGGTGACAGGATCTAGCATGGCACCGTTGGCGCTGCCGCCTCCTTCGATGCAGTCATCCAGGCGGTGCAGTCTTCCGCCCCAACTCACGTAAGAGTTCCCCCTCGAAGAACTCCAGACCACGACGCGGCCCGCGTTGTCGATCTCGCCAGAGGTCACGGGAATATAGTCCTGTGCAGAGGCACCCGGGATGTGGCGGTCGTTACCAAAGCGGTCTTTGACCAAGAGTGGCCAATCGCCCCGGGAGTAAAGCACGTCGCCGTGATCGTTCAGGTCATGGGCCCAGCCGGGGCCGATGTACCTTTGGACGCCGTTCGTGAGGGTGTACATCGCGTGGGAGCTAAAGAGTGGAACCTGCTCAATGAAGTTTTGGCTGGACATGAAGAGCATCGTGCCCTCGGGGTTGGAGGCGATGAACTTGTTGTGATAGAACTCTT